>WNFA01003591.1_pt1 | contig 15445 bp, 10 predicted proteins | sample 5400481 | NCBI WGS metagenome assembly WNFA01 (sample SAMN13153340, study PRJNA577476) | soil metagenome | isolation source: 120 cm saprolite under Douglas fir tree site 2 hole 1 replicate 2 | place: USA:California | collected 2015-04-18
CTGGGATCTGCTGGCTCGAAGGTGCAGCCGAAGCAGCAAATCCCATTAGACGATTGCGAGATGCTACTGTGGGCAGCCGCATAGTGACCTCTGTAGCGCCTACGGGCCTGGCTATTGTTGTTTCGCTCGTCGCTGGTGCTTGCCCTCTCGTCAAGGGAACCTTCGTACCTCGTGAAAATGAGCCTGTAATTGCTACCGGGACATGCGTACGTACCGCATCAACGAGATTCATAATGCCAAGCATGCCATCTACTTCTATATCAGCATCCGCGCGGCTGCGCTCATCGGGGTCTTCTGGCCCATATCCTGCAAGGTTGGTACAGCGATAGGTAAGCACTTGCATTCCATGCGCCTTGCGTTGAGCATCCAACTGTACCCAGAACTCACGTCGCCCTGCCGCAGCCTGTGCCAAATCTACCAATACCATTTGCACAGGGTTACGTGCCATTGCATCAAACACTTCTACGGCTGTACGCGCTGCATGGCACTCATAGCCAGCAAGCTGAAACTCACTGGTAAGTAACGCTGTTAGCTGTAGATCACGTTCAAAAAGAAGTACATGTGGGCCACCATTACTGACATGCATACCCAGGCTCCCTCCAGTCGCCATGCGTATTTTAGCCGAGTTCGGAGAGGCAGTCAATGTGTCCTATCGTGTCATCCTTCACCAACCCGTACTCTTACTGTCGACGAGGCTAGTATAGCATACATTTCTGGCAGAGCAAAAGACAGAGGACTATTGACATATAGCGATGAAGGAGGTAAAAGGAAAGCCAGGTGACAAGTACATAATTTCTTTTTCAGGAGCGCAAACCTGCCATGAATCAGCAAGCTTCGCCTTATTTCCGCCCTGTCATCGCATTAATGACCGACTTTGGCCTGGCTGATGGCGATGTTGGCGTTATGAAAGGCGTTATTGCTGGCATCTGCCCAAACGTTCACATCATCGATATCACACACGATGTTGATCCCCAAAACATTGCCTCAGGAGCATGGATACTGGCTTCTGCTTACCGTTACTTTCCCAAAAAAACGGTTTTCGTTTGTGTGGTTGATCCCGGGGTTGGCAGCTCGCGCAGAGTTATCGCTGTTCATGCCGGGGATTGGTTCTTTGTAGGACCTGATAACGGACTTTTTAGTTATGTCCTGGCGGAGCAGACCATCCAGGCAGTTGTTGTCCTCTCAAACCCTGCATATCAGCTGCCACAGGTTAGTGCAACATTTCATGGACGCGATATCTTTGCGCCAGCAGGCGCATACCTGGCTCGTGGCATCACACTTTTCGAACTTGGTCCACAAATAGATGCTGCGACGCTTCAGCGCATCGACATCGGACCTCCTGAACGTAAGGGAACACAGATCGATGCACACATCATTCACGTTGATCGCTTCGGTAACCTCATCACCAGTATCCCGCTGACACTGGTTCCTGAACTCTTCAGCGCTGAACAAGCAGAGCAAACCATGCGTATATTTTTTTCGACCAGGAACATTGTGGTAGACAAGCGCCGTCGTTTCTTTGCCGAAGGACCCACTGATGGAGAGGCCTTCATCTACGGTGACAGCTCCGGGTATGTGGGCATTGCTGTGCGCAATGGGAATGCGGCAAAAATGCTGGAGGTAGGTTTTGGAACTTCGATTACTCTTCTAACACAGGATGCTCGCTAGAGGTCCACTACAAGGGCTTTGTGACCCTCAGCGGCTCCCTTTGCAAGCACGCATGGTCATGCGTGCTTGCTCTTGACAGTGGCTTATCTGTACGGTATGCTACAATTACCAGCAATGTTTTAGAAGACTGCTTATGTTATAAAGGAGTTTGCTTCTCATCTGAGAACGAAGCGGACAAAAAAGAAAAGGGATCGAAACATTGCAGGAGCATCCAGCAGGTAATCCAGTGATGCATTGCACAATTTCATTCCTCTATAATGTAGGAAAGGGCTGGTTCTCTAACTCGACATGCCGAGTAGAAAGCCAGCCTTTTTGGACTTATTTCATCTGCATATTCGGGTGGAACTGTAAAAGTGAATTTTTACTTTGCCGTCAACGTGATAAAGATGTCTACTCGAACGCATCGAGTGCTTTCGCGGCTGTCAGACGGAGATAGACTACACGAGTGGAGCAAGGCTTCACCGCGTCGCATAACAGAGAGAGGGTGAACCATGGACCTGGTGAAGCGGTTAGAGGAATACCGAGACCGTGAACGAGGATTAATGTGGGAGGGGACTTTTGCGCAGTACTTTGAGATTGCTACAAAGAGGCCGGAAGTAAGCAGGCTTTCTCACGAACGCATTTATCATATGATCATGGACGCGGGTGTTGAGACCACGCGCACCGGCGAACCGCGCTACAATTTCTTCAGCCAGGAGATTTTCGGCATTGAAAAGCCATTACAGCAGATAGTTGATTATTTCCACTCGGCGGCCCAGCGCTTAGAGGTGCGCAAACGCATCATGTTATTGATGGGGCCTGTCGGTGGAGGTAAGTCAACTATCGTGTACCTCATCAAGCGAGGTCTGGAAGCCTATACCCGCATAGAGGCGGCAGGGGTCTATGCCATCAAAGACTGCCCGATGCACGAAGAGCCACTACACTTGATTCCCAATGAACTGCGGCCTGATGTCGAGCGCGAGTTTGGCATGTATATCGAAGGTGATCTGTGTCCTCATTGCCGCTACATGGTCGATAACCAGTACAAGGGTCGCATCGAGGACCTTCCCGTGAAACGTATAGCTTTCAGCGAAAATCTCAAGATATAAGCGAATTAGTAGGAGGCATCGATCTCTCTACAATTGGTGAAGTTGGCGTTGAAAGTGATCCGCGTGCCTATCGATTTGACGGTGAACTAAATATCGCAAATCGAGGTATTATGGAATTCGTAGAGATGTTAAAGACCGATGAGAAGTTCCTGTATGTGCTGCTCACACTCAGCCAGGAACAGAACATCAAAACCGGGCGTTTCAGCATGATCTACGCCGACGAGGTCGTTGTCAGCCACACCAATGAGCACGAGTACCAGGCATTCGTAGGTAATAAGAAGTCAGAGGCTCTGCAGGACCGCATCATCCTGGTGAAGGTCCCTTACAACCTGCGCACATCCGATGAAGTCAAAATCTACGAAAAGCTGCTCAAACAGAGCGCGTTACAGAATGTACATATCGCTCCTTATACGCTGCGTATCGCCAGCGTATTCGCCGTCCTCACGCGCCTGGAGCCATCCAAGAAAGCTGGCATGAGCTTGATGAAGAAGCTCAAGCTATATGATGGCGAAGATATCGAGGACTTCAAGCAGAAAGATATCAAGGAGCTGCAGGAGGAGGCTGTGCGCGAGGGAATGGATGGCATCTCACCTCGTTACGTCATTAACCGCCTGTCGAACGCGCTTATCAAACAGAACGCAGCCTGCATTAACCCCATCGACGCCCTGCGAGCTTTGAGAGACGGTCTCGATCAGCACACCAGCATCACGCGAGAGGAACGCGATCGGTATCTAAACGTGATTAGCGAAGCCCGCAAAGAGTACGACGAGATCGCAAGGAAAGAAGTGCAGCGCGCCTTCGTCTATTCCTACGAGGAATCGGCCCGCACCTTGCTCAATAACTACCTCGATAACGTTGAGGCGTATTGCAACAAGACCAAGCTGCGCGATCCCATCACTGACGAGGAGATGGAGCCCGACGAGCAGTTGATGCGCTCGATTGAGGAACAGATTGGCATCACGGAGAACGCCAAGCGGTCCTTCCGTGAAGAAATTCTTATCCGCATCTCCTCGCTGGCGCGTAGAGGTCAAACGTTCGACTACACCAGCCACGAACGTCTGAAAGAGGCCATTGAGAAGAAGCTGTTCGCCGATCTGCGCGATGTCGTCAAGATCACAACATCAGCCCGCACGCCCGACAAGGAACAGCTGCGCAAGATCAACGAGGTGGTGAACCGCCTCATGACGGAACATGGTTACTGCCATATATGTGCGAATGAAATACTGCGCTACACCGGTAGCCTGCTGAACAGGTAAGATCGGTACTGAGATGCAGCATAGTGGCCGACTTATAACGCTCAGGGATAAGGTGAATGTGCATATATGGATGGATCAATCGCCCTGAAAGTTGTCATTTTCGGCTACCAGCAGGACTAAAAAGGAGCTTCCTCACCGACCGCCTGAGCGAAGCTAGCGCGAGAGCGGCGTTGGCGGTCGGAATATAAAGGAGAATGCGCGATGTCTGTCTCCCAGCATGATTGGTCTCTGCACCGCAAGGGGCAGATCGACCAGGAACGTCACAAGGAGAAGATCCGCGAGGCGATCAAGAAGAACTTAGGCGATATCGTTAGCGAGGAAAGCATCATCCTATCGGATGGAAAGAAGATGGTGCGTGTTCCTATACGCTCTCTGGATGAGTACCGTTTCCGCTATGATCCAGGTCGCCAGCAGCACGCTGGCCAGGGCAATGGGAAAAGTAAGATCGGCGACGTGGTAGCACAAGACCCAAGGCCCGGCAGAGGCAAAAAGGGCGACGCGGGCAAAGACCCGGGCTACGACTATTATGAAGCAGAGATCACGATGGAAGAACTAGCGGCGATGATCTTTGAAGACCTGGGGCTGCCCAACCTCGAACAGAAGCGCCAGCAAGAACTGCAGACCGATGCTGTGCGCTTCACCGACGTGCGCAAAAAAGGCCCGCTGACCAACCTGGATAAAAAGCGCACCATCCTGGAGAACATGAAACGTAACGCCGCCAAGGGCGAGCCCAAGTTTCAAGATATCAAATCCGAAGACCTGCGCTTTAAGGTGTGGGAACCCACGATACGCTACCAGTCGAACGCCGTGGTGTTGGCCATGATGGATGTCTCCGGGTCCATGGGCGAGTTTGAGAAGTACATCGCTAGAAGTTTCTACTTCTGGATGGTACGCTTCCTGCGCACGAAGTACAACAACGTGCAGATCGTCTTCATTAGCCACCATACCGAGGCGAAAGAGGTGACGGAAGAAGAGTTCTTCCACAAGGGAGAGAGCGGGGGCACCCAGGTTTCATCTGCGTACGAACTCGCACTGGAGATCATCAAAGAACGCTATAACCCGGACGATTGGAATATCTACCCCTTCCACTTCTCCGATGGTGATAACCTGCCCTGGGATAACGACCGCTGCGTGCAACTGGTCAACAAACTGATGGAACTCTGTAATATCTTTGGCTATGGCGAAATTCGCGAGGGGCATTATCGCTCACCCAGCACACTTATGTCGGCCTATAACAAGATCACCGACAAGAAATTTACTGCCGTGACCATTTCGGACAAAAAAGAGGTCTATCCCGCTCTACGGAAATTCTTTGCCCAGCGCGATCCCGTTCCTACGAGGTAACGGGGTTTTTGCGACGCGACCACGTGGGCACTCCCACGAGGGATGCCCCTATGAAGGAGCTTCCGATCCGACCTGCTGGGCGCAGTGTAGCCCCACGATTAATCGGGGGCCTACAGGCTGCGAACAGCAGCGTTGCAGGTCGGAATATAAAGGAGCTTGCTATGCCCGATAGCGATATCGAACGCTTGCGTGATGCAATAGACCATGCCTGGGAGGAGGCTCGCAACTTCGGATTGGACCCTTTCCCCACACACTTCGAGCTTGTGCCGGCAACTATCATGTACGAATTCGCCTCCTACAGCTTGCCGGGGAGGTTCAGCCACTGGACACACGGGAAAGCCTATTACAGGCAAAAGATGCAATATGACTTCGGATTGAGCAAAATCTACGAAATGGTGGTCAACACCAACCCGAGCTATGCCTTTCTGATGGAGATGAATGACCTCCTACAAAATACTTTTGTCGCGGCGCACGTCTTCGGGCATACCGACTTCTTCAAGAACAACGCTTACTACCAGCAAACTTCCAAGCGCATGATCGACAAGGTCAGCATTCACGCTGAGCGCATCGCCAAGTATGAGTTCGATCACGGCAAGGCCGAAGTCGAACGCTTTCTCGATGCCGTCCTCTCTATCCAGGAACATTTAGACTATAATCTGCTGATTCGCGAGGAGGATCCGGCTAAAAAAGAGGAGAAACCTGTCGCAGCATCAAGCGAGTACGATGACCTCTGGGGCCTGGACAAGAAGGCGAAAAAGGCTGAGGAGGAACGCGAGATGCGTCCTGGCAAACCGCCAAAGTTTCCAGAGAAGCCGGAGAAGGACATCCTGCTCTTTTTGATACGCCACGCACCACACCTGGAGCCCTGGCAGCGCGACATCATCGAAATTGTGCGCACAGAGATGCTCTACTTCGTGCCTATGATGCAGACCAAAACTATGAATGAGGGCTGGGCTAGTATCTGGCATTCGCGCATTATGCGCAGGCTAGGAGAAACAGGCGTCATCTCCGACGCCCAAACTATCGAGTTTGCCCTGTTGCACTCGAGCGTCCTCTCGCCATCACGAACCTCGCTCAACCCGTATTACCTGGGCTTCAAGATATTCGAAGATATCGAAGAGCGCTGGGACAATCCTACCCAGGAGGAACGGGAGCGTTTGGGTCGCAAGCCAGGCATGGGCCGGCAGAAAATTTTCGAAGTTCGCGAGTTAGACAATGACGTTTCTTTCCTGCGTAACTACCTGACCAAAGACCTTATCAAGGATCTCGACCTCTACCTTTACAAGAAAGAAGGCGACGAGTGGGTTGTCGTCGAGAAAGATTGGGAGAAGGTGCGCGATTCGATTGTCGCCAGCATGACCAACTTTGGTTATCCTTACCTGGTCATTGACAATGGCGACTATCGCGGCAACCGCGAGCTCTACATCAAGCACCTCTTCGAGGGGCAGGAGCTTGACCTGGTCTATGCTGAGAAGACGCTCCAGCACGTCTACACGCTGTGGGGGCGTCCCATTCACCTGGAGACGGTGTACGAGGGGAAGCGCATCGTGCTCTCCTACGACGGCGAACGCAATAGCAAGAGCACGCTGGAGAAGTAGTGAACTCCTTCCCTGTTGGTGTTTCATATGGTTGTCCTCTTCTGAGTTTTGAGACTTGAAGAGGAGCGGATGAGCAGGATGTCGCAAGAGCCAGAGGAGCGCTGGTGTCATTTCCTCTACTGCACCACAATAGTCAGATTCATGCCGGTGTGGATCGTACAATAGAGGTGGAAGACGCCAGCAGTCACAAAAGGACCAAGGTCTACCGAGCCACTGGTGACCGTCACATCCTTGACCACCGGTGCTCCCGGCTCCGCGCTGCTCTCAGGCGAGCCATCAGCCTTCCAGAACCCATTGCGCAGCACATGCTCAGTATTGACATCATCAACCAGGTGCAGTTTGGAGCCCTTCGGCACCAGCACCACATTTTGCACAAACGCGTTCGCCGACATGTGAATCGTTGGCTCACCATTGGTGGTCGTACTGGCAACGCTGGTTGGGGGATTGGCCGCCACGATCAGCGAAACGACCATCATCCCTACTACAAAAGTAGTGAAGCTGGTGAGCAAGAGATGCAGATTGCGCGGAGCCGGTGCTCCAGGGCTGCGATAGTGCTGTACAGTGGCTGCGATGCCAGCGACAATGCTCACCAGGCCAAAGGACAGAATGGTGATCAACGGGATAAAGCCCGTAGCAACGCTCGGATGCGTGAAGAAGTACTGGGCAATCGGCACGCTCACCTGAAAAGAGACGACTCCCAGGGCGACCACTGCCCCGAGCGCAGGAGCCCAGCGGAAGCGCAAGAAGGAGAGCGTCGCCCCGAGCAGGGTCACTATCCCAAAGACCAGTATGGGCGGAATAAAATTATGTGTCGTGAGAAGCACCAGGAGTAGCCAGGCAAAGTAGACCAGGGAGGCGCCCAACAGGGCGAGAGCGGTTACCTTGCTTAGCGTGGATCGAGCAGGAGAAGGGTGTTTGTCTATCTCCTTTGGCATGGTTTGTATTTTAGCCATGTCTATTCCTCCTTCATCTGAATAATCACAGGTGTCTGATAGTGAAACGGGGAGTCTGCCACCCGGACTTGCCTGTTAGGACGAGATCCCCGCAGCCCGGTTTTCGAGCAGGTCCTTAGCCAGCAATTTCTAGTTGATAGGACCATCGGGAGGAGAATCGGCACTCTGGTCTATGTACGACGGAACTGGCGGTCACCGGACCAGTTGCTTACAATGAAGCTTTCCTGTGCCCTTCAGCTCGCCTCGTGAGCACCAGCGCCCCAGCGAAGATCGCCCAGGGCCCTATCAGGCCGAAAACGCCTCCCGCGGCGAGAAAGATGAAGAGGGCAAGCAGCCCAACCATGACAGCACCTAAGGTGATACACCATTGCCTGGTCTCGCACGTTGGCTTCCCTGAAACAGGCGGGGTCTCTCTTCTTTTGCATGTACACTGATAGAATGTTGCTCTGTTTGTCATGTGTTTCACCTTTACCCGGCCCTATTTGCGCTTTCCAGCTTCCAGGCATCAAGACACCTGGCCTTCAAGAAGCAGCTCTGTGACCATCCTGGTTGGTTGTGTGACGTCGAGTCCGTGCAGCTCCAGCACGTGCTGTCGCAGCCAGCGATCAAACGGGAGGTCGGATGCCGCCAGTTTTGGGAGAATCGCTTCGGGCTCATCTGCCTCGATGTGGACGATCACCATATTCCCGCCAGGCATCTCTGTCAGCCATACCGACACCTTCGTCATGGCAAGCCGCCGCCGGAACGCTTCATAGTCACTGCGGTACACGTCCAGCATCTCCTGGAGACAGCGCCTCCAGGCTTCCTGTTTGCCCGGCAGGATGGGTAACGCGAAGGTGATGGCCCTCATACGACATCCTCCTCTTGCTTCTTCTTGTTGTTCCAGGCTATAATGCCTGTGTTTGTTGTCTCTGCTCCAAAGATAACACAGCAGCGTTCCACCAGCGTCAACAGGAGCGTAAACATAATGGGCCAACTGAATCTCGCACTCCTCGGCGCACCAGAGGTTCGCCATGCCGGGCAGGATGTCACGTTTCGGACGCGCAAGGCCCTGGCACTGCTCATCTACCTGGTGGTTGAAGGTGGTAGGCATTCCCGTGAGAAGCTGACTGCCCTCTTCTGGCCCGAGAGTGACGAGGAGCAGAGTCGAGCGACCCTGCGCAGTACGCTTTTTTATGTGCGCAAGACGCTTGAGGAGTTGAGCAACCCGCCACTATCCCATCTCCTCATCGAGCACAACACCATCGGCTTCAACTCCGCCTCTGACTTTGACCTTGACCTGAACACCTTGCAGGCTGCCTGGACATTGGCTCGCACCTCTCCAGATGGACCTCCAGGGCAGAGAGTGCATGAGGAAGCGGTACAGCACAACGTCCTCACCCGCCTTCAGCAGGCTGTTAACGTCTATCGCGGGGATTTTCTGGAAGGTTTCTACGTGGGTGACGCTCCTGACTTTGAAGAGTGGATCGGCAAAGAGCGCGAATACTGGCATCGCCGCATGGACACCATCTTCCATCGCCTATCGCAACTTCAATATGAGCGTGGGGAGATCAGCGACGCCATCGAGACAACCACGCGCTGGATCAGCCATGATCCTTTCAACGAGATGGTATACCGGCGCCTGATGCAGGTGCATTTGGTAGCTGGAGATCGAACAGCCGCCTTACAGACCTACGAAACCTGCCGGGCGATGCTGGCCAGGGAGTTCAATACCAGGCCAGCCCCAGAAACCGAAGTACTGGCCGAGCGCATTCGCGTGAAGGGTGTTCCACGCGGGAAACTCCCATCCGTGGCGCAGGAGCAGAGGCGGGCGATCGCAAGGATCGCCCCTACATTGGCTGTTGAGCCGCCTCTCATCGGAAGGGGAAGCGAGCACAGCACACTGGTCACGCTCTACCATACAGTACGGAATGCCGGACCCCAGGTCGTGGCGCTTCTCGGTGAAGCAGGGATTGGCAAAACGCGCCTAGCCACAGAGTTCCTGAATTGGGCGCTGGCGCAAGGAGCAGATGTGCTCCAGGGGCAAGCATTTGAGGCGGGCGGCCGCCTGCCATACCAGCCGCTCGTCGAGGCATTGCGTGGTCGATTGGCACGCGAAGACGCGCCAATCGATTTGCTTACTGCCCCCTGGTTGGCCGAACTCTGCCAGCTCCTCCCCGAATTGCGCGAGCGTTATCCTGATCTGCCCTTTCCATCTCATGATGAAGCAACGGCGCAAACGCGCCTGTTTGAGTCCGTCGCTCGCCTGGGTCAAGCTCTGGCTTCGCGAGCGCCGCTGGTCGTGTTCATCGACGATCTGCAGTGGACCGACGCCTCTTCGCTCGACGTGCTGCATTACCTATGTCGACGCTGGGCCGAGAGCAAGTCGCCCATCCTCCTGCTCCTCAACGTGCGCTCAGAAACGCTGGCGATCACGCCAGAACTCGCTGATTGGCTGTCTGGCCTGGAACGTGATCTGCCTGTCACACGCCTGGCACTGGACCCGCTTACTCCCGAAGAGACAGTGCGACTGATCCGCTCGCTGGCTCCCGAGGAGCTGACCGGGCAAGCGGAACGTCCCGATGCTGAGCGATTTGGCCGCTGGCTCTATGCCGAAACAGGCGGGCAGCCCTTTTTTCTCCTGGAAACGCTCAAGACGTTAGTGGAGCGCGGGATACTTGCCGTTCAAACCACAGAGGATGGAGCACCAGCCATCGATATCGCACCTGCTATACGCAATGAGCACCTGTTACGAGGGATACTCCCGCCGGGAGTACGGGAGGTGATTCGGGCGCGGCTGGCTCGCCTGCCTTCCAATGCCCTCAGCCTGTTAACTGCTGGAGCTGTCCTGGGCAAGAGCTTTCCCTTTGAGCAGATGTGCCAGGTAACGGGTCTTCACGAAAACGAAGGGCTGCCTGCGCTCGAAGCGTTGCTCGCTAGCCGCCTGCTCTCTGAGGATAGAAAAGAGGGAAGAAATCCCGGTGAAGAACGCTTTGTGTTTGCCCATGACAAAATTCGCGACGTGGTGTATACGGAGGCAGGCAGTACGCGCCGTCGCCTCTTCCATCGCCGGGCGTTGGAGACCCTGCAAGCATCCTCTGCCTCTCCTGCCGAACTCGCTCATCATGCCCTGGCGGCAGGACTTGCTGAGGCTGCCGTTCGTTTTAGTATCGCTGCCGGTGATGAGGCGATGCACCTGTTTGCTGTGCGCGATGCCATTGCTCACTATGAGCAGGCACGACGACTGGTGAAGCGGTCAGATGGCGACAGTCGAGAAGGGGCACAGGGGAGCGTTGTCGTTTCGCCTTCCGACCTGTCCCAGCTGTATCTCCAACTGGGTTGGGCGTACGAACTGAGCGTCGAGTTCGCCCAGGCGCAGAGCATCTACGAGGAGATGCTGGCACTGGCGCGGGAGAGACATGCGCCAGCGATGGAATGTGCAGCCCTCAACCACCTTGCGACCCTGGCAGCTCAGTACAGCATGGATTTAACAAGGGCGGAGGAACTCCTCCAACAGGCTCTAGCCATAGCCGAGAGCAGCGGTATTCCCGCTGGAGTGGCAGAAACAGCGTGGAATCTCGCACAGACGGGGTTTTATGCTGCGAAGATGTCGGCATCGCTCCCGCATGCAGAACGGGCGCTGGCGCTCGCCCGAGAACTGCACCTGCAGGAACTCATCGGACGAAGCTTGCATGCACTCGCCACCCTTGAGTCCGCCCTGGGGAAATGGGAGGAGAGCCTGTCCCATGCTGAAGAGGCGCGGATGCTCTACGCAGCATTGGGCAATCGAGCAATGGAAGTGGGTTGCCTGTGCATGCTAGCAGAGGCCAGGATCAATTATGGACAGCCCCAAGAAGGGATCGATGCGGCCCGGGCAGCACTGGCGATTAGTGTGGAAATTGAAGACCCCTGGGGGCAGATCAATGCCGCTGTCCAGATGGTGCCAGGCTTGCTCGATAGTGGCGCATACACCGAGGCGCTTGCAGTCATCCAGCAGGGCGTCACCTTAGCACGCGCTCTTGAGATTCCACCATTGCTGGTCCTCACCCTCGGTAGATGGGGCAATGTGTCCCGAGCGATGCTGGCGCTAGAAGCTGCTCATGCAGCCCATAGCGAGGCGCTCGCACACTGTGAAAGCTTCCTGCCGCCACCTTACGTCGGATCGATGGCTGGCGAACTCTGCGCAGATTGTGCGTTGGCCGGACAATGGCAGGAAGCATATACGTATGCCCTCAAAGCCGCAGCAATGAGGGACGATACGATCATGTACGGAGGACTCACCCGCTGGCATGAGATCGAGGCCCTACTGCGGGGAGGGAGTCCCGACCAGGCCAGAGAAGAGGTGCGTCGCTTTGGAGAGCGCGTCGGCAACAAGCGGCGCTATCGTATTCCCTATCTGCGGGCTTTGGCGGTCCTGGCTCGATGGGATGGGGATGCTGAACAGGCGATTGTCCACCTACAAGAGGCAGCGCGACTTGCAGAAGAGATTGGGTTACCTGGAGAGCTCTGCCAAATACTGGCAGTCCTGGGTGAGTTGTATCAATTGTGCAAGAACGAGAGCCTGGCGCAGCAAGTATTTGCCAGAGCTCTCCAGGTAGTTCAGTCACTTGCCGACAGGATTGAGGACGTGCAACAGCGTACCACGTTTCTCTCAGCGCAACGAGTACGAGCTGTGTTAGCACATGACGCAACAGAGCAGTAGAGAAATGACGCAATGAATTTGCAAGATGAGACTCATCGCTCAACAGATGCATCTAAGGCCAGCGGCAGCGTGAACCAGAAGGTAGAACCCTCGCCAGGAGTGCTCTCGACGCCAACCTGTCCATGATGGCGTTCAACAATAGTGCGACAGATATGCAGTCCGAGCCCTAACCCTCCACTTGAACCACTCTGCACCTTGACCCTTTCGACCTGGTGAAAGCGCTCCCAGATGTGCTGCTGCTCTTCGACCGACAACCCTGGCCCTTCATCGCGCACCGAGACGCGCGCCATCTTCGCTTCAAGCTGGAGGGAAACCTCAACGGGCCTATCTGCCGCCGAGTACTTGAGCGCGTTCGTGAGGTAGTTTGTTACAACCTGTCCAAGGCGATCGGCATCGGCCAGGACCGGGACAAGCTCCTCCACTGGTAAATTCAAGCAGATGATGCGTGAAGAGGAGAGTAGACGCTGATCCTGGACAGCTTCGCGGACGACGGTGACCAGGTCGCAAGGTTCCAGGTTCAATTCGATCTTGTCGGCCTGGATACGAGAGACATCCAGCAGGTCGCCTACCAGGCGATTTTGTAGCCTGACCTGGCGCTCAGCGCGTTCAAGCAACTCCTCTACCAGCTTAAGCCTGTTTGACAGGTCTTCAGCAGGGGACCCATCTGGAGAAACATTCTTTTTCAACTGGCGTTTCGCCAACTGAATATTGCCTTTGATAGCAGTGAGCGGCGTTCTTAACTCGTGACCTGCCATGCCGAGAAACTCATCCATGAGCCGATTGGACTCACGCAAAGCCAGTTCACTTGCGCGCGCCTTCGCCCGTTCGTACAACAGGCGTTCACGCTCAATGACGAGCGCAGCCAGCCTGGCAACGGCTTTGGCCAATGCGATCTCCTCAGCGCTGTATTCGTGTTTCGTAGCGCCATAATCCAATGTCAGAGTGCCGACCAGTTGATCACCCACGAACATCGGTGCTACGAGCATGGTACGTACGCCATAGGGATTGGGTTGACTATTGAAGGGGGGCTGCATCATATCGAGAACCAGCACCTCGTTTTCGCGCAGGCGAGCTACATGGTCAGGATAAGGGCTATCGCTCATGCGAGTATATTGTTGCTGGGCATTCCACCATTGGCGCTCCTGTTCCGGTGTGAGTCCGACGACAACGAGTGGATGCAGCACGTCCGTCTCAGGGTTCAGCGCGATAATACCCACGTGTCGACAACCGAGAACGCTGCGAACCAGTTCGGCCAGGCGCCGCGCTCCTTCAGCTGCCATCGTCAACATGTACTCTCCCACTACAGTAGCAGGCTGCTCCTTTGTGAGGTCAGTATCATAGGGCACCTGCACAAGCGTCTCGGCCATCTCCAGCAGGGCATTTAGCGTGTGATGGGTGCGCTGTTCCAGTTCGCGCCGCTCTGTGACATCCCGGAAGACACAGACGGCGCCTACAGGGTGCCCCAGAGGATTAAATACCGAGGCCCCGGTGACATTCAAATGCACCTCATGTCCATCGAAGGTGCGGATCACTACATCCATCGCATTTGCATCCGTTAGTTCTTCCCCGTTCAGGATGCGCGCGAGCGGCCCGCGCCCTTCTGGAAAAGGCTGACCCTGCTCATCGAGTATGACCATTAGAGGTTTTTGCTCGCTTTGCCTGCGTTGCAAAAAGAACGCACGTAAAGAGAGGAGCGAACGCAAAGAGAATCTGGGCTTTGGTTCCGGCTTGGCTTCGAGTGCAAAGAGCTTGCGGGCAGCGGCATTTGTTTGCAGGACACGACCCAGCAGGTCATAGACGATTACGCCGTCGGCTATCGCCTCGAAGGTCGCTTCAAGCTCACTAGCTCGCTCCTGCTCTTCTTGCTCCGCGAAGAGCGCGCGCTGCCGCGCCGATTCACGCTGGCTGGTGATGACTGCGATAATGATGCCAGAAATGAAGAATGGCAGGACCGGCAGTAAACTGTTCCAGTCGCTCAGTTCAAAGCTCGCAAATGGAGGAATATACAGATATATCAGTGCCAGGGCACTCAGTAGAGCAGCAAAGATGGCCGGGCCGACCCCCCAGATTAGAGCTATCAACATTACTGCCAGAAGCAAGGGGCCGCCGGAGAAGTAAAAATGCGGGAGCATGCGCTGCTCCCACATGACTCCCAGCAATGTCAGCCCGACGAGGGGTATACTGAGTATATAGCCGACGAGGGGGTGGCGCCACTTCGGTATCCTGGCAACGTAGAATTTGCGCATCTGCGCCTGTTTCTGGAGGCTCATGAGCACAAGCTGCCGACCCTGCTGGTCGATGCCAGAATGCGGTTTTTTCGTGCTCATTTCTCCTCCTGCGCAGCTTTCTTTTCGTTTATTGCAAGTATAGCCTGTCAGTCGGGTTTAAGGCAACCTCGACTGTACTAAAATTGGGCAACAGGAGTTCGAGCAGGAAAAATCTAACCCTGGCAGAGCTAGATTTTCTTTAATCCGGTGAGGTTACCAGTAGCGCTCTTCTTTCCAGGGATCGGCGCGGTTGTGGTAGCCGCGCTGCTCCCAGAAGCCGGGGCGATCACGCTGCATAAACTCCAGGCCGTCGAGCCACTTCGCGCTCTTGTAGGCATAGAGCTTTGGTACGAGCAAGCGTACCGGGCCGCCGTGGTCAGGTTCAAGGTCCTGTCCATCGTGTTTGATGACGATCATGACGTCATCATCATCCAGGTCGCTAAGAGGCAGGTTAGTTGTATAGCCCGTCCAGGAACGTGCCATCACAAACTTCGCGGTAGGCAGAGGTCTGGCACGCTGCAAAATCTCGCGGATATGGACACCTTCCCATGTATTATCGTAGCGGCTCCAACTCGTCACACAGTGAAAAT
>WNFA01004020.1_pt1 | contig 15437 bp, 13 predicted proteins | sample 5400481 | NCBI WGS metagenome assembly WNFA01 (sample SAMN13153340, study PRJNA577476) | soil metagenome | isolation source: 120 cm saprolite under Douglas fir tree site 2 hole 1 replicate 2 | place: USA:California | collected 2015-04-18
TATGTTTGGAGCCTGACTCCGCCTTTGCGAAGAAGATCGGCTCTTTGTCCCACTTACGAAATTGCGAAATCATGGTGGGCATGCTCCCGGACCTCGGCGCCCAGGAGAATTTTGATGCAATCCTCTACGTCGATGTCTTGGAACATATCAAGGAAGATAAGGAAGAACTCATTCTGGCCGCCCGGCATCTGAAGACCAACGGAGTAATTGTCGTTCTGGCTCCCGCGTTCCCCTGGCTCTATACCCCGTTCGACGCAGCCATTGGCCACTTTCGCAGATATACGAGAAAGTCTCTGCGCGCCGTTGCCCCGCAAGGTTTGTGCGAAGAAAAGTGCATCTATCTTGATGCTTTCGGAATCCTCGCTTCCGCGGGCAATCTGCTGTTTCTCCAGGCGGCCAATGCGAGCACGGGCCAAATGCGTTTCTGGGATAACTATTTAGTGCCAATATCGCGGTTCATGGATCGTGTGTTCGCTTTTTCTCTGGGTAGATCCGTTCTGGCGGTTTGGAGGAAAACGCCCTAAGCCGGAAAAATTCGCGGAGTTCTCACCCGGCGATGCCGCCAGATTCGCATTTTCGAAGTGCAAAACGGCAAGGGTTTCCCCACAAATCAAAAGCGAGAATCCTCGAGCCTGAAGACGTGGGCTTCAGCAGATGTACACAGTTAAGCGCTATTTTCGGGAGGAGCCAAGAGAATAGCGGTTGTTTCCATCAAAGCACCACGCTTCGCCAGCCAACTTGCCACTGACACCAGGAGTGCAAGCGGAACCATTGCAGCGCCAAGGACAAATGAGAACAACACTGAAGGCCCAAAGGAGTCGAGCCCCATTAAATAGCGGGTAAGTGTGTTGGCGCGCCCGGTTAACCGATTGATTGTGCTTTCTACCCATCCGTACGGATCGTGTTCCAGTGAGGCGAAGCTCATATCAACAGGCTTGAGTCCCGCCCGCTTTAATGTCGCCGAGATAGTTTCGGGCGTGAAATGAACGAGGTGGCGCGGCACGTCGAGATGCAGCCACTTCGACCCGGCAAATTGTGACTGCCAGCTGGAAAAGTTTGGCACATTCATGACCAGGCGTCCGCCGGACGCGAGACGCTTAGCGCACTCCCTGAGAAGCGTCACAGGCTCACCGATGTGCTCTAGTACTTGGAACATGATGATGAGATCAAACCGAGCGTCTGCCGGGAGTGCTTCGACCGGCGTTGCAACAATTTCTATCCCCAGGGTGCGGCGGGCCGCCTCCGCCACCGCTTCGTTGCGTTCGATTCCGAGCACGGGCCAACCGCGCCGATGGAGCGCGGCAAGCATCAGACCGGGGCCGCAGCCTACCTCCAATACTGAGCCTCCTGTTGGCTTAAGACGCGCCCAGCGGGAGACCCGGATACCATACAGAGTACCGAGAGCGCGGGTAACGAGCCACCCGTACCCACGGTAACGTGTAGGATAGTATTTATCAAGTGAACGAGGGTGCGGCGCCGTATACGCGGTGCCACAGGAAGAGCACTCAACGACTCGGAAAGAATCCAGAGTAATTGGGTCTCGCGCTTCGGGATAGATCGTACGGCCACCCGATGCCCCGCACACAGGGCATGCTTCGGCCCCTGCCACCATCTCCGTCAGAGACATAAATCATCCCAGCGATGATCGTTGAAGTTCACCCTAACCTACGACAGCGCCGGAGGAGTGGTAGTGGTTTGCGGCCCTGCAAGATGCTTCTGCTGCGATCGATGAAGGCATTCGGGCGCCGCAGGCCGTTCTTATACGTCCGTGCGACGTACAGTGCCGTGAACGCCATAGTGGCGCCGACGTAAGCGGCGAAGACCAGGAACGCGGCGACCACGTACCAAAGCGAATGGGTTGACACGTACCCGATGCCTAGAAGGAGCAGGCTGAGGAGCCACAGTGGCAGAAGATAGATGGGAAGCCGGAGGAACAGCGTGGACGCCGACAGGATTCCGGCGACAGCAAAGACGGACATCCGAATCAGGTTGTAATGGGTATTGCCGGCAATTCGTTTCTCGCGCTTGAAGGGAATGGCCGCGCGGCGGAAACCGACTCGAGCGATCGAGGCGCGCAGAAAAGGAAAGGACGTATTCTCATCCAGGATGGCGTCGCGTACTTCTCTTGTGAATAAGGAAAATTCGGCCATGTCGAGAAGAATCTCTTCATCAGCCAACGCGGCCAGAAGCCTATAGAATAATTTTCGCGCGCCCTTCATGGCCCTCGATTCGTGCCGGTCCACGCGTTCGCCGTAGACGATATCGAATCCCTGCTCATACTTTTCGACGAATTCGAGGATCATTTCGGGTGGATCTTCGCAGTCGACGTCGATGAATACGAAGAGATCGCCAGCGGCATTTCGCAGTCCGCACTCCAGCGAAGCGTGGTAGCCGACGTTTCTGCTCATCGTAATCAGGTACGTCGCCGGCCAGGATTCCCTGATTTTCTCGATTTCGTGGGAGGACCGATCGGTCGAGGCGTTGTCCAGAAATAGCAGGTGAACCATATAGCATTCTGAAAGTTTCTCCAAGACAGGACGAATGCGACCGTAGAATAAAGGTATGACGTGCTCTTCGTTGTGGACGGGGCAAAGGATGCTTAATTGCTTGGTTCTCATTGCTGCCTTGCGATTCACAGCCGCAGGTTTGGTCCATAAATCAGCAGCCATGAGAGTCATCCCTCAGCGGAAAGAGAAAACAACACACCCGCCATTTTGCCCAATCGTTCGGAATCGGGCAATTGTATTGCAAACAGTGAATGTCGCAGAAGTTATGCCAACCCTACTGGTGCACGCGACCGTCCCTCACACCTCGCTAAGTCAGTGTTTGCAAACCGGGAGCACACGGAGTTTCTTATGGTGAAACCACATGGTTTCCGCTATAGTTAGCGGTTGTGCTTGCAGTGCTGACCCCGCCTGAGCGGGTCTGCCGGGAATCTAAACCATGAGTCGCGTCATTGAAAAATTTCAGGAAGCACAAGTGCGGAAAGACCTGCCTGTGCTCCGTCCGGGCGACACAGTGCGTATTCACGTGCGTCTGAAAGAGGCCGAGGGCGAAAAGGAACGCATCCAGCCGTTCGAAGGCGTGGTGATTAAGAAGCGCGGGAAGTCCACCGGAGCAAGTTTCACGGTACGCCGGGTGAGTTTCGGCGTTGGCATTGAGCGCGTCTTCCCGGCGAATTCGCCATCGATCAGCTCGATCGAGGTGTTGCGCCAAGGGCGCGTGCGCCGCGCGAAGCTGTATTATCTGCGCGGACGCAAGGGCAAGGCCGCTCGCCTGCAGCGCGTGGAACGTGTTGAATCTCCAGAGACGGTGCCGGCAGAAGAAAAATCATAAGCCTTAACATCACAAATTCAGAATTCGATAGCTCGGGAGATTTCCTCCCGGGCTTTTTGATTTCGTGAGATTCCTTGGGCGGCCCAAGTTGCGGAAGATACGTGTTACACGGCAGTGTAACCTGGGCGCGCGCAGCCTGGACGCTGTTGCGCCGGACCGTGCTAAAATCCGCGGCGATGGCGAGACAATGCTCGTCCCGATTTGAACGAGAAGCGCGCAAATGCGGCTGGCAACGAATCGCCGGCCTTGACGAAGCTGGACGCGGATCGCTGTTCGGGCCGGTCGTCGCTGCAGCGGTGATTCTGGACCCCAAACGGCGCATCGTGGGCCTCGATGATTCAAAGAAACTACCCGCCGACCGCCGTGAAGTTCTGGCCCTGCGCATCCGCGAGCATGCCCTCGCGTGGGGAGTGGCGGAGGTGGACGCCCGCCGCATCGATGCGTGGAATATCTACCAGGCCAGCCGCCAGGCCATGTCTAAAGCTCTAACCCTGCTAAAAATTACTCCCGATTATTTGCTGCTGGATGCCATGCGGCTTGACGCGTTGATCGAACAGAAACCGCTGATTCATGGCGATGCGCGTTCGGTCTCCATCGCGGCCGCGTCCATTCTGGCCAAGGTCGAGCGTGACCGCCTGATGGCCGAATGGGACCTGGTCTACCCGCAATATGGTTTGAGGCAGCACAAAGGCTACGCTACTCCGGATCATCTGGCCGCACTGCGTCTGCACGGCCCCTCGCCGCATCACCGTTTTTCGTTCGCGCCGGTGCGGGAGGCTTCCTGCTGGGCCGCAGGCGCGACACAGGCTGCTTTGCCGCTCACCTGAACCTAAAATATGGGGATACCCCGTTCCCGGCGCGCCTAACGGGGCCCAGCCCATACAAACCCGATGATTACTGCCCCGAACGCTTTTAAATGCGTTGCGTTGACTTGGGTTTTTGCCGCGTGCTAGCGTAAATTGTGCTCCTGTCAGGCTGGCCCTTCCGCCGGCCGCCAGGGCAGCAGTCTGCTTATCAAGGTTTGCCGCGCCGGTCCGGGTGGACCGGAGCGGAGCGGAAAACGGCTGCAAATCTGCCACTGTCCGGTTTCGTCCCCTCCACCAGGGGCAGTGGGAAGAGCGCCTAAAGATGGCCTATCACAAGAGCAAGCATATCGACGCGGCGCAGAAGTACCTCCAACAGGGGAAGATGTCGCAGGCCATCGCGGAATACCAGCAGATCCTGAAGCATGAACCGAAGGATCAGGTCACCTTGATGACTCTGGGGGATCTGTTCGTCCGCCAAGGCGAAACCTTCCAGGCACTGGAATATTTTGAACGGCTCGCGAAGATTTTTCTGAACGACGGCTTCACAACCAAAGCCATCGCCATCTACAAGAAAGTTGCCAAGCTTGCCCCTGAGGAAACCCGCCCTTTGGAGCGCTTGGCGGAACTCTACGTTCAGCAGGGAGTGCTCAGCGAGGCGCGGCCGCTCTATCTGCAGCTTGCCGAGGTGCATCTGAAGGCCGGGCGGCAAGCGCAAGCCGCGGGACTCTTGCGGAAACTGTTGGAGGCAGAACCGGAAAATCTGCGTGTCCATACGAGGCTCGGCGAACTGCAACTTGCCATGGGCCACCATAAGGAAGCAGTCGAGACATTCTACATCACGGTGCAGCGAGTTCTCGATCAAGGCGATCACGCTGAAGCGATCCGGCTCGCCGACCGTCTTTTGAAGATCGATGCCAAGCACGTGCCGGCGCTCACCTTGAAAGCGCGCGCGTTGATTGGCGCAGGCAAGCGCGCCGAAGCCTCTACACTCTTGGAATCACTTCCGGAACAGGACTCGGGCGGCGAGACCACAGTATTGCTGCTCGGGAAGCACTTAGAGAACGGCCACCCCGATAAAGCTGTGGCGCTGGCGGAGAAGGTGTTTGCGCGGGACCCCAAGAACTATCCGCAGGTACATCAGGTCGCAAACGCACTGATCGAAGCCAGCGACTTCGACCGGGCGCTGGTTTTGCTCGCGCTCATCCGCAACACGATGATCGATGCGGGCGACCACGACACCTTGGCGCAGACAATTTCGCAGCTGGCCGAGCGCCGTCCGGGACAGATCGAGCCCCTCGAATGGCTCGTCGATCTCTATGGAAGAGCCAGCGATTCGTTCCGCCTGCCGGATGCGCTGGCACAACTCGCGCAGGCGCTCGAAGCCGCAGGGAATGACGAGAGAGCGCTCGAAACGTACGAGCAATTGCTTGCTCGAAGCCCGGAAGACGAATCGACGCGTCGCCACTATGTGAAGTTGCGCGCGAAGGCAGGGCTCGAGCCTGTGGCGGCGAAGATTCCGCCGCCGGTGAAATTGGCGGCCCCTGAGGCGGGGGCCAAACCTGCGCCTCCACCGCCCATCGAATCCGAACTCGATGAAGAGACGCAACGCTACGTTACGCAAGCTCTGACCGACGTCGATCTGTTTTCCAGCTACGGACTGACGCAGAAAGCCATCGACCTGCTCGAAACGGTTCTGGAACGCGCCCCGCGACATACCCCCATTCTCGAACGCCTCCTGGATTTCTCCGTGGGCTCCGGCGATGACGGACGCACGGTGGAACTCGCCACGTTGCTCGAGCGAGTTGCGGTCGAGCACAAAGATCGTGCCGGCGCCGAAAGATATGCTGAATTTCGGCGCCGTTTCCAGCGCGCGGCGGACCTTTCCCCAGCGGAAACAGCCGCTCCAGCGCGGCCTTCCGTGACTGCGCCGGCGGAGTTTGCGGTGCCTACGATTGAAGCGCACCTGGAGGAGCCTGTCGCGGAGGCTTCTGCCAAGCCGGCGCCGGTGGAAAAAGTCAGTCCTCCGGCCACGGTGAAATCCGTCGTGCACGAAGTGGATTTGTCGGACGAGTGGGCGGCGTTGTCCCAACAATTGGACGGCGCAATGGAAGCGCCCTCCTTCGATCTCGAACAGCAGTCCGCGGCGCCCGTAGGCGCTCCGCAAGATGAGGCCCTGTCAGCCGACAGCCTCTTGGCCGACCTCGCAATGGAATTGGAGTCAGCGACATCGTCTCTGGGAATTCCTCAAGAGACAGCTGGACGCGCGGCGCCTCCTGCCGCGGAGACCGCGCCCCCGAAGCGCCAAACACGCGCAAACGGGGCTGCCGCGCCGGCTGCGCCCGCCGTTGACGAGCCGAGCGGGCCTCTTGGTGACCTGTTTGAAGAATTTCGCTCCGAAATGGGCGAACTGGGAAAAGACGATCACGAGGATCTCGAGACCCATTACAATCTGGGCATCGCCTACCGCGAAATGGGTTTGCTTGAAGAGGCCATCAGCGAATTCCAGAAAGTCGCCAAATCGGCCGATAAGGGACCGGCGTTTCGCTATGCGATGCAGTGCTGCACACTGCTGGGTCTGGCGTTCATGGAAAAGGGACAGCCGGCCATCGCTGCGATCTGGTACGAACGCGCGCTCCAGACCCCGGGACTCGATCAGGAATCCATCCTTGCGTTGCGGTATGATCTGGGAGTGGCACAAGAGCTGGCCGGTGATAAGGCCGCTGCGATTAAGAGCTTCTCTCAGGTTTATGCGATGAATATCGATTACCGCGACGTTTCCGAGCGGATTAACTTGCTCGGGAAGACGCGCTAGGCAGCGCCAGGATGAAATCCTTACTTCGTGTTCTGCTAAGTCTCGACGTGTTTCTGCTCGGAGTGGTGCTGATTCTCATTCCCTGGCTGGGATATTGGGATCACAACTTCTTTCTCGACAGGTATCCCGGACTGATTCCCTATCTGCTGCATCCTTCCGTGCGCGGCGCCGTGACAGGCCTGGGGGCGCTCGACATCCTGCTCGCCGGAAGCATGTTGCGGGGACGTGCGAACTCCGTTGCAACCCGAACGTAAGCCCATTCTTTGCTATGTGACTGAACGGCACGCGCTTGAAAAAGTGCGTGCCCCTTCCACTGGCGATCTGATTGCTAAAAATGTCAGGACAGATCCCGCGCACACACTGCTTAAAACCATTCGGCAGGCGGCAGCAGCCGGAATTAACTGGATTCAGATCCGCGAAAAGGACCTTGAGGCACGCGCGCTTGCCGAATTGGTGCGCCTCGCGGTCGCCGCTACTCGTGAGACTGGCGCGAAGATTCTAGTCAACGATCGTGTGGATGTTGCCCTCGTTGCGGGCGCGGCGGGGGTGCATCTGGGAGAAAAATCATTGCCTGCGGAAACGGTGGAGAAATGGCGGCGCTCCGCCGTACGCGTGGAATTTCAGATCGGCGTATCGTGCCATTCGGCGGAAGCAGCGTGCGCGGCTGAGCGCGCCGGCGCGGACTACATTTTCTTCGGGCCAGTTTTCCCGACGCCGTCAAAAGCAGCATTCGGCGCGCCGCAAGGAATCGAGCGGCTCCGCGATGTCTGCCGCTCGGTTCGCATTCCAGTCCTCGCGATCGGTGGCGTCACGGTTGAAAACGCTCATTCGTGTTTCGATGCGGGAGGAGCCGGTGTGGCGGCCATCCGGCTGTTTCAGGAATCCAAGGATGTATCCGCCGTGGTAAAGCGCCTGCGAGAGTGACTACAGGCTATCTCGTAAATCGATTCGTACCAATATTCCTCCGCTCGAGAACTCAGCCACGATGACGTGCCAACGGCGCGGAGCATCTCAGCCCGGGGCAACGCCCCGGGGACGTGTCCGAGTACGTGTTCCGCCCTGAAAGGGCGGAGGATTCCTGCGCCCTTTCAGGGCGCACCCATCGATTCCGAAACCCAGGGCGTTGCCCTGGGCTGGAGTGCGGCGGCGCTTTCAGCGCCGGAATCCAGGTTGTGCAAATCCGAATTCACGAGTTTTGATGGTTAGCCATTTATGAGATGGCTTTTACGCGCTTTCGGCAGCGGCGGAAGGCGCCGCAGGGGGCGGTGCGGGCTGTGGGATATTTCTGCGGCGGAGGAGCTCGACGATCTCGTAGTAGAGGTTCGATCTCTGCTGGTAGCGTTCGTTCGCGCGCGTCACATACCGCACCAGAATTTCGACGCCCAGTTTGGCCGGGCGAATGCTGATCGCGGGCCCTGCCGAGAGAGACCGCGCCCCGCGGATATTTCCCAGGCGCGCCCACTCCTGTTCGGCAAGATGGGCGTTTGCTTCGGTTTCCTTGGTCACAATTTTCTGAATCTCCTCCACGATCGGGTGGGGGTCCTGATCGGCGGGGAGCGCAATCTGCAACTCATCCCAGAGCCACTGGCCGGAGGTCGAAAAATTGAAGTAGTGGCCTTCGATGGCGTAGCTATTCACGAACGTCACGCGCCGGCCCGTGGGATGACCGGCATCGTTCCAGTTGCCGGTTTCCAGCAGCATGGTATGGAACAGTCCGATTTCGACGACTTCACCGCTGACGCCGTTGATTTCGACCCAGTCCCCGTGGCGGATTCCATTTTTCCCCATCAGCACGAACCAGCCGAAAAAGCCGACGATAAAATCCTTAAGTGCGACGGTGAGGCCCGCGCCCGCCAGCGCAAGAACTGTTGCCATCTGGTTCGGTAAACCAAAAATCACCAGCAGAATCAGAAGGGCGCCCGCGCCGCGCGCGGCAATGCGCACAACGGCTTGCAGCGTGAGCAGCCGCTTCCGGTCCGGCGTGAGACGCTCGAAGAAGCGGTCAATAGACCGGTTGAAAACGAAAACGGCGAGCACCAGCAGGAGGATCCACGCAAGAGAGACGAGCATGCCGTGTAAGAAGCCCCGCTGGCGCGCCGCGACCAGTGCGCCCCACTGACCGTATATTTTCGCCAAATCCTGATCGTCCTGGATTCGATTGTCGAGCCTCGCAATTCTTTTCTGAGACGCGGATAGCGAGCGAAGCGAAGACAGGGTTGCATCCGCTTCATCGGGCGAGGCGGAAGAAGCCGCAGCCGATGCTCCTCCCCCGGCGTCTCCGGAGTGTGCGTTAGCCGGGGTGTTTGATTGCTGAGAGAGCGCCTGTGTAAGCTGTCGTTCGAGGTCGTCGTGGCGGCCGGCGAGCGCAACGCCGGATGCGCTCGCTGCCTGTTGCGCCTGGCGGAGACGCCCTAAATCCTGGCGAAGTTCGTTCCACGCGCGTGCGCGTGCGACGAGCGAGTTGGACGTCGGCACTCTTGAGCCAGCCTGTGAGCCGACCGCGCTCGTGTCCATCTCTCCCCCGCTCTCGTGCTCGGCGGAATTGTGTTCGTCGACCATCTGCTGGATCCGGCTCTGGGGATCGCCGCCGGCCCGGGCCAGATCCTGATCGGCGTCGGTGAGTTCATCTTCGTTCAGCTGCTGCCGCGCCTTGGCAAGTTCCAGTTGCTGGGTGAGAGCCCGCTTTTCGGTGTCGTGCGCGGCAGCGAGGAGCTTGGTGAGGCGGGCCACTTCGGCATCACCCTCGGCAACCTGGTTTTCGGATGCCGCAATACGTTCCAGGATGGCGCGGATTGCGGGGCTGGAGGGCGGCGGCTGCGACGCAGCTTCATAGAGCGCCGCGGTGAACGCAAGATCGACTTCGTGGTCCGTCAAACGCAGCGCGTCGCGCGCCAAGCCTTGCTCCTCTGAACCTGAGGCGAACGGGGCGAGGGACTGAGCAGTTTGGAGCTGCCTCATGTTCACAGGGGATTGTGAGGCGCCTGGCGCGCTGTTGGAAACAGGACCCGCGCGATTGCTTCGGTCGGTAGTTACTACAACACCGACGCCCACAAGCACAAGGAGCCCGATAAGAACGATAAGAAAGGTGCGCTGGTGAGACTGCATTGGCCTCGTATCCCCACAGCCATTTTAATACGCAATCGACAGGTCGGACTTTGGAAATGACCGGCAAGCCCGCGCCGGGGGCAAGTCTGCCCGCAACCTTACGCCCCAAGCCAGTGGCCTGCGGGCTCCCACCCTTCGACGTGATCGCAGATCACCTTAATCGTGGCTGTAATCGGGATCGCCAGGATGAGTCCGATGGCTCCCCAGAGCCATCCCCAGAACAGCAACGCAATCGTGACGGCCAGGGCGTTCAAATGCACACGGCGACCGACGATTGCAGGCATCAGGACGTTGATGGCAATCATGTGGAAGAAACTCAGCATCGCCGCGACGCCAACGTAAGGACTAATCGTCTTCCACCGGGCCATCCCGATCAAGAAAGGAGGCAGCCACGCCAGGACCGCGCCCAGGTAGGGCACGAGATTCAGCAGGCCCGCGACGCAACCCAAAAGGAATGGGTAGTCCAGGTGAATCGTCAAGAAAAAAGCCCAGCTGGCGAGCATCAATATCAGCGCCACCAAAGCATTGCCGGCAACATAGCTGCCCAGCACGACGCTGACTTGATCGAGCGCTTCCTGGACACGCGCCCGGTTCTCAGCGGGAAATAGTTCCATGCTGGCTTGCCAGATCCGCCGCTTGGCAGCGAGCATGAAGAACACCAGGAAGGGCAGAAAGGTCGCCACGAGCAGGATAGAATAGAGCGAGCCTACGCCGCGAAATAACAGCTCGCGAACAGGCCGCGATTCGGCAACGCGCACCGGTGGGCGGCCCTTTTCTTCGTCCGGCGCAATCGCTTCCACTTGTTTTTCCACGATGGCCAGCTTGCGGTCAAACACTGTCGCGGCGCTGTGCAACACCGCGCTGTAGCGAGGCCAATCAGCCAGGAACTGGTCCGCGCGGTCGACCATCAGATAGCCCAGCCCACCGACGATCGACGTGACCGCCAGTAGAACGAACAACGCCCCGAGCGCGCGCGGAAGCCGGACCTTTTCGAGGATTCCCACGAACGGATCAAGAAAATAGGCCAGCAGGACCGCCAGAAGCAGCGTCATGACGACGCTCGAAGCCCAGTACAGAAACGCAAACACGATTCCCAGAGCGATAATGCGCTGTGAGGGGTTGGATCGCGAAGTGATCTTGAGGTCTTCGGTCTGCATCACGGGCCTGAATTCACCATAGCATAGCGGTGCACGGGCATAAACCACGGCTTGCTCCATGTGGCACGGCTGCGATACCGTAGAACTCACGACGATGCTCGCCGCCGCATTGCCGATCGCTCCCCTGGCGCGCCTGGACGCGCGATCGGCGCTCGACATCCTGATTATTGCGATTTTGGTCTACTACCTGTTGAAATTGCTGCGCGGGACGCGCGCCCTGCAAATGCTGGTGGCCATCGGGCTGCTCATACTTTTTTACCGCGGCGCCCGGTGGGCGCGGTTGGAAATGGTCGAATGGCTGCTCACGACCATGCTGCCGTACATCGCGATTGCATTGATCATTCTCTTCCAACCAGAAATCCGCCGCGCACTTTCGCGCTTCGGGCGGAACGTATCCCTCATGAAATTCGCTTCGCACAATCCGAAGGCCATGCATGATGACATCGTCATGGCCGCCGAGTATTTTTCACAAAACCGCATCGGCGCTCTCATGGTCGTCGAACGCCAGGCAGGCCTGCGAACGTATATCGAGAGCGGGATTCCGCTCGATGCGAAGCTTTCCTACGACCTGCTGGTGGCGATCTTCCGGCCCGGCTCTCCGCTGCACGACGGCGCCGTCATTGTCGAGGGATCGCGAGTGGCTGCCGCCGGCTGTTTCCTGCCTCTGTCATTGAATCCCCTGATTTCGAAGCAGCTCGGAACGCGGCACCGCGCGGCCATCGGAGTTACCGAGGATAGCGACGCAGTTGTAGTGGCGGTTTCGGAGGAAACTGGCTCGATTTCGATCGCGTCTGCCGGAGCGATCGACACGAATCTCGCGCCGGAAGACCTCAGCGACCGCCTGAGCGAGATGTTCTCGCGCCGGAGGACGACCTCGGTGCTGCCCGCCGCGCTTGCGAACGTTCGAACAGCGGTGCGGAGATAGGTGATGCGTTTCCTGCGGAAATACATCCTCGCCAACGCGGCCATGAAGCTTCTGGCGCTCGGCATTTCATTTCTGTTGTGGGCGACGTACACTTCGGAGCCGTTCGCCGAGGTGGGCTTCCCGGTAACGCTTGAGTTCACCAGCATGCCTCCCCAGTTGGAAATTTCAGGCGACGTGCCCACTTCGGTGCAGGTGCGCGTGCGGGGGCGATCCGCGCTGTTACGGCGGATGGTCCCGGCGGACCTGAACCTCCGCGTGGACCTGAACGGTGGGAAGGAAGGGACTTCGCAGTTGCGGATCACACCGGATATGGTGGGAACTCCGTACGGCGCGACCGTGGTTCAGGTTTCACCCTCGGGATTCAAGGTTACTCTTGTGCCGCGCCACGTATCTGCTCCTCCTGCAGGATGAAAGAGCGTATGCTAGACTTTTTATGGTCCGGCGTAGCTCTCCGTCCATTCTGACTTCAATATGACCAAGGAATTGTTCGGCACCGACGGCATTCGCGGAATTCCCGGCAAGTATCCGCTGGACGACGCCACTCTCTACGGCGTCGCGCGGGCTCTCGGAAAATATTTATTGGAACGCGACGCGAAGCCTCGCGTCCTGATCGGCATGGATACGCGCGAGTCGGGTCCGCATATTGCCGCGCAACTCGCCGCGGGGCTCGCCGACGACGGCGTGGCTTTCGTTTCTGCGGGCGTAATCAGCACGCCGGGCGTTGCCTGCCTGGTTCGGCAGAACAAGTTCTCGGCCGGCATGGTGATTTCCGCCTCGCATAATCCGTTTCACGACAATGGCGTGAAATTGTTCGCCGGAACGGGAATGAAATTCCCTGACGAAGTCGAGGAACACCTCGAAATCGAGATTCACAATCACAAAGATTATGACACGGCCCCGCACGGGATTGCCGTTCCGACCGATCGCGCGCTCGATGAGGAATACCTGGAGTACTTGCGCGGACGCGTGATTCCGGGCGCGAAACTCGCGGGCGTGAAACTCGTTCTCGACTGCGCCAACGGCGCCGCGAGCCAGCTCGCGCCAGCGCTGTTCCGCTCGCTCGGCGCCCAGGTGATCGCGATCCACAACAAGCCGAACGGACGCAACATCAACGACGGCTGCGGCTCGCTCCATCCGGAAAATCTGCGGAAGAAGGTGATCGAAACGCATGCCGCGCTGGGCGTGGCCTTCGACGGCGATGCCGACCGCGCGATGTTCGTGACCGCCAGCGGACGCCACGTGGATGGCGACGGCGTGTTGCTCGCAGCGGCGCGATTCCTGAAATCCGCCGGCCATCTGAATGGCGGACGTGTGATCGGCACGACGATGGCGAATCTCGGCCTCGAGCGCGCGCTCGAAGCGGAAGGCTTGAGCCTCGCTCGCGTGCCTGTCGGCGACCGCTACGTCCTCGAGGAGATGCTGCGCAGCGGCGCGAATCTGGGCGGCGAACAATCGGGGCACATCATTTTTCTCGACGACGCCACCACCGGCGACGGCCTGCTCACCGCACTCAAGATGGCCTGCCTCGTGGCTCTCCGCGGCCCACTCGACGACTTGGTTTGCGGACTCAAGATCTTCCCGCAAACGATCGTGAACATACAGGTGAAGTCCAAGCCTCCGCTCGAATCCTTGCCCGTAGTTTCCGCCGCAATCTCCGCACCGCCATCGGCGCCTGATTTTTTCATTCCTCCCGGGAACATTTTTCTTTCCTTGGTTTCCAACTAGATAGAAACAGACGCGAAGAACGCGGGACCTGCAACGTTGCATCCCGGCGTTGGTGAAATACCTGTGCGAGGGGTACCATGAGCGATCACATCGTTGAACCTAGCAAGGGCCAAGGAAAAAGGAGCCTCGCGATACGATTTCTATGGCGCATGACATTCGGCATCGTTGCTGCAGCCGGTTTGCTTTGGTTCCTTGCGCGCACTGAATACATCAACAACCAACGGGGCATTGAGAGCAGCAGAGCGACCGGTCTGGCCGCGATAGCCGATCGGTCATTCATCTCACCAATGTTGCTGAAGATCGGGTCGCCACAAATGAGAGTGGACCAGGCCAAAGTGGTACGCGAGGGAACCCTGATTGCCCGCACCCTATCGCTCAATATCTCCGTCGGAAACTTTGCGAGAGCGCGCGAGTCGGTTAACCGGATTGTGAAAGCTCATACAGGCTACATTGCGTCCATGACAATCGCGAGCCCCAAAGATGCCTCGCAGTCTCTTGCTGCGAGCATCGCAATCCCGGCTGCGCAATGTGATGCCGCGCTGGAGGAATTCAAGATGCTTGGGCGGGTCGAGGAAGAGCGCCAAAGCAGCGAGGAAATTACCGCGCAAGTCGAAGATCTCGATATTCGTCTGAGAAACGCACGGGAAGCTGAAACCCGGCTGAGCGACATCCTTCGAATGGGCACCGGCAAAGTCAGCGACGTGCTGGAAGTGGAGAAGGAGATGGCGCGCGTTCGCGCGGAAATCGAGCGCCTGGAGAGCGAGCAGAAACACTTGGACAACCGCGTGGCGTTCGCCTCGATCGATTTGAACCTCACGGAAGAGTATCAGGCGCACTTCGGTGGCAGCTCTTCATTGCTCGGTCTGGAGGTCAAGAACGCTTCAGTGAACGGTTATCACGAGGCCGAGAACGGACTGCTGGACGTTTTTGTGTTCTTCCTATCAGTTGGCCCCAGCCTCCTTCTCTGGGCTCTGATCCTGTTCTGGCCGGCACGCTGGGGATGGCGGCGCTGGCGGAGGTCCCAAGCAAACGGCGTAGCTGACCCCTGAATTCTACCGAAGACCGTAATGGACTATCCCAAATTATATGAAAAACTGTACAAAATTGGGGTTGCTTCACTCGCCACGATTGGCATCCTGATTTAACTTGTGTGTTTGTTATGACTTGCTGTTGGGTGAAGAAATGCTAATTTTGTGGCAATGCGCTTGCAGCCATAGTCGGCAAGTGGTTTTTGATTTTCCCGGGGTGGTTATGTCCCAGTTTTTTTGGGACGGGGTGAAATGGGGTTTTGCTGGAAGGGGCTCCGATTCGAGCCCCTTTCGTTTTTTACCCCTCTCTCTTATCGGGATGTGTCAAATTGTTGCCCCCGCGTGGATCTTCTCCCCCAACAACGCTAGTCAGGAAGTGTGTGGTTCGCGTGTTAACTTCAACTGCGGGGATCAGCCGGTCTCGCCTGTGGCCGGCAAGCCGGTCCGGAGTTCCTCGCTACTAGCAGGCGGCCTGAATCTGCCAAAGGGTGCTCAGGATCTCTGCGGCGCCTGGAAGTCCGGTGGCATCCGGCACGACCCATT
>WNFA01002403.1_pt1 | contig 15435 bp, 15 predicted proteins | sample 5400481 | NCBI WGS metagenome assembly WNFA01 (sample SAMN13153340, study PRJNA577476) | soil metagenome | isolation source: 120 cm saprolite under Douglas fir tree site 2 hole 1 replicate 2 | place: USA:California | collected 2015-04-18
CTGTCCTGACCACCGCTGGACACGACGGCGCAAGCTATGACATCACTGGCTCTCAAGCGCTCACGCTCGCTGAGGCCGCCGAGCAGTTCTCCCGCGCCACAGGTCTGCCAGCCTCCTATCAGCCCGAAACCCTCGAGGAGGCCAGAGCGTCACGGGCAAGGTTCAATCCTTCGGACTGGGAACTCGAGGCCTGGGTGAGCACGTACCTCGCCATCGCTACTGGGGAGATGTCCGTCGTCAGCCATACCGTCCAGGCGCTCACCGGTCATGCTCCCCAGACGCTTGCTGATTACGCCCGCCAGCACCCGGAGAGCTATCGTCACGTCACTGCGAGCCGGTCCTGACTGCCTTCAGGGCAAAGTGGATCGGCCCATTGAGCCACTGCTGGCCGGTCAGAGAGGAATTTCACTTGTGCATGCACGGCTCGACTCGAGTAGGAACACACACCTCAGGGGTTGAACATTGGAACACTCACATCTCGTTCCAATACGGCTTCAATGAATCAATGCTACCCTTATCCTTGTCAGCAGAGGCTCCTCTTCGTCAAGAGATGAACCAGTGAAAGAACAAGAATACAAGAACAGTAACATGGAGGTTATGACTCATGGGGCCTGATCTTGTCGTTTGTCTGCCGACCCGTCTTCTTGAGCTTCAATGAGTGCATTGAGATCATGCACCTGTTGAGCGATCCAGGTTTGTAGATCATTGTGCTCCACTTCCTGACGAGCGAGATCGGCCTTATGGCGGCGTTCTTCAGGTGAGAGCGTCAGTGCCTGGAAGAGCGCCTCTGCCGTTTCTAGCGTGTCGGCAGGTGAGATAGGAAGGGAGGCCGACTCCAATTGTTGAAAGGCCCCGCTGGTGCGCGAGAGGACCAGTACCCCGTTGCGTTGGTTCACGATAGGACCCTCTTTGGCCACCAAGTTCATCCCGTCAATGAGCGAGTTCACCAGTAACACATCGTAAAAACGGAGGGCGACCAGCGCCTGCGTGCGGTCGTTTTGCACGAAGGCAGAGATCGGTGTCCAGCCGTCACGAGCGAATTTCTGGTTGATGTCAGCGATGGCGGTGAGGACCTCATTCCTGTAACGTTGATAGAGCGGTAAGCTCTGACGCGATGGCACGAGAAAGGCGAGGAACCTCACCTTCTTCTGCAGCTCGGGATGCTGCTCGAGCAGCTGCTCGTAAGCCTGGAAGCCCTGCACAATATTCTTGGTTGGCTCAATGCGGTCCACCCGCATAATGGTCTGTTCTCCCAGCAAAGGCTGGATCTGTTGGGCAGCACGTCTGCCTGCGGCACTCTGGACGATGCGGCGCTCCTCTGAGACGGAGATGGAGATGGGGTAGTCACGCACCAGCGTGCAATGATGGCTATACAGAATGATGCCCTTGTCGCGATCAACTTCCACATCAGCGAGGACAGCCGGGACGCTCTCGAGAAAGTTCTGCGCATCACGCCTCGTCTGGAAGCCGAGAATGTCGTTACCCAGCAGACCAGTGTAAATCGCTTGGGTCATGTTCGTAGGCAGGGAGGTTTGCCAATAGCGCACTTCTGGCCAGGGAATGTGAATGAACTGTTGGAGGATCAAAGACTGCTGGCAGGGGCGCTGGCGGATGAAGGCGGGAACCAAGTAGAGATGGTAGTCCTGCAGTAACACCACAGTAGGCTCCTGCTCGCGCTCAAGCTCAGCACAGACAGCATCGGCAAGCGCTTGATTGGCCTGGCAGTATCCATGTTCCCACGCATCCTGCATCTGTTCAGCGCTGAGCGAGACTTCATAGCGGTCTAAAAGGTAGTGTTGTAAGAACCAGAGGATCTGGTTACTGATGATATCGTAGTACTTGCGGTAGACCGCCTTGGGAAGAGCGATATAGCGAAGCTGCAGCGGCTGATCGGATAGCGGAGAAGGGAGTAAGCCATGATGGGCCTGTTTCAAGGCGAGACGATCACCTTCGGTCATCGCCAATGCTACCCAGGTAACCTCCCTTTGCTTGACTGCTCCCAACAGCGCTGTAACCACACCACCGGCCCCCCTGCGGTGCTTGAGCGTCTTATTCTGGCTCACTATATATTCAACGGGGCCGCGATTACTGACGATGATGAGATGGTTTGAGTATATTTGCTCAGTTTGCTTTTGTGCTACCCTGGTCTGCCTCATGTGTCTGGGCATGACCCACTCCTTTACTTGACCATGCTCGATTCCTGTTCTACTGCCTGCTCATGTGTGCTGCTCACTCTCAGAGGGTCGTGCGCTCCTGCCTGACGATGCTTCGCATTGCTATGAGATCGTTGGGGGGACTCGAAACGAACGAGGTTAAATGCTGCTTGATTCAGTCCGTAACCATCTCGTCGGCTGTATCGGCTGCCGCTTTACTCTCGAAGATACTGATTGCAGCCACAACATTGTTCCCGGCATCAAGGACGTAATACGCCACAAATCCCGGCGCTTTGCTGATAATAGGACCAAGACCTGCTTGAACTTCTTGTGCCGCCTCGTCAACCTTCTCCTGCCCAGATTTGATGGTGTACTGCCGTACAGATGCGTACATGGTTTGCCCCCTTCTCGTAGGACAACATGGAGGTACTTCGCTTCCTGACACTGCATAACAAGCGTAATTTTGCTCGTTGTTCTTTCTGGTGCCATGGCCCGTGCCATACTGGCGGAGCGCCTCCGACATGTCTATTTAGCCATATCTCCGTCTGTTTTACAAGGGGTGACCATCCTCATGACAGAGATATTAAATGAGCAGTATCGCAGCATGTTCGAGTCCGCGCGGGAGCGGCTAAGACCCCCAGGATGATGCGCGCCTTGCCCCCATCCACGACGTAGTGGGTCTGATAGCCCAGGCGCGAGCCGCCTTCGGTCAGCATCAGCGACGCATCTAGATCAGCGGTGCTCACCAGTGTAAGTCGGCGACTCGTTGATACCAGGGGATTGAGACGCTGCAATCTTGTGCCCCCAACTCCTCAATCCAATCATGATGCTCTGCGTTCCTCTGGGAAAGTTCCTCATACTCCTCTGATGAGAGCGAGGTGGGAAGGGACATCGAGGCTTTCGCCTCTTATTCAGCTAACTCACTGCTTCCTGGTTCGTCCTTGCTTGCTGTCTGCTCCGCCGCCTCTCCTGCTTGCTCAGCTTCAGCAGCAAACAAGTTGTGTAGGTGCGCTTCCACACTGCCGTTGGATTGGGTACCTGTGACCAGGAACCGGATCTGGATCACGCTGACCTGGATCGTCTCATCGGCAGGATTCAGCCGAACCTGCGTATGTTGGTGGACCATTGCTACCTCCTTTGGGTAACTGCCTTGACACGACGATTGTCTGGCATCGCTTTACCTCTTCTTTAAAAGGATATGGTCTACAGGGATAAACGTTTGTATGTGCGGATTCGTGCAACCTTCGTATTCACCCTTGGCATGGCCAGTTCCATCAAAAGCGGGTCCGATAGGAGTTATTTATCATGCGCCATCATGAGCCAGCACCGTGCTGTTCAGCACCACCATCGTCACATCGTCCTCCTGCTCCCAATCATTCTCCGTAAAGGCTGCCAGCTCGTTCAGCAGGCCATTGATGAGTGAGCCATCGGCCGGGTGCTTCTTCAGCAGCGCCATGAGACGTGGGAAACCAAACATCTCGCGCTTTGTATTGTGCGCTTCCACCAGGCCATCGCTGTAGAAGAGAACGCTATCATCAGGTGCAAGCATCACATCATGCTCCTCGTAGCGTGTACCTGGCATGATGCCTAGAGGCATCCCGGTTGCTCGTACTTCAGAAACCCTCTCACCGTGCCGCCGATATGGCAGATCATGCCAGGCGTTGGCATAGTGCAATTGCCCGCTTTCTGGATAGAGCAGCGCATAGAAACAGGTCACAAACATGCCGGTCGTAATGTTGGCGGAAAGCAGAGCATTGATCCGCGCTAAGACCTCGCCTGGGGAGGCTGTTGCCCCTGTGGCGGTGCGGAGCATGGTGCGGGTAATCGCCATCACTAACGCCGCAGGCACTCCTTTCCCGCTCACATCGCTGATGACGATCCCCAACCGGCCGTCGTCAAACTGGAGGAAATCGTAAAAGTCGCCGCCCACCTCCTTTGCCGGCTTGTAATAGGGCGTGAAGTGCCAGTCCGGCAGCGCCGGTACGTCGGTCGAGCAGCGTGAAATCCGGAACCTGTGCCCCCTCCTTGAGAGCATTCTCGGCAGCGGCAGAGTTGATGAGCTGCCCGATGGGACTCAGCAAATCCTGTAGCAGGCCAGCAGGTAACCAGCTTGCCCCTTCAGCGATACATTCATCAATCTGTTGCTGTAATGGGGTGTTCGTTGGGATGTTCGTCGCCTTGATCGTTCTCCTTCTATTCAGCTAGAGCCACTGCCTCTCGCGCTTGCGCTGATGCCTGAACCGCCTCCAGCTCAATCTCGATAGTGGCCATCTCACTCGCCGCGAACTGTACCGCCATGCCCTGGCCCACGCCAAAATCGTGGCGGTTGATCTTCGCTTTCGCGGTCAGGCCTGCGCGCACATCCATTTGAGTGCTCTGACCACGATAGGTAACATCGAAGGTGACTGGTTTCGTTACCCCATGCAGGGTCAGGTTCCCCGTCACTTTGTAATCCTGGCTACTGACATGTTCGACATGCGTACTCTCGAAGACCATCGTGGGATACTTCTTGACAGCAAAGAAGGCCGCAGAACGCAGGTGGGCATCACGCAGCTTATTGTGTGTATCGATACTGGCCGCATCAACTTCAGCCTCGACCCAGGAGCTGGCAGGATGCTGCTCATCAATAGAGAGTTGACCACGAAGCGCGTGGAAGCGTCCTCTCGTTGTGCTGACCCCCATGACTCGGATAGAAAACGACGCATGTGAATGGGTGGGATCAATGGTCCAAATCATTGTAATCCTCCTTGAGAAGCCCTTCTCATGGAAGAGCTTCCACTTGATGTGTGTATTCCGCGCCTCCTCCATCCAGGCAGATCAATCACTCCGGTGGTACTCTCCGGTTGAGAAGCTGGAACGCACACGTGAAACGAACGTACGGTAGTTTGTAATCAGAGAGAGGGTCGAGGGGGCAGGTTTGTGACAGACATACTGGCATGTCACAAACCTGCCCCCTCGACCCTCTCTCTTCATGAGCAGCATGCTGGTGAGGATTGTAACAACAGTTCTCCCACGCTTGAAAAGCTGAGATAAGACGTTCGTTACCCGCTCTCTCTGAGCGGGGTTATCCAGAAATTGGAGGACCGGTTCAATGAAGATTTTAGTCATGCCCAAGCCAATCGAAGGCGTCTCACGGGAGGAGATGCTACAACATGCCACAGCAGAAATTCAAGCGGTGTGGGAACTCTACGCGCAAGGGATCTGCCGCGAGTTCTATACCCGCGCGAACGACCCAGGGAGAGTGGTGTTGATGTTTGAAAGCGCAAGCGTGGAAGCCGCCAAAGAGGCGCTAGCCACCTTGCCATTCGCACAGTTGCACCTGATCGACTTTGATGTGATCCCACTTGCTCCCTTCACGGGCCTGGCGCGCCTGTTCCAGGCACCGACTGGGGAACCTACGCGGAAGACAAACTGAGAGCAGGTTGTTCCCTTGATTTGAGAGGAAAGCCGATATCCGTAAGGAGCGCCAGCTTTCCTCTCAAGGAGGAGTGTTACCATGCCCTTGTTGAATACAAGTATGCAGGGAAAGGTGTGCCTGATCACTGGAGCCAATTCTGGCATCGGCAAAGCCACCGCGCTGGGATTAGCCCGGATGGGCGCAACGGTGGTCATGGTGTGCCGTGATCGCACGAGAGGCGAAGAGGCGCAACGAGAGATCAAGATGAAAAGCGGTAATGATGCTGTAGATCTTCTGCTGGCAGACTTATCATCGCAGCAGTCCATCCGACAGCTCGCAGACACCTTCCGGCAACGCTACCCACACTTGCATGTGCTCATCAATAATGCGGGAGCAGGCTTCACAGAGTGGCGGGAATCCATCGATGGGGTGGAGATGACCTTTGCCGTGAACTATCTGGCCCCTTTTCTACTGACGAACTTGCTACTCGATGAGCTGAAAAACAGCGTGCCTGCAAGGATTATCAATGTAGATTCTGACAACCATCGCTTCGTCCATCTAGACATGCAGGATTTGCAACTACAGCACCGCTACGGGTTTCTGCGTGCTTACGGCCGATCGAAGCTGGCCCTGTTGCTCTTTACCTACGAACTGGCGCGCCGACTGCACGGAACGGGCATCACAGTCAACGCTCTGGAGCCAGGCCCGACAGCCACCACCTTTGGTCAGAAAGATGCCAGACCGGTTGCTCGTACGCTTCTGAGATTTCTCTCTTCTCGTTTTGGCAGTCCTGAGAAAGGGGCGCAAACGCCCCTCTACCTGGCCGCATCACCAGAGGTGGAGACGATCACCGGCAAATACTTCGTAAAGAGCGTTCCCAGGAGGTCATCAACCCTTTCTTATGATGAATCGCTTCAGCGGCAATTATGGGAGGAAAGTGCGAAGCTGGTGAACTTGCCAGCAACGATGCTGGCGTTGTGACAGGTAAGCGAGATAACGAACATGTGGCAATATACATGTCAACCACAGGAGGTAGACCTATGAGTAAGTTTACGGATATCGAACTAGAGTACTTACAGACCCAACGGCTTGGGAGGCTGGCCAGCGTGAATAAGAACGGTGAACCGCAGATTGCCCCAGTGACCTTCCGCTATAATGTTGAGTTGGACGCCATTGACATTGGCGGATTGAACATGGGTGAGACGCAGAAATTTCGGAATGTGGCACGCAATGGCCTGGCGTCTTTCGTGATCGACGATGTTGCGCCCCCATTTCAACCGCGTGGTATCGAGATTCGCGGGCATGCGGACGCCCTTCCCGATGGTGGGCAGAGCATTTCACCAGACTTTAGTCCAGCCTTGATCCGCCTGACGCCAGGGCGCATCATCTCCTGGAATCTGGCTTCTGGCGATCCCGCTCAAACGCATTCGGCACGCGACGTCTAACAAGCAGTTGCGAGATGTGCTATGGGTGTTGGATGGAGATCTGATGATATGCCAGAACGCTCGGCGTTCCGACACACATACCGGTGGTCTGTCACAAATGTGCCCCCTCGACCCTCTTCCTTTGTGGAGATCATTCTGGTGATGATCAGCACAACGTTTCTAGCACTGTTTGGAGGATACGTATGTTTAGATCAAACGCTCCTGTTTCTGACCAGCGAAGCACCGGACAGGAGAGACCACCGTCCATACAGATTCTAGTGATCGGCGCGGGGTATGCAGGGTTGTTGTTTACCATGCGCCTGGCTGGCAAAGTTGCCCGGCAGCATGTCCATGTATCGCTGGTGAACGAATCCGATACCTTCACCGAGCGCCCGCGCTTACATCAGTTTGCCGCGAATCAGGGAGTCCAATGGCGCTCTCTTCCACAGATACTGCGTCGAAGGAACATCCAATTTATTCAGGGACGAGTCACTTGTCTCGATCCTATACACCGCAAGATCATGGTCGAGGATCGCGAGCCGCCGCACCAGATGGAGTACGATTACCTGGTTTATGCGCTGGGAAGTGAGACGGACCGAAAGACGGTCCCTGGTGTGGCGCAATACGCCTACACCCTGGCGGCAAGAGGACCCTTGGGAGCCTCAGCGCTGCGCGAAACATTGCCATCCATCGAGGCAAGAGCCGGCCAGATAGTCGTCGCTGGAGGAGGAGCCACCGGCATCGAAACAGCAGCAGAGGTGGCAAGCGCATATCCGCATATCAAGGTGCGCCTGGTCACGCGAGAGCCTTTGGCTCTCTTCCTGGGCAAAAGTGTGACCAGCTCTATCCGGCGTTCACTGCAGCGCCTGGGAGTCGAGATCATCGATCAGAGCAGTGTGACGGCCGTGCGCGCACAGAGCGTTGTCATTGACCAGGGGAGCGAGCTCGCCTGCGACCTGTGTATCTGGACGGGAGGCTTTGTGGCTCCGCCGCTGGCAAGGGAAGCTGGATTGGCCGTGAATGAGCACAACCAGGTGATCGTCGATCCTCTTCTGCGTTCGATCTCCTACCCGGAGATCTACGCCATTGGTGACGCGGCCACGCCAGCCGAGGACCCTGGAGTTCGCGTACGCATGAGCGCCGTCACTGCGACGATCATGGGTGCGCATGGCGCCGATAGCTTGAGCGCCGTCCTACGCGGCAAGACGCCCAAACCACTCAGCTTCGCCTACCTTGGTCAGGGCATTGCTCTCGGGCGACTGAACGCGATTGGCTTCAACAATTATCCTGACGGTACGCCCAGGCCGCCCTACTTCACCGGCCGGTTGGGATACCTCATTCGCGAGGGGTTTGTGCGCTACCTGGCAACCGCGACCCAGCGGCCGGGAATCTTTGTGTGGGTAGGGAAGCGGCGCTATGAGCGTGCACAACGTCGACAACAAGCCAGGGAAGAGAAAAAGCAGATGCAGCCACGCCGGGCATAACGACGAAGGAGGATGAACATGGTGGAATCATTTGAAACCTACCGGACGTACCTCTTTGCCATCGCCTACCGCATGCTTGGGAGTGCGATGGATGCCGAGGATATGGTGCAGGAAACCTACCTGCGTTATACGACCACGCCGCCAGAAACGATCACCTCGCTCAAAGCTTTTCTGACCACCATCATCAGCCGGTTGTGTATGGATCAACTGCACCTGGCACGCAGGAAGCGCGAAGTGTATCCAGGCCCCTGGTTGCCGGAGCCGATCATTACCACGACGACTCTCGAATCGATCAACCCAGAAGAGCGTGTCGACAGGGAGGAGTCGATCTCGCTGGCGTTTCTGATGCTCTTAGAGCAACTCCAACCTCTTGAGCGAGCCGTCTTCCTGCTGCGTGAGATCTTCGATTACGACTATGCCGAGATTGCCACCTTTCTCGGTAAAAGTGAGGTGGCCTGTCGGCAGTGGTTCAGCCGGGCGAAGAAACACCTGGCCGAGCATCGGCCACACTTCTCAGCGGCGCCCGAAACGCAGCGGCAGATGCTCACCGGATTTCTCCAGGCGGTGCAGGCGGGTGAGATGACCGCTTTGATGAACCTGTTGGCCGAAGATGTCACCTTCTGGGCCGATGGCGGCGGCAAAGTCAAAGGCGCGGCGCTGCACCAGATTGCTGGACGTGATGCGGTGGCACGCTTCATTCTGGCAAGCATACCAATATTCAGGCGCACGTTACCAGAAGGCTCTCGTGTGGAATTGACAGAAGTCAATGGCCAACCGGCGCTCATCACGCGCGCCGGTGATCGAGCTTTTGCTGTGCTAACCATTGAAGTGGAGGCACAACGTATCAAGACCATTCGTAACATAGTGAACCCCGACAAACTCATGCATGTCTAACATGAAATACTTACTGGAGAGGAATAAGAAATGACATCAACAGTGAGGACATGCTATTTGCCTCTACCCAGATGATTGCGTGTTCTCGTATTGCTTACCCTATTTTCCTTCGACGGTGAGGAGAAGACGTTCTCTAGCTGTCCGATTGCCCTGGTGTCCACCTGTCCATTCATGCAGAGCTTTGCCCGTTCTCGATTTTTTTTGACATCCGTCTCCGGTATTTCTGAACGGATGTTCAAAGCAGGATAGGCGGCTGGCGAGGTACCGCTCTCGCGGCCCTTTTCCCTCCGCCCTCCTCAGAATGAAGTAGGGCACCGGCGAGGTGCTTTCCAGCCCTTTTCCGTTGCCCCCTTCCCAAACGACACGGGCAGGTTTCCCTGCATGTCGCTTTCCAGAGGAAACACCCCGTAGTCATTGGGACTCAGAGAGGACTTATGCATTGCGCGGCCTCTCCACCCATGACCATTCGGCACTATTCCTCCTGCCACCCTTTGCCCTGTGGACGACCTTCTCGTCCTCCCTGGTGGGACGTGACCCCCACGACTCACTATGATGGCTCTGTCACCTTGCCGCTCGCGCGGTTTAGGCGATCCCGTGGTACGTCGTGGTGATACGTCCTAGCTCGCCTTAGGGCCTCCACTTATCCCTTGATGGACCTCGTTGGTCCCCGTTCACGTTCAGAGAAGTCTTCCGGCCTCCGGTTCATGCCAGAAGAGAGCGTGACATCGGTTTCAAGCGTTATTCCGATGGGTGCGCACCTTCACCCCGTCAGGATTAGAGTTCGGGCAGTTTAGCTCTACCCATAGCGGGCGGGTCATACGGTTGCCCTACTCTACAACGCCTTCGAGTATGCACCGCTTCCTCAGTCTGCTCTTGTCCCCTTCAGCTTTCACATCCAGGTAGACTGATAACCCAGGAATCTCTTCTCTCATTCCTCCTGCTTCCAGCAGGGATACCACAACGCGCCTCACGGCGCACACCGACCGTACGAGTTTCCAGGTAGTCGGCTCGCCAGTTTCCGCTTCTCTCCCTTTGGCCTCTTCGCATTTCGCGTAGCCGCATCGGGTTCAAGCGGTTCCCCTGTCACCCTTCGCCCTACGACTGGTTTTCCCAGCCCTCCTGGCAGGTCGTCACTCCTGCGACATGAAGTAGACCGCCAGCGAGGTACTGATGCTGTTCCGACCTGCCTGGCATGCCAAGTGGTTTCCTGAACTCAGCCCTTTTCCAACGGTCGGGTAAGGAGACGATGTTACCATCGTCCCCTCCCCTCAGAACTGCTCGTGAGAGTTCCCCCTCAAGCAGCTCAAGCCTTTCAAATGCCCTCTTCAGGACACGGCTCCACATCGGTGTCTCCTTGGCTATGGAGTTGTTGATGGCAGATCGGGTGTAGCAGCACACGGTTTTCGAGTTGGTCCCCGCCTCCCTTGGATCGCCAGACCTGGTGGTGGTTGTGCCACCCTGTCAGTTTGGTGATTGGTTGGTGACATTGAGGGCACAGTTATAGAAGCCAATGTATAATTGGCTCTTCCAACTTTTTGGTGAAGGGCAGGGAAAAGCTCTTCTTTCTCTCGTCAAGCAGGCCTTCGATATTAGGCGTCGTGTAAGAGCCGTTGTCGCAAGAGAGGAACGCCAGCACGGCCATACATGGCTCTTTTGAGCGTCTTTAATTTATTGACCTTTCCCTCGGTAATGCCTTGGCTCCAGGGCAAACGCAGAGCTGCATGCACGGCATCATAGTCTTGCTCGATCCCGGTCACGAAACTCTTCAGTTCAGGAATGCCACTTTTGGCCGCTTGCTCCATCCAGGAAGGCAAATCGTGATGGTTGCGCTCGCGCACCATCGAGAGAAAGGCTTGCAGTAAGGCATAGGTGGTCTGAACCTCCGGCGAGAGGTTCAGCAACTGATCGAGCCTCATTTGCTCTTTCTGATCAAGATCCTTCCGTTGACGTGAGAGGAGCCAACGTAACGCACGTGGGGAGAGAGCCTGGGCACGTTCCTTGCGTGAGCGAGCAGGAGAGCCATCCGCCGTGGTAGCGCGCAGATGGCCGATATAGGCCCGTACCATCGTCGCAGCGCCCCGATATCCGCGTGCACTGATTTCGCGGTACAACTGAGCGGCGTTCCGCTCGCCTTGACTCCAGCGTTCGAGCAGGTAATCCTCGTAGGGATCGAGCTGGCTAGCACGCAGTGGTCGCGGAGTGGGCAGAGGCGGCTCTGGAGGCTGCCGGAAGTACTTGCGGACAGTATTGCGAGCTACACCAAGTTCTTCCCCAATCTTGCGCAAGCTCATCCCGGACGCATGCAATTGCTGCACCCGCTGATACAGCTTCCATTTGCGCAAGAGGCGTGCCTGCGACTTGTGTTGGCTGGCCGGAGTGGCAGAAAAAGAGGACAGCGGTTTGTCTGGCATCTGGCACTCCCCCGACGAGGCTTTCTCATCTTCCAGTCGAATGTGAGTGCGAATCAAAAACGCTTCCACGGCATCACCCAAATTCGAAAGGATGTGCCACCGATCCGCAACCTGCGTTGCTTGAGGAGCCCCCAAAGTGGCTCCATCGATATACATCTTCCCACGATCTCGACTCACGACATCCACTTCCGGGTGGGCAGTCAACCACTGACGAACACTCTCCGCCTCGCGATCAGCAAGCAGACCAACAATCTTGTGCGTCTCCAAGTTCACGAGGATACTGCCAAAGCGCTTGCCACGTCGCCAACTCCAATCGTCCACCCCAACAACATGTATCTGGCCAATCTCAGGCAAAGGGACCAGGAAGAGAGAGCAGAGCACCGTCGTCTCGGAAACGGGGATCGCCAGCTTGTCACCCAGCTGTTCTCCACCCTTGCCACCTGTGGCGAAACCGATATCTTGGACAGCTGTACGCAGTCGCTTGGTCAGGCGAGACGAGGTTTCAATGAAATCTGCAAGCCGTTCGGTGAAGACTTTACGGGAACAGTCGAGATTGCGACAAAAGAACTTTCTGACGGTGAACACCAATCGAATGGGACGACCCGCGCAAGGCAAATCCTTGGGATGTCTGCGGTACGAACTGTGGATGGCAGACGAAGGCATCGAACAGCGCGGGCAAGGTGAGCTGGGGCGGTACGAAGTGACATGCACAAGGACTTCTTCTGCAGTCTCGCGAACCTCGGTAATTTCGAGGCCATCTGGTAAAGGAAACAATGGTGATGAGAGCATAAACCTTCTTGAGTAACGCTTTCTTGGCTGGCTAGAACAGATATTCTGGGGTGATCCCTCAGCATATTACGTCGGCTTCACCAAAAAGTTGGAAGAGCCGTATAATTGACCCATGAACGCCAAGAAAGAATTGACCCACCCCTTAAGAAGGGCTACCCTTGTGTTTATCTTAGACACAAGGGAGGTAGCCATGATAAGGAGTGGCACCATTCATACCATACATGAAATGTCGGCTCAAGGGAAATCCATTCGAGAAATTGCTCGTATCGTTGGCATCGCACGCAATACGGTTCGACGCTATCTGCGAGGAAAACCCATTGCAGCTCCTCGTCCCAAGCGAGGCTCAATCCTTGATCCCTACAAAGGGCAGATTCGCACGTGGATGACAGAAGATCACTTGTACAATTGTGAGGTCATGTTTCCCCGCTTACAAGCACAAGGATATACTGGTGGTCTTTCGACAATCAAAGCCTATGTACAGACGTTACGTCCCGCAAAAATAGGACAGTATCCAATCCAGCGCTACGAAACGAAACCCGGGGAGCAAATGCAATACGATTGGGGAGAATTCGTGCGACGTGAAGCTGCGTAAGTAATTGCTCCATATGGACAACCATACTGGAGCCTATTGCTCCACCAACAGTATCCTTGAGCGGCGAAGCGGGAAGGTAACGACCCGTTAGAAGCCCGCTGACAACGACCTTAGATCGATAGATCGACAGGAAACCCGTAAGGCAATCCTGATGTCTCCTAGCATCAAGGGGGACAGGGGGCTAGGATGGATGACACTGGTTAACAGATGTGAACGCTCGTGAACGTGCCGTTACCCAGAACAAGCCTAAGATGCTGCTAGGCTTGAGCCAAAAAGGCAACATGGTGGGAAGGAGATCTGAATTCGTCTCCCTCGTGGACATCCAACACCATCGGTGCATAGAGCGGACCTACCTCATCTGGTTACTTACGCGGAACACGGTAAGCCCGATATCTTCCGTTCACGGTAGGCAATCGCAAGATGAGCCAATGAGATAGCGGGTAAAGGAAAGCGGAAAAAGCGAAAGCCACTCTGTAATGGAGTGGATAGAGGTTGCACCATCACCTCCCGCGAAAGCGAGCAGACTTCCGCGAGGTCTTTCACCACGAGCACCCTTGACCAAACGACACAAGAAAGGAAAAGCAGATGACGGCAGTACCCTCTGCTGGTGCGTCCTTCCACGGAGTGACTGACTGGCATGCCATCGATTGGGAGTCCGCCAATCACACTGTGCGTCGGCTTCAAGCGAGGATCGTGAAGGCAACGAAGGAAGAGAGCTGGGGTAAGGTGAAAGCCTTGCAACGACTCTTAACCCACTCGTTTAGCGGCAAAGCCCTTGCCGTGCGACGAGTGACGGAAAACCAGGGCAAGAACACCCCAGGAGTAGACCGGATCATCTGGAATACTCCCCACAAGAAGATCAATGCCATCTACTCGCTGCGGCAACGGGACTACCATCCCCAACCTCTGCGGCGAATTCACATCCCTAAGAAAAACGGCAAAAAGCGTCCATTGGGCATTCCGATATGGGCAGCACACTGCCTCTCTTTCCAGGCGATGTTCGGGATTCCATGCGTTGTCCTCCTGGTGGATCGGAGCTCCCGATCCACCATCATAGTGATACTCTATCACAAATTAACTAGCATGACGAGTGCGTCGTTGCTTCCACTGCCTCCGGACTGGCTTGCGCAGGGCGGCGATGATCTCGGGGGTGAGCGTAATCCAGCGTGGTCCCAGAGGCGTGGAACGAACACTCTCCAGGATGCCAGTTTGACACCAGTCCGCGATGGTCGAGACATTGACATTGAGCAGGTCTGCTGCAGCGCGCGCCGAATAGCGCCCATCTCCCCGCTGTCCCGTAGGTGCCGCTTTTGGCCGCTCTGGACATCCAGCAGGGATGTGATAGGCGTACCGAATCCACTCGACTTTACTGACTGTAAACGAGCCTCCCATGCCAGCTCGCTCCCCTTCCTCATTGAGCAGGGCAGCAATCTGCGCATTCGTCTGTGTCGGAGACCACTCCCGCACACGTTCTACTACCTGCGTGCTGGTCTGGCGTTCTTCCCACGACATTTTGTAGCGTGGGATGGCAAGACGCGTGAGGGCCTCGGTTTGCCACCGAATGGCGACATCGATGACGTTGCCACGCTTGGAGAGGGTCACGTCCTTGATCAACCAGCGCATCAGTTGCTTGCGCTCTACAAAGGTGGTGGTCGGAGCGTGCCAGATAGCTGGCAGATTATGGGCAAGCGCCCGGACCTGCTCCCGCTGCGAGGCGGTGAGCAACAGGGCAGCCTGTTTGGGCAACAGGCTGTGCTCCCGTTCCAGTTTTTCCACCTCCGTCAGTTTCTCGTTCCAGTCTCGTTCCAGGCTGCGAGCCACCAATCGATTGTCCGGGTCGACCGCTTTGTAGCGACGACGGGCCAGGTCTGCTTCGTACTGGGCCCGCTCAATCTGACGTTGCCATTGGTGATCGACTTGCTTGGCGCGGGCTTCCACCTGGTCCAGAGCCGAGAGAGCCACTTCCAGATGGGCGGGCTCGATGGCCTCCAGAAAGCAGGCGACCACAGCCTGATCAATCCGATCTCCCCGCATGGTTTGGCAGGTTCGCGCGGCCAGTTGCGAATGGAGTTGGTGACATTCGTACATCAGCAGGGAGCCATTGCGCTGATAGCGAATGCCCATGCGTCGGCCACACGAGCCACACAAGACGATCCCTTGCAAGAGCGATGGCCCCTCTCGAACCGCTCCTCGGTGCTCTTCTGCCCTCCAAGTCCGATTGTCATCGAGTTGGCGCTGATTGCGCAGGAAGTGTTCCCAAGAAAGGTAGCCCGGATGGGCATCCACGATCA
>WNFA01002404.1_pt1 | contig 15435 bp, 12 predicted proteins | sample 5400481 | NCBI WGS metagenome assembly WNFA01 (sample SAMN13153340, study PRJNA577476) | soil metagenome | isolation source: 120 cm saprolite under Douglas fir tree site 2 hole 1 replicate 2 | place: USA:California | collected 2015-04-18
CGGCAGGCCGTAGCAATCGGAGCAAAGGTGCTCTGGCTCCAGCTGGGGATCGTCTCGGAGGAGGCCCGGCAGGTAGCCGAAGCGGCAGGGCTGACCGTCGTCATGGACCGCTGTATGGGTGCCACCCATGCCCTGCTTGGCCTGGGACCCGGACCTGATGCGCACGAAGAAGAGACAACATGACCGCTGAGAGCCAGTAACTTTCTTGACAACTTTAATTTTCTATGGTACCCTTACTTCTATAAAGAAAGTATAAGATGAGACAAGGAACCTTCGATTTGCTCGTTCCTTGTCTGTACAAACACTATTGAGAGGAACATCATTCATGACTATCACCATAAGTATAGCTCTCCTCATTCTCCGCCTGGGGGTCGGTCTGACGCTGACCGGGCATGGAGTGCAAAAACTCTTTGGTTGGTTCGGTGGTCCTGGCCTCATCCGGTTGAAACAGGGCTTCGAGAAACAGGGCTTCAGGCCGGTATGGTTATGGGTCACCCTGGCAATTGTCGGGGAAGTCGGCGGAGGTCTCTCTGTCGCGTTGGGCTTCTTGACACCCCTGGGTGCCGCCGGCATCCTCGGGGCAATGGCTATTGCAACCTTCAAGAGCCATTGGAAAAACGGTTTCTGGCTGAACAACGGGGGCTATGAATATTCACTGGTGCTGCTGATCGTGAGCATCGCCCTCGGCCTCATAGGACCTGGCAGCTATTCGCTGGATACCCTCTTTGGGATCAATCTCCCGCAGGCGCTATTGTTCGGCGTGCTGGCAGTCGCTGCCCTGCTTGTCGATGCCATTGGCATCCTCATCAGCCGCCCGGCGGCCGTCGCCCCTTCTCGAGAGGATATCCAGAGTTCCCTCCCATAGGCAGTCGGTCAGCGAAAGAGAAAGACAGGAAGTGAGAAACTCATGAAAAAGGTGAAGGAGAACCACTATCGTGGAAATCGGTATTCATACCTTCGGTGAACTCGTTCCTGACCCACACACGCACCAGAAGATCAGTGCGCACGAGCGCCTGAAAAATGTGATCCGCATGGCGATGATGGCCGACGAAGTTGGCCTGGATATCTTTGGCTTTGGTGAGCATCATCGACTCGACATTGCTGCCTCAGCGCCGCCTGTCGTCCTGGCAGCGGTTGCGCAGGCTACCAAGCATATCCGTCTCACCAGCACCGCCGATCCGGTGCGCGTCTTCGAGGAGTTCGCCACCCTGGATCTGCTCTCAGATGGCCGTGCCGAGATCATCGCTGGTCGCGGTGCCTTCGTCGAATCCTTCGAGCTGTTTGGCTTTGACCTCAAAGACTACGACGACCTGTTCGCGGAAAAGATCGACCTGCTGACACGCCTGAACGCCTCCGAACGCATCAGCTGGCAGGGGCGCTTCCGTCCGGCGCTTCATGATGCACAGATTGCGCCTCGCCCTTTGCAGGCTCCTCTGCCCATCTGGATTGCCGTCGGTGGCACCCCACAGAGCGCGGTCCGCGCTGGCACTATGGGCTTGCCCATGAATCTGGGCATCATTGGCGGCGCATCTGCTCGCTTTGTACCCCTGGTCGACCTCTATCGGAGTGCCGGGGTCAGCGCGGGGCATGATCCGGCGGCGCTCAAAGTCGCGGTGACCAGCTATATCCATGTAGCGAAGACCTCCCAGGAGGCGTTGGAGACGTTCTATCGGTATCGAACCAACTACTTCACCTCGCTGGGAGGGGAGCGGGTCAGGCACATGTCTTTCAGTCGCTCGGAGTATGAGCGGGAAGCCAGGAAAGAGAACGCGCTCTTTGTCGGAAGCCCACAGCAGATCATCGACAAACTGTTGTACCAACACGAATTGTTTGGACACCAGCGCTTCATTGGGCAGATCGACATCGGGGGGATGCCCTTTGACAAAGTGGCCCAGGCCATCGAACTGCTAGGAACCGAGGTCGCCCCAGTGGTGCACCGTGAGATGGCCAAAGCCAGTCCAGCCTAAACGTTGCAGCGTCGAACAGGTTGGCTCGATCAAGTGATTGGAGATGACCATTCATGCCTTTTACCCCATCCGACTTCCGCACGGCCATGGCCCGCTTCGCGACAGGGGTGACCGTGGTCACGAATGATCCTTGACAATAGCTAGTTTATCATATATACTAATTTCTATAGAGAAAGTAAGTATCAAATTGATAGTAAAGGAAAACAGCGCTTTCTCTTCCTGCACCTCCACCAATGGTGCATGATCTTTATGAGAACATTTTTTAAAGGAGCAGATACCCTATGTCCTGGGAAATTGATGCTATTCATTCAACCGTTTCATTTGCTGTCCGACATATGATGGTCAGCACCATACGCGGGCGCTTTAATGTCTTGCGTGGGCACCTCCATATTGATGAGAGTCAGCCAGTGAACTCCTGGGTTGAAGCCGAAGTGGATGCTGCGAGCATTGATACCCACAATGAGCAGCGCGATGCCCACTTGCGCTCCGCCGATTTCTTTGACACAGACACCTATCCCCTGATCACGTTTAAGAGTACGCAGGTGGAACATCTAGGAGGGCAAGAATACAAGGTCACTGGCGATCTGACGATGCATGGGGTGACCAAACCGGTCACTTTTGAGGCGGAGTACAGCGGCCAGAGTTTGATGATGGGGGTGCAACGTGCGGGTCTCACGGCGAAAACGAAGATCAACCGCAAGGACTTCGATCTGGGTTGGGGATCGGTCGTCGAGGCCGGGCAGGTTGCGGTGAGCGAGACCGTCACGATCGAGATTGATCTGGAGACTCTGCAGCAGCCCGCAGCCGTTCAGGAAGCCGCAGCTCAATAGCCTGGTGAGTCGCAGGCGCGAGAAGTGCGCACCTCTCGCGCCTGCGACTCACCAGAGACCAAGGCAGCGAGGCAGTTGAAGTCCCGCCTCGGTTCGTCTATTTTCTCGTCATGCTCTCTCTTGAGGGAGTCATCTTGCTGATTTTGGAGGCTTGACAAATGTCTTGATAGATGCTATTATTCCGATAGATGATAAACATCTAATCAATGAAAGGCATTTGCAATGGGCATTAAGGAGCGACGGGAACGGGAACGGCAGGAGATCCGGCAGAGCATTCTCTCGGCTGCCCGGCAGATCGCCATTGAGGAAGGCTGGCAAGCGGTGACCACGCGCAAAGTGGCTGAGCGTATTGAATACAGTCAACCCACCATCTACGAGTACTTTGACAATAAAGAAGCCATTCTTATGGCTTTGCTCTCTCAAGGCTTTGAGCAGGTTCTCTCTGCGATGCGCAGCGCCAAAGCGCAACACGAGCAGCCAGAAGCACAACTGCTGGCGATGTCCCACGCCTATTGGGCCTTTGCCTTTCGCTGTCCCGAACTCTATCAGGTCATGCATGGATTGGGAGGCGTGAGCTTCTCGCATGCCGAAACTCCTGCAGATGCACGAGCTATCTTTGCCCTTTTGCGGGAGACGCTGCAGTCTTGGATCCAGACGAACCACGTCGTGATGGAAGAGCCAGATGCTGCCATCGATGCGATTTGGGGCTTGGTCCATGGACTCATTACCCTTGCGATGATGGGGCGCATTGCTCAAGGGGAGCAGCGAGCAAAGCAGATTATGGAGCAGACCATCCTGGATCTCCTGCACGCCTGGCGAACAGGCTCATAACTTCTTTACTTATCCAAATCGACTTTTTTATCTTGACAGCATTTTGTCATGGTGACTATACTATGATCAAGCTTTGTTATACGTATAACATGGCTAAATGGCGCTGTAGCCGTCACGTAGTGTCTGGCTCGGTGTCCAGCTGCACCTGGTTCATCGTAGAATATACGAAAAAGGAGAGTCTCCATGAAACCCGCTCCCTTTGACTATTACGCCCCCACAAGTGTGGACGAAACGTGTAGTCTACTTGCCCGCTACGGCAGCGATGCCAAACTTCTTGCTGGCGGGCAGAGCCTTGTTCCACTTCTCGCCCTCCGTTTGGCCCAGCCAGCAGCCTTGATTGACCTCAATGGCGTGCATGAGCTTGACTACATCCGTGCTGATGACAACGGCGTGGCTATCGGCGCAATGACTCGCCAGCGTACCGTCGAACGCTCATCTGTAATGCGAGAAACATGTCCCTTACTACCTGCCGCTGTCGAATGGATTGGCCATCCACAGATTCGTAATCGCGGCACTATCGGCGGAAGCCTGGTCCATTCCGATCCGGCGGCGGAACTCCCCGCCCTGGCTACCCTCCTCGATGCGACCTTTACCATCACGAATGCACAAGGGGCGAAGCGTACCGTCAAACCTGACGAGTTCTTTGTGACTTACCTGACGACAGCAGTTGAGCCGGAAGAGATGCTTAGCGAAATCTATTTTCCCACGCTGCCAGCCGGTACCGGCTGGTCATTCGTAGAAGTTGCCCGGCGGCATGGCGATTTTGCGCTGGTCGGTGCTGCCGCGACCGTCGCATTAGATAGCGCTGGTGCCTGCTCGAATGTCCGTATTGCGCTTTTCGGGGTCGCTCCGACAGCCACACGCTCCCCCAGTGCGGAGCAAGCGCTGCTCAATCAGAAGCCTGATGAGCAGGCAATCGCGGCTGCCGCCTCGGAGGTGGTCAAAGATATCGATCCTCCCGGCGATGTCCATGCCAGTGTCGAATATCGTAAATATGTAGCAACGAACCTGGTTCGTCGCGCTCTGACCGAAGCCGTGCAGCGCGCAAAGTAATCATTGAGCCCGCCAAAGGAGACAAAAACGTTATGGCTAGCAAAAAGCAAATCATTGAACTCACTGTGAATGGGGAGCATCGGGAAGGGTTGGCCGAACCGCGAAAGACGCTGGCGGATTTTCTGCGCGATGACCTGGAACTCACCGGGACGCATCTTGGCTGTGAGCATGGCGTCTGTGGAGCATGCACAGTGTTGGTCAACGGTGAAGCGGTACGTTCATGCCTGATGTTTGCCGTGCAGGCCAATGGGCAGGAGGTTACCACCATTGAGGGACTGGCGACCGGTGGCAGACTGCACCCCGTGCAGGAGGCGTTCTGGGAATGTCACGGGATGCAGTGCGGTTTCTGCACGCCCGGCTTTGTCATGTCGGTCTATGCTTTTCTCAAAGAGAATCCAGACCCCAAAGAGGAAGAGATTCGCCCGGCGCTTTCCGGCAACATTTGCCGCTGCACCGGCTATCAGAATATTGTGAACGCCGTGCGCCTGGCCTCTGAGAAGATGCGCGACGCAACCGGGGCTCCTGAGCCTGTTCTGGTCGCGGAAGGAAACGCACAAGCATAAACTTGCTATCTTGCTATAGTGCTTGAGAAAGAGAGTAGAAGTATGACTACTACTGTTGCCACGGGTGGAAGTGGTATTGGCAACTTGATCGGCGCGAGCGTGAAGCGCGTCGAGGACCCACGTTTCCTGACGGGACAGGGACACTATGTTGACGATATCAAGCTTCCAAACATGGCCTACGCAGCATTTCTGCGTAGTTCCTATGCCCACGCACGTATTACGGTCGATGTGAGCGAAGCGCGCGCTTTGCCCGGTGTCTTTGCGGTTTTTACGGCGGCTGACCTCGTCGGTGTGATTAACCCAATCGCTGTCGATGCGTCGTTGCCGGGAGCCAAGTTGCTCGCACACACGGCGCTTGCTAGCGACAAGGTGCGCATGGTGGGTGATCTCATTGCTATGGTTGTGGCGGAAAGCCGCTATGTGGCCGAAGATGCCCTCGACCTTATCCAGATTGATTATGATCCCCTGCCACCTGTACCGAATATAGAGGTCGCGCTTGATCCATCCAGCGCTCTGCTCTATGAAGAAGTTGGCAGCAATATCTCCTATCACGATACCTTTAGCTATGGCGACATCGACGAGGCGTTCAAGTCTGCTGACCGTGTCATCACAGAAACATTCCGCCAGCATCGCTACATCAATGTACCGATGGAAACACGCGGCGGCCTGGCAGCGTATGATACGGCGAGCGGAGAATTGACCTATTACGCGGGGACGCAGTCCCCTCATGCCGTGCGGTTTTTCCTGGGTGCGGAATTGAACCTGCCGATCCATCGTATTCGTGTGATCGCTCCCGATATTGGAGGCGCTTTCGGGCTGAAGTTTGGCCTCTACCGTGAGGATATGCTCGTGGCTGCGGCCTCCCTGAAGACCGGGCGGCCGGTCAAATGGATTGAGGACCGGCGCGAGAACCTGACCGCAGGTGGGCACGCGCGTGAAGAGGATCTCACGCTCGAAGCTGCTGTCAAAAACGATGGTTCGATCCTGGGGCTGAAAGTCAAGATGGTGCTCGACGCTGGAGCATATCAGGTCACTCCGCTCAATCCTGCACTTTTCACTGCGATCGTGCGCCTGGTTCTACCGGGACCTTATCGTTTCCTCAACTATGCGTTTGATGCCACCGTCGTGACAACGAACAAAGCCCCCTATATCCCCTACCGGGGTCCCTGGGCTGTGGAGACCTGGGTGCGCGAGGCCCTCACAGATATCATTGCCAAAGAACTGAGTCTTGATCCTGTGGAGGTTCGCCGCAAAAATATCGTCACAAAGGAAGAGCAACCATATAAGAATGCAGTAGGGATCGCGATCGACCGCGTAAGCGCTCGTGAGACCCTCGATCGCGCCGTCGAGCTGTCAGATATACCGCACTTCCGCGAGGAGCAGAAGCGCCTGCGCGCGCAAGGACGCCTGGTCGGTTTTGGCCTGGCCACTTTTATTGAGCCAGCCCCCGGTGGACAAGATTACATGAAAGCTCTGGGGGTAGGGGGAAAAGAGATGGCGACCGTCAGGATCGAAGCCACAGGACAGGTCACCGTCTACACCGCGCAATCCCCACACGGGCAAAGTCATGAGACCACGCTTGCTCAGGTGGTGGCAAGCGAACTGGGCGTGCCTTTCGAGAGTATCAAGGTATTGCATGGTGACACACAGTCTTCGCCTTTTAGCATGATAGGTACCGGGGGCAGCCGCGCTGCTACTATGGCCAGTGGTGCAGCACTCTTCGCGACACGCGAGGTAAAAAAGCAAGTGCTCTCGATTGCCGGAGCAATGCTTGAAGCCAGCCCTGACGACCTGGAAATCGCCAATAGCACCATCTCGGTACGTGGTGTGCCACAAAAGGCGATCCCGCTTGCGCAAATCGCCATGCTGGTCTACCTTGCGCCCGGCCACCTGCCACCTGACTCACCCTCAGAACTTGTTGGCACATTTGCCTATGATGGCGGCGAAGGTGGATATGCGCAGGCCACCCACTGCTGCTGGGTGGAGATTAACCCGGAGACGGGCAAGGTGGATATTACGCGCTACCTCGTTGTGGAGGACTGTGGGACGATGATTAACCCCGCCGTCGTTGAAGGGCAGGTACGCGGAGGAACGGCGCAGGGCATTGGTGGAGTTCTATACGAGCATGCCATCTATGACGAGAACGGGCAATTCCTGACCGCTACCTTCATGGACTACCTGGTACCGACGGCGGTTGAGATTCCTCCCATCGAGATTGACCATCTTGAGACGCCCCCGATCAGTCCGGTCAATTTCCGTGGCGTTGGTGAAGGCGGGGCGATCTGCGCGCCACCGGCCATCACTAATGCGATTTCTGATGCGCTTGGCGTGAAGATCACGCAACAGCCACTTCCACCGACGCGCATTCTTGAACTGATTGGGAAGATTCCCGCAGCTTCATAGAGGTGTAAGTAATAAGAAGGCGGCGAAACGTGAGACGCACGTTTCGCCGCCTTAGTCCCTGCCTGGGCCGAAACCCTGATCACCTGACTTTTTGCAACAGAGCCGTACGACGTACCATATAGCTGACACTGATGAGAATGATCCCCTCCAAGCTTTTTTCGGCAACGCCCCCTCATCAGCAAAGTGGTGCTATACCTTCATTGTCACATTGACACAACCTTCTCTCAAGCCGACGCAACCACCGCTGCTCGTCGAGATCACAATCAAGAAAAGGAACGGCTCTCAACTCTACTATCATACACCGGTAAGCGCTGACAACTGGAACGTTCAATCAACTCTACTGGCAGCGTGATGTGTGCAGGCTGCTTCTCTGGCTGCTGAATACGTTCGAGTAATTGGGCGATACATTCCTGCCCGATAGCCGCAATGGGTTGGGCTATCGTGGTGAGGGCTGGTTCAAATGCGGAGGCGTAGAAAATATTGTCATATCCAATAATTGAGAGGTCTTCGGGCACACGAATTCCCTGGGTGTGAAGCGCGTTCATCGCACCAAGAGCCATCATATCATTAAAGACAAAGACGGCAGTAAGATCGGGGCAACGTAGGTGGAGTTCTTGCATGGCCTTGTAACCGCTTTCGTAGCGTCCATTCCCGATGGCAAAGTTCTCTGTGGTCAGTTCGATCCCGACCTCAGCCAGTGCCTGTCGAAAACCGACAATTCGAGATGTTACGTAAGAAAGAGGTTGAGAGAAGGTGATGCATCCCATACGCCGGTGATTCAGACGTAGCAGATATTGCCCTGCAAGATACCCTCCTTGATGGTTGTTGACCATCACCTGATCCATGCTAGGTACAGGTATATCGATATTCGCGAGTATAATGGGAATATTTTCGGCCAGGATACGCTCAATGGATTGGAGTGGTGGGAGCAGCATGTTAATAAGGATTACACCGTCTACTTGATGCGATATGAGAACATCGACGTAGGCTTGCTGCTTCTCCTCTGAGAGATCCGAATTGCAAAGGATCACACTATAACCCGCGGCAAATCCTGCATCTTCGATGGCACGAGCGAGCTCAGCATAGAATGGATTGGAGTTGTCAGGAATAATCAAGCCAATCATGCACGTATTGCGCTGGCGTAGTCCCCTCGCCAGATAGTTCGGTCGATAGTCAAGCTCCTGTATTGCTTTCAAAACGCGATCTCGAATGGCTGGGTGAACCGGGCGATTGCTATTGACGACACGTGACACCGTCGCGATCGAGACCTCAGCTTTGCTTGCCACATCACGGATAGTTGTCATTCTTTTCTTTCTAACTGTTCTCTTATGCTCAATAAACCACTGTTTCCTCGGCATTATGCGCCGAAGGGAAGTGCTGATTTCAGCATCTCCCCATTAACCATTCTATCATAGCGCTGGTGCGATTTGCAGGATGTGAAGGACACAGACTCTCCTTTCAAGAGGGCCAGCGGGCCGTGGCCGTGAGTGTGAACGTGGCCGTAGCGCGGATATCCTGTGACGATGCCCCAACCAGGATCTCGAACTCCCCAGCTTCGGCGACCCACTCGTGTGCCAGGTCATCGTAGTAGGCGAGCGCGTCGCGGGCAAGAGAGAGCGTCACCGTCTTCCGCTCACCAGGCTCCAGTTGCACCTTGGCGAACGCTTTGAGTTCTTTTTCCGGGCGCTGCAGGCTCGCCTTCACGTCTCGGACGTACACCTGCACGATTTCTTTTCCCGTTTGCAGCCCGGTGTTGGTAATATCGATCGCCACCGGCAATGTCTCATCTGAGCCGATTTGTTGGGCACCGAGCCGGAGCGAACTATAGCTGAAGGTGGTATAGGAGAGGCCGAAGCCAAAGGGGAACAGCGGCGCGATTCTTTTCTTCTCATAGGAGCGGTAGCCGACAAAGAGCCCTTCCCCATAGTAGACCTTGCCGTTTTCTCCAGGAAAGTTGAGATAGTCGGGAGTATCCTCCAGACGCACCGGGAAGGTCTGGGGAAGTTTCCCTGAGGGGGTGGTGTCTCCAAAGAGCACATCAGCAATAGCATGACCACACTCTTGACCGGGATACCACGCCTGTACCACGGCTGCCACCTGGTCGAGCCAAGGCATAGAGATGGGCGAACCAGTGTTGAGCACCACGATGGTGCGCGGATTCGCCGCCGCGACCTGCTCGATGAGCGCATCCTGCTTGCCAGGCAAAGTCAGATCTGGTCGATCGAAGCCTTCGCTCTGCCAGTCACCGCCAAAACCCACGCAGACGATAGCTACATCTGAGGCAGCAGCCAGTGCTGCTGCATGCTCGATGGTATCTGCAGGAGCAGGTGGTCGGCAACCCAGGCGGACAGCGCCCAGCGGCACTTCCTCACCTTTAGTAAATTCAATCGTGAGCAGATACGCGCGTCCGGCCTCCAGTATCACTGTCGCCTTGACCTCAGTGCTGCCCATTGAGAAGTATTCTCCCCCGTGTGTCTGCTGCGTCCAGTTATCGATGACCTCTCGCCCGTCGATTAACAGGCGGCTCCGACCTACGCTGACCAATCCGAAGGTATAGGCTCCTGCCTCCTGAGGAGTAAAGCGGCCTGTCGCCCGCAGCGAGAAGTGTTGCGGGTTGACTCCTTCTGGCATTTCACCGAACCATGAGAGTTCCGATTTCAGTTGTATTTCCCTCAAGATGGGGGTACCTCCCAGGTCGGGTGTGGCGAAATATTCAATTGCAAACCCATGCGCCGCGTCCTCTGTGCCAGCCAGGAGTTGTTCACTTTCCAGAAAGGGCAACAACTTGTAGTTGGTACAGCCTTGTTCGTAACGCACACTGACATGATCTCCGACTTTGGACTCGATGCCCTCAAAGGGAGTAATCGCGTAATGCACATTGACCTGAGCACTGCCCCCACCCATAATCTGCGCCACTTGAGCATTGGGGCCAATCACCGCTATCGAGTTGAGGTGCTCACGCTGGAGTGGCAGGACATGCTGCTCGTTCTTGAGCAGAACGATACCCTCTGCTGCCGCTTCCCGAATCAGCGCACGATGCTCTGGCAGGTCGGTGTCCTGCTCTGGGCCTGCTTGCGGGTGCTCGAAGAGGTCTGCTTTGACCAGCAACTGCAACAGGCGACGGACACTGGTATCAATGGTGGCTTCGGCGACTTCACCCCGTTCGACGGCTTCGAGCAGCTTCTGGCCACGCCAGCGTGCTGACGGCATCTCCAAGTCAAGCCCGGCATTCACGGAAGCAGCGGTGCTCTTGACCGAAAAAAACCAGTCAGACATCACCACTCCATCAAAGCCCCACTCGTGGCGCAAAATCTCGGTTAACAGATACGGGTGTTCCGAGGCGGGAATGCCGTTCACAAGGTTATAGGCGGCCATGATGGTCCAGGGAGTGGCCTCGCGCACGGCAATCTGGAAAGGCAGCAGATAGATTTCGCGCAACGCCCGTTCGCGCACCTCGGAACTGATGCTGAAGCGCTCGAACTCTTCGTCGTTACAGACATAGTGCTTGAGCGAGGCACCCACCCCTTCCCGCTGCAGCCCTGTGATGTAGGCCACCGCCAGGCGAGCGGACAGGTAGGGGTCTTCGGAGAAACATTCAAAATTGCGTCCACCCAGTGGTGAACGCTGGATGTTGACCGTTGGGGCCAGGAGAACCTGAGCCCCCTTCATTTTGGCTTCCTGCGCCAGTGCCTGCCCAACACGTTGAAGCAGATCCTGGTCCCATGTTGAGGCCAGCGAAATCTCTGCTGGAAAGCAGGCAGCCTTCACCCCAGCGGAGAACCCCCCGGCTCCGCGGGCCCCATTGGGGCCGTCCGTCGTCTTTAGGGAGGGAATCCCGAGTCGCTCAACAGGGACCGTATACCAGTCATTGGTGCCAGCCAGCATCGCGACTTTTTCCTGCATGGTCATCTGACGGAGCAGGTCTTCTACATCAGGCATTGTTTACTCACTTCTTTACGCTAACTCTGTTTTTGTGCTCAAACAAACACCCATTTGTTTTTCAACAACCCATCGCTACTTCGCCCAATCCATGGGCGCCGGCAGTGGAAACTCCGACGTGACCTGCACGCGGTGCCCTTCACGAGATGCCGTCTGAATCCCACAAACGATATCTACGACGTGAGCGGCCTGTGCAGCCGTGATCCGCTGCGGACGGTTTTCTCTCATGGCCTCGGCCATATCCAGCACACCGCGGCTCCACTCTACGTTAGATCTGGGGTCTTCAGCCTTGCCGGCATAGGGTTCTTTCACGTACGGGAGCGGCTTGTATGGATCGCCAGCAGGAGGGAGTGCCGCAAAATCAGTATACTCCACCGTGCCATTAAAGTCATGCCAGTTGCTCAAATAGAGGGAGCCTTTGTCTCCATGGAACTCAATGCCCTGCTGCTTGCTATGAAAGCCAACATAGAAGTTGGTTGTCAGGCGCGCCACCGCTCCATTGGCAAATTCGATAGCCGCGATGGAGAAATCGGGCGTCATCACGCGGAAGGGAACTCCTGCTTTGGTGACACGATCAGGATAGAGCACCTTCCCGAAGGCGGTTACGCTGCATGCAGGGCCGAAGATCGTCGTCAGTATGGTCAGCGGATAGACCGCGACATCAAAGAGCGGACCGACCTCATAAAAGGGGACTGGAGCCGGGTGCCAGGCTTCGATGCGCCCCCAGTTGACTTCCGCGTAGGCCACTCGCACCGTGCCGAGCAGACCATCGCGAATGACCTTCCACGCGGTCTGCTGTGCCTCACCCAGCATCGTGATGGGAGCGCACCCGAAACGCAGACCTTTTTCCTCCGCCAGCGCCACCAGCTTCCAGGCTTCTTCCGAAGTGAGCGCGATGGGCTTTTCGCTGTACACGTGCTTGCCGGCATTCAGGCATTGTGTAATCACGTCAACGTGCGCGTGGTGAATGGTCAGATTGATGACCAGGTCGACTTCATCATCTGCTAAAATCGCTTCGAGGGAGGGATACACCTTTCCACCGAACGTGGCAACGAAGTCCTCGGCGCGTTTGAGGGTGCGAGAGGTTGCTCCCAGCAATTTCAGCTGTGAATAGGGTTGCAGTGTTTTTCCGTAGGCTCCGGCGATATTGCCACAGCCGACGATGGCAATGTTGAGTGGCTTTTGATCCATTCTTCTAGTCTCTTTCTCTTGTTCTCCTCTACCATTGCGTCCAATCGATTCGATTGGACGCTCCTTTCCCAAAGCGGGCAAGCCACGTTACTCGCGCAGCGCGTTGATAATCATGTCAAAGAGATCGAGATCGTGCAGGAAATCCTCGGCAGTCGTCTTAGGCTGCACGTTGTGGGTGACAACCTCATGGAAATGCAGCAATTCAACGGTATAGGCGTCGGTGAAGGTTGGTCGAATCACACGCTCCTCAAAAGCCTCGCCCCGAGTCTCGGTCAGGAAGAGTTGGGTGGGCAACTGGCGAATGTAAGGTGTGTCGTACTGGACACGGATCTCTTTGGTTTCACCGTATACCTGGATATGAGCATCGAAACGACAATTGTGATCGATGCCAGTTTCAAAGCTGACCGTGAAGTTCTCATACGCAAAGAGCGCGGTCAGAAAGCTGCCCCATTGTCGAGCGGCGACGACACCTTTGGGCATTCCCAACAGTTCACGCATCGCTGAGAGATCATGACTGCTCAAGCTACAGAGCAGGCGATAGGTCCCTACTAACTGTGGGGGAACATTGCCAATTGCTTCCTTGACCAGTCGGCTGGCACGCTCCGCACGGTCCTGCATCGCCTCCGGTGGAATATCTCTCGGACGCAAAACGACACTGGACTGCGCCACAAACTGGCCATTCTGGCCGATGATATCGCGCACCCTGGCATAGTTGATCTTCTCAAGCGCACGGATGTGCTCCGCAGCCTCGACAAAGGCGGGAGCATAGCGGCGCATGTAACCTACCATGACCTGGACGCCTGCCTCGTCGCGAGCTTTGATGATCGACTCCGCTTCCCGGCGTGTCAGGCACATGGGTTTCTCAATCAGGACATGCTTGCCATATTGAATGGCGGCCAGGGCAGAATCGGCGTGATATTCATCGCTATTCAACACAAAGACCGCGTCGAGATCTCTCTGTTCTGCTAGATCATCGTAGTCAGTATAGCGGTGTTCGGCAGGCACGTTATAGCGTTCTCCCAGGGCGCTGAGCAGTTCCTGTGAAATATCACAGATGGCAGCGATCTCAAACTGGTCTGAGTGAGCCTGCAAAATGGGCAAGTGGATAACCTGAGCGACTTCACCTAGCCCGACCACTCCTACTTTTATCTTCGTCATTGCCAATGCTCCTTTTCTTGCTTAAGAGGCGTTGCATGCGCTCCTAACAACTTTCGGATGGCCTAGCCTTTGACAGCCCCTGCCACGACGCCCTGAACCATGTATTTCTGCACGAACAGGAAGAAGATAATGGCGGGAAGAGCTGCCAGGCTGGCCGCCGCCATCAAGCTTCCCCAGTCGGTGGAATACTGCGCCATGAACATCTGGATACCGACCGGAATGGTCATCGTATTGGGATCGGTCAGGAAGATGCTGGCGATCAGGAACTCGTTGTAGCACAGCAGGAAGGTGAAGATGGTCACTGCCGCCGTGCCAGGACCCGAAAGTGGCAGCACAATCCTCGTGAGGCTCCTGAAGCGCGAACAGCCATCAACAAATGCCGCTTCTTCCAGTTCGCGAGGGATCGCATCAAAGAAGCCCTCGAACATCCAGGTCGCGAATGGCAGGTTGAGCACGGTGTAGACCAGAATGACCGGGTAGTACGTATCGATCAATCCCAGGCTGTGGAAGATGATGAACAGGGGGATCAGGGCCAGAATCAAGGGGAACATCTGCACCAGCATCAACCCGCGTGAGTAGTTGCTGACGAAGTGGAGCTTGTAATAGCGCGAGAGCGCGTATCCGGCAGCCCCGGAACAGATGATGCTGATGATCGTTCCCAGACCTGCCACAATAAGGCTGTTGACAAAGAAGCCCCAGTAGTTGGTCCTGGCACTCAGGTAGGCAAAGTTGTCCAGGGTCGGATGCCGAGGAATGATACTCGTCGTCGAAAGAATTTCAGCCGTCGACCGGAAGCCATTCAAGAAAATGGCAAAGATGGGGTAGTCGAGGATGAGCACCAATACCAGCATCAGCAGCGTCAGGAGCCACTTCCTGATGGTCGCATTCCTCAAGGTCACCGCTGCCGTTTTGGTGGTAGAGCGAGTGTATGTCTGTGATTTGTCCAGAGCCCGTTGCATAGTCGTGCGTCCTTTCTCTTCTTCCTAATTCCGATTGCGCAAGCGCATCATCACGATTGCCAGAATCATCAAGATGATCAGCGAAATGAAGGCCACCGCGGCCCCTGAGCCAACGGTGTTGCGGGCGAAGGTGTCTTTATAGGCCAGAATCATCAAGTTCTCGGTGGCGTTGGAAGGCCCACCCTGGGTCAACAAAAAGGGTGTTTCAAAATCATTGACGCTCCAGATCGTCATCAAAATCCAGAGGATAATCGAGATGTTCCTGATGCCAGGAAAGGTTACGCTGCGGAAGGCTGCCCAGCGGCCAGCTCCATCAATACGAGCGGCTTCGTAGAGACTGGCATCAATGGTTTGCAGCGCCGCGATCAGCGAGATCATCATGAAGGGAAAGCTGCGCCAGATTTTGATCACAATGACCGAGACCACCGCCCATTTCGTGTCACTTAAGAAGAAAATGGGCCCGAGATGGAACCAGCCCAGTATCACATTGATCGTGCCGTGCTGGTCCTGAATCATCCAGCGCCAACTGACAATCGTCACA
>WNFA01002406.1_pt1 | contig 15432 bp, 13 predicted proteins | sample 5400481 | NCBI WGS metagenome assembly WNFA01 (sample SAMN13153340, study PRJNA577476) | soil metagenome | isolation source: 120 cm saprolite under Douglas fir tree site 2 hole 1 replicate 2 | place: USA:California | collected 2015-04-18
CGCTGGTAGGCGGGCATCGCAAGCTCGCTGCGCAGCCCGAACCCCGACTCACCCACGCGCTGGTTGAGCGGGTCGAGCACTGGACGCATATCATCAAGCACAATAGCCCCGGGTTCAGAGAACAGGTCAGGTACACTGCCGGTATTATACTCAAAAAAGAAGTAGTCAAGGCGAGCATCCAGCTCGAATTCATGCTGATAATGCAGAAGACCAGCTCCTACCGGTTTCATAATCGCCTTGCGCGCATCGTAGCCATTCCACTCGCCGCCGACCCCGACGATTGTACCTGGCTGCTCCTTGTAGATGAAGTGTGCCGTATTGCCCTCTACTATAGGAAAGTTTCCAGCATGCACTGCTAGATAGCTTTCGGCGTAGGAGGCAGCAGCAACAGGATCATCTACCAGTGCCTGCAAGCGCGTGATGAACGTCCAGAAGCTGGTCTCTGCAGGTATTTGCATGAAATGTATATCCTCGTTTCTTATATCATTATATTCTGGCGCACATTAAGATTAGTTGTATCACTCGTACGCATTCCTCGCAACCTTCAAGCCAATAGCCAGCATGGGCTGATCTTGACAGCCAGCTTCTGAAGCATGTATAGTCTTTTCTAGCACAAGAATATCATCTGTCCCCACAACAAAAAAATTGCATCATTTCCGCTCATGGAATGCCTTTATGCTCAGATCAATACGTACTGACCCACAAGCTGCCTGGAAGCAGCGTTTCCGCGTCCCGGCCCTCATCGGTAGCCAGATAGCGCGCAACAATCCAGTTCGGGGACTGATCTGCTCGAATCATTCGGGAATCTTCCAGCTCCACGCCTGGGATATCCCTTCAGGGAAGCTACAGCAACTATCGCATGAACCCCACGGAGCCTTGATCGGCGCGATATCGCCAGACGGGCGCTATATTTACTATCCGCTGGACTCAGATGGCGACGAGTTTGGCTACATCGCTCGTGTTCTCTTCGAGGGTGGCAAGGCGCAGGACCTCACACCCAGATTTCTACAGTACCCATGCTCTCAGATTTGCTTGACCGCTACATTGACATGTTGTGCTCTCCATGCCCTTCGTGGCTCATCATCATTGGGTGCCTCCTATTGAGGTAGACCAGGATGGCAGCGCCCAGCAGCGCTATGATATTCAGTACAGTTGTGTAGTCGAAAGAGAAGGTTGTCACCTGCTGGATGAAGTGTGGGTTAGCAGCAGGAATGAAGTGGATAGATGGAAACAACCGGTCCAGGCCAGAGAAGACCAGATCAATGATGATGGCTGTCAGTACCATGGTTGAAAAGAGCACACCGGTAATATACGCGGCCAGACGCCAGCCGTAATATTTGCGATAAATGTCCAGGATGGGCAGCACAATCAGGTCGCCATACAGGAAAGCAATAGCGCCGCCGAAGGTAATCCCACCCGCGAAAAGGATAGCGGCCAGCGGAACGTTCCCTATAGAGCAGACGAAGGAGATCACCGCGATGATCGGCCCGATGATGGCATTCTCGATGACGCGCAGAGGCGCTGGTCCCGCTTGTAGAAAGAGCGAGTTCCAGAAGCTATTGGGCACCAGTACGGCCAAAAATCCAGCGATGATGAAGCCGACTACCAGGTCCTTCCAGATCATCGACCAGTCCATTGCCACGTAATGCGCCACGTAGACCCACCCCTGGCGCGAGCGCAGTTTGTCCCACAGGGTGCGCCCAGGCGCCAGCATATCACCGTGATCATGTTCGGCCACTTTCGCGGTTTGTTCGAAGCTTCGTCCTTCCTCTACGATCTTCGCCGGATACGTCAACTTCACGAGCAGTGACATGATAGCTACCAGGAAAATACCACCCAGCCACTCGGCCAGCGTGAACTGCCATCCCATCAATTGCCAGAGGACGAGTCCCAGTTCTATAACCAGGTTGGTTGAGGCGAACATGAAGGCCAGCGCGGGCACCAGGTGCGCCCCACGCTTGAACATGCTCTTTGCGGCGGCTACGGCGGCATATGAACATGACGAACTGGCAGCGCCAAAAGCAGTAGCCAGCGCGATCTCCTTGAAACCAGCCCGTCCCAACGCCTCGCTCATACGCGCCCTACTGACATATGCCTGGATCATGCCCGAGATGGTAAAGCCTAACACCAGGCTCCATAACACTTGCCATGCCATTCCTGCAGCAGTCAGCAACGACTGGCCTATCGCGTCTATGATCTGCATTGTAAATATGTCTCCTTTATTACTAATTCATCATTATATCCGCGCCTTACCCATACCCCCCTGGACGGGGTATACAAAGAATATAGCACTGTTGAAATAGAGTTGTCAAATAGATGCTAAGGTCTTCGAAGTCATACAAAACCAGATTACCGGGATCTAACTGCTTTGTACCTATACGTACGCGAACGACAGCCACAACTACCAGATGGACGGCATCTTCTGTTCATAGTGGGGAGGACGGACCAATTCGTTGATGCGAATGTCAGGTGGGGATAGCCACAGCCTCGTTAAGGATGATGTTCTCTCTGCTCAAGCTGTTGTCTTAGTTCCTCCCGCACTTTTTCATCGGGATAAGCCATCGCCCAACGACGCACTTCTGCCAAGGCCGTTTCATCGTCGGGAATCAAGCGCAGCAAAACCAAGGCCACACGGACAGCATGGAAGTCGCTTGGTAAAGGATTTCCATGGACGACCTCAGCACCATCTGGCGTATATTCGATGACATGTCCATCCAGGATGGGATGCCTACCTGCCAGCTCCTCGCCAGACATGAGCTTGCGCAAGAACGTCTCATATGTTTTGGCTGCCGGGGGATGAGCATAGGCAAGCGCTTCGATAAGATCGAGGGCGTCAACCGGGTCAAATTCCTCCTGCAGGTACTCATGTATCAGGGTATGAAAAGCAACCATCAGCTGGGGGGCCACCAGCGTCAATCGTGCAAGCACGTTCCTGGCAGACATCACCGCCTCGTAACGTAGTCGCGGCAGTTCTTGGGCCAGTTCTTTCTCAATCTGCTCGCGTTCCAGTCCCTCGGCTGCGAATCTGCACAATATCTCAATAGCCCGGACTTGCGTCCAGTCATAGACTCCAAATGCTACCTGTCGCAAAAGCGGGAGAGCTGCTTCACGGAAATAGTAGAGCATTTCAAATATTGCCGCCTGACAGACATCCATCCACTGACCCAGGCCAGAAAACTGGCCCTTTACCTCTTCAGGGGGATTGGGCGAGTGATGAAAGAAGCTGGGTAACAGAGGAATACAGGTGGAACCCAGTTCCTGGGCCACCAATCTTGCTCTTTTGCGAAAAGTCTCAGGAGTATTGATGGCAGCGGCCACCCAGGCTATCTTCTCACCAAGAGATGCTCTTTCGATAGCAGGCATCTTCTCCCTCCTATTGCAGGTTTCTTGTCTATTCTACCATCCCTTCATCCGTACGGTCTAGTTACCGTATTTGCGCTTGCTTAGTCTCACGGGGCTGTCGTTATCTTGATGCGTTACTCGGTGTTACCGTAGCCTTCCTGGCAATGGAACATAAAACTTTCTCTATCCTGATAGTTACTCCAGCAGCTATCAAACGTCAATATCAAAACCGCACACATTAGCTTTGAGAGGAGCATATAGAGCCATGCTTGATCTATCGCGCGTGGTACCGGAGGCAAAATCTATCGTCCAGGCTGCTGCTACTGTCTACTTGCATCATACTGGCCCATGGTTCGTTGGCCTGCTTTTACATGGTTCTGCACTCAAAGGCGGATTCATTGCTGGCTGCAGCGACGTTGACCTTCAGTTGTACCTGGATGCTTCCGCTTTCAATGTCCAGGGTTCACTGCCTTTTGAGCTGTGTATATCCATCCACCGGGAATTGTCAAAGATCAACCCGGCGCCGTTTCGCTACATTCAATGCTATGCGTGGTCGGACAGCCTGCCAGAGGAACATGTTGGCCCTATTCCCGGCGCGTATCACCTGATCGCTGGCGAGCTACCGGTAGCAGAGGCGACAGACCAGCAGTTGCGCGATTCGGCAAGAAAAGCATTAGCAGAATTCGATCCCGAGCCAGTTTCTACCCTACATGGACTGCTCAGCCACGGCAGAGGTCGATTGGAAATGCAAGTGCGCTGGCTCTGCACGGATGTCTGGCCAAAACTCTATCAAGTGCTGACGCTGCAATATGATGACGCGCCGCGCATATGGGGGTTGCCCAAGCAGCAAGCCATTGCGCTATTGCAACCGGACACCCCCTTGGGCAAGGCAATTCGCGCATTCTATCAAGCCGTGCAAACCTACTATCCTGCTGAGGCGTCGATTGAGCAGGCTTTGGCGGTAATAGAGACCGGGGTTGTTTATCTCAGAGCCGCCAAAGTATGGTGGAGTGAGACGAGCGGATTACAGCAGCCGGAGGCCAAAGTGCTATAATACACGAGAGTTAGAGGCGACAGTGAAAGCTTTGGTTACACCAATTTGGTAAGGAAGATAGTTTCACGTATAAGGACAGTAGGATGAATGAAGAACTCTCTGAGCCACTGCGGATGGAGTTGTTCGCAGCATCGCTCCGCTCCGATTACACGGATGCCAAAGCATTTTTAGGGGCGCTCGCCGTTAAATTAGAGGGATCACTGCCGCAGCATACGACAGTGACGCGGCAGAGCGGCATTTTCTCGCGCGAGCATCCCGTGAAGGAGATTGCTGTGTCGTTGGGTGACTATCAATACCGCATCGGCAGGGAACGGCAGGGGCCACTGCTGGCACAACGCGCAAAAGTAGTGCGCGGCATTGTACTCAAGACCGAACAAATTCCAGTGGAGCAGTGGATTGAAGAACTCGCCGGGGGATTGGCGCAGGTAGCAGCCACCAGCGCGCAGGCTCGAGCAGCGTTAGAGAGATTTTTGATATGAGAATCGCCGTATGGGTGGCCTTCCTGGCTACCTGCTCCTACAATAGAAAGAGTAGGTAAGCGGGATGCAGCGTTCACATGTGATCAGGCTCAATCCCACCCCAGAACAAGAGGTCTACTTTCGCAAAGCCTGCGGGGTGGCACGTCATGCCTATAACTGGGCTTTGGCTCGCTGGAAGCAGTACCGCGCCGAGGGGAAATGGGCGAAGATGAAAGACCTGAAGGCTGAGTACAATAGCATCAAAAGCGAACACTTCCCTTGGTGCTACGAGGTCACAAAATGTGCTCCTGAGCAGGAGTTCAACAACCTGGGACAAGCCTTTGAGAACTATTGGCGCATGAAGCAGGAAGGGACCCTGCCGAAACTCAAGCATCCGCGTAAGGACGGTGAGGAAGGTGGCTTCCCACATTTCAAAAGCAAGAAACGGGATCGCTTGAGCTTCTATCTGGCCAACGATAAACTTTCTGTCGATGGGCATACGATCCGTATCCCCAAGCTGGGAGCGGTGAACATGACCGAAGCGCTCCGCTGGTCTGGCAAGATCATGAGTGCCGTTATTTCCTATCGTGCAGGCTGGTGGTTCGTCTCCATCGCGGTCAAGGTGGAGCATGAAACGCCCACTCATAGCGGGGGAGCCGTTGGGATAGACCTGGGCATCAAGACGCTTGCGACGTGCAGTGATGGAGTGGTGTTTGAAAACCAAAGACACTATCGCCAGAACTTAGGTCGGATCAAGGGCTTGAGCAAAGGATTGTCCCGCAAAGTCGAGGGGAGCCAGAACTGGTGGAAACATACCAAGAAGCTGGCAAAGGCTCACTATCGGGTGGCATGTCAACGACAAGATACGCTGCACAAGATGACGACCTATCTCGCACAGCACTATGCCTTGATTGGCTTGGAAGACCTGAATACGAAGGGAATGCTTGCCAACCATTGCTTAGCGCAGTCAGTGAGTGATGCCAGTTTCTTTGAGGTCCAGCGTCAGTTACTCTACAAGACAGAGCAATATGGCGGCTATGTGCAACTGGTGGATCGCTGGTATCCCTCCAGCAAAACCTGTCACGTCTGTGGCTGGGTCAAGAAAGACCTCACACTTGCTGATCGTGCATGGACCTGTGAACAATGTGGTACGGTCCATGAGCGGGATTTCAATGCATCTCAGAACATCAGGGATGAAGCTCTCCGAATGAGTTCGGCTGTCCCGGTAGTGGCTTCGTCGGGACAAAAATTCGCCGGTGGAGCGGGAAGCGCTGGCTCTGGGTGCGCCCGGAGCGAAACTTCCTGCGATGAAGCAGGTACGAAGGTGTTGTAAACACGTTTTATTACATTTAAGGAAGCAGGTTAGTATGCCTTTCTGGCAACGAACTTCGCCGGAGGACGAACAGCGGCGTCTGCTGGCTCAACAAGAGGCTGAGGCCAGTCGACGCTCATTAGAGGCAGGAGATCTCCCGCTCCAGGCTAGCCGGCGCTTGAGCGAAGAGACAGCGGCTGGCCACCCGCTTTTCAGCAGCGATCTGAGTACGAAAGAGTTCGCGCTGGCACGCAATGTGGGCTACCAGCCTTTGAGCCAGGTGATGGGCAGTTCGATCTACCGCGTCGGGTGGCAATACGCCCGCACTTACGCGAGCTACCCCAGCGAGACCGAATTGACGACTATCTCCCAGGCACACATGCGAGCAGCTCAGCTTGCCCTGAGCAGGTTAGGGAAAGAGGCGGTCTTGCTGAAGGCTCATGGCGTGATTGGCGTGCGCCTTATCACTCGCGATTACGAGTGGGGCAACAATATGCTGGAATACACTGCTATCGGCACGGCTATCCAGCTGCCCAACACACCCTCACCGCAGCGCCCTTTTCTCAGTGATCTCTCGGGCCAGGAGTTCTGGACATTGCTGCAAGCCGGATACTCCCCGGTCGGCATAGCAGTGGGCTACTGCTCCTACTATGTCTCCCTGGGAAGCTACATTGCAGGGCAGATGCGCGGCTGGTTTAACTGGTCTAACCAGGAGATCGATCCTTTCTCCAAGGGCATTTACACTGCCCGCGACCTGGCGATGAACCGCGCGGTGAACATGGCCCGCAGTTTCAACGCTTCTGGCATTGTAGGCATGCATATTGACTGCGAGAGAGAAGTGATTGATTACGAAACGGACAATCCCACCAGGTATTATATGGATTTTATTGTTCGTTTCTCCGCCATTGGTACCGCCATCGCTGCCCAGAGGCCGGATCATGTCATCCCATCGCCCACACCCACACTTACTCTCACTGATCTGCGTCCCGGGCAGCGCGGTGAAACGCGGGAACTGACTGTAAGAGAATAGCTATAACACTGACCCTGGGCGGCTCTAGAAGTCGCCTGAGAGAAAACACATTGTGAAGGAGTACATATCATGTCCCAGCAAATGACGCCGCAGGGCGGAGACCTGCCAAGCCACGCACGCGAACGACTGAATATCATGCGCGGTGATGCCACTCACCATGCGCTCTTTACCAGCGACCTGAGTGTGAATGAGTTCTTGCTGGTCTGCGAGGCTGGCTTTGACCCGGTTGGCCTCGTCGTGGGCAGCTCTATCTACCACATCGGCTATCAGCAGGGCAGGTGGAACCAGAACCAGGAGATGTCCGTTCTGACCCAGGCCATGTACCATGCCCGCGAACTGGCAATGACGCGCATGGAAGAGGAGGCTAACGAACTCAGAGCTGATGGCATCGTGGGTGTGCGACTGGAAGTCACGCGCCACGAGTGGGGCGAGGCGCTGGCCGAGTTCGTCGCCATCGGCACGGCCATTCGCTCGCGCAGCGGCCAACCTTATCGCAATGCCCGTGGTCTGCCCTTTACCTCGGATCTCTCCGGGCAGGATTTCTGGACTTTGCTGCGCGCCGGGTACCGGCCTGTAGGTATGGTCATGGGCAACTGTGTCTACCATGTTGCGCACCAGGGCATGGGGCAGTGGCTCAAACAGGTCGGCCAGAACGTGGAGATGACCAACTACACCCAGGCCCTCTACGATGCCCGCGAACTGGCGATGGAGCGCATGCAGGCCGAGGCCATCAGCCTGGGAGCGCAAGGCGTCGTCGGCACACAGATCCACGAGCGCAGTCATGGCTGGGGCTCACACATCATCGAGTTCTTTGCCGTAGGCACCGCCGTCATCTCCATCTCAGATACTCACCAGGTGCCAGCACCTTCGCTCGCACTCCTGCTTAACGATTGAACATCCATCCCTTGAGATCTATGCTCAAGCTCACCGGCGTACACCACCCAGGTCGGTTTCCGGTGAGCTAACATTCTGTTTCGGATGTAGAGGATGCATGGCGGCCGCAAGGGCCGGTCCCTCGATAAATCGGGGACCTACTACCACGAGACGGAACCACGCCCAGCACAAAAAAGAAACATACCCTCCTGTTTCTTTCCCAAAAACAACAAACTTTGCCTTCGATTTGATGTTGAGATGAGCCAGGGCCAAACGTCTAATAATGCGTAGAATCGAAGGAGGTGAACTGGATGATGGATACGCTCACAAACTCTGTTGAGGAGCTGTATACCCTGTATCACAAGGATATCGTGCGGTTCTTTGCAGAACATCTTGCTGATCGCGAAGCCGCGTGGGACCTGTGCCACGAAGTGTTTGTGCGTCTTTTGCTGGCGCTCGCATCAGGCACGCAACTGGCACATCCACAGCGGTGGCTAATGCGCGTAGCCAAGAACCTGCTGATCGATACCTACCGGCATCAACAAACGGCAGCAGCGGCGACTCTTCCCCTCCATTCACACGAGGTGGCGATGCTCGCCAGCGATGCGACAACGTTCAGGACACTGCTTGAACGCAAAGATATGCTGCACATCATCGTGGAGACCTTGCGCGCCCTGCCAGAGAAGTACCAGCGATTGCTCTTCTGGCGTGAAATCGAGCGGCTGCCTCTGCAGGAGATCGCTCTGCGTACTGGAGCGACGGAAGCTGTGCTCTCCACCGAGCTATGGCGGGCGCGCAAGCTCCTGCAAAAGGAGTACCAGCGGCGGCGGTTCAAGGAGCTCCTTCCCGCAGATGAAGAGATTTTTGAGCACCTCAATGACTTGATTCGCTTCAATCTCACAGCCTCAGCAGAGGAGACGCTGCAGCGTCTTGAAACGCACGAACGAGACTATTTTGAGCGGATTGCAGCCACCTGGGATGCCTACGTTGCCAGCGCCTACGAGGTCGAACTGCAGGAGCGGCTCACCAGGCTCCTCCCCTGGCACCAGGATATGACGGTGCTCGACGTGGGAACCGGCACGGGCTACCTTGCAGGCATGATGGCTCCGCTTGTGGGGAAGGTGATCGGTGTGGATTGCACGCCTGCTATGCTTGCACGGGCCGGGGAAAAGATGGCCCATGCCGGGTACCAGCATGTCTTCTTGCGGGAAGGGATGGCCGAGCACCTCCCCCTCGCGACCGGTTCCGTTGATGTCGCGATGTGTCATATGCTTATGCATCACGTAGTGAGTCCTCGCACTGCCCTGGCTGAACTGCGACGCGTAGTGCGCCCTGGGGGGTATATGCTCATCATCGATGCGCATACGCACAAGCATCATTGGACTCCTGAAGCTTTTGGCGACCTGCACTATGGGACCGATCTCAGGAAGCTCCAGAAGCATCTGAAAACGCTGCAGATGAAAACGCTGCAACTCGAAGATGCGGGGGTCTCCCACTCGGGAAGCTTCGTTGGCAATGACGCAACCTTCTCGAATTTTCTCCTGCTTGGGCAGGTGAGCGCGAGGGGCAGAGCGACCTGGACTGGCGTACGGCGGAGATACTGGAAGGATGCATGATGTGGAGCACAAAAACACGGGCGTTCCTCCTGAGCAGGGTTCGCAGCAGCTCCACCGGGTGCTGACGCTGCGTGAAGCGGTCGCGCTTGGCGTTGGCGGCACGATTGGCGGCGGGATCTTCGTTCTGGTCGGTGCAGCGGCAGGACGTGCGGGGCCGGGGGCGCTCCTGGCCTTTGTGCTTGCCTTTGCTGTGTCCTTACTGATCGCGCTGCCTTATGCCGAACTCGCCTGTCGCTATCCCCTGGCTGGTGGTGGATACGCTTTCGCACGGACGCTGCTTGGTCCACACTGGGGTTTCCTGATGGGTTGGGGGTACTGGGGAGCGTATATCTTCATCAGTGGCTATGTGACACTGGGATTTGGAGGGTACTTCCACGCATTGACGGGCTTGCCCGCTATTGCTGGTTCGTTGGCTTTGATCGGACTTTGTACCGCAATCAATCTCGCCGGCATCCGGCTCTCCGGCCTGGTGCAGAGCCTGGTAATCGGATTAGCAATGGCTGCTCTGCTGGTCTTCAGCGCCCTGGGTTTGCCGCATGTTCACATAGAACAGTTTACACCGTTTCTGCCATTTGGACCAGGTGGTGTGGCTGTGGCAAGCTTGCTGGCCTTCCTGGCCTTTGGTGGTTTCGACATGGTGGCGGCAGCGGGAGAAGAGATCACCTCGCCAGAGCACAACCTGCCCAGGGCAATCCTGTTGACGCTGCTCTTGGTCCTTGGTCTCTACCTGCTGGTCACGTTCGTAGCGCTGGGAGTGCTCCCCTGGAGCGAACTGGGCACGTCACCCGCCCCCCTGGCGGCAGCGGCATCACAGTTTCTCGGTTCCGCTGGCCGCCAGCTCACGGCAGCAGCGGCGCTGCTGACGACAGCAGCAACGGGCAATGCAGTGCTTGTTGTGACGTCGCGGGTTGCCTTTGCGATGGCACGGGACAGATTGCTTCCTGGTCTGGTAGCCCGCGTACACTCCAAGACGGGGACGCCATGGGGAGCAGTGCTGCTCAACGGCATCTTGCTGACCTTCGTCGCCCTCACCGGCTCGGTGGCATTGGCGGCAGCCGTGGGCGGCTTCTTGTACGTGCTGCACTTCCTTTTCACGCTGATTGCACTGGTGATGCTCCGCCGTCGAGGTGGGTCATTACCAGCGTTTCGCACTCCCGCTCCCCGGGTCGTGCTTCCGCTCGCGTTTGGAGGATGCCTGTTGTTGCTCGTGACCAGTGGATGGACAGGAGTGTCAGGTGGCATCGGGTGGCTCCTTGTTGGGCTGCTCGCCTACGGAGTTGTGTATATCTACCGCAGGGCATGGCAACGCCGTCAACAGGAAAGGAGATAAGTTCCCACCCTTGACGTTAGCACCGCCGGTGCTGCGTACGATTGGAAGGTTCAATCCTTTTGCCTACGCCGTGGACGCCGCGCGCCATCTCTTCACAGGAAACTTGACTGATGTGTCTGTGGCGCAGGGGTTTGGCCTGATGGCGGGGTTGATGATACTGGCGCTGCTGTGGGGCGTGAGGTCTTTCAAGCGAGCGACAGCCTGAGTCCTGCCTGTGCTGGAACGGAACTGTTTGCAGTGCCGCTCCAGCACAAATCTTTCCGTTCCCTTCATAACAGTAGGGAAAAGTGCCCAGATTGGGTATAGATTTTGCGATTCCATAGGCAGATAGCATACACTAGGATTAAGCATACAATGCAACCAGGCTGATAGTCGGCAAAGGGAAAGTGAGAAATTCATGATGTCATCGAGCAGTAACCAGCCTCCGATTTACCAGCGGCCAGCCGAGATATTACAGCAACTCATCCGTTTCGATACTACCAACCCTCCCGGCAACGAAGCGGAGTGCATCGCTTATATCAATTACCTGCTAACTGAGGTTGGATTTGAGACGAACATCCTGGCGCGTGACCCTATACGCTCCAACCTCGTGGCACGGCTAGCAGGCCAGGGTAATGCGCCGCCGCTGCTACTGTACGGGCACATAGATGTCGTCACCACCGAAAACCAGCAGTGGCAGCATCCGCCATTCGAGGGCATAGAGGCAGATGGCTATATCTGGGGTCGGGGCGCCCTGGATATGAAAGGGGGCGTAGCCATGATGCTTGCTGCCTTCCTGCGGGCAAAAGCCGAGAACTTGCATCTTGCTGGTGATGTCATATTGACTGTGGTGAGCGATGAGGAGGACGGTGGCGATTACGGCGCTAAGTACCTGGTAGAAAACCATGCCGACCTCTTCAAGAACGTTCGCTATGCGCTTGGCGAGTTCGGTGGGTCCACGACATACATCGGCGGGAGAAAGTTCTATCCCATTATGGTTGCTGAGAAGCGCGGCTGCCATGTCCAGGCCAATATACGCGGTCCTGGTGGGCATGGCTCTCTCCCCCTGCATGGCGGAGCAATGGCCAGGCTGGGCAAGCTGCTCCTGCAACTGGATACGCAGCGCCTGCCAGTACATATTACACCGGTCACCCGCCAGATGGTCGAAACGGTCGCTGCAAACTTACCCGACCCGATCAACTCGGTGCTCCTGCGACTGCTCGACCCGGCGCAAACTGATGATATACTGGATAGCCTCGGCTCATATGGAGCATTCTTCGACCCCATCCTTCACAATACCGTCAATGCTACCATTGTCCATGGAGGCGAGAAATCGAACGTCATCCCCAGCAAAATTGTGCTTGAAATGGATGGGCGCATACTTCCCGGGTACAGCGCCGATGACCTGCGGGCGGAACTCCGTCAAGTTGCCGGCGATGATGTTGAACTCGACGTTCGGCCCGCAGAGCCTGTCCCCACTGAGGCTGCTGTGGCCGAGCCAGATATGGGCCTCTTCGACACATTGTCAAACATCCTGCGAGAGGCGCACCCGGGAGGCATACCTATGCCGTATATGCTGCCTGCGGTAACGGATGGGCGCTTTTTCTCGCAGTTGGGCATTCAAACCTATGGTTTCCTGCCAATGAACCTGCCGGAAGATTTCGATTTTTCGCGCACCATTCACGCGGCGGATGAACGCATCCCAGTAGAAGCGATGGACTTCGGTACCAATGCTATCTACGAGGCACTGCGGCGTTTTGGGAGTTGACCAAGCTGCTAAATAGTTACAGCAGGTTATTTTCCCGCGCATAAATGGCGGCCTGCGTGCGGTCGCGCAGGCCCAGGCGGCTGAGGATATTGGAAATGTGGTTCTTCACGGTGCCTTCGCTGATTACGAGCGCCTCTGCTATTTCGCGGTTGGTCGCTCCCTGCGCTATGAGGCGCAGGACTTCGATCTCGCGCTCTGTCAGGTCGGTAGGTTTGACCGGAGTAGCAGTTGGGTCTCTCGCAGGCGAAAGAATAGGTGAGCGGCTCTGTTGACTGCCTGCAGCGGCCAGAGAGTTGAAGACCTTGCTGGCGACCGCCGGGTCCAACTGGTAAATGCCCTGGCGTGCTGCCTTTACTGCCTGGGCCAGATTATACGCAGGGATGTCTTTGAGTAGGTAGCCAGTCGCCCCGGCCCGCAGCGCTTTTATAACGTATTCTTCGTCGTCAAAGGTTGTGAGCATGAGGACCTGGCAAGAAGGTAACTGGCGGCGTACCTGGATTGTTGCTGCTACGCCGTCCATAACGGGCATGCGCACATCCATCAAGATTACATCGGGCTGCAAAGTCAAAGCCTGCTCAAGTGCTTCCTGTCCGTTAGCAGCCGTCCCGATTACCTCGATCCCGTCCTGTATACCCAGAAGCGAGGCGATGCCGTCGCGCATCAGGCGCTGGTCGTCGACGACCAGCACTCGCACAGGAACGGTTTGTTCAGGATGATCGTCCGGCACGGTTGTCTCCCTTCTACAAGGTTGACTGGAGCAGTTCGCAGGACCTCTGCTTTGTTAGGATAAGTTTATCACAGAAGAGCCCTGCTACCGCAATACTTTGAGACCATCCGCAAAATCTTGCAGTCTCACAAGCTCAAGCAGTGGCGCTCTCATCCGTGGCTCTCCCCAAGCTATCGCAGTTTGCTACCGAACCTATTTTCCGTGGGGCTGTAACTGAGGGTCTTCCCCAAGCACATCGCCCTCGCCGCCGCGTCTGCGCCCAGCTCCTGCAAGTAGAGACTCACCCCTGATTATCCCGTCAGAGATCGTTTTGCTGGTGCAGGGCACGGAGGTGGTTGATCTCGCCGGCGTGGTAGAGGTCATGCTGGATCATCACCGCGATGATCCAGCGCGTCTCCTTCATTTCACCCCAGTTCGTCATCCGCAGGCGAAGCAGCTCGGCGTCATCCAGCGCAGCGATACTTTGCCGGAGCCGCGCATGTCCCTCTCGCAGCCACCCAAGAGCCTCCGTACTGGTCGAGAGCGCTTCAAGGCCATCGACGAGGGGATCGTCCCAGGTGAGCTGTGCGTCGCTGAAGGCGTGATTGTGGTACATGAACTTACAGCCGCCGACGTGCTGGACGATGTCGCGGATCGAGCGCTGGCCCCCAGAGGGAACCCAGAGCCAGTCCTCGGGCGTAACGGAGTGGAGGTTGCCCAGCAGAGAATGCCAATCCGTTCCCTGGAACGCCTCATCGAGGAGATAGACGAGTTGAGAGACGGCTGATGCTGTCATAATCTGCATTATACTCCAAACCCACCCCGCAATCAACTGGAAGCTGGCAGTCGTTACCGAAAAGCAGGCAAGTAGCTGCCACCGACGGGGAATGAGCCCGAGAAGAAACATACTGCAAACGAGTAGCTGATGATAGAAGTTACAGAGATTCGCCCGGCATATGAACTAGAGGATCTCTAGGCATGGTGACGAAAAGGGTCGTGCCCTTTCCTGGACCGCTCTCTAACTTCAAGCAGCCTCCTACAAGCTCCAGGCGCTCCTGCAGGCCCTGCAATCCATAGGCTCCTGAACGGCCAGGTTGCAGATGTTGCAGCAGGGCAGGTTCAAAGCCGCGCCCGTTATCGCTTAAAGTGAGACTGGCTTCAGGCTCGCTAAATGTCAGGCTTATGCGTACAGTGCTGGCCCTGGCATGCTTTTGAATGTTGGTAAGACCTTCTTGCGCTGCCCGGTAAAGGGTCAGCAACACCTGCTTGGAGAAGCCTTCCTCGCTGCCCTCTATGTTCAGATCGATAGAGAAGTGGCTATTGCTTACCTGTTCCACCAGCGCGGTCACGGCGGCTGAGCAGGAGAAAAGTTCCTGTTGCGTCCGCAAGGCTCCCACGGAACTACGTATATCTTGCAGGGCTTCGCTTGCCAGGCGTTTGGCGTCGCTGACCGCTTGATCCGCTGCCCTGGGTTCTTTATCCCGAAAAGCCTGCGCTTTCTCAAGCTGTACATTGATCACCGTCAGGTAATGCCCCAGACTATCGTGTATGTCGCGGGCGAGCCGATTGCGCTCTTTGGTGGTGGCAAGCTCTGCCACCTGTTCCGAGTACATCTTGAGTTGCCGGTGTGAGTCCTCCAATTCGACCAGCAATTGCTCCGCACGGGCGCGGCTGGTGCGTTCTTTGACCACGGTCCGCGCAAGGCTGATAGAAAAAATAAGACCTATGGTGAAGAGGGCCAGATAATGAATTTCGGTCGAATTGCTCAACCATTCGGAAGAGTTCAAATAGTGCCTGACGATATAGAGCACCCAGTAAAAGCCCACCAGTAGATAGCCCGCAGCGTAGCCAAAGTACAAGCACGCCAGGAAGGGTACAATGAGATAGAGAAAAGGCGAGAGATCGAGGTGATCGAGCGAGGTTACCGCCTCAATTAGAATAGCGCGCACCAGCAATAAGTACAC
>WNFA01006073.1_pt1 | contig 15431 bp, 14 predicted proteins | sample 5400481 | NCBI WGS metagenome assembly WNFA01 (sample SAMN13153340, study PRJNA577476) | soil metagenome | isolation source: 120 cm saprolite under Douglas fir tree site 2 hole 1 replicate 2 | place: USA:California | collected 2015-04-18
ATCCTCATCCTGAGGAGTCCGCGCGGTGGGCGTCTCGAAGGACGCGCAGCACCGACCCAGCGCTTCTCCTCTCCATCAGTTCGCCGCGAGTGCCGCTTCGCGCGCCGCGGCTTCCTGCTGGCGCGCCCACATCGCGGCGTAGATGCCGCCGCGGGCGAGCAGCTCGCGGTGATGGCCGCGCTCGACGATGCGCCCGCCGTCGAGCACGAGGATCTGGTCGGCGTCGACGACGGTCGACAGGCGGTGCGCGATCACTAGCGTCGTGTGGTTGGTCGCGACCTCGGCGAGGCTTGCCTGGATCTCGCGTTCGGTCTTGGTGTCGAGCGCCGAGGTGGCCTCGTCGAAAATCAGGATCTTCGGCGCCTTCAGGACGACCCGGGCGATCGCGACGCGCTGCTTCTCGCCGCCCGACAATTTGAGCCCGCGTTCGCCGACCACGGTCTCGTAGCCGTCGGGGAGGCCGGCGATAAAATCATGGATGTGGGCGCGCCGGGCCGCGGCCTCGATCTCGGCGCGGCCGGCGCCGGGCCGGCCATAGGCGATGTTGTAGTAGATCGTGTCGTTGAACAGCACGGTGTCCTGCGGCACGACGCCGATCGCGCGGCGCAAGCTGTCCTGCGTCACCTCGCGGATGTCCTGGCCGTCGATCTCGATCGCGCCGTCATCGACGTCGTAGAAGCGGAAGAGGAGGCGCGCGATCGTCGATTTGCCGGCGCCGCTCGGCCCGACAACGGCAAGGGTGGCGCCGGGCGGGACCGCGAAATCGACATCGCCGAGGATCGCGCGGCGCGGGTCGTAGCGGAAATCGACATGGCGGAAGGTGAGCGTGCCCTGGGGGACGAGAAGCGCCGGCGCGCCCGGCCGGTCCTCGATATCGGGGATGATCTTCAAGAGCGCCATCATCTGCTCGAGATCGGTCAGCGACTGCTTGATGTTGCGGTACACCACGCCGAGGAAGTTGAGCGGTATGTAAAGTTGCAGCAGGTAGGCGTTGACCAGCACGAAATCGCCGACCGTCATCCGGCCCGCCGCGACCCCCTCAGCAGCGAGAGTCATCACCCCGATGAGGCCGCCCGCGATGATCACACCCTGGCCGACATTGAGCAGCGCCAGCGTCGTCTCGCTCCTGACCGCGGCACGCTCATAAGCGGAGAGCGCGCGGTCGTAGCGCTCGGCCTCGTGCGCCTCGTTGGCGAAGTACTTGACGGTTTCGAAGTTCAAGAGGCTGTCGACCGATTTGGTGTTGGCTTCGCTGTTGCGGGTGTTCATCTCGCGGCGGAAGCGGATGCGCCAATCGGTCATCAGGAAGGTAAAGCCGATGTAAGTAACGATTGTCGCCAGGGTGACGGCGGCAAAGGCCCAGCTGTAGAGGCGCCAGAGGATCCCGCAGACGACGACGATCTCGAACACCGTCGGCACGATGTTGAACAGCATGAAGGAGAGGAGGAACTCGATCCCCGCCGTGCCGCGCTCGACGGCGCGCGCCAACCCGCCGGTGCGCCGCTCCAGGTGAAAGCGCAATGACAAGGAGTGGATGTGGCGGAACGCCGCCAATGCGATCTGGCGCACCGCGCGCTGGCCGACCTTGGCGAAGACCGCGTTGCGCAGCTCGTTGAAGCCTTGCGACAGGACCCGCGCGGCGCCATAGGCCAGGATCACCGCGATCGGCACGGCAATCGCCCCGGGGCTCTTCACCGACAGCGCGTCGACCGCGTCCTTGTAGAAGAACGGGATCGCGATATTGACGAGCTTGCCGGCGATCAAGAGCGCGAGCGCCAGCACCACGCGGGCGCGCAGCTCCAAGGAATCGCGCGGCCACAGATAGGGGCCGAGCCCTTTCAATGCGCGCAGCCCCTGGCCGAGCCGCTCATCGGGTTCGGGGAGGCCGGGGGTCGACGACGCGCCGACCATGCGAGGGCCGTGGGGGTTCATCATTGGGCCGGTCCCAAGGGCGGTTGCGGGCGCGGCGCCCCAGTTCTTCGCGTCACTGAGATTGCTGCCGGGGCCAACGGGCGCGGCAACCGCCAGGCGATCAACAGCGCGCCTCTGACCAGCCACGCGCCGCCGAGAAACGGACTACCCGGGCCGAGCACGTTGAACAGCGCGCCAGCGATCAATGGTCCAAGCACCCGCGACAGGGCGGTAACCGACTGCGCGACGCCGAGCACCTCACCTTGCTGGTCCGCTCCGGCGCGGCGCGAGATCAGGCTGTTCAGCGACGGCTGCATAGCGCCCATGCCGAGCGACAGCGCACTCAGCGAGAAGAGCAGCGGCGGCAGAGCTCGCGCGAACGGCAGCGCCACCAGCCCAACCGCGATCAGCCCCAACCCGGCGAGCATCAGCCGCTCCTCGCCGATCCGCCGGATCAACGGTCCGATCAGAACACCCTGCATCAATGCCAACAACAACCCGCAATAAAAGAACACAAATCCGATCGGCCGCGGCCCCCAGCCGAATTGCGCGATCGCCCACCAAGCGAATGTCGTCTCCATGCCGGAAAAGGCAAGGATCGCCAGGAAGAAGACTACCAGGAGCCGGGCCAAAACCGGTCGGGCGAAGGCGTCTCGCGCCGCCGCCACCCGGCCACGCGCCGCGAAGCCATGTCCCGGCGAGCGGCTTTCCTGCAGCGCGATAATGACGCCTAGACAGGCGATCAACGATAATCCGGCCGCGATCAGCGCAGGGGTCTGCAGATCGGCCGTGGCCAGATCATCGCCGGCGATGACCCCGCCCAAAACCGGCCCAATGATGAAGCCGAGACCGAAGGCGGCGCCGATCATCCCCATCCCTCTGGCGCGATCTTCCGGCGCCGTAACGTCGGCGATGTAGGCCTGCGCCGCGGCGATGTTGCCGGCGCAGGCGCCGGCAAAGGCGCGCGCGGCAAACACCATCCAGAGCCGGTCGGCAAAGGCGAGCCAACCATAGGCAACGACTGCCGCCGCCATGCTCACCATCAGCACCGGTCGGCGGCCGACCCGATCGCTGAGTCGCCCCCATAGCGGTGCAGTCACCATCGCCATCAGCGAGAAGGTCGCGAACAATGTCGTCATTTGCAGTGGCGAAGCGGCGAATCGCTCCGCGTAAAACGGCAGCAACGGGATGACCAGCCCGAACCCGACCAGGTCGATAAAGACGATGAGGAAGAGGATTGGCATGAGCCGCTGTTGATATCGCGCCGGCGCTACGCCGAACAAGAGCCGATCGACGCAGCCGCGCGATCTTGCCGCCTCACCGATCGGCGTCACGATTCGCCGTGCCGTAAACCGGCCGCATCGCCTCGCGATCAGACCGGGTCAAAAAATACGCGAGAGGTCTCAGCCGATCACAATTCGAGGGATGTTAGACGCGATTTCGACCTAACACTTTAGGGTAGGTGGACCCGCCAGTTCGCGTTGGTTCTGCCCAGAAGACGGCGGAATCGGCTCAATTTGAATGTTTTTTGCCCTAGAGATCATGTTTTTTGCGTCTGAATTCTGTCGACAGCCGGCGCCGTTAATCGCACCTTAACCGCCGTCGGGTTATCTGAGCAGGCACCTGATCAACCGAGGAGACTTTGCTATGGGCGTTTTGCGTGAACTTTTCGACCGGAACTCCGTGACGACGAACCTGCTCCGCGACGAGTCCGGGGCAACCGCCATCGAGTACGGGCTGATCGCCGCCTTGATCGCGGTCGCTGCGATCGCCGCAATGCAGCTGGTCGGAACGAGCCTCACCTCGACCTTCAACAACGTCGCCTCGCAGCTGTAGCCGACCGCACCTGGCCAGAGATGAGCCTTCTCCCCGGCAAACCGCCGGGAAGAAGGCTCATCCGGCGCCCAGCAGCGCAGCCCTGAACCGGACGCGGCACGCGGCCGGGTCGAGGTTGCGCTTGTAGGGCGGCGGATCGTCGGGCTTGACCCGAAGCACGACGAAGGCGGTGCCGTTGCCTTCGCGCAACAGACGCGCTCCGTCGGCGAGATCCGATTCCCGCGATACCGTGCGGGTGCGCTTGATGCCGCAGCCGGTCGCGATCTTTTCGAGATCGACGCCGAGGCTGGTGTGGCTCTTCTGGTACCCGGTCTCGCCGTAATGGCCGTTATCGACGCAGACGATCGCGAGGTTCGGCGGGTTCAGCACCGCGATCGTCGCCAACGCTCCGACATTCATCAAGAGCTCGCCATCGCCGGTGGCGACCAGCACCCGCTTGTCGGGCTGCGCCAGGGCGAGACCCAGCCCGATCATCGCGGCGCCGCCCATCGCGCCGGCCATCGTGTAGATATGCGCGCCGTCATGGGTCAGCGCGGCGATGTCGCGCGCCGTCCCGGCGAGCCCGGTCACGAACAAGAAATCCTCGTGCCGGCCGATGAGCGCCGGCACCGCCTCGCGCCGGTCGAGGATGAAGCCGGCGGCGATCGCCGCCGCCATGTCGACCCCCTGCGGATAGCTCGCCATCACACCGCTCCTCAGAACGCCTGGCGCCGAGCAATTTCTGGGTCAGCAATACGGCGACCGCATTGCCGCCCTGAAACACCATCGTCACGGCCGCGTCGACCGTCGGAATTACCTCTTCAGGCCGCTCGATGCGCAGGCAGATGACGCCCATCGCCTGCAGCACCGGCTCGACCGCCTGACCCATCGGGTATTGCCACGGGTTCCCCTCGCCGAAATCGCCGCGCATGCTGACCAAGGTCAGCAGCGGGAAATGTCCGCCCTTCATCAAGGACAGCATGTTGACACAGTTGCCGGTGCCGCTTGACTGCATCAAGAGGACGCCGCGCGCGCCGCCCAGGTCGGCGCCGGCGAGCAAGGCGACACCTTCCTCCTCGGTGGTCAGCGCCACCGATTGCGCGCCGGGGTCGGCGAGCGAGCGGTCGATCAGGATGCGGTGCCCGGCATCCGGCACATAGGCGAACTGGGTGACGTTGCTGCGCCGCAACAGGTCATAGAGCTCGTCCTGCCAACGCGGCGCGCCGTTGCTGTCGGTCATCTTCGCGTTCTCCGCTTGCGCCTGCCCGATACGGTCAAACCTCGCGCCGCGCGGGGCCGAACGCAACCCCCGAATGGCGCGCGGTCAGCCGTGCGTCGGGGTCGGAAGCTGAGCCGGCGCCGCCGGCGGGCGCAGGCGGCGGCAACGTCGGACAATCGCACCGAGCAGCAGGACCAGCGCGAGGGTGGTGAGTGGAAAATTCGAGGTTCCCGCGACAAGCGTGATCGGGGCGATCATCGCGAAGATCATGACCAGCACCTCGCCGGTCCCCAACGCATCCCCGGCGCCCTGCCGCTCGGCGATGACCCAGATTACCGCGGTGGCGAGTATCGGCATGTCGTAAACAAAGGTGTACGGCGTCGCGAGAAAGGTCGCGACCAGCAGCCCGGCAGCGGCGAGTTGCCGGGGACCGGACCGGAAGAGGGTCCAAACGATCGCCACCGCCGCCGCCGTTGCCGTCCATTGCGCCAGTTGCGCCATCGCGGGCGCGACGCCGAGCTGCAGCAAGGCGACAAGGATCGTCGGCATCAGGTGCAGGATCTGGCTGCTCTCGGCGGCGAACTGACGCGAGAAGGCGGGAAGGTAAGCGGCCCAGCTCGGCCAGATCGCGCCGCCGAACAAGAGGCTCGTCACGACGACGAGAAGGATCGCCGTCACCACCGCAACGGTCAGCGTGCGCCACAGCCCGGCCGCGACGAGCGCGACCGGAACCAGGAGCCCGAGCTGCGGCTTGTAGGTCAGCAACCCGAGCAGTACGCCGCCGGCGACCGGATGGCCGGCAGCGAGTTGCAACCCGCCCGCCAGCAAGGCGCCGGCGAGGAAGCCGTTCTGCCCGGACACGATGGCGATCGCCGTGGTCGGCGCTACCAGCGCCGCGAGCAGCGCCGCCGACCGCCATTTCGCGCCGACCGTTGCCCAGAGATAGAGCGGCAGGGTGACCGCGATCAGCGCAACGCAGGCGAGCCAACCGGGGAGCTGCCCGAGCGGCCACACCACCAGCAGAAAACTCGGTGGATAGGGGAACGAATAGATCGCCCCCGGATCCATGCCCAGCGCCAGCTGCGCCGAGCGCAGAACCAATGGGTCGTAGATCGTGACCGCGGCGTGATCGCCCAGGAAACGGCCAAAGCTCCACAGCGCGAAGGAATCGCCGAACCCGTCGGGCCAGCCTCTGGCGGCGGCGACCGCGAGGTAGGTCGCGCCATAGGCGGCAAACAGCGCCAGGAAAATGCCGGCGAGCAACCGAGACTTGTCGCTGGCGGGCCGCCAGCTCAATGCCGAGGCGAGATCGGCGGCGATCGCGGGCTTGGCTATGGTCGTTTCCAACGATGACCTGCTCGCAGAAGGCACCCAAGATCGCGCTGAAGGCGGTGCGATCATGGCGCGCGGTCGTTGCAAAATCGTTACCGCCGCGCGCCGCGATCCACGGCCAGAAGGAGCGGGCAGCCATAATTCTTGGCGCGACTGAAGACCGCGCCTGACACGCCCGGAAGTATCATGGTAAACTTCGCGGTGAAAGCTTTGCGGCGAGACGGCCGCGACGGAGGGCGGAGATGAAGGTCAGAATCGAGTGGTGCAAGCCCTGAAACTATGAACCGCGGGCCCTCCGTGCGAGGGCAAGGTTGGTCGAGCTTTACGGTGCCGATGTCGAGTTGGTGCCCGGGGTGGGCGGTGTGTTTGAGATTACGATCGACGGTAAGCTTTTGTTTTCAAAGAAGCAAACCGGGCGGTTTCCCACCGATGAGGAAGTCGATGCGCTGGGTGCCGGGGGAGCCGGGGCGCCATAATTGACGTCGACAACCTGCGGCCAGGGCTGTTCTGCTGATAGCGCGCGTGGCGTCGAGCCTGGCTCGCGCGTCGCGCGATACAGCAGCCCTGGTATGCGACCGCCGCGTGATGGGTCTTTGGTGGTAATGCCTGGCCGAACCTTGTGCGATCGCAGGGTCTGTGGCATCGTGCGACCGCTGGCTTTAAGGCTTTGGCAAGCTTTGGCATGCATGGTGGAGGGGTCAGCGGCCACAGGAGGAACTGAATGTTTGCCACACTTATCAGGTTATGGAACAGCGAGGAGGGGGCCACCGCAATCGAATACGGGCTGATCGCCGCCTTGATCGCGGTTGCCGCGATCAGCGCGTTCCAGTTGGTAGGGACCAACCTCACGTCGACCTTCAACAACGTCGCATCGAAGCTTTAACGATCGGCGATTTCCGTCGGTTTCGCACCACGCTAGGCTCGCCAACGGCGTCGCCTAGCGTGGTAGCCGAGGAGCCAGCCGCCACAGGAGGACTTGAATGTTTGCCACACTGATCACGCTTTGGAAGAACGAGGACGGAGCGACAGCGATCGAATACGGCTTGATCGCCGCGCTGATCGCGGTTGCCGCGATCGCCGCAATGCAGCTTGTCGGAACCAGCCTCACGTCGACCTTCAACAACGTCGCGTCGAAGCTTTAACGAACGATCGGCGATTTCGGTCGGTTTGCACCACGCTCGGCGGCGCCTTTGGTGCCGCCGAGTGTGGTGCTTTTGTGTGCCCGGGTGTTGAGCCGCCGGCCATGTGCCCGCGCGCGCTATCCGTTCGCAGCAACGCTTTCCTGGCGAGATGTCGCGGCGGAGCGAGGCGGCACGTCGATCGTTCCGGCGAGGTCGATCAAAACGCCGTACGGAAACTCCTCGGGATTTCTACGACTGGTCCCTTAAAATCGGGAAGATGGAAGATCGCGGAGCGCTCGTGAGTCTCCTCCCGCAATCGCGCGATCTCCGAGTCGAATGCGAAGTCCCGCGCGCCGAGCTGTTGCAGTTCATTGGCCGGGTCCAGAAAAAACTCGCGCACAAACCGCTCATCGTCATATCGGTGATGAACACCGTGGTTAGCCTCTATGTCGGCGGCCGACCAGGGAAGCTGCTGCACAATATGTTGGCGCCGTAGTGCTTCGTCTTTGTCAATTTGCTTTATATGGAACAAATAAAGGTTTTTATCGATATTAGGGCGTCGGTTGCTGTTGTGGAAGCCCGGCTCCCATGTCAATGCAATTCGGGCGATCACAGGCTTACACAGAGTTGAGCGGAATTGGCCGTATCTGCGCTGCAACAATAGTGGCCGGGTAAAGTCAATGGGTGGCTCGATGTCGGCGATATGAAGCACATTAATCCCAACAGGCGAGGCGTAGGAATACGGCTGATCCCACAAATAAGTGTCTAGTTTGGCTGATTTTCCCGGGTCGGGAACGAGCAGTTCATCGCAATCGGTGTAGATCACGATGTCGTAATATCGCAGAAATCCCTGTTGCAGCGAATTGATCAAAAAAGTCCGGTCCCGCTCGTCCAGCTCGTTCCTGGGTAGCGGAATTTTATTAACGCCAGGTATGAGAGCGGTACTCCCGTCATCACTCGCATGGTCGATGACGAACAAATTGGCGCTGGGCGCGATGCGACGGTAATGACGCATCCATATCGGCAGATTAGTGCTCTCGTTATACACCATCGTCATGATGGCGATGTTGCCCGCCCGTCCGGAGCGCCGAGCCGGCGCGACGCGCGACGGGTTCATGCCGTCTTCCGAAAGTATACTTGGTAAAGCGGCAGGCCACCCCACAGCGCGACCTTTCTGGTAAATAGTCGGCCAAACGCGTCAACCGCAAGCCGCGGCATCGCAAGAAGGTCTTCATTTCCGTGTGGCACGTCGCTCCATAAGTAATCGTCAACAATAAGCCAACCACCTAATGAACATAACTGATAGGAGAGAACCAAATCACCAAGCACGTCTGGGGCTTCATGACTACCATCAACGAAAACCAGATCAAAATAATTTCGATAGCCGTTAGTCAGAAGCGCAGACAACATCTCAATTGACCTGCCTTTATATTTCTGGACCTTGACGGAGTTCGTAGTTCCGGTAATTGCCCGGTGGATATTACGGTTGAACCGTTGCTCCACCACTTCCATATCGAATTCATTTTGGTCGGCGCCGCCGGCCCAGTCATCAATACAGAAGACTTCGAGCGGCGCGGTCTTGCTGAAATGGTCAATCATCGTGCAGGCCGAACGGCCTTCGAACGAACCAATTTCTAGAATTTTAGTGATCCTCTGATCCGCCGTCAGGGTCAACCAATTTGGCCAGTACTCGGAGAACCAATCTACAGTAAACTCGTACTTATCATCCATTATCTACATGCCTTGGTGCCCAAGATATGCGCGGTTGCCCCACGCGGTTCGCAGGAATAGCGTTTCCGCTTGGGGCCGGCAAGCCGTCAACTGCCGTGCCCCGGGGGCGGCCGCAACGTCAACCCGTCGCCGATCGCGATGTCGCCGCCCAGGACGATTTCGGCATAGACCCCCATCAGATTGTGCCCAAAGCCGCGCTGCAGGGCGCCGACGATATCGAGGTCGCGCTCCGCCGTCGCCGGGTTGACCTGGGTGGCCGCGCACCGCGTGATCGCGGCAATCACTCTGAGCTGCGCGCCGCCCAGTGCGATCTCGGAGCCGATCCAATCGAGCTCGCTCCAGGCGGGCGCCCCATCGAGATAGACATTGGCGCGGAAGCGGAACGGATCGACCGGGGCCCCTACGGCCGCTTCGAGCACGGCGATGCTGGCGCGGTTGATCAGCGAGACGTATTTGTCGGTCGTCGCATTGGGCTTCTTGCGCGCGTCGGCAAAGGCGTGACCGGGCGCTTCGACCAGCCGCAGCGGACCCTCGACCGCGGGCCAGAGGAAATCCGCCAGGAACTCGCTGACGGCGCGGCACCCCTCGGCCTCGCCGAGGCGCGCCTGCACGGCGATGCCTCCGGCGTGCGCGATGGTCAGTTCGCCGGTCTGCGCGTCGAAACGGGTGTTTAGCTGCGCCAGCTTTTCATCACGCATCAGCATGACGAAATGGGTCTTCGACAACCATTCCGGGCGCTCGGGATCGAAGCGGGTCGCGGCCAGCGCAATCGCGAAGCGGCGGTCGTGCGGCAGGCACTCGCCGGGCGCGAGCGCGACCCGCGCCAGAGGCTCGGCGCTCAGTCCCTTGACCGGGTAGCGGTAAATCGCGGCAATCGTTGCGGCCTCGCTCATCGCGCCCCTCGTTGGCAACCCAGTCAGCCTCGGTTATACCTCAATCGCGCAATGGGCGCGGGATTGCCTCGGAGAGACGATGTCGGACGCTGAATCCCGAACTGTCCACTCGGTCGAGGCCGATCGCGCGGCTCATTCGGTGCCTCAAGATCGCCGGAGGTTCCGTGGGGCTGATAGCCGCCGCGATCGGCAGCTATTGGGGGGTTCTCCAATATGAGGGCAATCTGCACGCGGTCAGCGCGGGCATCCTCTACCGTTCGGCCCAGTTGAGCAAAACCGACACACAGTGGGCGGTTCGCGAATATGCGATCAAGTCGGTGCTCAATCTGCGCGGCGCGCATGCCGGGCAGTCCTGGTACGACGAGGAGATCGCAGCGGCCGGCGAGCTTGGCCTCGCACATTTCGATTACCCGCTATCGGCGAAGCGATTTGTGACGAGCCAGCAGATCGACGAGATTCTCGACATCGTGCGGAAAGCGCCCAAGCCGCTCTTGATCCATTGCAGATCCGGAGCCGACCGCTCGGGCCTCGTCGCGGCGCTCTATCGCTTTAGCGAGACCGGGGCGAGCGCGGTCGAAGCGGACCGCGAGCTGTCGCTCGTTTACGGCCATTTCCCGTATTTGACGAGCCGTTCAGTCGCGATGGATGACAGCTTTTGGGCGTTCGTCCACAGCCGGGACCGCGCCGCGGCCCGATAATTTTTCATTCCGGCCTAAAGCGCTTCTTGTGCCCTATCAGTCGCTGACGAGGCAGATAGACCCCCTTGGTCGGGTCCTCAATGACCTTGCCGATAACCCACGCTTTGCGATCATGTTTTTCGAGTATCGATAGAACCGACCCGACATCCGTGTCACTGACAATTACGCAAAATCCCACGCCCATATTATAGACTTCAAACATTTCGGCCGTGCTGACCTCGCCATATTGTTGGATCATTTTGAATATTCCCGGCGTCTCCGGCATTTCATCGATGACGAAGCCGGCGCGCGGGTGCTCAACGCGGCTCAAATTGAGCAGGCCATCGCTGGTGATATGGGCCAATGCCTTGACGCTCGGTACCTGCCGCAGAATTTCCATGACTTCGCGAACGTAAATCAGGGTTGGGCGGAGCAATTCGTCGCCCAGAGACGCATTCGACCCGGGAACCGGACGATCCAACGGAAGGGGCTGTGCTCGCTTGAAGAACGCTTTCCGCGCAAGGGTCAGCCCGTTGCTGTGGATCCCGCTGCTTTGAATGCCGATGATCCGATCCCCCGGCTCCAGATGACGGCCGGTAAGGATTTTGTCGAGCGCCACGGTGCCCACCGCGGTCCCTGCCAGATCAAAGCCGTGGACGACATCTTCGAGCTGGGCGGTCTCGCCGCCGGAGATCGAAATGCCTGCCTGATCGGCGCCATCGGCCAGCCCGATCGCAATGGCTTCAAGGATCTGCGCGTTTGCCTGCTCTACTGCAATGTAATCGACCAGTGAAATTGGCTGTGCCCCTACGCAGATCAGGTCGTTGACATTCATCGCGATGCAATCGATGCCGATCGTGTCGTAGCGTTGCATCAGTTGGGCGATAATGACTTTGGAACCAACGCCATCGGTACAAATAGCCAGCCCGATGCCGCCAATGTCGATGACATTTGCAAAGTAGCCGATCGGCAGCTGAACACCGCCGAAACCGCCGCGAGGCGGCCAGGTACGAGTAATTCGTTGGATCAAGCGGGTGAGACCGATCTCCGCTTCGTCCGTATCGACACCAGAACCGCGATAGGCGGCGTGTGACGTCGGAGGATGATCTGTCGTCATGCTGGCGCTCTCGATGGCTCGTCAGCCACGTTCCGACATTTGGTCATTTTCATCGGGGCCCTGCCCATCGCACGCCGCATCGACTCCGAGTGTCAATCCATCAGGTGTCAAGGGTGACACGCCGCTTCCCGAGGGGGAGTTCCCACCGACTCGATCGGGTTAGTGGGCGTTTACCATATCTTGTTATTTCGAACAATCGTATCGCTAGATTTGGTCAAGCGTAGGGCGGATGAGCAAAGCGTAATCCGCCGTCGGCACGACGGAATGCGCTCCGCTTTTCCGCCTACGGCATCACGTCGGATTAAAGCGTTCGCCACAGGCGGAGGTGCCCAAGCCCCAACATTCCGCAAAAGAAATTGGCCGAACCCGAAGGCTCGGCCAAGTTTGAACAGGGAGGCTTCACGTCTAGGAGACGTAAGGATCCGAAGACCCTCTTTCCGGGCGCAAGTCCCGGAAACTTATTCGGGGCATTCCAACCCCAGAAACTGTCGGCGATTGACTATCGCGCGGGGCGGAATATCGCGGTTTGCGCGACTCATCACCAACGGGAATTCGGTCTGGCTCGTCTGCAAAAACCGCAATGCTGTCGTCGAGCCGCAAAAGACCCGCGTCAACTCGCCGCAGTCTGCCTTTAGCTCAATCGGCCCTCGGCTACTTTGCGCAACAGAAAATCGCGAAACACGCTGATCCGCTTCGACGAGCGCAGCTCCTCCGGATAGACGAAATAGGCCTCATTCGGCGGCCCGGACAGCTCCGGGAGGACGCGCACGAGGCTCGTGTTCTCGGCCGCGACAAAATCGGGCAACGAAGCGAGGCCGAGGCCGCTATTCACCGCGCGCAGCTTGCCGTAGGTATTGTTGACGGCGAGGATCGGCCGGCGGTCGCGCCCGGGCTTGGCGCCGGTATCCAGCAGCCAGTTCACCCCCGGCGCCGGCGGTCGGGCATCCTCGCCATAGACGATCAAGCGATGATCATCGAGATCCTCGGCGCGTTGCGGCGTGCCGAATTTCTTGAGGTATTCGGGCGCGCCGTAGATATGCACCTGGACGCTGACGAGATGGCGCTGGATCAGGTCGGGCTGGCGCGGCGGGGTCATGCGGATCGCGACATCTGCCTCGCGCATCGACAGGTCGAGCTCTGAATCGTCGACGACGAGGCTGACTTGGATCTCGGGGTAGAGGTCGAGAAATTCGCGGATGCGCGGGGTCAGCCAGATCGAGCCGAAATCGACGGTCGTCGTGATCTTCAAGGGTCCCTTCGGCCGGTCCTTCGATTCAGAGATGAGGCTCTCTGACATCGCCAGTTTGGCGAAGACCTCGCGCGCGGTGCGGAACAAGAGCTCGCCCTGCTCGGTCAGAATGAGGCCCCGCGCGTGCCGGTGAAACAGCGGCACGCTGAGGCTCTCCTCAAGCGCGCTGATCTGCCGGCTGACGGCGGACTGGCTCAGATTGAGCGCCTCGCCGGCATGGGTGAAGCTGCCTGCCTCGGCGACCGCGTGAAACACCCTCAACTTGTCCCAATCCATCGCCATTTGCTTGCCTTCCGGGAGCCTCCTCCCCGCGCTCGCCCGTTTCGCAAATCCTATTCGGCGGCGCGCGCTGCCGGGGTATCCTCCTGGGCGGCGAGAAACTTCTCCGCCTCCAGCGCCGCCATGCAGCCCAGCCCCGCCGCGGTCACCGCCTGACGGAACACCTTGTCCTTGACGTCGCCCGCGGCGAACAACCCCGGGACCGCGGTCGCCGTCGAATCGGGCGCGGTCAGGATGTAGCCCTCCGAATCGAGCGGCACCCGCCTGGCGACCAATTCGGTGACCGGGGTGTGGCCGATCGCGATGAAGACGCCGTCGCACGCTCGCTCGGTAACCGCTCCGGTTCGCAGGTTGCGCAGCCTGACGCCCTTGACCTGCGGCGGCTCGGGCACGCCGAGAATCTCTTCGAGCACGGTGTCCCAGATGACGTCGATCTTGGGGTTGCGAAACAGCCGGTCCTGCAGGATCTTCTCGGCACGCAGCGCGTCCCGCCGATGCACCAGCGTCACGCGCCGGGCGTGATTGGTCAGGTAGATCGCTTCCTCGACCGCCGTGTTGCCGCCGCCGACGATAAACACCTCCTGGTCGCGGAAGAAGAAGCCATCGCAGGTGGCGCAGGCCGACACGCCAAACCCGCGGTACGTCTCCTCCCCCGGCACGCCCAGCCAGCGCGCCTGCGCGCCAGTCGCGATGATCACCGTCTCGCTGACGTAGCGATCGCCCGAATCGCCGATGGCGAGGAATGGCCGCCGGTCGAGATCGAGCGAGACGATCTGGTCGAGGATGATGCGGGTGCCGACATGCTCCGCCTGGAGCTGCATCTGCTCCATCAGCCAGGGTCCCTGGATGATGTCGGCGAAACCGGGGTAGTTCTCGACATCGGTCGTGATCGTCAGCTGGCCCCCGGGCTGAATTCCGGTCGCCAGAATCGGATGAAGATTCGCGCGCGCGGCATAGATCGCCGCGGTATAGCCGGCCGGGCCAGCCCCGATAATCAAGACCTTGCTATTGTGCTGCTCCGGCATCGCGTGAGTCTCAATCCCTGGGCCGATCGAATCGACAGAATAATATAGCATTTTTTTGCGCTGCGGCGACGAAGGCGCGGCTGCCCCCCAGCCGCCCGATCAGAACCCGAACATATGGTCGAGGCTGAACGCGCCGCCCTGGCCCAACAGCCCGTGATAGCCGAAGAGCCGGCAGGTCGGGTCGCGGATCACGGCGTAGGCGCCGGCGCCGGCGCGCGCCCGGACAGGCTCGTCAAACAGCGCGTGATAGCGCAAGAGCCGCGACCCGGAGCAGGGAATCGCCAGCGCCGCGCGGGCGATTTCGCCCCCCTCGCGGTTGTGGAGGATGATCTCGGTCGCGCTCGTCGGCCGCCACGGGCGCGAGGCCGGATAGATCAGGTGGCAGATCGTGTCGTAGTCCCCCTCGCCGAGGCGCAGGAACAGCCGGGTCGAGAGGCCGGGCGGCCGGCCGATATAGGATTGCGGCTCGTCGCGGTAGGTGAGGATCGTGTTGAACAGATGCGCGCCAAAGCTGGTCTCGGCGGCATGGTTGCTCAAGCGATGGCGATAGCGGAAGAGAGCGTGCAGCCAGCCATCGCCCTCGCCGCCATCGGCGAAGTCGTAGACCAGCTCGACATGGCCATAGGCGGGCCCGAGCCCCTCGGCAACCGCGTCGAGCGACAGCGCGGTCGCGTGGTGGCGCGGCAGACGGCCCAGAGGGACGCGCGCGATCTCGCGTCCCTGGGCATCGAAGACCAGCGCCGCGACCGGCAATTCCTTTTGCGAGAGCGCCATTGGGGTCGGCAACAGGAGGCTTTCCCATTCCTCGCGCGGCAGGATCGGCGCGGGCAGGAGGTAGCCCTTGCCGAGCATGCTGGTGAGACGGGGCAGCTGCGGGTCGGGCTCCAGATCGGCGCGCTCGACATTGACGTGCGCGATGCGGGGGCGCTCCCCGGCGATCACTTCGTAACGCGGTCGCACGACGTGCTTCCCGGCGCGCAGCTCGATCTGCCGCGGCCAGGCAAGGCCCGGCAGCAGCGCGGCGACGTCGATTGCGCGGCTGGCAAACGGGCCGATCGCCTC
>WNFA01004316.1_pt1 | contig 15425 bp, 17 predicted proteins | sample 5400481 | NCBI WGS metagenome assembly WNFA01 (sample SAMN13153340, study PRJNA577476) | soil metagenome | isolation source: 120 cm saprolite under Douglas fir tree site 2 hole 1 replicate 2 | place: USA:California | collected 2015-04-18
GATCCCCGCGAAGAAAAAAATCAGCCGCCCCGCCGCATCAACTAGCTCATCGATGGATGGCGCAATCGATCGCGCTGTCTCGTTTCTCGTGGCGAAGTCTTAGTCCGCATTGCCCGCGGACAGTTGAAATCGGGAAGGTCGCGGCTGTTCATTGATCGAACGCCGCGGCCAATTTCCCTCCCACTTTTGAGCGGTGAGCCGCTGCTTTTGGGCCGAGGCGATGGCCGGCTCCCCCACCGATCCTGATCGCGCGCAGATCGAACCGCAGCAGCTAAGTTGCTTTGGGTTGGTTGAGATCCGTGGCGCGGGTCCCGATCAATCTGCTTGCCGCCAGGGCAAACAGCCCGAGCACGACGCCGGAGACAAGACCCACCAGCGGGCCGGTCAGCACCATGAGCACTCGCGGCGGAAGCGGAGCTTTTTGCATCATCGCTGCCTCTCGCGCGTGGCTGGCGACATAGTTGTCGAATAGAAGCGCGTGCGCCGCCGTGATCCAGACGCTGTTCACCAGGCTGATGAGAAGGCCGTGAAGGAATGGCCTTCTCGGTTGCCGTTTGGCGATGATCACCGCGCAGATGATGAAGATGGCAAGCCAGAAAATCGGCTCAATCTGGGAAGGAATGAAGAACACCGTCGCCAGACCCATCGCCAAGCCAAACATCGAGAGCTGTAGTATGAGTTTCCAGTTCATTTGATCTGCCTCCGGTGAGGCGCAGCATCGCTTCTTCCCCGACCAGCGAAAGCTGGCATTTTCGCGGAAAGTAACATCGGCCGGCGAGAAGTCGAGCAGAACCTTCGCGAATAGCGTTGGTTTGGCTCGTCGGAGCCAGGATGATGCTTCGAGGCCGATTGAGCTTGGTTGGAAGGGCAATACTCGCGGAGGAGTCGATCACTTTCCGGTCATCGCTTTGCCGTAGTCCTCGAGCAAGTCGTATTTGTTTTCCCAGGTTGTGTACATGAAGCCTTCGATCTTCGGCATCCCTCGTGCGGCGACGTCCCATTTCTTGAAGTTGTCGGTTTCGTCATAGTAGCCGGCGATCAGCTGGGGGTGACCCAGCGCCGCGAACCACTTCAAGCTTTCGGCTGCCTGCCCCAGATTCCAGTTGGCGATGATCACGTCGCGGGACAGACCCTTCCAGGAGTTGGCGAGGGAACCGCGGACGAGGTCAAAGTGGTCGATGGCATTGTGGTTCGGATCGAACATGTCCGACCAGACGACGATCTTCGCCGTGGGATTGGTCTCTTTTAGAATCCGAATGCAATGGGCTACGTGCTCGGCGAGCAATTGTCCCGCGGAGGCGTTTCTCGATCGGCAACTGCGGCACCAGTTCGCCACGCGGATCTCGTCGTGTTGCATGAAGAAAGTATCGGGTTTGAAAAGCTCATTCACCCGCCTGGCTTGATCCTGAAGCAGATTGAACAGCGCCCGTTCGGTGAGACAGGAGGTGACCTGAAAGCCATGGACGATCACCGGATGGTACCAGCTCACTTTCAGCTGCTGGCCGTCGGCGATCCGTGAATGCGGCGTCAGACGAATCGGCGGGCCCGGATGGCGAAATTCATACTCTCCGGGGAACGGGTGCTGCCCCAGGTCTGGGTCCCGGATCGGCTCGTAGTCTTTGCCTTCGTCGTAGATCGTTCCATTCTCACTGCGAATGACCAGAGGACAGCCTTCGCGCCGAAGCACGTTGACCAGCGCCACCTCCTCGAGCAACAGGTCGTCAATCCAGATCGTGCCTGACTGTGCACCCCAGTGACCGACGTAGAGCTCGATCTCGCTTTCATCGAGCGTGTTGAAGACGACGTCGACCTGGGTCCAGTCCTCGGTGGGATTGAAGTGGGGTTCGTAGAAGGTGAGCGGACGGTGGGCAAGCCCGGCACTGCGGGCGAAGAGTTGAAACCCGCTTACCGGCTTGAGGTCGCGGGTCTTTATCCAAGCGGAAAACCGATAGCAGGCGTGAGGTCTCACCCGGATCCGTTGGGCGATCCGGTAGTTGCGGTTCGGATTCCCGTGGCCGTCGTCCTCGATGCGAAGCGACGTGGTACCCCCGTGAACGACGCGGTGGTCGGCGAAGGTCGTCTTGCCCGGATCGTCCTGGAGCATGAAGCCGGAGAAGCGATCGCCTTCGGCGCGCTCGAGATCGCCATTGGCAATACGAGCGGTCGGTTCTTGCACCAGGACGGCCTCACGCCCCCGGACGACGAACGGAATGTCCACGGCCGGCATGCCTTCCGCGAGGTTCGGGTCGTGCGCCAGCAGTCGCCCGCTGTAGCCGATTGGAAAAACCGAAGGGATGATCTCGATCTGGGCTTCCCGCGCCGCCCGGCGAATCCTTTGCGCATTGGAGAAATACGTCTCGGGCATCCGGTCGAGGACGGCGAGCTTGTCATCCGCGAGGACGACGCCGTTGTAACCGACCTTTCCGGCGCGTTGGATCAGCGCCAGTAGCCGCTCAACCTGCTTGTCGTCGAGTAGGTTATGAGAGGCGTAGAACCAGCGGCGCGAATAGCGGGCGGGTTTGTCTTGCCCCCGGCCATCGAGGGGAAACGTCAACACCACCGCCGCCAGAAAGATGGCCACCTTCTTCATGCGATTCCTGACCTCAAATGGGAGGGGGAGTCTAATAATCGTTGAAGGATCGAGCACCGACGCAACGGTTCGTGCCCAGGTGCCTGCCGGCGATCTGTTCTCCAGTGAAGAGAGTCCGGAGTGGGAGGGCAGGCTGCCCAGCGGGTGGGGCTTGCGACCGGCGCAAGGGGGCGCGAGTATCCGAAAGGCGCCCGCGCCGGAGGGTCCCGATGAAGGCTTCGAACGGGTTTTTTCTACTCGCTGCTTCGTTGGCGGCCTGTTCTCCGCAGGGGCAAGGATTGAATAGTTCCCTGGGCAGCAGCGGGGCCGCGTTTTCGACGCTGGTTTTCTCCAAAACCACTGGATTTCGACACAGCTCCATCCCCAACGGTATCTCCGCGATCACCGAATTGGGAAAGGCGAACGGTTTCAATGTCGACGCCACCGAAGATTCGACTCTCTTCACCGACGAGAACCTGGCCAACTATCAAGCAGTGATCTTTTTGAGTACCACTGGAACCGTCCTAGATGATCAGCAGAAGGCAGCTTTCCAGCGCTATATCGAGAACGGAAACGGCTACGTCGGAATCCACTCGGCCAGCGATACCGAATACGACTGGGCCTGGTACGGCGAGTTGGTCGGCGCCTATTTCAGCAGTCACCCGTCGATTCAACCGGCCCGGATTCAAATCGAAGATGCCGATCATCCGTCCACTGCGAAGCTCCCGCCCGATTGGCTGCGCACGGACGAATGGTACAACTTTCGCGCCAATCCCCGAGGAGTCGTTCACGTGCTGGCCACTCTCGACGAGGGTAGCTACGACGGCGGAGACATGGGCGACCACCCGATCGCCTGGTGTCACGACGTCACCGGCGGTGGAAGAGCCTGGTACACCGCGCTTGGGCACACCGAGGAAAGCTACACCGAGCCGCTCTTCCTGGAACACCTGCGCGGCGGAATCATGACCACGGCGGGTGTTCTTCCGGCAAACTGCAACGTTGACCAAGCGCGATAAGCGTTCGCAAGCCAGGGACTCTGGCAAAAGAGGGACGCGGTCTTGACTGATCGCGTCGATTTCGAAAGAACCGATGCCATGAGCGGTTCTTTCGAAATCCCCCAGGAATCCGCTGCTCAGCCGCCGAAGAGCTTCTGGGCGTCGGTCCAGGAGGCGCTACGCGGTTCCCGGCAGGACTTTACCGAGGGATCCATCGGTCGAGCCATTCTTCTCCTCGCCGTTCCAATGGTGCTGGAGATGGTGCTCGAGTCGGTGTTCGCGGTGGTGGACGTCTTCTGGGTCTCCAAACTCGGGGCAGATGCGGTGGCGACGGTTGGACTCACCGAATCGATGCTGAGCGTCATCTATGCGGTGGCCATTGGCCTGTCGATGGCCGCGGCGGCGATGGTGGCTCGCCGAATCGGGGAAAAGGATCGGGATGGTGCTGCCAGGGCGGCAGTGCAGGCAATTGCGCTGGGCGTGGTCCTGGCGCTGCCGATCGGCGCTACTGGGGTCCTCCTTGCTCCAAAGCTGCTGTCTTTGATGGGTGCGTCGGAGAGCCTGATTCGCACCGGGTCGGTCTACACGGCGGTGGTGCTCGGCGCGAACATCGTGGTTCTCCTATTGTTCCTGATGAACGCAATCTTCCGCGGAGCCGGCGACGCGGCGATCGCGATGCGGGTGCTCTGGCTGGCGAACATCATCAACTTGATTCTCGATCCCTGCTTGATCTTCGGCCTTGGACCCTTCCCGGCGCTTGGCGTGGCAGGCGCCGCGGTGGCGACGACCACCGGTCGCGGAGTCGGCGTGCTGTTACAGCTGCTCGTGCTTTGGCGAGGGCGAGGCAGGATCGAGATCAAGCGGGAGCACCTGCGTCTGGATCCCAAGGTGATGTTTCGGCTGCTGCGCGTTTCGAGCAGCGGCATTCTTCAGACGTTGATCGGAACCGCCAGTTGGCTTGGCCTGGTGCGAATCCTCTCCTTTTTCGGCAGCGCCGCGATTGCCGGCTACACGATCGCAATCCGGATGATCGTCTTCGCCATTCTGCCCTCCTGGGGCATGGCAAACGCTGCGGCCACGATGGTCGGGCAGAACCTCGGCGCCAAGAAACCCGAGCGCGGCGAGCGCTCGGTATGGATTGCGGGTTTCTACAACATGATTTTTCTGGGCGCAGTGGGGCTGGTGTTTGTCTTGTTCTCGCACGAGCTGGTTGGCTTCTTCACGCACGACCCCGCGATCGCTCCCCTGGCGGCTGATTGCCTGCGCCTCGTCAGCTATGGCTTTCCTTTTTACGCCTATGGAATGGTCGTCTCCCAGGCATTCAATGGCGCAGGCGATACATTTACCCCAACGCTGATCAATCTTTTCTGCTTCTGGGTCTGGGAAATTCCGGTCGCCTATTTCTTTTCGCATCAGGGCGGGCTGGGGCCGCGAGGTGCTTTCCTTGCGATCACCACTGCTTTCTCGATGCTGGCGGTGATCTCAGTCCTGGTGTTCCGGCGCGGGCGATGGAAGTTGCAGAAGGTCTAGTTTTGGCCGGCGACAACCAGGTTAGGTGCACTCCCACGGCGAGCGTCAAATTGCAGAATAGGCCGACCTGAAAGAAGGCATTCCTCGGCGCTGAACGGCCGACCAGGGATGCCGAAATGCGACCTTCGGCCATTCCGCGCCTCGTTTCGGCCTGGGCAATCGATTCCGCGTCTCCACGTATCCCCCTTTGAACGCAAGGGAGATGCTCCATGGATATCGCTGCTATTGCCAATCGACGAGACTTCGCGCTTCCAACTCTACTGACGACAATCACGCTCTCGTACATTTGCATGGCCGGGGTGTGGTTGAGTCAGCTGATGTAGCAGGAAAACTCGATTTCCCCTCCATCGGAGGGCCGCCAAGAAAAGCTAAGGTAGAGCCCCCATGAACTTCCTGACATCCCTCAACCCAGTAGATCTCGAGATTCCGTTCTTCGTCGTGGTCGTCGGCCTGACTTACTTTTGTGGTTTGCTTCTTTTTGGACAGTTCCTCTAACGCGATGAGAACCGTCCGGCCGGCAAAGTCAGCGCCCCCGCAAATCCACAAATACCGGCGATCGCTACCGGTCGGGGCGAGGCGCGCAACCAGAAATGCGCGACGTTTTGATTGATCGGACATCCGCGGTCGCGACTTCGTTCGGACGGCAAGTTCGATACGTCTCGTAGACGAGGCGCGCTTAGAAGATGAGGGAAGCGATGATCGGAATCCAAAGAATGGCAACAGGAACGGTCCAGTCTGCGATCGGGCCGATACCCGCCGGTGGCTAAAGTCGATTGAGAATATCCGGCGGCTGATCACCGGCGAGGTGCCCGCGCCACCTGTGTCAACGCTGATCGGCTTTGTGGTGACCGCGATCGACCCTGGTCGAGCGGTTGTCGAGCTGGAGGCGGGACCGCGTCACGCGAACCCGATGGGAACTCTCCACGGGGGCATAATCTGCGACGTGGCCGATGCCGCAATGGGCATTGCGTATGCTTCAGAGCTCGAAGAGGGCGAGTCATTTACCACCCTCGAACTGAAGATCAATTTCTTCAAGCCAGTGTGGAGGGCGAAGCTTCGGGCCGTGGGTAGAATCGTGAAGAGGGGCCGAACCGTCGGCATGGTCGAGTGCGACGTCACCGACGAGAAGGGAAGCCTGGTCGCCCGTGCATCGAGCACCTGCATGACTCTTCGAGGCGATCAGGCGGCCGGTCGCTGAACGACGAAGAGGCAATCGGCCGATCTCGTCGGCGTACCTCCTCTATCGCCAGCGAGGAGAACCGAGATGATGATCGTCAAGGATTTTGAATTGGCATTCGCAATGGTGATTGTCGCCTGCACCTATCTCTGTGGCCTGATGTTGGTCGGTCAGTTTCTGTAAATCGAGGGATCTTTGGGCGCGGCACTTGCTCGTAGGTGGCCCGCGCCTTGGGACGGTACCCGATTCTTCGCCAGTGGGGCGCTCGAAGCTCTACTTCAATCGTTCTGACTCGAACGGGGGCGCCGTCGCAGATATCTTCGAAGGAGCGTTGCTGCCCCAAGCCAAATGCCAACCGGGGCGCCCGCGCTTCCGCAGCCCTTGCCGCTGGCGCCGGGGCTGTTCCCCGAGCCAACTGGGTCCACGTAGATGAATCCGCCGCTGACGGTGCTGGTCTGCGAATCTGGATTGGTGACCACGACGTCGACGGTACCGGTCACATGCGCTGGGGTCGTTGCACTGATGGTTCCTGCGCTGGTGACAACGACGTTCGCCGCCCCGACACCGCCGGTCATTACCGTTGCCCCTGCGGCGAAGTTCGCGCCACGCAATAAGATGGTGGTGCCGCCAGCGGTTGGACCGGTGTTTGGATCAATGCTCGAGAGGAGCACGGTCGTCGAAGGGCCGACCTTTGCGACGAATGCGTCCATCCCGCCGCCCAGCGTGGCCTGAACCGCGGCTGAGGTGGTTGGCAGATTGGTCGATTGCGTCTGACCGGTCACGTAGGCATTGCCCGCCGAATCAACGGCGATCGCTCTTCCCGAATCCTCGCCGGCTCCACCCAGGTAGGTCGAATAGATCAGCGCAGATCCCAGGGGGTTCACCTGCGTCACGAAGACATCCACGTCGCCCGCCGCAGTCTGCAGGGAACCCACGGTCGGGAAATTCGTCGACAATGTATCGCCGGTGACGAAGGCGTTTCCCGACGCATTGAGGGCGACCCCATACGCCGCCTCGGAGCTGGTGCCGCCGAGGAAGGTGGAATAGACGAGGGTTGATCCCGCCGGGCTCAGCTTGGCAACGAAGGCATCTGCACCTCCGGAGAGGGATTGTTGAAAGGCCGGATTCGGCGATGCAAGTGGCGGGGAAATGGGAAAATCCGTGGAAAGAGTTTGACCGACTGCGATGGCGCTCCCAGAGGCGTCAACAGCAATACCGTAACCGAAGTCCGGACCCGTGCCGCCCAGATACGTGGAGTAGGCCAGCGAACCCGATGAGCTGAGCTTGGTGACGAAAGCATCTGACGAACCCGCCCGAGTCGATCGAAATGCGCTGGCGGTGGGAAAGTCGGCCGATATCGTGGTGCCCACCAAATACGCTGCCCCGGTGGAGTCGAGGGCGATCCCCCATACTTCATCGTTAAGCGTTCCGCCCAGATAGGTCGAATAAATGAAGCCGGAACCACTCGGATTGATCTTCGAAATGAATGCATCGACCCTGCCGCGGTTCGCTCCTTGATAGGCGCTGGCGGTTGGGAAGTTCGTTGACAGCGTGCTGCCTGCCACACAGGCGGCGCCGGAGCCATCGACCGCGATCGCGCGGCCGAAGTCATCGTCGTTGCCCCCGAGATAGGTGGAATACACGAGCGATGAGCCGGTTGGGGATAGCTTCGTGACAAAAGCGTCTTGAAAGCCGCGACCCGAGGCCTGGAGCGGGTTTGCAGTGGGGAAATTCGTGGAAGAAGTCCATCCAGTAACATACGCGTTGCCCGATCCGTCGACCGCGATGGCGGAACCGAAGTCTCCTGCATTGCCACCCAAGTACGTGGCATAGATCAGCGCGGAACCCGTCGGGTTCAGCTTGAGCACGAAAGCATCAAAGTTGCCGCCGAGCGCTGATTGCCTTGGAGCGGTGGTCGGAAAATTCGTCGAGAAGGTCGCGCCGGTGACATAGGCGCCGGAAGAATCCACCGCGATTCCACGCCCATAATCCTGCGCGCTGCCGCCGACGAACGTGGAAAAAGAAAGAACAGGATCAATGAGCACTGGATGCGCGCGATCATATTCGCCCAGCTGAAATCCAATCTCGTTACCAAAGGCGAGTAAGTAGGCTCCTTGCACCTCTCGCCGTTCTTTGCCTATCTGCTGATAGACGCGGGGAGGCTGGTGCCGGATCTCATTTCCCGCTACTCCCACGATCAGCTCTCCGCTGGGACCGAGTTCGACCGTATCCGCACCCTCAACCGCCCAACGGATCGCGCCAGGATCGCCGCCCGGTCGAATCACCAGGTCGTATTCGAGCTGCCGCTGGTTCCCATAGTAGACAAGGTCAATGCCCGGGTAGACATCCGTACACTTTACTTGTCGATACATCGAGATGCCCGTGCGCCATCTGGATGGATCGTTCCCGATAAAGTAGTTGGCCCTTCCTGAGAGCTCCTCGAATCCGCGCGGCGAGCTTGGCGCGGCACCTTTCAAATTCATCCGAAAAGACGTTGTTTGGGAGTGGTCCGTGACGCGTTTCAAGGCGAAAGCAACGCCGGTGTCGGTGAGAAGGACATTGCCGCCAGGAGCACGCGCCACGAAACGGACGCCCTCTGGCGCCTGTCCTTCATTGACTTCGAAAGCAAGCGGAAGCTGGCCGAAAATGGCTGAGTTGATCGACGCAGGTTGGTTCAAATGCCCAGCTGGCGGGGTACCCGGACCTGACCGAGCGCTGCGAACAGCAAAAATCGCGATCGGGGTTGTGATCAGCAGCGCAACAGCAAGGATGGATCGAATCCAAAATCGAGAGCGAAGTTGCATGAGTTTGGGCGGGTGCTCCGAAGCCGGGCGCGCCTAAGGGGAGCCGTCCCGAGAGACAAAATGCTTGCAGGGTTGGCTCGAATTCGCAAGACGGGCTTACCTTGTGGGTGCGCCGAGCATCGCCACGGATGGCTCAGAGCGATGCAACGAAAACCCGTCGAGCGGTTGGAGACCCGGAATGCGACGCGCGACCAAGATTAGAGCGACTTCGTCGCAGCCGGTGCTCCTGCAATGTGGCGTGGTCTCCATGACCGTCACGGCCTTTGGCAGAGCCATTCAACTGTGCACAACGATGTCTCTGAGGGCGACGCCTCTGACGGAATGGTGAGAACTCCATTGCGGAGCCGTGGATACCGCTCGGACTTGAGGTGTCACGTTCTCTTCAACTGCTACTTCTTGATTGCAGCGAGCTGCCGCTCGTGAATAGGTTTCGCCCCACCGGGGGTTCAATTGCCTACTTTCTTCAGGAGGCCGAAACCATGCGCGCTTTTCCCCTCATACTCCTTGCTGTGGTTCCGGCCGCCCGTGCTCAGAACCCGGAGCCAGCGGATGCCGTTGAACAAGCACTGGCAGCAACGACCGATCTGGCCGCCGTTTCCATTCAAAGTGGCGACCCGCTGATGGCGAACGCGGCACTGCGGGCGTATTACGCTTTGGCCAACGCCACCGACGCGCTTCGAGGCTCGCCCAATTACCTCGGTCCACCTCTCATGGACCCCGTCACCTTCAAAACCTTCTACGAAGAGCTACGCCGCGGCATGAGTAGCGAGAAGCACTTCAATATCGCGCGAGCCGGACGGAGACACGTTTTCTCGGTTGCGCAGCTGGTATCGCTGATGGAACTGTTTGTGATGGCAGATGATCGAATCCGGATCGCGGTCACACTCTATCGGCGCATTGCCGACCCGGAGAACTTCGGCTCGGTCTACGCTGCACTCACCTTTGACACCGATCGGCGCCGCTTGGCTCTGGCATTGACGCGCTGATGCTGATTGCTTCGAGTCCGATCAAAGGTGCCCTGAGAAGCCGAATGCGTCTGATACTTCCGTCCGCACGGAGTCGAGGTTCCGCTGAATCTTGCAGTGAAAAACAGCGGGATCGGCGAGAAATAGGCGCATGATTCCAGCGACGCGGAGACGCCCATTGCCCCAGCAACCGCGATCGGTCGTGTAGGGAATGTGTTCTTCGCTACAGGTGTGAAGCTGGAGTGAAAATTGGAACTGTTCAAATTGATAGTATTTTGGCATTGAGTCCGGTTTGGGTTCCCCCGGAGCTGCCGATGGCTCGTTCCAAAAAGAAGAATCAAGGCCAGCTTGAGCTTCCGTTCAAGGGCTCCGCGCTCTCGCAGCGAGAGGGGAGGGCGTCGGAATCCGAGCTGCGGCCGCTGCTGCGGCTGATCCACGGCAGCGGAGCAAAGAAACCACCATCACTCGATTCACGGGATGCGGTGGTTCGTGTCCTAGTTGGAGCTGGCGCAGATTTACTGCTGCGCAGAATCTCATCGGAACGGGCCGAGGAAATTCGGCGGCGGGTTGAGCGGATTATGGCTTTATTCGATCGGGTGGATGAATCACCAGAGCTTCTTCCTTCCCTCAAGCGTCGCCTCGATGAGCTCGAGGGCCTCATGCGGGAAACCCGAGGGTTGCAAGCTGGTAGGAGCAGATGAGTTATCGTCCCGCTGTTTGACGCTCGCCCCTGGAATACCGATCGGGAAATATCTGGTTCGCCGCAAGTTGGCTGAAGGCGGAATGGCGGAGCTCTATCTCTGCTGTTCACAGGGACCCGAGGGTTTTGAAAAAGAAGTCGTGATCAAGCGGATCAGGCCCTTTCTCTCAACCGATCCCGAGTTTGTTCGCATGTTCATTGCCGAAGCGCACTTGGCGTCGCGGCTCAACCATCCCAATCTCGTACAAGTATTCGACTTCGATAAACAGGGGGACTCGTATTATTTGGCAATGGAGCACGTGCGCGGGCACTCGCTGTCCGAGGTCCGCAAGCGGTGTAAGGCGCGGATGGTCCCGTTTCCGCCGATACTCGTTGCCCATGTCGGGGCGGAGGTCGCGCGTGGTCTGCACTACGCCCATCGGCTCGCTGAAAATGGCTCTCCGCTGGGATTGGTTCATCGGGATGTGACGCCGCACAATGTGTTGCTCTCATTCAACGGGGAAGTGAAGCTCACTGATTTTGGAATTGCGAAGGCGAGCGACAAGCTGACGTCGCCGGGAAGGCTCAAAGGCAAGTTGGCATACATGTCGCCGGAGCAGTCTCGCGGTGAGAGGGTGGATGCCAGAACTGACGTGTTTGCCCTGGGAATAGTTCTTTGGGAGATGTTGACCGGCGGGCGCTTGTTCGAAGGTGACAGTGACATGGCCGTGCTCCAGGCGGTCCGCGGGAGCGTGATTCCTCCCGTGGCGAGAGTGAACCCGGACGTTCCCGCCGATCTCGATTCCGTCGTGATGAAGGCTCTTGCCCGCAAGCCTGAACTGCGGCATCAGACTGCTCGGGAGCTTGAGCTCGGGTTGGGCCAGTGCGTGCTTCGACACGCTCGAACTCTCGAAGACACAGACATCGCCGGATTCTTGGAGAAGCTCTTTCCGGATGGTTGGTCGCTCCCCGGCGGCACTGCGTCCCAGACCGCGGTGCGTCGCGTTGATATCGAGCCGGCGGGGAAGGGCGATCCATTGAGGACCGCGGCCGGAGGTGTTCCGACCAGGCTTCGTGGCAGGACCTTGCCTCGCCGCACCGTCCTAAAAATCGGACTCGGAGCAGTCGCTCTTGCTGTCTTGGCGGCGAACCCCCTCTCCAGCTGTCGCCGAGCCAAAAGCCGAGGCCGCGAATCCGGTGCCAGATCAGCCTGTCGCGCCGGACGCGCCGACAGCTGAGCTCGCGTCGCCGACCTTCTCCCGTGCCGGCAGTCCGACGCGCGATTCATCGGGAAATGTGCAAACACGGCATGGGACGCTCGTCCTCAAAATCGCTCCCTGGGCTTTTTTGTCCATCGACGGGAAGCGGAAGGGGGAGGTGAGCGGGATTCGGCGATATCGGCTTCGGGCCGGCAAACACCAGCTCCGCCTGTGGCATCCCAGGGGCAGCAAAGAAGTAGAGATTGTGCTGCGCGATGGAGAACGGCTGGTGGAGGAATACCAAGTGTACTCGCGTTCAAACTGAGAGCTCGACATCGAAGATTCAACCGGGAGTTCGCTCTCCTCATTTTCTTCCGCAGATTGACTTGCCCTGGCGATCTTCCACCCACTTCCCTATATCCGCCGGACTCCGTGTTTGACAATCTATTCAATATCTACTACTAACTATCCTGCATTGAGGATAGAGTATTGAAGGGATTCTTTTCAGTGGAGATCCTGGGGCCGGAAGAAATTGAAAAGATCGAAAAGGATTTCGCGGCCGGTGTTCCGGCGCGAACCATCCTCGAGATCTTCCAGCCGAAGGGTGTTCGCCTCTCCGAAGCTACCTTCCGCAAGTATGTCCAGGCGGGACTGCTCCCGAGGAGCCGTCGGGTTGGTCGGAAGGGAAAGCATCGAGGGAGCCAGGGGCTCTACCCGGTAGAAGCGGTCCGCAGAATCAACGCGATCAAGATGATGATGGCCGAAGGGCTGACCCTAGAGGAAATCAAGCGGTCCTTCGTTTTTTTCAAGAATCACATCGACCAGGTAGAGCGCGGGCTGAGTGAAGTGATGGACGGGTTCGAAGAACAGCTCTCCGGCCGTCCATTCGCCCGCGAACGCAAGCGTCAACTCTCCGGAGAGCTCCAGTCACTACGGGCGCGCGCCCGAGATCTCATTCGCGACGTGGCACGCGTGGGAAGCGCGGTGACGGCACAGCCGCACCGCGAAGACGTTTCATCATTCAGTGTCGGCGCATGAAGCCGACCGAACCACAAGGAGGGGTTGTGAGCGAAGTCAACAAGCAGGTCCCGTTGAATGACCCTGTCCAGGCGGATCTTGCCGCGAGACAGCGTTCGAAGACGATGTCCCGCAAGGAGATGGCGCGCGACTTGCGCCGGAAGCGGCTGAGCGGGGATTTGGATGCCGATGAGGTGGAGTTGCTGCGGGTCATTGATGGCCAGCGACCGAAAACCCGGGCGGATTGCATGAATGGTCCACGTCCGTGCCTTTTCGTTTCGTGCAAGCACAATCTCTACCTTGACGTGAATCCGGAGACCGGATCGATCAAGCTGAATTTCCCGGACAAGGAGATCTGGGAGCTGCAATACACCTGCGCACTCGACGTCGCGGAAAAGGGCGGCATCACGCTGGAGGAGGTTGGCGAGATCATGAATCTCACCCGCGAACGAATCCGGCAGGTGGAGACCCGGGGGTTGATGAAGCTGCGGGAGGCCACCGAAGCCGATCCGCCCAACCGGCCGCAGCCGAAGTAGCCGCGACCAGCCACCGCTTTGACTTTGGTCCAGGCGGTTGGTACACCGCGCGCCTGTCGCGAGGTTGGATTGCTGGCTCTTCTCAGTGTTTCGGACAAACGAGGGCTCCTTCCGTTTGCCCAGGGGCTGGTGAAGCTCGGCTTCACGATTCTTTCCACCGGCGGAACTCTCCGTGCGCTTCAAGAAGAGGGAGTGCCGACCCGCAAGGTCAGCGACCACACGGGAATGCCCGAGATTTTGGGCGGTCGCGTCAAGACCCTGCACGCCAAGATTCATGGCGGAATCCTCGCGCGACCCGATCTTGCATCTGACCGCGCCGAGCTCGATCGCAATAAGATCGAGACGATCTCGCTCGTGGCGGTGAACCTTTACCCGTTTCGCGAAGCGGTGGACGCGGGCGCCACCGAAGCCGAAGCCATTGAGCAGATCGACGTCGGCGGCCCGGCCATGGTTCGTGCAGCGGCGAAGAACTTCGCCCATGTCACGGTGGTGGTCGATCCCGCGGATTACGATTCGGTTCTCTCCGAACTCGGCGAGGGCGAGGGCCGCGTGAGCGAAGCTACCCGTCGCAAACTGATGAGAAAGGCCTTCGCCCATACCGCGGCCTACGACGCAGCCATTGCCGCTTATCTGTTCGACCGAGCAGGCGAAACTTTTCCGGAGGAGTTGACGCTTTCCTTTCAGAAGGCGCAGCAACTTCGCTATGGCGAGAACCCCCATCAGCGTGCCGCCTTCTATCGACACCGGTTCAAACAGGATGGGGTGAGCATTGCGCAGTCGCAAGTTCTCCAGGGCAAGGAGCTCTCGTACAACAACCTGCTCGACCTCGATGCTGCATTGGCCTTGATTCTCGAGTTTCCAGAGCGGCCCTGTGCCTGCATCGTGAAGCACAACTCTCCATGCGGAGTGGCGCAGAGCGAAGATCTCGCCTCCGCCTACCGTACCGCCCGGTCTGTGGACGAGATTTCCGCGTTCGGGGGCATCGTCGCGCTCAACCGCGAAGTGGACGCTGCCACCGCCGATCTCCTGGTGGAAACCTTCCTTGAAGCGATCATCGCGCCCTCCTATTCGCCCGAAGCACGCGATCGTCTCGCGGCAAAAAAGAACCTCCGCCTCCTCGCCGCAGGCCCGTCCCTGGTCGGAGCGCGCCCGCAACCCGGACTGCCGCTGCGAAGCATTTCCGGGGGCCTTTTGGTCCAGGAAGCGGATTCACTCGAGCCCGCTTCGGAATGGAAAGTGGTGACCCGCCGCCAACCGACGGACGAGGAGCTCGCGGCGATGCGCTTCGCCTGGCGCGTCTGCAAGCACGTCAAGAGCAACGCGATCGTGTTTTCGAGCGTGGACCGGGTGCTTGCGGTAGGCGGAGGGCAGACAAGTCGGGTGGACTCGGTGAAAATCGCGGTGAAGCGCGGAGGTCCCAGGCTGCGGGGCAGCGCGGTCGCCTCGGATGCATTCTTCCCCTTCCGGGATGGAGTGGACGAGGCCGCCCGGGCAGGTGCGGTTTGCGTCGTTCAACCAGGTGGGTCGGTGCGCGATGATGAAGTCATCGCCGCGGCGAACGAGCATGGCATGGCCATGGTGTTCACCGGCGTGCGACACTTTCGTCATTGAATGTACGTCGTCTGCCATAAATGCGAGGCGGCCTACGTTGTCGAGGACAGGCTCGTCGTTGGTGCAGCTGCGCGCGCGCAGTGTCCGAACTGCTTGCATGTGCAGGCGGTCGGCCCGGGTGCGGCATCTTCCGCGGCACCTCGACCGGTTGGGATACCTCCTCCTCCCGTTTCCGCTTTCACCGCGGATCCGCAGGCATTCCGGGTTCCCGCCATTCCACCCGTTGCTCCTCCGGTCTCCCCGGAGCCTCTCGTCCACGACTCCCAACCGACGCCCACCGCCGCCGCGGCGAGCAAGGTACGCGCGGTCTGTCGGGACTGCCGTGCGCCACTCACCGATCCGT
>WNFA01002410.1_pt1 | contig 15412 bp, 13 predicted proteins | sample 5400481 | NCBI WGS metagenome assembly WNFA01 (sample SAMN13153340, study PRJNA577476) | soil metagenome | isolation source: 120 cm saprolite under Douglas fir tree site 2 hole 1 replicate 2 | place: USA:California | collected 2015-04-18
TACCCGCACGCGGCTGCTCGTCATCGACAAGGAGAACGGCGGCAAGGCGGATTCCCTCAACGCCGCCATCAATGCGAGCCGGTTCCCGCTGGTGATCGCGGTAGACGCGGACACGCTGATCGAGCCCGACGCGCTGCTGCGCCTCACCCGGCCGTTCCTGCTCGGTCGCCAGATCGCGGCCGTAGGGGGCACGGTGCGCGTCGCGAACGGGTGCACGGTGAAGGACGGACGCGTGACCGACGCCCGCGTCCCCGGCAGGTTCCTGCCCGGCGTACAGGTGGTCGAGTACCTGCGCGCCTTCCTGTTCGGCCGACTCGGCTGGAACCGGCTGGGGGGCACCCTGGTCATTTCCGGCGCATTCGGGCTGTTCCGCAAGGAATACCTGCACGCGATCGGCGGGTACCGCACGGCGAGCGTGGTCGAGGACCTCGATCTCGTGGTGCGCCTGCACCGCTATCTGCGGCAGCACAAGCAGCGCTACGAAATTCCCTTCATTCCCGATCCGGTGGCGTGGACCGAGGTCCCCGAGTCCGGGCGGATCCTGTCGCGCCAGCGGGAGCGCTGGCACCGCGGCCTGATCGCCGCGATGTGGCAGTACAAAGGGATGCTCTTCAACCCTCGGTACGGCCGTGTGGGATTGATCGCGATGCCCTTTTTCACGTTCGGGGAGATGCTCGCACCGCTCGTCGAAGTGGTGGGGTACGTGATCACCGTGGGCGGCCTGCTGCTCGGCGCCGTGAACACCAACTTCGCGCTGCTCTTCGTGCTCGTGGCGTGGGGCTACGGGATGCTGCTGTCGCTCTGGGCCGTGGTGCTCGAGGAGGTGAGCTTCCAGCGCTATCGGCGGCTCGGCGATCTGGGGCGGCTCCTGCTGTTCGCGACGCTCGAGAACTTCGGCTACCGCCAGCGCACCGTGTGGTGGCGAGTCCAGGCGTTCTGGTCGGTGTTCCGGCAGAAGCAGGCGTGGGGGGAGATGACCAGGAAAGGCTTTGAAACAGCAGGGAAACAGACCACCTAGCGGGGCGGGCCTACATCCTCACCGCCGCCATTTCTGCAGCCCGCAAGACGCGTAGCGCGTTCAAGCCCGCAACTTTTCGCACGTCCTGCTCACTCCATCCCCGTCGCAACAGCTCCGCGAGGAGATCGGGAAACTTCGACACGTCCTCGAGCCCCACGGGCACCTCCGTGATCCCGTCGAAGTCGGAGCCGACACCGACGGCGTCCACGCCCGCCACGTCGCGGATGTGCTCGATGTGATCCGCCACCTGCCCGAGCGTCGCCTTCGGAGCGCGCGCGCCCCACGCCTTGAGCGAATCGGCCACTACGCCCGAGTCGGCGGCCGCCGCGCGCAGCGCGCGGGCGCGTCCCGCCATGCTGTCCTCGTACACCCGCACCGCCTCCGAGACGAAGGCCGGGTTGAAGTTCACCATCACGATGCCCCCATTCCCGCGCACGAGCTTGAGAATCGAATCCGGCACATCCCGTGAATGATGTGTCAACGCGCGCGTCGAGGAGTGCGAAAACATGATGGGAACGCGCGTGGCGTGGAGCGCGTCGGACATCGTGGCGTCGTTGACGTGCGAGAGATCCACCAGAATCCCGAGTCGATTCATCTCGTGCACCACGTCTCGCCCGAACGCCGAGAGGCCGCGCCGCGCAGTGTCGGTGGAGGCGGTGGCCCACGAGAGACTCCGCCAGTGGGTGAGCGTGATATAACGAACGCCGAGCGCTGCGAACATCCGCAGGGCGCCGAGGGAATTCTCAACGGCGTGCCCGCCCTCGATGCCGATTAAGCAGGAGACCCTCCCCGCCTTGAAGTTGCGCTCGATGTCGGCCGCAGTTCTCGCCATGGCGAGGTCGCGAGGATACTTCGCGCACAGCCGCTTGATCAGGTCGATCTGCTCGAGCGCGTACACCGCCGGGTGCGGCCCGGAATCCATCGTGGTGACGGGAACGTAGGCGGCCCAGAACTGCGCTCCTACCCCACCCGCGCGCAGTTTCGGGATGTCGCTCATGAGCTTCGGCTGCAGCACGGCGAAATCCACAGAGTCGAGGCCACCCCGCTCGCGGATCGCATCGGGAATGTCGTTGTGGCCGTCGACGAGCGGAACGGTCTTCAGGATGCGCAAGGCCTGGGCGCGGTAGTCCTGCGCGGGCAGGCGGTAGGGCGGACCCGCGACCAGGAAGAACGCGAGCCCGACTGCCACCTTCCAGATCACGCGCATGTGACGCCCGTCGGCTTGGGGGAGCGCGAAAGCTGACGCGCCACCGCCCCCTTATCAATCCCCGCCGATACCGCGCGTGGCAGGCAATGCCGCCCGTGGCCGCTCCGCGTCCACCAGGACCTTCACGACGCAAGCGTCGCCGCCCCTGGTAACGCCCGAGCGAACCGGCGGTAACGATCACCGAGAGTGCGGCGAGGTTGCGGGCGTGACGGTCTAGCTACCGCCCGCGGCGATCGCGGCGGCGAGCAGCAGGGTCGCGACGCTGGCCGCGGCCGTGAGCGCGAGCCCGGGCACCCGCCCGAACTCCAACCCGACCGACACGCGTCCGCGCGACTGGACTCCAGACGTGCAGGTCGTCGGTCCACAGCCGAGAAACTCGGACCGCCGCACCAGCTCCGGCCGGGCCGCGACCGCAAACCAGTCGTTGGGACTCCACCGCACCACGCCGAATACCGAGCCCGACTGGACGTCCCCCGTGGTCATGAGCGGCGCACCCACGGCGATGTCCAGCGCGGCCGCGGACGAGAGCCAGCGACGATAGCGGACGGCCGGCCCGACCACGAATCCGAGCCTGTCCAGACTCGCGAAGACCGACGCGCCAACGGCGTCCCGAGCCGTGGCGTTGACCATGACGCCCCAATCCGCCACCTCGCGAAGTGGCGTGTCGTTGAATGTGTCCCCGCCGAGGACCAGGTAGCCACCGAAGTTCGTGAAGACGAACGCCGAGCAGGCGGGTTTGGGCCGCGCGCGATAACAGAGCGGGGCAGGCGGCGGGGCCGAGGCCGAGTCCTGCGCGTTCTGGGCCGGGGCTGGCTCGGACCACGCCAGCAGCAAAGCAATGAAGAGCAAGGTCAGCTGCCGCACAAGAACCTCCCGCTGTCTGGGTCGTGCTACCGCACGTCGGTTTCACGCCCCTGCAATAGACGGAAGGCCATTCAAGCAGATTTCAAGACGACCGAACATTAAGTTTCGGAACGCATGTCCGACGCCAAGGTGAAGATCGCGCTGGAGCTGAACGGCGAGCCGGTCGAGGTCGCGTTCGCGCCCCACAAGACGCTGCTCGAAGTGCTCCGCGAAGATGCGGGGCTGACGGGCACGAAGCACGGCTGCGAGCTGGGCGAGTGCGGGACCTGTACCGTGTTGCTCGACGCCACGCCGGTCCTCTCCTGTCTGGTGCTCGGCCTCGCCTGCGCCGGGCGCCGGGTCAAGACGGTCGAGGGGCTGGCGGCGGGCGGCACGCTTCATCCTCTTCAGGAAGCGTTCGCCGAGCTCGGCGCGGCACAGTGCGGCTATTGCACACCGGCGTTCCTGCTCGCCGCCGAGGCACTCCTCGCGTCGAGCCCGCGTCCGACGCGCGACGCGATCAAGCAGGCGCTCTCGGGCAACCTCTGCCGCTGCACCGGTTACATCAAGATCTACGAAGCCGTCGAGCTGGCGGCGGCTCGCATGCGCGGCGAGGACGCGAAGCCGGCGCCGGAGACCCTGTATGGCGTCCGGTAAGCAACCCTCGGGGCTCCGGGTGGTGGGAAAGGCCCACCGCAAGGTGGATGCGACCGCGAAAGTCACGGGCGTCACGCGGTTCGCCGACGACCTGTTCCTGCCCCGGATGCTCTTCGCCAAGCTGCTCCGCAGCCCCCACCCCCACGCTCGCATCCTCTCGATCGACCCGTTCCGAGCCGCAAGCGTACCGGGCGTAAAGGCGGTCCTTACGGGGAAGGACCTCCCGATTCCGTTCGGCATCCTGCCCGTGAGCCAGGATGAGCACGCCCTGGCGCTCGACAAGGTGCGCTTCGTGGGCGACCCCGTGGCGGCGGTGGCGGCCACCACCGAAGAAGCGGCCACCCAGGCGCTCGACCTGATCGCCGTCGAGTACGAAGTGCTGCGTGCGTTCCCCGATGCGCTCGACGCGGTCGAGCACCCTGAGCCGGCGATCCACGACTATGCCGACGCCGGGAACATCCACAAGCTGATCGATCTCGAATTCGGCGACGTCGACGCAGGCATCGCGCAGGCCGACATCGTTCGCGAGGACCTGTTCTTCTTCGAGGGGAACACGCACCTGCCGATGGAGCAGCATGCGGCGGTGGCCGACTGGTCCCCCCCGCCCGACGGGAAGCTCACGCTGTGGAGCGCCACCCAGACGCCGCACTACGTGCACCGGGCGCTCGCCAAAGTGCTGGAGCTCTCGCCGGCGCGCATCCGCGTGATCGCCTGTCCGAACGGGGGGGGCTTCGGCGGGAAGAGCGATCCCTTCAGTCATGAGATCGTCGCGGCGAAGCTCGCGATGCTCACCGGCCGTCCGGTGAAGATCACCCTCACGCGCGAGGAAGTGTTTTACTGCCACCGGGGACGCCACCCCACGCTCATGTGGGTGAAGACGGGAGTGAAACGGGACGGCGCCATCACCGGCATGCACTTCAAGTCGCTGCTCGACGGCGGCGGCTACGGGTCCTACGGCGTCGCGAGCACCTATTACACGGGAGCGCTGCAAACCGTCACCTATCACGTTCCCCGTTACAGGTTCCAAGGGGCACGGGCGTTCACCAACAAGCCGCCCTGCGGGCCCAAGCGCGGCCACGGCACTCCCCAGCCGCGCTTCGCCCTCGAGGTCCACCTCGACAAGATTGCCGAGCAGCTCGGCATGGATCCGGCCGAGCTCCGCCTCAAGCATCTGGTCCCCCCCAACTCCCTCACTGCCAACTGGCTGCGCATCGGCACGATGGGCCTCGGGCCTTGCATCGAGAAAGTGGTTGGCGGCTCGGGGTGGAAGCAGAGGTTCAAACAGCTTCCGTACGGCAAGGGGATCGGGTTGGCGTGCTCGTCCTACATTACCGGCGCGGGCCTGCCGATCTACTGGAACGCGATGCCGCACTCGGGCGTGCAGCTCAAGTGCGATCGCGGCGGCGGGGTCACGGTATTCTGCGGCTCGACCGAGATCGGCCAGGGCTCGGACTCGATCCTCGCCACGATCGTCGCGGAGGTGCTCGGCCTCGACCCGTTCGACGTCGCCGTGGTCACCGGCGACACCGATCTCACGCCGGTGGACCTGGGCAGCTACTCGAGCCGGGTCACCCTCATGACGGGCCACGCGGCGATCCAGGCGGCCGAGCGCGCCCGCGACGTCATTGCCCTGCACGCCGGGAAGAAGCTCGAGGCCCCGCTCGAGCGCGTCACGTTCGCCGAAGGGCGTGTGTTCGACGTCCAGGATCCCGAGCGCGGGCTCACGTTCGCCGAGGCAGTGCAGCTCGCGGAGGCGGCGGAGGGGACCATCGGCACGGTGGGCTCCTACACGCCGGCTCCGTCCGCCGGCCAGTACCGTGGCGCGGGCGTGGGTCCCTCGCCCGCCTACTCCTACAGCGCCTGTGTCGCGGAGGTGGACGTGGACCCCGCGACGGGGATCGTCCGCGTGCCGAAGATCTGGATCGCCCATGACGTGGGGCGGGCGATCAACGCCGCCACCGTGATGGGCCAGATCGAAGGCTCCGTGTACATGGGCCTGGGCGAGGCGCTCATGGAGGAGATGGCCTACCGGGGCAATCGTAACGTCGTCCACAAGATTCCCAGCTTGCTCGAGTATAAGAGCCCGACCACCCTCGAGATGTGCGACGTCGTGACCTACGTGGTCGAAGATCCCGACCCGAACGGCCCGTTCGGGGCCAAGGAGTGCGGCCAGGGGCCGTTGCTTCCCGTACCGCCCGCGGTGGCGAACGCCGTGTACGACGCGGTCGGCGTGCGGATCGACGAAGTGCCGATCACCCCCGAAAAGGTGTTCAAGGCGCTGCGCCGCAAGGAAAAGGGTGAAGCGGGACGGTTTGGACCGACGGCATTTCCGGACATCGCGTGGCCCGAGCCGACCCGGGTCCCGCCGCCGTGGGAGGGCGGAGATGGAAGGGCGGTCCCACTAACCCCGGGCGCAAGCCCGGGGAAAACTCGGTCCCGCAATCCCCGGGCTCGCGCCCGGGGTCAGTGAGCGCTTTCATGCTCAGACTTCCTGCGTTCACCTACCTGCAACCACGCACGTTTAAGGAAGCGCTCGCCATGAAGGCGGACGCGGGGCCCGATGGCATGTACGTGGCCGGCGGCACGGATCTGTATCCGAACATGAAGCGGCGGCATCAGGAGCCGCGGACGGTCATCTCGCTCATGGGGATTCCAGAGCTCGCGCGATGCGAGATGCGGGATGCGGGATGCGTCGTCGGATCCTGCATGACCCTCACCGACCTGTCCGCCAATCCGCCCGTCCGCGAGTCGGCCCCCGCGGTGGCCCATGCCGCCGAGCTGGTCTCCACGCCTCTGCTCCGCAACATGGGCACGCTGGGCGGGAATCTCTGTCTCGACACGCGCTGCAACTACTACAATCAGTCGTACGAGTGGCGCAAAGCGATCGACTTCTGCATGAAGAAAGATGGGCACATCTGCTGGGTGGCGCCCTCGTCCCCGCGCTGTTGGGCCGTCAACTCGTCTGATGTGGCTCCGGTGATGATGGCTTTGCGCGCGGATTACCTGCTCGTCGGCCCCGGCGGCGAGCGTGTCGTGCCCGCGGCGCGGTTCTATCACAACGACGGCATCAATTACCTTACGAAGCAGCCGGACGAGGTCCTCGCCGCCGTGCGACTCCCCGCCCCCGATGGCTGGGACGCGGTGTATCACAAGCTGCGGCGTCGTGGGTCGTTCGACTTCCCGGTGCTCGGGGTGGCGGCATGGGTCAGGTGGGAGCACGGAGCAGGGAGCAGGGAGCAGGGACGGGTGGTCGAGGGGCGCATTGTCCTGGGCGGCGTAGCGAGCTGGCCGCAGGAAGTCCCCGAGGCCGGCGCGGCGCTCGCCGGAACCGACCTGTCGGACGAGGCAATCGCGGCCGCGGCGGACGCGGCATACCGCCCCGCGAAGCCGATGGACAACACCGACTTCGATCTGTCGTGGCGAAAGCAGATGACGCGGGTGTACGTCGCGCGGGCGCTGGCGGAGCTACGGCAGCGCCGGCAGGCCGCGAGGTAGACGATCCGATGCCAGGGATGCCCACAAACCCCGGAGAGCCGATGGAAGAGTTTAGCCCGCTCGAGCCGTCTGTCGCGCCGCCTTACAACCTCATCGCGGAGCGGCTGTTTCGCGCGCGCACCGTGATCATCAGCGGCGAGATCACTCAGCGCGTCGCCGCGGGCGTGACGGCACAGCTACTCGCCCTGGCGGGGGAGTCGAGCGAGGAGATCACCGTATTCATCAACTCCCAGGGCGGCCACGTGGAAGCCGGGGACACGATTCACGACCTCGTGCGCTTCCTGAGCCCACGGGTGCGCATGCTCGGCACGGGCTGGGTAGCGAGCATCGCGGCCCTGATCTACGTCGCGGTGCCCCGGGAAGACCGCTACTGCCTCCCGAACACGCGCTTTCTGCTGCACCAACCGGCGGGCGGCTCCGGCGGGTCCGCCAGCGACATCGAGATCGAGGCGCGCGAGATTCTCAAGATGCGCGACCGGCTGAACCGCGTATTCGCGCAACAGACCGGACAGCCCCTAGAGCGGATCGAGGAGGACACCCGGCGCAACTTCTGGCTGACCGCCGAGGAAGCGCGACGCTACGGACTGGTCGGACGGGTCATCGAGCATCAAGCGGAGCTGGGCGCGGGATGACGAGGATTACACGCGGGCGATGCTCGATTACGTGGTTCAGGTGAGGAAAGACGCCACCCGCATCGGCCCGTCCGATCACCAGCGCCTGCGGGCGGTCGGGTTCGACGACACGGCGATGTTGCAGATCGCGCTCATCGCCAGTTGGTTCAACTACATCAACGGGTCGCCGACGCACTGGGCGTCGGTCGGGATTGACGGACCTGTCCTAGAGCCTACAGGAGCCGATCGAGCTCCTGCGTGAGCCCGTCAGCTCACCACTCCTTCCACCTCACTCACCACCCGGTCGAGGATCGCTACGAGGCGCTGCCGCGTGGCCTCGTCACGCGCCTTCCACCCGGTGCGATACACCGCCTTCACGAGCCGCCCCAGCGAGCGATTCACATCGCCCATCGCGCCGCCGAGCGTGCGGTCCACCGCCTCGCGCACGCGCTCGAAGATGTCGTCCACCACGTCGCGGTGCTCGTCGAGAAACTTGCGCCCCGCGTCTGTGATCTCGTAGACCTTCTTTCCCTCCACGTCCTTCGCGACAACGAGCCCCTCGTCCTCGAGCCACTGCAGGGTCGGGTAGACCGTCCCCGGCGACGGCGAATAGCAGCCGCGCATCTGGTCTTCCAGCTCCTTCATCACCTCGTAGCCGTGGCGCGGCTTGTCCTTCAAGAGCTTGAGGATCACGTACTTCATGTCCCCCGATTCGAACCACTGGCGGCGTCGGCCCCCTCCTCGTGGGCCTCCCCAGAACCCCCGGGGTCCGAAGCCGAAGGCGAATGCGTTCCACCCGAAATGCCGAGTCATACTTCTTCCTTGAGTACGATGTAACGCGAAGATATTGCTAGACGATATATCGTGTCAATGGGTCAGGAGCGCCGTGCGGTAATGACGCTCACAGCCATCCGCGTCGCGATCTCACAAGTTATAAGGCCGCATGAACTTGTGCAGATGAACCGCGGCGCTACATTTGGAGCCCGCGCGAGACCCCTTTTTCCATAGCTCGAGCGCCCTGGGAGGAGACCCGATGTCCGTACAGGTGACCCCCCACCCAAAATGGGTGGCCGACCTGGATGCCGTTTTGGATCCGAGCCGCGAGGCTATCCTCGACACTCGCGTGATTGTGGACGCCTCCGAGAACCAACTGGTCGACGGCCGGATCCAGAACTTCCTCGTGAACTTCTACCCGATCATCCGCGACTTCCCGCAGTGGCTGCAGATGCTGCTGGACCGTTCGCCGGAGGACGGCAAGGTCTTCTTCCGCGACAACATCCGCGTGGAAAAGCGCCACGATGCCATGTGGCGCGCGATGGGGGACGGCTTTAACGTCCCGAAAGAGCGTTTCCAGATTCCGGAGCCAATGATTCCCGAAGTGAAGGAATTCCACGGCTACCTGACCGAGATGTGCCGAGGCGCCACGTTCGGCGCGGCGGTGTCGGCGACGAACTACGCCGTCGAGGGCGTGGCGCAGAAGATCTCAGAGAAGGCGCTGCGCGGTCTCGCCAAGAACGTGAAGATCGGGCCGCGCGGGCGCTGGTGGCTCGAGGAGCATGCGAAGTACGACGACGAGCATCCGATCCACGCCCTCGAGATCATCAAGAGCTGCGTCACGCGGGGGGAAGCGCCGCAGAGCGTCACCGACTCGGCGCTGAAGAGTCTCGGTCTCATGAAAGAAGCCATGGTAGCCTCGTACGGTTCATGAGTAAGGGCAGGCGTGCTTCGCCGACGCGGGGCATGCGGCCGCCGCCGCCCTCCCCGAACGCGACCCTCAAGGGCCGGGCGTTCGACCCGCTGCGGGTGGCAGTCGAAATCGTGGCCGCCCTCGCGGACGCGGTGGTGGTGACTGGAGTGGATCGGCATGTGCTCACTGCCAACCGCGCGGCGGCCGAGTTGTTCGGCCGACCGCTCGAGGACCTCCCGGGGACGCCGATTGACGACCTCGTCCTCATCGCCGAGCGGCAACACGTGGCGGAGCGCGAGCACCGCGCGGTCGAGGGCGAAGAGCAGCGATACGAGACGACGATCGTCAGCGCGGCGGGGAACGAGCGGGTCGTCGCCGTATCGACGACCCCTCTGGTGGTCGACGGCGAGCTGCTCGGTACGGTGGCGACGCTGCGCGACGTCACCGAAGAGAAGCAGGCGCAGGACACCCTCGCGCGGTCGGAGGCGCGTTACCGCAACCTGTTCGAGTCGGCGTCGGATGCCATCGCGACGTTCGACGCGAACGGTCGCTTCACCACCTTCAACCACGCCGCTGAGATCATCTCCGGCTACCGCCGCGAAGAGCTGGTGGGCCAATGGTTCGCCCCCATGCTGCCTGACGACGAGCTCCCCAAGGCGCTCGCGCACTTCCAGAAGGCGCTCGCCGGTGAGACCGGCTTGTTCGAAACGAGTTTCTATCGGAAGGACGGCGACGTCCGCACGATTCAGGTGACCTATTCGACGCCGCGGCTCGACGAGGAAGTGTTGTGCGTGATCCGCGACGTCACCGACCAAAAGATGCTGCAGGAGCAGTTGATCCAGTCCGAAAAGATGTCCGCGATCGGGCAGCTCGTATCGGGCGTGGCGCACGAGCTGAACAACCCGCTGGCCGGCATTTCCGCCTTCGCCCAGCTGCTGCTTTCCGAGAAACGCTTCCCGCCCGATCAGCGGACGGCCGCCGAGATGATCTACGCGGAGGCCCGGCGCGCGTCGCGCATCGTGCAGAACCTCCTGACCTTCGCCCGCCAGCACAAGCCGGAGCGCACCCCGACGTCCGTCAACCAGGTGCTCGATGACACCCTCGAGCTGCGCGGCTACGAGCTGCGGGTGCGCGGCATCGACGTGCAGCGGGACTACGATGAGCAGTCCCCTGAGACGATGGCCGATGCGCACCAGCTGCAACAGGTGTTCCTGAACCTGATCACGAACGCCGAGCAGGCGATGGAGCGGGCGGAGCGGGACCAGCAGCGCCTCACGATCCGCACGCGTCGCGCCGGCGACCTGATCCGGATCGAGGTCGAAGACACGGGCCCCGGCATCCCACCCAATCTGCTCGAGCGCATCTTCAACCCGTTCTTCACTACCAAACCCACGGGCTCAGGCACGGGGCTCGGGCTCTCCATTTCCCTGGGCATCGTGCGCGAGCACGAAGGGCGCATCTGGGCGGAGAACGCCACCCAGGGGGGCGCCCGGTTCGTGATCGAGCTGCCGATCGTGGCCCCGCGCCCGACCGGCGAGTTCCCGAGCGCCCCGGCTTCGCACCCGATCGCCGACCGGTTGCATGTGCTCGTGGTGGACGACGAGGCCTCTGTCCGGGTGGCGCTCCAGCGCTACCTCTCGAGCAAGGGCCACGAGGTGGAGACGACCGCCAGCGGCCGCGAGGCGCTCGCCCGCATGCGGGAGGACGCGTTCGATGCGGTCATCATCGACATGCGGATGCCGGACGTGTCGGGAGAGCAGCTGTTCGGCGAGCTCAAGGCCCGCGACCCGTCCTATGCGGAACGCGTAATCTTCACGACCGGGCAGCTGGTGGACGACAGCGTGCGCACCTTCCTCGCTTCCACCGGCCGGCCCTGCGTGCCCAAGCCGTTCGAATTCAGCGCCTTCGACCAGGTCCTGCCCGCGCGGCGCGCGTCCTGAGCTGGGTCGCCTTGCCACGAAGCAACGGGGGCCGCGTCGTCCGCGGCCGCCGTCCCGTTCCACCGGCGAGAATTCCTCAGGCGCGCTGCAGGTGCAGCCGGCGCCGCAGGTGCAGCACTGGCAGGCCGCTCTGATCCTCGTGATCGTCGCGCTCCTCGTGCATGCGCATCATGCGGTCCTCGCGCGCCGGAACCTTCCAGGATAAGGTCATGCGCTTCTGCTTGCGCAGAATCTCGATCGACACGGTTTCGCCCTTCTCATACGAGCGCAGGATCCGCATCGCGTGCGACGGGTTGGCGGGCTTCCGCCCGCCGATAGAGGTGATCACGTCGCCGCCCTTCAGGGGCAGGCTCGAGTCCACCGGCGCCTTCACGACGAGCACGCCGTCCTTCGCCCCGAAGTACTCGCCGAGGTCGGAGTTGAGGCTCACGAGCTCGAGATCACCCCACGGCGATCCGAACATCTCGAAGTGATCCATGCCGGGCATCGGAGCCCAGCCGATCTCCGGCGGCCCGGGGATCGCCATCTGGAACTTCCCGCCCATGTCCGCGGCGACGAGCGTCGTTTGCTTCGTGTCACTGCCCCGGCGAAATTCGACCTTCACCGTGTCATCGGGCTCGAGCCGGCGGGCGAGCTCGACCAGCTTACGCCCGGGACCGGACTCATCGTCGTCTTCCGCCTTGACGGCGGCGAGCGAGGTGCCGTTGAACTTCGTGATGATGTCGCCGACCTTGAGGCCCGCCTTGTCCGCGGGACCCCCAGGCGTGACTCCTTCGATCTTGGCGCCGATTTTGTCGGTCTCGGGGCTCGCGTCGGTGCGCACCACCACGCCGATCCGGCCGCGGTGGTCGCCCATCATGAACGCCCGGACGCGCGGCGGGCGCGGCGGGCGGGGCGTGCCCTGCGCCGCGAGCCCGGCCGAGGAGACGGCGAGCACCGATGCGACGATGATCCAGTTCCGCTGCATTTGAGATAATCCTCCGGGGGCGCTAGAGCCCCACGTACGCGGCACGCGTCACGCGGACGCTCACGAGCTGCTCCATGAGATCCACCCGCTGCTGCCACAGGTTGACGAGGTCGGCGGAGTGAGCCTGGGCTTGAGAGGGGCCCAGCTGTGCCAACTCGCCGTCGATGACGGCAATGCGGTCTTCCAGGGCGGCCGCGAGCGCCGCGGAGCGGCCGCTCGTCACCCGTCCGTCGGGATCATAACGCCCCAGCTGCTGCTCCAGCGTCGCCGATTCCTCTTTCACGCGGGCGAGCTCGGCGGCGTCGACCGACTTGGTCCAGAACGGCCGGAACACGAGGAGCCCGGCGACCGCCGCAGCGGCGGCCAGGCCCGAGACGCCCCACCGTTCGCGGCGTCGGCGCCGCTCGACCAGACCGGCGTCCCGCACCGCGGGCCAGCGGTCCCGCGCCGGCCGCCGCGCCGGCAGCGCCTTCAGCTGCGCGACGCGCTGGTACAGCGCCTCGAGCTCCGCCCGACACGCCGCGCATCCCGCCACGTGTTGCCGCGCCCACGCGGACGCTTCCCCGGCCGCGAGCGCCAACACGTCGTCCATCGTGCAGTGCATCATCGTGCGACTCCTTCATCGAGCATCCGCCGCAACCGGACGTGGGCGCGCGCCAGCTGCGACTTGGAAAAACTCACCGTCTTGCCCATCTGCTCCGCGATCTCCTCGTGCGTGTAGCCCTCGACATCGTGCAGCCACACCACCGCACGCGATGTCTCGCTCAACTGCTCGAATGCCCGCTCGAGATCGATCTGCACAGGGACGGCGCCCGGGCTCATTCCCGCGGACCTCGCGATCGCCCCCACTCCCGCTGCCTCTTCGTGGAACTCCTCCGTCTCGCGCACCCGGTCATGCCGGATCCGCATCAGGGCTTTTGATGTGGCGATCTGGCGGATCCAGCCCCACAGGTGTCCTTCCCCGCGGTACTGCTTGATGCTCCGGACCACTTCGAGGAACGTCTCCTGCAGCACATCCTCGGCGTCCTCGGGGCGGCGCAACACGCGGAGCGCGAGATTGTACACGGGCGTCTCGAAGGCCCGGTAGAGCGCCTCAAGCGCCTCCAGATCGCCCGACTTCGCCCGGGCTACGAGAATGTCGGGGACGGCGAGTGAGATGGTCATCTCCTGAAAAACATAGATGCGTCACCTCCGAAAGACGTCGCGCGCAAAACGAAAGACGTAGCACAACGGCGTCACGCGGAACCGTCACGCCAGACGACGTCGCGCGACGTCGTTGTGCTACGTTCTCGCTTGACGTTGTCGCGTGACGCCGTCTAACCAATTGCTATTCTGTAAGTTGCAGCTATTTTCCGGAATGCCGCTCGACAAGTCCACGCTGCACACCTGGCTGCACCACTGGCAGGACGAATACGACGCCGCCTACCTCTACCTGGTGCTGGCCGGCCAGGAGCCGGACACCAAGCGCAAGGATGTCTACATCAAGCTCGCTGGCGTGGAGGAGCGGCACGTTCAGATGTGGGACCAGCTCCTCGCCGACCACGGCCACCGCGTCGGCCGGCCGCGCCCTTCCTTCAACGCGCGTCTCAGGGCCTGGTTCGGGCGCCGCTTCGGGCCCAACTACCTGCTGCCCTTGCTGCTACGCGAGGAGGGGCAGGAGGTGAAAGGGTACATGGACCTCCACAAGGAGGTCAGCTTCGACGACGCTCGGGAGGTGTCGCTCAAGCTCGCCAAGGAGTCGGCTGCGCATGCCGAGACGCTGGCGGCTCTCGCCGGTCGGGCTGCGGAGCCCTGGCACAAGACGGGGTCGGGGGGCTTCCTGCGCAACGTGGTTTACGGCTTCAACGATGGCCTGACCGCCAATTTCGGGCTGGTGGCGGGCGTGATCGGGGCCGAAGTCGCGCCGCACATCCTGTTGGTGTCGGGGATCGCGGGGATGTTTGCCGACGCGCTGTCCATGGGCGCCTCGGGCTACCTGGCGGCCAAGAGCGAGCAGGAGGTGTACGACCACGAGATCGCCATGGAGAAGGAAGAGATCCGGATCATGCCCGAGGTAGAGGAGGAAGAGCTCGCGCTCGTGTATCAGACGAAGGGCATCGAGGCCGGCATCGCGCGCAAGATGGCGGCCGAAGTGATGCGCGACTCGCAGCGCGCCCTCGATGAGCAGGTGCGGGAAGAGCTGAAAATCGGTGAAGCCCACGCGACGCCGTTCAAGGAGGGGTGGCTGACCGGCGCGTCGACGGCGATCGGCGCGTTCATCCCCGTGGCGCCGTTCCTCGTGTTCAGCGGGCACACGGCCGCCTGGACCGCCTTCACGATTGCGATGTGCTCCCACTTCGCGGTCGGCGCCGCGCGCAGCGTTTTCACCGGGCGGGGCGTGCTCCGGAGTGGGGTCGACATGTTCGCGGTCGGACTGGGCGTCGCAGGGGTCGGCTACGTCGTCGGAGATGTGGTCGCAAAGATCTTCTAGACCACGAAGTTCACCAGACGATCCTGCACGTAGACGGTCTTCCGGACCGGCTTACCGTTCACAAACTTCTGTACCGACTCGTCCTGCAGCGCCCGCGCGACGACCTCCGCCTCGCTCGCCCCCCGGCTCACCGTCACCCGCCCGCGCACCTTCCCGTTTACCTGCACCACCACTTCCACATCTCCCGCCGCAGCGAGCCGCTCGTCAAACGCGGGCCACGTCGCCGTGAAGATTGACTGCTCGTGTCCCAGCAACGACCACAACTCCTCGGCTAGGTGCGGCGCGTAGGGCGCCAGCATCACGAGCAGGGGCTCGACCGCATCCCGGTTCGCGCATCCCGCATCCCGCAAGGCGTTCACGTACTCCATCATCGCCGCGATCGCCGTGTTGTAGTCCAGGCCTTCGGTGTCGGCGGTGACTCGCTGGATCGTTTGGTGCAGCTTGCGCGCGACCTCGGGGGGAAGGACTGACCCCGGGTGCGAGCTCGGGGTTCCCGGAGTCCGTTGGGCCGCTTCGT
>WNFA01002414.1_pt1 | contig 15405 bp, 22 predicted proteins | sample 5400481 | NCBI WGS metagenome assembly WNFA01 (sample SAMN13153340, study PRJNA577476) | soil metagenome | isolation source: 120 cm saprolite under Douglas fir tree site 2 hole 1 replicate 2 | place: USA:California | collected 2015-04-18
CGCCTTCGGGGCTGCCGAGGAAATCATAGGCGTCCTTCGCCGCGTTCGCGATCACCAGCGCCTGCGGATCGGCGAGCCCGATGTCCTCGATCGCCATGCGCACCACGCGCCGCGCGATGTAGAGCGGGTTCTCGCCGGCATCGAGCATGCGGCAGAGATAATAGAGCGCCGCGTCCGGATCGGAGCCGCGCACCGACTTGTGCAGGGCCGAGATGAGATTGTAGTGGCCGTCCTGCGACTTGTCGTAGATCGGCGCACGGCGCTGCACGATCTCGGTGAGCTTCTGCGTGTCGAAGGCCTCGCCCTTGCGGGCGGCGCGCCAGACCTCCTCGGCGAGCGTGAGCGCGGCGCGGCCGTCGCCGTCCGCCATGCGGATGAGCGCGGCACGCGCGTCCTCGTCGAGCGGCAGCTTCTTGTTCTCGATCGCCTCGGCGCGCGCGAGCAGCCGTTCGATCGCCTCCGCGTCGAGCGGCTTGAACACCAGCACGCGCGCGCGCGACAAAAGCGCGGCGTTGAGCTCGAAGGACGGATTCTCGGTGGTGGCGCCGACCAGGACGACGGTGCCGTCCTCCATCACCGGCAGGAACGAGTCCTGCTGGGCGCGGTTGAAGCGGTGCACCTCGTCGACGAAGAGGAGCGTGCCCTTGCCGGTCTCGCGCCGCGCGCGTGCCGCATCGAAGACCTTCTTGAGGTCCGCGACGCCCGAAAACACCGCCGAGATTTGCTCGAAATGCAGATCCGTCGCGTCGGCCAAGAGCCGCGCCACCGTGGTCTTGCCGGTGCCGGGCGGTCCCCAGAAGACGAGCGAGCCGAGCGAGCGCGTCTCCAGCATGCGGGTGAGCGCGCCGTCCGGCCCGAGCAGATGATCCTGGCCGACCACGTCGGCGAGCTTTTCGGGCCGCAGCTTGTCGGCGAGCGGACGCGGCGCATCGCGGTCGAGACCGGCGGCCGCGAACAGATTGCCTCCCCGCTCGGCGCGCGGGCTCATCCGTCTCGTCCTTTCATCCTCCGAACATGGCGGTGATCTGCTGGCCGCCGCGCTGGATGGTGACGCGCCAGAGCCGGCTCGGCTGCGCGGTGACGCGCTGCAGGTCGGCCGTGCTGGCGATCGGTTCGTTGTTGACCGCGATGATGAGGTCGCCGCGCTGGAAGCCGTAAGTCTGCGCGAGCGAGCCGTTGGCGACCTCGACCACGGCGACGCCCTCGGCCGAGCTGTCGAGGCGCAGTTCCTCCGCCAGCGCGGGCGAGAGGTTCACCACCTTCGCGCCGAGGAAGGGCGAGCGCGAGCGGATCACCACCTCGTTGCGCGGCGTCTCCGGCGCGTTCTCGAGCGCGATCGCGACGCGGGTCTCGCGGCCCGCGCGCATGACCGAAAGCTGCGCCTGCCCGCCGAGCGCCTTGGTGGCGAAGCGATAGTCGAACGCGTTGGGATCATCGACCGGCTGGCCGTCGACGGCCACGATGAGATCGCCGGTCTTGAGGCCCGCGCGCGCCGCCGGGCTCTTTGCCGTAACGCTCGCGACGAGCGCGCCCGCCGGACGCTTGAGGCCGAGCCCTTCGGCGATCTCCGACGTCACCACCTGCAGCTTGGCGCCGAGCCACGGCCGGCGCACCACGCTCGATCCGCCCTGCGCCGAGGCGATCACCGCGCGCACCATGTTGACGGGAATCGCGAAGCCGATGCCCTGCGAGCCGCCCGAGCGCGAGAAGATCGCGGTATTGATGCCCACCAGGCGGCCGCCGAGATCAACCAGCGCGCCGCCGGAATTGCCCGGATTGATGGCGGCGTCGGTCTGGATGAAGAACTGATAGTCGGTGATGCCGATCTGCGTGCGCGCGACCGCCGAGACGATGCCGTGGGTCACGGTCTGGCCGACGCCGAACGGGTTGCCGATGGCGAGCACCACGTCGCCGACCTGCAGCGCGTCCGAATCGCCGAGATCGATCGCGGCGAAGCGCTCGCGCCCGTCGCGCAGGCGCAGCACGGCGAGGTCGGAGCGGGAATCCTTGAGCACGATCTCGGCCTCGAACTCGCGCTTGTCGGCGAGCGAGACCTTGATCTGGTCGGCGCCCTCAATGACGTGGTTGTTGGTGACGACGAGCCCGGCATGGTCGACGATCACGCCGGAGCCGAGCGAGCGCTGCACCTGCTCACGCGGAATCCCCGAGCCGCCGAAGAAGCGGCGGAAGATCGGGTCATCGAGCAGCGGATTGCGGTTCTCGACGACCTTGGCGGCGTAGACGTTGACCACGGCGGCCGCCACGCGCTTGACCACCGGCGCATAGGACAGCGTGAGCTGGCCCGGCGAGGCCGGCACCACCCGCCCGTCCTGGGCGGCGGCGAGCGGGGACAGACAGGCCAGCAGGACGGCCGCCGCGATCCCGTACAATCGCATAGGGAATCTCCGAAAAATCATGCGCGCGAGATATAGCGGGCCCACCGCGGCATTTGAAGGGCAGGCAAGCAGGTCCAAAACGGGCGTCATGCCCGCGAAAGCGGGCATCCAGTACTCCGCAGCCTGGCAGCTTACGCCGAGACGCCGAGGAGTACTGGATCGTCCGCTTACGCGGACGATGACGGCCGCAGGCGTGGCGACTCGGGAGGCCCTACTCCCTCGCCGGCATCGTGCGCAGATAGGCGACGATGGCGTCCAGGTCCTGGGCTGTCATCTTGGCATAGTAGGCATAGCCCATCGGCGGCTTGAGCTTCGTGCCGTCGCGCCGGGCGCCCTGGGTAATGGCGCGCTTGATCTCGTCGTCGCTCCACGCGCCGATGCCCTTGTCCTTGTGCGAGGTGATGTTGCGCGACACCGAGACGCCCCACGGACCCTTGAACTCGAAGCCGCCGCTGCCCATGCGCGTGAAATCGCGCCCCTTCGCGCCCATCGGGGTATGGCACTCCATGCAGTGCGCGATGGTGACGAGATAGAAGCCGCGCTTGACCTTGTCGCGCAGGTCGGCCTCGCCCATCGGCTTCGACGCGTTCGGCACCTCCATCGGCGGCAACGCGATCTTGTAGACCGGCGCCGGCACCTGGTTCTTCACCGGCGGCAGCGAGTGCACATAGGCGGCGATGGCGTCGAGGTCGCCCGGGGTCAAGACCTTGTAGAACGCCGTCGGCATGACCTGCGCGACCGGCACGCCATTCGGCCGCATGCCGGTGGTCATCAGCTTCTTGATGTCGGCTTCGCTCCAGGAGCCCATGCCGGTCTCCCTGTCGGAAGTGATGTTGGAGGCGGTGACGTCGAACGGCGCCTCGTCGAAGCGCAGGCCGCCGGAGAACGCCTTGTCGAACTGCGGGCCGTTCGGACCCCTGGGCGTGTGGCAGTTGTGGCAGGTCATCACGGTGTCGACGAGGTATTTTCCCCGCTCGATCGCGGCCTTCGTCTGCGCGCTGGCCGCGGTCGCCGCCGAGGCGAGCGCCAAGAGTCCAATCGCAACCTGCCGCATCATCCTGTTCCTCCCCGTGCCGACATGAAATGCCGCGCCATGACTCGGCGCGGCGCAGCCAGAGTAGCGGATGCGGAAGGAATGGCAACTCGGACTCGCGTCCTCTTCGTAGGTTGGGTCGAGCGTCAGCGAGACCCAACACCACGATGTCCGTGCTCGCGATTGTTGGGTCTCGCAAGAGCTCGACCCAACCTACGAGCTCGCAATGACGGGAACAGGCGAATCAAAAAGGGGCCTCGCGGCCCCTTCGATTGTCTTGCCCCGGCTTCGCCGGCTCACGCGGCGGGCGCGGCCTCTTCCTCGGCCTTCTTCTCCTGCACGGGACCGGAATCCTGGCCCTTGGCATCGACGTCGCGGTCGACGAACTCGATGACGGCGACCGGCGCGCTGTCGCCGTAGCGGAAGCCCGCCTTCATGACGCGGAGATAGCCGCCCTCGCGCTCCTTGTAGCGCGGGCCGATCACATCGAAGAGCTTCTTGACCATGCCGACGTCGCGGATCTCGGCGATCGCCTGGCGCCGCGCATGCAGGTCGCCACGCTTGCCGAGGGTGACGAGCTTCTCGACGATCGGGCGCAGCTCCTTCGCCTTGGGCAGCGTCGTGGTGATCTGCTCGTGCTTGATCAGCGCGGCCGCCATGTTGGCGAACATGGCGCGGCGATGCTCGGCCGTGCGGTTGAGCTTGCGGTGGGCGTTACCGTGACGCATCGCCGTATTCCCTCTTTCAACTCTCCGCTCGTCATGCCCGCGAAAGCGGGCATCCACGTCTTACTTTCATCCAACCAAGCCGTGGATGGCCGGGACAAGCCCGGCCATGACGCTTCGCGTCAGTAATGGTCCTCGAAGCGCTTGGCGAGCTCTTCGATGTTCTCGGGCGGCCAGCCCGGCACTTCCATGCCGAGATGGAGGCCCATCTGCGCCAGCACTTCCTTGATCTCGTTGAGCGACTTGCGGCCGAAGTTCGGCGTGCGCAGCATCTCGGCCTCGGTCTTCTGCACGAGGTCGCCGATGTAGACGATGTTGTCGTTCTTGAGACAGTTGGCCGAACGCACCGAGAGCTCGAGCTCGTCCACCTTCTTGAGGAAGGCCGGATTGAAGGCGAGATCGGGGATCGACTCGATCGCGACCTCCTTGCGGGGCTCCTCGAAGTTCACGAACACGTTGAGCTGGTCCTGCAGGATGCGCGCCGCGTAGGCGAGCGCATCCTCCGGGCTGAGCGAGCCGTTGGTCTCGATCTGCATCGTGAGCTTGTCGTAGTCGAGGATCTGGCCCTCGCGGGTGTTCTCGACCTTGTAGGAGACCTTCCTCACCGGCGAGTAGAGGCTGTCGACCGGGATGAGGCCGATCGGCGCGTCCTCCGGCCGGTTGCGCTCGGACGGCACGTAGCCCTTGCCGGTGTTGACGGTGAACTCCATGCGGATCTCGGCGCCTTCGTCGAGATGGCAGAGCACCAGCTCGGGATTGAGGATCACGATGTCGCCGACGGTCTGGATGTCGCCGGCGGTGACCACGGCGGGTCCCGATTTCTTCACCACCATGCGCTTGGGACCGTCGCCCTGCATCTTGATGGCGATGTCCTTGATGTTGAGCACGATGTCGGTCACGTCCTCGCGCACGCCGGAGATCGAGGAGAATTCGTGCAGCACTCCGTCGATATGGACGGACTGCACGCTCGCGCCCTGCAGCGAGGAGAGCAGGATGCGCCGCAGCGCATTGCCCAGGGTGAGACCGAAGCCGCGCTCGAGCGGCTCGGCCACGACCGTCGCGGACCGTTTGGGGTCCTGGCCCGCGGACACCTGCAGCTTGTTGGGCCGGATCAGTTCTTGCCAGTTCTTCTGGATCGTCACGTCATCACCGTTCGTTGAGCGGCGGGGCCCGTCCCCGCGCATCCCACTCCGCCCCGTGGGAGCATTCGGCGGCGGCGGACCGCGCTCGCTGGTCCGCCGGATGAAAAATCAGACGCGCCGGCGCTTGCGCGGCCGGCAGCCGTTGTGCGGGATCGTCGTCACGTCGCGGATCGACGTGATCATGAAGCCGGCGGACTGCAACGCGCGCAGCGCCGACTCGCGCCCGGAGCCGGGTCCCGCGACCTCGACCTCGAGCGTGCGCATGCCGTGTTCCTGCGCCTTGCGCGCGGCGTCCTCGCCCGCGACCTGCGCCGCATAAGGCGTCGACTTGCGCGAACCCTTGAAACCCATGGTGCCGGCCGACGACCAGGCGATCGTATTGCCCTGCGCGTCCGTGATGGTGATCATGGTGTTGTTGAAGGTCGCGTTCACATGCGCGACGCCGGAGGAGATGTTCTTGCGCTCGCGGCGGCGGACGCGGGTGGCTTCCTTACCCATTCCTGTTTCCCTTCAGGGGCCCGCCGACGACGGCCGAGCCGGAACTAGACGATGATCAGGCGGTCGGCTTCTTCCTGCCGGCGATCGGCTTCGACGGACCCTTGCGGGTGCGCGCGTTGGTGTGGGTGCGTTGGCCCCGCACCGGCAGGCCGCGGCGATGCCGCAGCCCGCGATAGCAGCCGAGATCGGTCAGCCGCTTGATGTTGAGCTGAACCTCGCGCCGCAGGTCGCCCTCGACGATGTAATCGCGGTCGATCACCTCGCGGATCTGCAGCACTTCCTGGTCGGTCAGCTGCGAGACCCGCCGCTCCTGCGGGATGCTGACCTTCTGCATGATCTCGTGCGCCTTCGTGGGCCCGATGCCATGGATATATTGCAGCGCGATCACCACGCGCTTGTTGGTCGGGATGTTCACACCGGCGATACGGGCCACGGGGGCTTGCTCCTCTGCCGGCAGGCGCCGGCGCTGTCCCACAATCCAGCTTCAAGAAAGGACGTCGCTTAAACGATAAACGTCAACACGACGCCCTCCCCGCGCTCCGCGGGCCCGGCATCGTGTAAAACTTTCTACGACTGGGTGTCGGGTATGTACGCAGTCTCGCCACGTCCGTCAACCTCTGCGACCCCTCTTGCGGGCCGGTTTTTTCACGGTTTTCCGGGGTCTTCGCCGACCGCCGGCAACTCGCCCGCGGGGCGCTTTCGCGCGCTTGCGGGAACCGGCCGCCCGACCCTTCCGACGTGATTTTGCCCCCCGCTTGCCCGACGCGCCGCGCTTGGGCGCCGGCCGGGCAGTCTTGCGCGGCGTTCCGCTCGGGGCCTGCCGGCGACGAGGCCGTCCGGCGTGTCCGTCGAGGGCCTGCCCGATCGCCGCCGTGACGTGCGGGATCGGCGCCATGCCGTCGACCGTTCTAAGGGTCCCCTTTTTACTGTAATATGTTACCAGCGGCGAAGTCTGCGCCCGGTAGGCGACAAGCCGCTTCTTGAGCACCTCCGGATCGTCGTCCGGCCGCACGGTTTCGCCGCGCGCCGCCGTCTCGCCGATTCGCTTGTTGATGCGGTCGAGCAGGATGCCCTCGTTGCATTTGAGCTCGATCACGCCGTCGAGGGAGAGGCCCTTTTCCCGCAGCATGCGGTCGAGCGCCTCGGCCTGCGGCACGGTCCGCGGGAAGCCGTCGAGGATGAACCCGTTCTTCGCGTCCGGCTGGTCGATGCGCTCCGAGACGATCTGGACCACCATGTCGTCCGGCACCAGCTCGCCGCGCTCGATGATGTCCTTGGCCTTGAGCCCGACCGGCGTCCCTTCCCTGACGGCCGCGCGCAGCATGTCGCCGGTCGACAGCGGAACGATGCCGTATTTCTCCACCAGGCGCTGGGCCTGCGTGCCTTTGCCGGCTCCCGGCGGGCCGAGCAGAATCAGTCTCATGCGTTACGCCCCCGCGAAAGCGTGTGCCTCCCGCACACGCGCGCTGATGTCAAGAACCGCGCAGACCACGACCATGGCGGATATGCCGCTGAAGTTAAATGGAGGATGCATATAGGCAAACAGAATGTCCGGGATCAGGACCACGGCAAGAAGATAGATAGCGCCAAGCACCGTCAGTCGAGTGGCGACGAAGTCGAGACGAGCTGCGGTGGCTTCTCCGGGTTCGACGCCCGGAATTCTGGCAGCTTGACGTTTGAGCATCTCTGCGGCTGCATCAGGATCGAAAACGAACGCTGTGTACACGAACACGAACAAGAGAGTGATAGCTGCGTAGCAAAGCACCGAAACCGGTTGGCCAGGTAAAAGAGAGTTCGCGATCGCCTGATAGCCGAAGATGGCCGCGGCGGTTATCGGTACGTAGAGCAGCCACGAAGCGACCACGATCGGCACTACTCCGGCGTTGTTGATCTTCAACGGCAGATGCGTCGAGACCTCCTCGAATATCTTCCAGCCGATTTGCCGGGTTGGAAATTCGATTGGCACGCGTCGCCGCGCCATCTCGATCAGTGCAATAAAGCCGATGGCCGCGACCGATAGAGCCGCGAGAACGGTAACGTATTGGACAGATAGATATCCTTTGCTGACTGCCTCAAAGGCACCAGCGATGCTCGCGGTTGCGTCCATCACCACGCCCAGGAAGAGCATCAAGACGATCCCGTTGCCGATTCCGCGTGCGGTGATCTGGTCGCTGAGCCAGATCAGGAAGACAACGCCGCCGGTCAGCGTGATCACGGTGGACATGCGAAAAAAGAAGCCGGGATTGGAGACAGCCTGGGGGACGGCCTCCAGCGCAATGGCGAGACCGTAGGAGTGGACCGCAGCGAGCAGCACGGCGAGATAACGCGTGTACTGATCGAGGATGATACGACCCTTCTCTGCCTCTCCGTTGAGCCACCGGAGCGTCGGAGAGACGAACTTCATAAGCTGAATGGCGAGCGCGGCGGTTAGATAAGGAGCGATGCCGAGGGAGAAGATCCCAACCCAAGCAGCAGCGTTGGTCGAGAACTCCGCGAGACTTCCGCGCGGCCGCAATAACTGTTCCCACACCGCAATATCGATTCCCGGAAGTGGGATGTGGAGACCTAACCGATAGACGAGGAGCGCGCCCAACGTGAAGGCGACGCGCCGCGTCAGATCGGCGTTCATCTGCGCCGGCCTCGCAGCTTGGAGCGCTTGATGAGGCCTTCGTACTGGTGCGCCAAGAGATAGCCCTGGATCTGGGCCACCGTGTCCATGGTGACGCTCACCACGATGAGGAGCGAGGTGCCGCCGAAATAGAACGGCACGGCGAAATAGGAGATGAAGATCTCCGGCAGGATGCAGACGATGGCAAGATAGCCGGCGCCCACCACGGTGATGCGCGAGAGCACGTAGTCGATGTACTCGGCCGTGCGCTCGCCTGGCCGGATGCCGGGGATGAAGCCGCCGTGCTTCTTCAAGTTGTCGGCGGTCTCGGTCGGGTTGAACACGATCGCCGTGTAGAAGAAGGCGAAGAAGACGATCAGCGCCACGTAGAACAGGAGGAAGAGCGGGCGGCCGTGCGAGAGCTGGGCGACGACGGCGTTGACCCAGTCCGGCATCTGCCCCGAGTTGAAATTGGCGACCGTGGTCGGCAGCAGCAGCAGCGAGGACGCGAAGATCGGCGGGATGACGCCCGAGGTGTTGAGCTTGAGCGGCAAGTGCGAGGACTGCCCCTCGAACATGCGATTGCCGACCTGCCGCTTGGGATATTGGATGAGCAGGCGGCGCTGCGCGCGCTCCATGAACACGATGAACGCGATGACCGCGACCGCCATCAGCGCGACGAACAGGATGACGCCGGCGGAGAGCGCGCCCTGACGGGAGAGCTCGAGGGTACCGGCGATCGCGGAGGGCAATTCGGCGACGATGCCCGACAGGATGATGAGCGAGATGCCGTTGCCGATGCCGCGCGACGTGACCTGCTCGCCGAGCCACATCAGGAACATGGTGCCGCCGGTGAGCGTGATCACGGTGGAGATGCGGAAGAAGAAGCCGGGATCGGTCACCACCTGCCCCGAGCCTTCGAGCCCGATCGAGATGCCGTAGGACTGCACCGCCGCCAGCAACACGGTGAGATAGCGCGTGTACTGGTTCATGACCTTGCGGCCCTGCTCGCCCTCTTTCTTGAGCTGCTCGAGGGTAGGCGAGACCGTCGTCATCAGCTGAATGATGATCGAGGCCGAGATGTACGGCATGATGTTGAGGGCGAAGATCGCCATGCGGTGGATGCCGCCGCCGGCGAACATGTTGAACATGCCCAGAATGCCGCCCGATTGCGTGCGAAAGATCTGTTCCCAGGCGGTGGGATCGATGCCGGGCAGCGGGATGTAGGTGCCGAGCCGATAGACGAGGAGCGCGCCCAGGGTGAACCAGATGCGCTTCTTGAGCTCCTCGGCCTTGGCGAGCGCGGAGAAGTTCAGATTGGCGGCGAGTTGTTCCGCTGCTGAGACCATGGCGTGCGGCTCCGGTTGCGCCCCGAAACGAAGGGTTGCGGCCTATATGGGGATCAGGCCGCCTTTTTACCCCCCTCGGCCTTGGGCGGCGCGAGGATTTTGACCGAGCCGCCGGCCTTCTCGACGGCCGCGACCGCCGATTTGGACGCGCCGTAGACCTCGAAATTGACCTTGGCCTTGATCTCGCCCGCCCCGAGCAGGCGCACGCCGTCCTTGGCGCGGCGAAGCACGCCCGCGCGCACCAGCGCGCTGACGTCGACCACGTCCTTGAGGTCGATCTTGCCGGCGTCGATCGCTTCCTGCACCTTGCCGAGGTTCACCTCGTTGAGCTTCTTGGCAAAAATATTGGTGAACCCGCGCTTGGGCAGGCGGCGGTGGAGCGGCATCTGGCCGCCCTCGAACCCCTTGATGCGCACGCCCGAACGCGCGGTCTGGCCCTTGCCGCCGCGGCCGCCGGTCTTGCCCATGCCGGACCCGATGCCGCGCCCGATGCGCTGGCGCTTCTTGCGCGAGCCCGGCCGGTCGGCGATTTGGTTGAGCTTCATCGCTCTTCTCCTGTCCCACTTTCGTCATGTCCGGGCTCAGGCCCGACATCCACGTCTTCTTCCCAAGCCAAGACGTGGATGGCCGGGACAAGCCCGGCCACGACGCAAAATTACTTTGCCTCCACCACCTGCACGAGGTGCTGGACTTTTGCGATCATGCCGCGCACCGCCGGCGTGTCGGGCAGCTCGGAGACGCGGCCGATGCGGTTGAGATTGAGGCCGATCAGCGTCTCGCGCTGCGTGTGGTGACGGCGGATCGCGCTGCCGATCTGCCGCACCTTGATGGTCTTCGCCTTCGTGCTCATGGTCGCTTCTCAGTCTTTTTCAGCGGCGCCCGCCGCGCGTGCGATCACTCGGTCGCGGCCTCGCCTTCGCCGCCCTCGCGGCGACGCGATTGCAGGGCCGAGACCTTGATGTTACGGCGCGCCGCGACCGAGCGCGGCGAATCCTGATGCTTGAGCGCGTCGAAGGTCGCGCGCACGACGTTGTACGGGTTGGACGATCCGAGCGACTTCGCCACCACGTCCTGCACGCCGAGCGTCTCGAACACGGCGCGCATGGGGCCGCCCGCGATGACGCCGGTGCCGGGAGGCGCCGCGCGCAGGAAGACCTTGCCGGCGCCGTGGCGGCCCGCGACGTCGTGATGAAGCGTGCGGCCCTCGCGCAGCAGCACGCGCACGAGGCCGCGCTTCGCCGCTTCGGTCGCCTTGCGGATCGCCTCCGGCACCTCACGCGCCTTGCCGTGGCCGAAGCCGACGCGGCCCTTCTGGTCGCCGACGACGACCAGCGCGGCGAAGCCGAAGCGCCGGCCGCCCTTCACCACCTTGGCGACACGGTTGATGTGGACGAGCTTGTCGGTGAACTCGCTGTCCCGCTCGTCCCGGTGCCGTTCGCGTTCACGTGCCATTTGGGTTGTCCGTTCTCTTTGATCAGAAGTTGAGCCCGCCTTCGCGGGCCGCATCGGCGAGCGCCTTGACGCGGCCGTGATACATGTAGCCGCCGCGATCGAACACGACGTCCTTGACGCCCGCCGCCACGGCGCGCTCGGCGAGCTTCTTGCCGACCGCCTTGGCGGCGTCGATATTGGCCCCTGTCTTGAGCGAGCCGCGCATGTCCTTCTCCATCGAGGACGCGGCGGCGACGGTCGCGCCTTTGCGGTCGTCGATCAGCTGGGCGTAGATGTGCTTGGAGGAGCGGAACACGGAGAGGCGCGGCCGGATGCCGGCGGCCGCCTTGATCGACCGCCGCACGCGCGCCGTTCGCCGCTCGCTCTGCTTCTTGAGCTTGGCCATGATCGGCTCCCGTTACTTCTTCTTGCCTGCCTTGTAGGCGACCAGCGCCCGCAAGAGTTTGCGCACCTTGCGCCCTTTCCCGGGCACCCGATCGTGACGTCCACGAGCCGCGTCGAAGGGCACGCGCAGCAATATGCCGTTGGCGGTCTTGATCAGCACCTCCAGCGGTCGTGCGGGCTTGCGATACGTGATCGCGGTCATTTCTTCTTCCCTTCCTTGCGGAAGATGTACTCGTCGGAATACCTCACGCCCTTGCCCTTGTAGGGCTCGGGCTTGCGAAAGCCCCGGATTTCCGCCGCCACCTGCCCGACCTTCTGCCGGTCGATCCCCGAAATCAGCACCTCGGTCGGCTTCGGCGTCACGATCGTGATGCCGGCCGGGATCGGGTAGACGACGTCGTGGCTGTAGCCGAGCGCGATCTGCAGGTTCTTGCCCTGCACCGCGGCGCGATAGCCGACGCCGGTGATGTCGAGCTTGCGCTCGAAGCCCTTGGTCACGCCCGCGACCAGATTGGCGACCAGGGTGCGGGACGTGCCCCACATGGAGCGCGCGCGCTTGGTCTCGTTGCGCGGGTCGACCTTGACGGCGCCGTTGTCCATCTTGACGGACACGTCGCCAGGCAACACGACCTCGAGGGCGCCTTTCGGCCCCTTCACCTTCACCGTCTGACCCTCGACGCTCGCCGTCACACCCGTCGGGATGGCGACCGCCCTTTTGCCGATACGAGACATGGTCTTTCCTCGTCTCCGAGTCTCAGAACACCGTACACAGGATCTCGCCGCCCACGTTGGCGTCGCGCGCCTCGTGGTCGGCCATCACGCCCTTCGGCGTCGAGACGATCGCGACGCCGAGACCGTTGTTGATGCGCGGCAGCGCCTTCACCGAGGCGTAGACGCGCCGGCCCGGCTTCGAGACCCGCTCGATCTCGCGGATCACCGGGGCGCCGTCGAAATACTTGAGCTCGATCTCGATTTCGTTGCGCCCGTCCTTGTGCTCGAGGGTCGCGTAGCCGCGGATATAGCCCTCGCTCTTGAGCACCTCGAGCACGCGCGTGCGCAGCTTCGAGCTCGGCGTCGACACTTTCGGCTTGGCGCGCTGCTGCGCATTGCGGATGCGCGTGATCATGTCGCCGATCGGATCGTTCATCGCCATCGTCCGATCCTCCTCACCAGCTCGACTTGACCAGGCCGGGGACCAGGCCCTTGGAGCCGAACTCGCGGAGCGCGATGCGGCTCATCTTGAGCTTGCGGTAGAAGCCGCGCGGACGCCCGGTCACCTCGCAGCGATTGCGGATGCGGGTGGGCGAGCCGTTGCGCGGCATCTCGGCGAGCTTCAAGGTGGCGGCGAACCGCTCTTCCATCGGCTTTTTCTTGTCACGCGCGATCGCTTTGAGACGCGCGCGACGGCCACCGGTACTCTTGGCCATCTTGCGCCGCCGGTTGTTCTTCTCGATCGAGCTCTTCTTCGCCATGCGTCTCTCCTAGGTTTCCGCGTTTGAGGATCGGCCGAATGCCGCCTCACTGCCGGAACGGGAAATTGAATGCCTTGAGCAGCTCGCGCGCCTCCTCGTCGGTGCGCGCGGTGGTGCAGACCGTGATGTCCATGCCCCAGATCTCGGCCGCCTTGTCGTAGTCGATCTCCGGGAAGACGATGTGCTCCTTGATGCCGAGCGTGTAGTTGCCACGGCCGTCGAAGCTCTTCGGATTGAGCCCGCGGAAGTCGCGCACGCGCGGCAGGGCGATGTTGATCAGCCGGTCGATGAATTCGTACATGCGCGCCTTGCGCAGCGTGACCTTGCAGCCGATCGGCTGGTTCTCGCGCAGCTTGTAGGTCGCGATCGACTTGCGCGACTTGGTGATGACGGCCTTCTGGCCGGCGATCAGCCCGAGATCGTTGGCGGCCGACTCGACCTTCTTGCGGTCGGCGACGCCTTCGCCGATGCCCATGTTGATCACGATCTTGTCGACCGCGGGCACCTGCATCACGTTCTTGTAGCCGAACTTGTCGGTCATGGCCTTGCGCACGACCTGGTCGTAATGGCTGCGCATGCGCACGGGTCCGCCCTTGGGCGCGGCGCTCGGCCGGCCCTTTGCGGTCTTGTCGCCCTGCTCGCCCTGCTCGCCCTTCTCGGCCTTCTTGCCCTTGTCGGCCTTGCCTTGCGGCTTCTCGCCCGCGGCGGGCTTGGCGGCCTGCTCGCCCTTCTCGCCCTTGGCCGCCTTCGGCGCCTTCTCGGGCGCGCCCTTGTCGGCCTTCGGAGCCTTCTCGGCCTGCTCCGGTTTCTTCTTCTCGGTATCGTCAGCCATCGATCTCGGCTCCCGAACGCTTGGCGAATCTCACCTTCTTGTCACCCTGGATCTTGAAGCCGACGCGGGTCGGCTTGCCGTCCTTGGGATCGGCGATCGCCACATTGGACAGATGGACCGGCAGCTCCTTGGAGATGATGCCGCCCTCCTGCTGCGCGGTCTGGCGCTGGTGGCGCTTGACCATGTTGATGCCGCGCACCAGCACGCGGTCCTCGGACGGGCGCACCTCGAGCACCTCGCCGCTGCGACCCTTGTCGCGGCCGCAGAGCACGATCACCTTGTCGCCCTTCCTGATCTTGGCGGCCATCACAGCACCTCCGGCGCCAGCGAAATGATCTTCATGTGATTCTTGGCGCGCAGCTCGCGCGGCACCGGTCCGAAGATACGGGTGCCGACCGGCTCCATCTGCGGCGTGATCAGCACGGCGGCGTTGCGATCGAAGCGGATGATCGAGCCGTCCGGCCGGCGGATGTCCTTCGCGACCCGCACGACGACCGCCTTCATCACGTCGCCCTTCTTCACGCGCCCGCGCGGAATCGCCTCCTTCACCGAGACGACGATCACGTCGCCCACGGTGGCGTATTTGCGCTTGGAGCCTCCAAGCACCTTGATGCACATGACGCGACGCGCGCCGGAATTGTCCGCCACGTCGAGATTGGTCTGCATCTGGATCATGATGCTATCCTGGTCCTCTCTCGTTCCCGCACCGCGCCTTAAGCCACTGTCTGTTTCTTCTCGCCCCGGACCACCGTCCAGCGCTTGAGCTTCGAGATCGGCCGATGTTCCTCGATCCACACGATGTCGCCGACCGAATACTGGTTGGTCTCGTCGTGCGCGTAATATTTCTTCGAGCTGCGCACCGTCTTCTTGAGCACCGGATGGGTGAAGCGGCGCTCGACGCGCACCACGACCGTCTTGCTCTGTTTGTCGCTCACCACGGTGCCCTGGAGCGTGCGCTTCGGCATCTCGGCTCTCCTTACTTCGACTTCGGTTGCGCGGCACGCTTCTGCTGCGCGACCGTCCTGATGCGGGCGATGTCCCGGCGGACCTCACGCACGCGCGATGTGTTCGCCAGCTGACCCGTCGCCCGCTGGAAGCGCAGGTTGAACTGTTCCTTCTTGAGCTTGATCAGCTCGTCGTCGAGCTGATCAACCGTCATGGCCCGCAGATCGCCGGTGTCCAGCATGGCCTTACTCCGCGATACGCGCGACGAAGCGCGTCTTGATCGGCAGCTTGGCGGCGGCGAGCGCGAGCGCTTCCTTCGCCACGTTGATCGGCACGCCGTCGAGCTCGAACAGGATGCGGCCGGGCTTCACGCGCGCGACCCACAGTTCCGGCGCGCCCTTGCCCGAGCCCATGCGCACCTCGAGCGGCTTCTTCGACACCGGCACGTCCGGATAGACCCGGATCCAGACCCGGCCGGAACGCTTCATGTGGCGCGTGAGCGCCCGGCGCGCGGCCTCGATCTGACGGGCGGTGATCCGCTCCGGCTCGACCGCCTTGAGGCCATATTG
>WNFA01002676.1_pt1 | contig 15401 bp, 17 predicted proteins | sample 5400481 | NCBI WGS metagenome assembly WNFA01 (sample SAMN13153340, study PRJNA577476) | soil metagenome | isolation source: 120 cm saprolite under Douglas fir tree site 2 hole 1 replicate 2 | place: USA:California | collected 2015-04-18
AACGTGACGTCACCCGCTCTGCCACCGACAAAGACCGAGGAGCGTGTCCACTCTCTCGTCGTCGTGTTGCTTGCTCCGTCTGTTCTTGGCTTGCTTTGTTCCATCTTGAGCCAAGCCAATCCCGGCGGCGCCTGGTGGCTGTTTGCAGGTTTTGGAAATGCCGTGGGAGTTCTGGGGCTTGCCGTCGGGGTATTGATCGCGCTCGTTGCGGCTGGGCGCCGGAGAATCAGCGGTCCGATACTGTTGCTCATGTTGCTCGAAATTGGCGCGGTCTCGGTTGTGTCGTGGTTCTCCGCAAAGCTCGTCAAAAGTCCCTGGTTCTGATGTCCCATGGATCATAAGACAACTGTCATCGAATGTCCGAGAGATGCGTGGCAGGGATTGCCGGATCTCATTCCCACAGAGTACAAGGCGGAGTACTTGAGAGAGCTTGTGCTTGCGGGATTCAAGCACATTGATGCGGTGAGTTTTGTTTCGCCCAAACATGTGAAGCAGATGGCGGACAGTGAAGAAGTGATAGCGAAGCTGAATACTTCCCTTCCCGCCGGCACGCCGCTGCCGGAAATTATTGGAATCGTCGTGAATGAAAAAGGATTGGAGCGGGCGCTAGCTACGCCGGGCGTCAGCACTATCGGCTATCCATATTCGATCTCGGCTTATTTTCGACGTGCGAATGCCAACATGACACGGGACGAATCGCGGATGCTGGCCGAAAAGTTGAAGAAAGAAACGGCGGCGGCAAATCGCGGTTTGGTAATTTATATTTCGATGGCGTTTGGGAATCCGTACGACGAGCCGTGGGGGCCGGAGATCGTCGCCGACACTTTGGAGTGGCTGAAGGGTATTCGTGTGCGCACGGTTTCGCAAAGGATCACGTCGCGGGCATCGAGCTGGGAGTTCACTTGCACAGCCGGCCGGAGAATGCGGAAGAGAAAATTCTCGCGGCCTACGAGGCGGGGTGCCGGCGGTTTGACGGTGCGTTGACCGGGCTTGGCGGCTGCCCGTTTGCGGGAGACAATCTGGTCGGGAACATTGCGACGGAAGATATACTTGCGGCGCTTCGCAAAGCAGGCGCCGATCCGGGGATTGATTCGGCGCGGCTGACGAAGGTGCTCGAAATGACCAACGAGATTCGCGCGAAGTATGCGCATGCTCCGCTTGTGAACTAGAATCACTTGGATCGAACGATCCAGCCGAATAGGGGCTGCCGCGTTCTGGATGAATTGTCAACGCGCGCATCGAGGGAGATTGCTGCCATGTATCAAACACTTCTTCTCGAAATTACCGGAAATCTCGCTACGATCACGCTGAACCGGCCGGAAAAGCGCAACGCCATCTCCACCCAAATGATGGCGGAACTGCAGACGGCGCTCGACGAGGTTGAACGAAGCCACGCGCGCGTGGGCATTCTTACCGGAGCCGGCAAAGCATTTTGCGCGGGCATGGATTTGGACATGCTTGCGGCGATTGGAAAACAATCTCCCGCGGAAAATCAGGAAGACTCGCGGCGGATTGCCAAACTGTTCCGCAGGATCTGGAGTTATCCCAGGCCGCTCATCGGAGCGGTGAACGGAGCAGCTTACGCCGGCGGCTGCGGTATCGCGACGCTATGCGATTTTACGATCGCCGTGCCGGAAGCAAAATTCGGTTACACGGAAGTGAAAATCGGTTTCCTGCCGGCAATTGTTTCCGTTTTCTTGACTAGGCAGATCGGAGAAAAGCGCTGCCGGGATTTATTGCTTACGGGCCGCATTATCGAAGCGGCGGAGGCGAAGGAGTTCGGCCTGGTGTCTGAGGTTGTTCCGGCGGAGCGCTTGATGGCGCGCGCGCACGAACTCGCAGAGCTGCTGATCGCGGCAAGCCCCAGCAGCCTCGCTCGCTCCAAACGGCTTCTGGTTTCCTCCGCGGCAGCGGGCGTGGACCACGATTTGGAACGCGCCATCCTGGAGAACGCGCGAATTCGTTGCACGCCCGATTTTCAGGAAGGACTCGCGTCCTTTCTCGAGAAGCGTAAGCCAGTGTGGCAGGGCGAACCGGAAAAATAAGGGACATGCGCATGATTGAATTTCATGACGCGGTGGTGCGCGTGCGCTACTCGGAGACGGATCAGATGGGCGTGGTTTATCACGCGAATTATCTGGTCTGGTTCGAGGTGGGGCGCGTCGAGTTGATGCGGGCGCTGGGATTCGAGTACAAGCGCATGGAAATCGAAGATGATTGCCGCATCGTGGTGGCTGATTTGCACTGCCGGTATCACCACTCCGCGATGTACGACGAGGTTCTGCGCATTCGGACGCGAATCGTGGAGTCGCGGAATCGTGTCGTCAAGTTTTCTTACGAAGTGATTCGCGACACGGACGGAAAAGTGCTGGCGAACGGAGAAACGACGCACGTGATTTGCGGGAAAAACGGACGCCCGAAATTACTGCCCAAGAAATACGAAAGCGTATTTAAATCCATCGTCGCGCCGCAACCGGATCGGAGCAGGGCATGAGCGTGGCGCTTAGCGGAAACGATCTCATTTTTCCGCAACTTTACGACGTGGCTCTGCGCGGCGCAGAAGTGCAGCTGACGGCTTCGGCGATTGAACGGATGAATGCTTCGCGCGCGGTAGTGGATCGGCTGGTGACGTCGGGCGCAACGGCATACGGAATCAATACGGGCTTCGGGAAACTGGCATCTGTGCGCATTTCTGCAGAACAGGTCCGGCAACTGCAAGTGAATCTTGTGCGTTCTCACTCTTGCGGAGTCGGCGCGCCGCTGAGCGAAGCGGAGACGCGCGCGATGATGCTGCTCCGCGCCAACGCGCTGGCGAAAGGATTGAGCGGGGTGCGCCCGCGAGTAGTCGAGACCCTTTGCCAGATGTTGAACGCCAAGGTGCATCCAGTGATTCCTTCGCAGGGTTCGGTGGGCGCTTCGGGCGACCTTGCACCACTGGCGCATTTGGCGCACGTGGTCATTGGCGAGGGCCGAGCGACATTTCGCGGAGAAGTTTTGCGCGGCGGCGAAGCCATGAAGCGCGCCGGGATTACCCCGGTGGCGCTGGAAGCGAAAGAAGGACTCTCACTCCTGAATGGCACGCAAGGGATGCTGGCGCTGCTGAGTCTGGCCTTGCTCGAAGCGGACGTTCTCGCGGACGCCGCGGATGTGGCCGCTTCCCTTTCGCTGGACGCGCTGCGCGGCAGTCCCGGTGCTTTCGATGCGCGGATCATGCACGCGCGGGCGTATGCGGGAGCGGCGACGACGGCGCGGAATCTGGCGCATCTGAATGAAGGCAGCCAGATTCGCGAGTCGCACCGTTCGGCGGAGAAAGATCCGCGCGTGCAAGATGCGTACAGCGTGCGTTGCACGCCGCAGGTACACGGCGCGGTGCGCGATTCGCTGGCACAGGCGCGAGAGATGGCGGCGGTGGAGCTGAACAGCGCGACGGACAATCCGCTCGTTTTTGTGCGGGACGCAAACAATGGCGACATTATCAGCGGGGGCAATTTTCACGGGCAGCCGTTGGCAATGGCAGCCGACCAAGTGGCTATCGCGATTGCGACGCTCGGTGGGATTGTTGAGCGGCGAATCGAACAGATGACAAATCCGCTGACTAGTATGCTGCCGGCCTTTTTGACGCCGGAGCCGGGACTAAATTCCGGATTCATGATCGCGCAGGTGACGGCGGCGGCGCTTACGAGCGAGAACAAGGCGCTTGCAACTCCCCATTCCGTGGATTCGATTTCGACTTCGGGCAATCAGGAAGATTACGTCTCAATGGGGATGGGTGGAGCGCGGCGGCTTGGCCGCATGCTGATCAATTTGCGAAATACGATCGCCATAGAATTGCTGTGTGCTTGCCAGGGGATTGATCTACTTGCGCCGTTACAGACGGGAACGCTGGCGAAAAAGGCGTACGAGGCAGTGCGGGCCAAGTCGCCTAAGGTTACCCAAGATCGGCCTCTGGCCGCGGATATTGAGGCAGTGTCCACTCTGGTGGCCGATGGCGCGTTCTCCTCACTGCTTCGCTAGGCCATGACGACGGAACTCTAGTCTGGAAGTCTAGTTAACAATAACTAGCCCCCTCCCCCTGTTTTTCATAAGTGTTGCATCTAAAGGACTTAGAGTCTATGTAAGTGGTTTAGAATCAAAACATGCGGGCCCTTCTGTAATTGTTGATTTTAAAGTAGTTAAGTCGCAGTTTCGGCTGTCACTTGTCACTGGTGATTCTAATGGGGTTGAGTTGCCCCAAAATTGTGCAAGAAACGCGCGCTTTTCTTCCGAGCATGGGCGGGAGGGAGTTGGCAACAGAACGGACGGCCACAAATAGAAAAGGCGGCAGACAAGCCGCCGCGTCGATGATCCGCACTCTTACCTAGTAAGTATGGTAACAAAAGGCTTATGGACGGTCAAGAAATTTCTACGGAAATTTCTACGGAAATGCCTGCGAACTACTCCAAGACGGACTGGATGTCTGTTTGCGAGAAGTCCTGGCCTTTGTATAGAAGAGGTTCGCCGGTAGCTTTGGCTAAGGCATAGGAGAAGCAGTCGCCGAAGTTGAGGCCGGCGGGATGGCGGCCTTTGTCGAAGTCGGAGTAGCTTTGGCGAGCCAGAAGTGCTTGCTCTTCGGTGACGGGTTCGACGCAGATGCGGGAGGTGCGGAAAAAGGAATCGCACTGGCGGAGGCCCTGGTCGCCGATGCGACTTTCCGCAACAATCGAGGCTTCCACAAAGGAAGCGGCGGAAATTCTGCAGATCGGCGAAGCCGCGATAGCATCGACGAAAACCTCGAAACCAGGCTCACCTAGCACGATGGCCAGTACAGCGGAAGTATCCAAGATCATTTGGGGAGACCCTTTTCGTCATACAAGAGATCCGCATGGTCTATATACGGCCCCTCGTGGAGAGCCGCCCCCCGTTTGCCGATGGCGGTGAGGGCAGCGTGCATGGCGTCGCGTTTGCGGCGGCGACGGACGGCTTCGAGACGCTCGCGGATGGCTTGGACTACGGCGGCAGTCATGGATTCGCCGGTTTCGCGGGCTAACTGCTGGGCGAGCTTGTGGGCTTCGGGGTCTTTGATATTGAGGCTCATGATTCTACCATACTAGATTCACTTCTACCTGTCTACCCAGGCTGGCGAGTTGACCCAAAATGCAGACTTGAGCTGAAGGGAACAATGTGACTGGAGGATCGTGACTGAGACAAACCTTCAGGCCTGTCATGTGAGTGCTGTGGGAAGGCGCGGGGGAAGATGACTGTGGCCTGCTCAACTTGTGGGAAGTCGGGGCCAATTCAGGAATTCGTCGAGGCTGCCAGCAACGGTTTGGCCGTGGGAGCCGCCGCCATCGTAGTCGAGGTATATGACGGGGGAGTCTTCTGCGCGTTGGTCGGAAGCGGCAATCCAATACCAAGAGCTGCGGCCAGTAGTTGCGAAGCAGAATCCGGGGCCTAACTCTTCCTCGTAGGGCAACGCGTTTAGAGACTCGAGGTCCAACGGCTCGAAGCAGTAGACTTGCCAGCGTTTGGGCCACCAGCGTTTGTTGGCGGGCTTCTCGAGTTGGAAACCGGCGGCTTGAATAGCGGATTTGTCCTGGTACAACTGCAGAAGACTTTCAGGGAGCACTTTGCCCAATTCGCGTTCGGCGGCTTCTGGTTGAGGATTCAGCAAACGATGCAGGTAGGCCTCGTAAGCGGCCTTAATTTGCGCGGGTGCTGGACGCGAACGGAATCTTGCAATGGCTTGGCGAATCCCCGTGGCGATGATGAGCAGTGCGGCGGCGAAGACCAGCGGGCCGAAGACGAGAAGCAGAAGCCTGTCCACGCATTAATGATACTGCAGAAGCTAGCGTCAGTCTCGATCCGCGGAAGCAAGGGGCGGACATTTACCGATGCGAATGAATCGTGGAACGAGCCCCAACGCAGTTTCCGCTAGCCGACTTCTGCTTATCCGGTTGTTTCAGCAAAATCGGATATCTTGGGCATCGTCGAACCCAGCACCACAACTGCTGGTGGCGACCTGAAAGGACCGGATAAGCATGAGCCGACTAAAATAGAATCATGACACGGTATGGCCAAGTCCTACTGTTAGTGCTCTTTTGGATAGGCTGCGGGAGCAAGCCGACGCAGAATCTGGGTGCCAACCTGCCCACTCAGATGGCCCAAACCGCGAAGCCCGCTGGAAGTGCGGGCACAGGAACGCAGCCTGGGGCTGTGCAGCCGCAAGCGAGAATCGAGGCCAGAGCGATGCTTATGTGCTTATGTCCGCACCAGCCGAGAAACCTAAAGGGCCCATTCCCCACGAGGCAGCGGTAACCATACCGGGCGCACGGCGCATTTTGTTTGCGGTAGCGTCGCCGGTAACGGAGGAGATCTTCGTGCTGGCAGAGATGTCCCAGGATTCCTATGGCGGAACCTTCTTCATCGTGCGGCCTGATGCGGCGGAGCAAAAAGTAGAAGAAGTAATGGCTGGAACGAACCTGACCGCTCCGGATGCGCCGATTTGGAGTCTGGACGGCGAGACGGCTTATCTGGTGTTCGATAGCGGGAATTTTCTGCCACCGGGAAACGAATTCGGACGCGGCATTTTTGTCTGGGAACGAAACACCGGTAAAGTTACGCAATTCCTCAAGGACTCTATCACTGGTCTGACGATTTCGCAGGACGGCACGCTGGCCGGCTTCTGGGATTATTCGGCGGGAAATAAGTTAACGGTGTACAACCTGAAGACGCGACAGGTGGTGCGAGCGTGGGAAGGACAGGTTCATGCGGAGGATGATCTGGTCATCTCGGAAATTGCTTTTGCGCCGGATGGAAAATCGCTGTTTGCCAATCTGTACGTCCCTAAAGAGAAACCCACGATGCAGTTTGAGATTGCGTCGGGGAACGTATCCCCTTTTGCGAAAAGCGTTCAGTCCATGGTGACTGTCGGAGACAACCTGTATTTGCTGCGATTTGAGCCGGTGCCATTCTCGAACCCGGAGCACGCGCACAAACTGAAGAAATGGACGCCGGGGAATACGGAGCCGGTCACAGTGGTGGAAGATTTTCCTTACGAGCAGTTAAGCGTAGGCAAGGACGGCAAATGGTTGCTGGGAGGAAGCGCAGGGGGCTGGGGCCGCGGGAATGCGATCTACGATACGAAAACAGGGCACGTCCATAAGGCGGGAAAGAGCTGTGACATTGCGATTGTTACTGCGAGCGGCAAAGTTTATTACACGTTCGGGGCGGAATTGGTGACGGACGCGGCGGTTTGCAGCGGGCCTCCACCGCTGCGGGGTCAGGACCAGGAGTAAGAAGATAAAGGGCCGGAGGAAATGCTCTGAGGGTCCAAGAGCGAATTGGTCTGGCAAGCGGAGGCTAGACTTGATCGATGTCGCGAGCTTCGAGGATCGGCTTTGGGAAACCGTTCTTGGCGACGCGGATTATGGCGCGGCCGAGATGTTCGGTGGTGGTGACATGGTTGGGGAAAAGCAGTTTTAGCAACGGGGAAATGGGTTTGACGATGGCGTAAATAATGCGGTAGACGGGAGTCTTTGACTGAATGCCATGGAGCGGCTGGATGAAACCGGGGCGAAACATGTAGGCCGCTTTGAAGGGCAGGCGCAGCAGGGCGTTCTCGGTTTTGCCTTTGACGCGTGCCCACATTGTGCGGCTTTTTTCGGTGCTGTCGGTGCCTGCGCCGGAGATGAAGATAAGGGTCATGGATGGGTTGAGACGGACGAGAGTGCGGGCGGCGGCCATGGGGATGTCGTAGGTCACGCGGGAATAGCTTTCCTCGGACATGCCTGAGGAAGAGACGCCGAGGCAGAAGAAGCAGGTGTCGTAGCCGGTGAGCTGGGATTCGATGGTGGAGTAGTCGAGAAAATCCTTGTGGATCAGTTCCGTTAGCTTTACGTGCTGCTGGCCAGTGGCGCTGCGAACGATGGAGAGGACGTGCTCTACGTTTGGGTCGAGGAGACACTCGCGCAGGACGCCTTGACCGACCATGCCGGTGGCTCCAAAGAGGATGACTTTCATGTGGTTACCGACGCAGGATTGTGAAGGAAAGGGTTGATGACGACGAGACCATCAAAGTCCTGGCCGGATTGCAGATCTTCCGTGAGAAGAAATCCGCAAGAGGCAGACTTCGCAGCAGCGACGATCAGTGAATCCCAAAAAGAGAGCTGGTAGCGGTCCTGAACGTCCCAGCTTCGATGCAGCAGAACAGCATCGACGGGGACAGGCTCCCAAGTCAGGAGATCCCGAACCTCTGCGCGAGCTAGCGTGCGGAATGATGGCCATTTCCGGGTGACCTGCGCGTAGAACTCCTGAAGGACCTGAAAGCTTACGCGCCCTGTCTGACTATCCCATAGATTCATGCGCCATGCCTTGGCAGCTTGTTGCTTCTTCGGGTCTGTCGAGTCCAGCGCGTAGATCAAGACATTGGTGTCAACGAAAACGGGCGCGGTCATGAACCTCCTCGCGGGTCAGGTAGCGACCATCCGATTTAGGGAGGGATTGGCGGGCCAAGGCTCGGCGCTTCGCAGCGTTGTATTCATCGTTCTCTCTCATTCTCTCTTTCAGGATGTCCGCGAGAAAGCGAGAGACGCTTGTATCGTTGCGAGCAGCTTCGATGCGGGCCCAGCGGGCAACGCTTTCCTCAAGGGTGAGGGTGACATTGCGGAGTTTGGTCTTCATGACACGATTCTAGTGTTACACGGGTATCGTGTCAAGTCCATCCAGGGAAGACCAAGTGGCGTACTAAGCGAGGGATTGCATGAAGAAGGTGAGCATGCGGTAGCCGGCGATGTAGGAGAAGGGGGCGAGTTCGAGGGAGTAGTGGCCGCAGGCGAGTTCGAGGGTGCGAGGGTCGGCACCGTGGCGGCGGAGGGAATCGAGCATCTGGCGGGTGAGTTCGGGGAGCATGGTGGGGTCGTATTTGCCGTAGACCATGAAGGTGTTGCGGCCGGCGCCCATGCCGCGTTCGACGTAGGGCATGGGGCTGATGGGGGCCCAGTATTCGCGGAGTTCGTCAACGGTCACGTGGTCGCGAAGGCCTTCCCAGACGTGATTGGTGGTCATGCCCTGGCTGATGACGTCGGCGTAGTAAGTGGACACGTGGAAGAAGCCGCCGGCGCGGATGCGTTGGTCGTGGACGAGGGTGATATAGCCAACGGAAGAGCCAATGCTGGTGCCAAGGATGCCGAGCTTGGTGTAGCCTTGCTGCTCAAGCCAGTGGAGGCAGCGGCGGGCGTCGTGGACGGCCTGGCGGTTGGCCTGGAGAGTGAGGCCGATGTTGGGTCCGCAAATTTGATCGGCGCGCTCGTGGCCGTGGGCCATGCGGCGGTCGTGGTAGGGCATGCTCATTTTGAGGACAGTAATGCCGAGTCGCTGGATCCAGCGGCAGAGACCTTGCTGGCCGTGCCATTTGGCGTTCCAGTTGGGGAGGAGGAGGACAGCGGGGCCGAGACCGGACTTACGGGCGGAAAAGAGTTGCGCGTGGACGGTGTTGTTTTCCGGCCAGGGAGATTCGATGGAGCTGGTGAAGGTGAGGACATTTTCGCGGTCGAGGCGGTAATCGGGGGCGAGAGAGGCGGCGTACCATTCTCGGCTCGATTCGATGGCTTTGCGGGCGTAGTCGCGGACGAAGGCAGCGGGATTTGGCTCATCGGGTGAACCGCCGATGTGGTCGAGACCCCAATGGAAGGGCTGGACGCGGCGATTGTCGTCGGTGGTCCAGCGGCGGTGCTCGTAGCGGCGGATCTTGCGTTCGAACCAGTTCATAGAGGCAGTTGTAAGTTTACAGTTGTTAGTTCGGAAAAGAGAAGACCGTCGGCCTAGTTCTAGATGAGTTCCAACCTCCAATTCAAGAAAAAGAAGAGGATAACGCAGAGACGCAGAGACCGCAGAGGAGCGCGGAGAGCAAACGCTAGACTTCAGCCCCGCCGAGCAACGAATTCCAAATCTTCCACCGTTTGAGGTTCAGGTAAGAAAGCGCGCCCAAAGTAGTTGGGTTCGAGGATCATGACGCCCCGACCGTACTCCTGCACATACCAATCGGTTTCAGGATCTGGGACCATGGGGTCGACCACTAGCTCGATTTCGCCAGGTTTGCCGTGAAGCAGCACTCGGTCGCCCTTCTTTATTTCCTCACCGGTCACATAAGTAAGCGGCAAACTCAATTCTACCGTCGGCCATCGCTTTTGCTCAAACATTCCTCCATCGCGCACTTTTTTTTGCGATTAGACGTTAGGGATGAGGCACGGGGGCAGGGGCGATGGATTGAGGCGGTGGGGTGAGTGTGGCAGATTGAGAAGAGCGGCCGCGGAGTGGCCGGGTAAACCGTGGTCATCATCACCGTCTTCTTTTTTCTATTTGGGATAATTGTGGGGAGCTTCCTGAATGTCTGCATCACGCGGATCCCGGAGGAGATCTCCATTGTTTTGCCCGGGTCGCGCTGCCCGCGGTGCGGGACACCCATTAAACCGTACGACAATGTGCCGGTGTTTGCCTGGTTGTGGCTGGGTGGGAAGTGCCGGGCTTGCGGGCTGCCAATTTCGGCAATGTACCCGCTGATTGAGCTGGCAACGGGATTGCTGTTCGTGGCGGCGTTTCTGGAGTTTGGCATTACAGAGACGACGGCGAAGTGGCTGTTTTTTACTTGCTTGATCGTGATTTTGACGGTGACGGATTTGCGCGTACGGCTGCTGCCGGACTTGGTGAACTGGCCGGGGTTTGCAGCGGGGCTGATGTTTTCGGCGATTGTGCCACCGGGCAACGGATTCGCAGGGATGCTCGCGGGAAGATTTTTGAAGGTGCGATTGCCGGGACATGCGGCGGGAATTCTGGACGGAATTCTTGGTGCGGCATTTGGGAGCTTTTTGCTGTGGGGCCTGGCGGCAGGATACAAAGCGGTGCGCGGGCACGAGGGCATGGGCATGGGCGACGTGAAAATGATGGCCATGATCGGGGCGTTTCTTGGGTTACGGGGGACGTTTCTGACGCTGTTGGTGGGGAGCCTTCTGGGGAGCGTGATTGGGGTCGGGCTGGTGGTGGGGCTGTACTTCGGGGGTTGGAGAAGTGGGGTGGCGAGACGCGCGAGCCGACGGGGATTAGGGACGGAGCGGCGATTGCGATGGGCGATTGCGAGACAATACCAACTGCCGCTTGGGACGTTTCTGGGAATCGGCGCGCTGGCGACTGTTTATGGCGGGCCGGCGATTGCGGCGCGGTGGCCGATTCTCAGGGGGATTATTGGTTAAGTTAAGGATTGAAAGTTCAAGGTTGAAGAAGAAAGGAAACAGAAAAGAAGGAAAGAGAGAAGGAAAAAGACAACGCAGAGGCGCAGAGGAAGAAGAGAGAAAAAGTTAGCGCCGAAATTCGCAGGGAAAAAGAGTTAAGAAGCTGGAAGGCTACAACGATGGTGGGAATGCTTCAATCCGGAAATAACACGCAGCACCTGTGGGGGATTGTCGGGACGCTGGGAGTTGGGTTCCTGGTGGTCACGGGGCTGGTGGTGTTCTTGATGAGGAAGTTTTTTCGGAGTTCGCGCGAGGAGCAGAAAGAGGAATTCAAGACAAGCGGACCGGGGACGGAGAATCCTTCGGCATTTATGGCCGCGTCTATGCAGGGCGTGATCCAGCAACTGCGCGAGCAGGAAAAAGAATTGGAGCGGTTGCATCGCATCGAGAAGGAACGCGCGGAACAGACAGAGCGGCTAAGCGAAGAAGTGACTCGGAACATGCCGGCGGGGCTGGTGGTGGTGAATGCTACGGGAATTATCTCCACTTCGAATCCGGCGGCGGAACAAGTTCTTGGAATTCGCGGACTAGGATTCCGGCGCTACAGCGAGGCGCTGGGAGCGGACTCGGGATTGACGAAGCTGATTGCGGATTGCCTTTCGACGGGGAGAATTTTCCGGCGCGAAGAGGTGGAACATCTCACGCCGGCAGGGGACACGCGGCACCTGGGCGTGACGATTTCGCCGATTCGGCGCGGCGAGGGAAAGATCAGCGGGACGATTTGCCTACTGACGGATTTGACGGAATTGGCGGCGCTACAGCAGCGGATGCAACTGAAAGAAAACCTGGCGGCACTTGGGGAGCTCTCTGCGGGAATCGCGCACGAGTTCAAGAACGCGCTGGCGACGATTTCGGGTTACGCGCAGCTGATCCAGTCAGAGTCTTCGGAGGCTGAGGCTTTGGACTACGCGGGACGGATCCTAAAGCAGACGCGGAGCATCACGCACGTGGTTACAGAGTTCCTGAAGTATGCGCGTCCGGTGGAAATCCCGGACGAGACAGTAGAGCTGCAGGCGATGGTCGAGCGAGTGGTTTCGGAGGTGGAAGAGGCGCTGCCGCAGGTAAAGATTCGATGGGAAGGAATGTTCGGAGATGCGGGCGGGGACGAAGGACTGCTGCGGCAAGCCCTGCTGAACTTGGCAAGAAACGCCGCGGAAGCTTGCGCGATCACAGCGGGTGGAGGGCAGGTACTGGTGATGGGCGAAATCGTCCGCGGCGAAGCGGCGGAGTTCCAGCGTATCAGGGTGATCGATAACGGGCCGGGGATCCCTAGGGACGTGTTGCCAAAGCTGTTCCGGCCATTTTTTACAACGAAGGCGAAAGGGACGGGGCTGGGACTGGCGGTGGTGCAGAAAATTGTGGTGCAGCATGGAGGGCAGGTGGAGGCGCGGAACCGGCCGGAGGGCGGGGCGGAGTTTATCGTTACGCTACCCCTGCCGCGCGGGGTGCCAGAAGCAGTAGAATCAAAGGAGGCAAGCATCTAAGAGTATTGTCGGGGTCTTCCAGGCTGCTCCGGGAGGTTAAGACTATATGCGAATGAAATTGTGGATGAAGGCGATTGTGATAGTTCCGGCTGTATGCCTGGCCGGGCTTTCGGCAGCAGCGCGACCGCAGGATTCATCGCAGCAGCAAACGGGCGACCCGGTGGCAGATGCCGCACGGAAGGCGCGCGAAGCAAAGAAGGAAGCGCCGAAGCCTAAGAAGGTCTACACCGACGATGATGTGAAGAGGAGCGCGCCCGAGCCGACTCCTGCCCCTGCTACGGCCCCAGTGGATGCCAATGGAGCGGGAGCCACGACGAAGGCGCAAGCTGCCGGAGATGCAGCCAAGACCGACGAAGCCACAAAGAAGGAAGATCCGAACGGCGAAGCGGCCTGGAGAAAACGGTTTCAGACGCAGCGCAACAAGATTGCGAAGGCGGAAAAGGAACTCGATATTCTGGGGCGAGAGCTGGAAAAGTCTCAATTGGAATACTACCCAGACCCGCAGAAAGCGATGACGCAACAGAACACGCGCGGGGACATTAACGCGATTAATGCGAAGATCGACGCGAAAAAGAAAGAACTAGATCAGCTGCGGCAGGGGCTGGATGACCTGGAAGACCAGTTGAGAAAGTCGGGCGGTGATCCGGGTTGGGCGCGCTGAGATGAGGCAGAATCAAAGGTCATAAGTTGTAGGCAGTGAATTCTAAGAAAAATCCTTCAATTCCAAGAGCAAAATTTTCTTTAGGGGCTGCCACTGTTTGATGGTGGAGATTGGCTGCTTCCCTTCTCTGCACACGTGTCTCTGGTTGTCCGCTGACAGCGGCGGGATTCGTGGTAGAAACGAAAGAGATGGAACCTCTCCTCCTTGTTGAAGACAAGACGGAACTGCGCACCATGTTGCGCAAGGCACTGGAACGTGCGGGCTACACCGTGGACGAAGCGCCGGACGGTGCCGCGGCGATTCAGAAGGTGCGCGCGCGAAGGTACCTGATGGTGATAACGGACCTAAAGATGCCGGGGGCTTCAGGGCTGGATGTCTTGCGCGAAACCAAGCAGGCGGACTCGGCGATACCCGTGCTGCTGCTGACGGCTTATGGATCTGTGGAAGAAGCGGTCGCCGCTATGAAGGAGGGCGCGTTTGATTTTCTTCAGAAGCCGGTGGACCTGGAGCATTTGAAGCTGCTGGTGCAACGGGCAGCTCGGCAGCAAGAGCTGTTGCGGGAAAATCTACTGCTGCGCGAGGAATATTCGACGCGGTATGGATTTCCGCGGATTGTGGGGGAGCATGCCTCGATCCGGGAAGTGAGCCAGCAGATTCAGAAAGTGGCGGCGACGGATTCGACGTGCTTGCTGTTGGGGGAGAGTGGGACGGGAAAAGAATTGTTCGCGCTGGCAATTCACCACTTGTCGCCGCGGCGGGAGCAACCGTTTGTGGCGCTGAATTGCGCGGCGATTCCCGAGGGACTGGTGGAGAACGAACTCTTCGGGCACGAGCGCGGGGCGTTCACCGGGGCGGGAGCCCGCAAAGTCGGGAAGATGGACCTGGCGCATCGGGGAACACTTTTTTTGGATGAAATTGGGGAGTTGCCGTTGGCGATCCAGGCAAAGCTGCTGCGTGTGCTGGAAGAGAGACGATTTGAACGGGTGGGCGGAACGCAATCGATCGACGTGGACGTTCGAATCGTAGTGGCCACGAATCGCGATCTGCAGAAACTGACGGAAGAAAAACTGTTTCGCGAAGATTTGTACTTCCGGATTTCGGCGGTTCCGATGACGATTCCTCCTTTGCGCGAGCGCGGGAACGATGTGCTGCTGCTGGCGGACCATTTCCTGGAAAAATTCAGCCGCGAATTTGGAAAGCCGGGGTTGGAATTATCGGCCGAGGCGCGAGACCGGCTGCTGCACTACCACTGGCGGGGAAACGTGCGTGAACTGCAGAATACGCTGGAGCGCGCGGTGATCCTTGCGGACGGATTGAGCATTCCCGCTGAGGGCTTGCAGTTACGTGTCTCAAAGCCGGATGCAGAGCGCTTGCCGGCAGGCATGCTTGCGGAGAATTTCAATTGGGAAGGCTCGCTGGAGGAAGTCACCGCGCGGGCCGCGAACCACGTGGAAAAAGTTATGCTGGAAAATACGATGCGCGAGTGCAAATGGAACAAGACGCGGGCGGCGGAAAAGCTGGGTGTTTCACCGAAGACGCTGCTAGCAAAGCTTCGGGCTGCGGGACTCGAAGAGTAAGGAACGAGAAGGCCGGGCTGAAGCCCGGCCTCTACTAATTATTTTGCGCGCAAGGCAGTGTGTAGAGCTACGGTGCCTAGGGTCCAGGCGCGAGAGTCCACGGATTGGTAGCCAACGGCGTTCATTAGCGCGGCGAGTTCGGGCGGGCGGAAGAATCGCGCAACGGATTTTGGCAGGTAGGTGTAGGCGGATCGATCTCCAGAAATAAGCCCCCCAATCCTCGGAAGGACTTTACAAAAATACCAGCGATAGAAATCGCCCAACAGACCGTCGGGCGGCTCGGTGAATTCCAGGATGGCGATGGTGCCGCCGGGCTTGAGTACGCGCTGAATCTCGCGCAAACCGGCTTCGTAGTTGGCGAGGTTGCGAAAGCCGAAGGCGCTGGTCACCAAGTCAAAAGCGGCGTCGGCGAACGGAA
>WNFA01004899.1_pt1 | contig 15394 bp, 17 predicted proteins | sample 5400481 | NCBI WGS metagenome assembly WNFA01 (sample SAMN13153340, study PRJNA577476) | soil metagenome | isolation source: 120 cm saprolite under Douglas fir tree site 2 hole 1 replicate 2 | place: USA:California | collected 2015-04-18
AGAGTGTCAACACGATCGATAGCCCATCGATAGGACGCCTGAAATACGTCGGTGTGACGATCGAAATCGAGGAAGTTTGAGCCAGGGAAGGGGGCCGGATCCAGAATCAAGTCATGCGGACCCAAGAGGCTTTCATCGAATGTCGCGTTGGCAAATAGACAGCGTCGTAGAACATTGATAGGTCCAGGCACCGCCGGCAGAGTTCGCCGTGAAAATAACATTCGAGCGAGCAAAGGCCATCGCCCCGGTATTTTGTCATAATCTATTCGGAAGGCTTCAAACTTCGGCAATCCGAAGTGAACGACGACATTTGGCCCAGCCTTTAGCGAATGCATCGGCTTCAACGGGATGTTGTCAACCAGCCCGCCGTCCACCAGCATCCTTCCATCGGCGGTGAACATTGGTGGAAGAGCCCCTGGTATAGAACCGGATGCACGCAACGCCCGCCATAGTGGGCCGGAGCGAAACACGTAAGGCGCGCTGGCCGACAGGTCGGTTGCGATGGCGAAGAAAGGTAGCCAAGCGTCTTCAATGTCTGCCCCGTAGGTAACTTCGCGCAGCGCATCATCCAGACGTACGTGATCGAGAAAACTGTAACGCGGGAATGTCCAGCGCTTGAGGGCGCGGCTCGAAATAAAGATGGTGTTTACATCGTCATTGATGCGCTCCGGAGTCCGCATCACTGCAAAGCCGGCCATCAACGAAGCGCCGATGCTTGTGCCGCCCACAATATCGAACGTCACGCCGCGTTCGAGCAACGCCTTGAATATCCCCACGTGCGCCGGTCCGAAACCACCTCCGCCACCAGCGACGAAACCGATAGCACGACCTGTCAGAAACCGATGCAGCCTTGAAAAATCTGTATCATCCTCGACAGAAACGTGGTGATGCACAGAAACCGGCCGGCTCGAAAGCCAAAGTTTAGTGCCAGCGGCCATAGTGCCCGCCGCGGTGACGTTTCGCCGTTCATGGACAATGACGAGACGTCGATGCGTCTGCAGGTGTGTCAGAAACGCTAATTCCTCAGCTGCATTTAGCTCCTTCGTCGGAACGCCGTGAACGCAAATGATGACTTGGTCGGCCTGACGGACCGCCTTTTGTGTCCATGCGGCGGCTGTCTCATCACCGAGATAAATCACGAGATCGTGGTCATTTTCACACTGGTTCAGCCAGCGAGAGACCGTCGGATGGTCGGGCGATGCATCAGGGAAGCGGCTCGTCATTTCGGCGCTTTCAAGAAATAGCGTACGACTACGTCGACCAAAGACTCTTCGGAGACGATCGACAAAGGACGGCAATAAGCCGCCATGTCCGCCAGCGACAATGGCGACCGTTCGCGCTGCCTTGCGCTGTGTGATTGCTGGAGCGTATGCAGTCATTTGCGCCAGGCGGCCGGCGAGCGAATTGAGGATCGCTGGATAGATCTTTGGATTCGCAGCCACAACCTCGTCGAACGCAGCCCGATCCAGCTTGGCAACGGCAGAGTCGCGAGCGGCCACGACGGTTGCGGTACGACACTGACCGGAGAAAAAGCCAATCTCTCCGATCAGTTCGCCGGCAGAAATTTCCGCGACCGGTTCTGAACGGGATTTAACGTAAACCGAAAAGCGGCCAAATAGCACAACGAATATGGCATCGGATTTGTCACCCTCGCGAACAAGGTCTTGCCCGCGCTTGAGGTCTAGTTGAACCACTCGATCAATAATTGCGGAAGACTCTGTTTCATTCAACTCGCCGAAGATAGCGATTCGGCGGACGGTCTTGCTCACATCCATATTGTCACCCGTATGAAACGAAAACCTAAATTCCACCTTGTTTAAAGGAAATCCGGAAACGCACTGCGCGTGAAATAATGTTGATATAATTATGCGGCCACGACGGCAGCGTTCTCGACGAGCGGCGACAAAATCTTCGCTTTCGCAACAGCGCAGACAATCATGGGTTCTACGCGCCCGCGGATCGGGAGATTTCGCTCGGGCAATACATCGACGGGCAACCCCGCCGTCTTGCGGACCTGGTCCGACAGGATAACTTCGCATTCGAGGCCCTTCGTCATGTCCTGCAGGCGCGCAGCCACATTGACGGCGTCTCCAAGTGCGGTGAACACCTGGTGATCGCGATAACCGATGTCGCCGATGATCACTTCGCCGCCATGGATGCCGATCCCGAAACGGAGCGGCTCGAGCAAGTCATGGCCTAGAAATTGATTCAACTCATCGATATTCATAGCGATCAGTGCTGCTGCCTGAAGGGCTTGGCGGCAGGCGGTTTGCGGGTCCGTGTTGAGCCCGAATAAGGCCAATTCCCCATCCCCGACAAATTGGTTCGGTTGACCGCCGCATTCGATCACCGCCTGGGAGACTGCGCCCAGGAACCGGTTGACAATAAATACGGTATCGAACGGCAATCGATGTTCCGCAAGTGTGGTTGATCCGCGCATGTCCACAAACATACTGACAAGATAACGTTCCTGACCAATGCGGACAGAACCTGCTTTTCGAAGAGAAGCCGCTGTGACATGGGGCATAAAAATCTGGAAGAAGGACAGATCAGCGTTCGGCCGCAATTGGCAGGCGAGGCGAATTGCCGGATCGGCACCGGCGCCCACACGGTTGAGCACGAAGGCTTCTCGCTTTGACGGCTTCGGCAGCGAACTGCAATCGCCTATCACACGAATTCGACAGGTAGAGCACCGAGCGCGACCGCCACAAACGCTAGCGTGCGGCACGTTATTGCGTAGGCTGGCTTCGAGCACGCTCAGGCCTTTCGGCACGCGAACCGTCCTGCCATTGCCGTACGACAGATTGATCATGCCACCGCGGCGCTCATTCAATGTGCGCACGCCGCGCGCGACGAAAGCAACTCCGATCAGGCCGACATATCCAATCAGAAAATAATCGATGATGCCGTCGATGATGTCCTGCTCCGCAGCGGTCCCGACCTGACGTCGGGAGAGATTATCCGCCTTCCATTGCGCGGTGCCGCTGTCATCCACGACCCTTCGTCCGCCTTGATAGAGGCCGAGCATGGCAAGCGTCGGAATGAGTACCGCTGCGGCCAGCAGAAACGGCGCCGCCGTCTCGAAGAACGCCTTCATGCGGAGCCAGAAATACAGTCCAATGCAGCCGTGAACCCAAGATACGATCAGAACAATGAACATCAGCCACATCTTGTATGGCCATATAATCCAGTACGAGTAAAACACCTGCGGATAGAGTTTTTGATGTTGGAACAGTGCGTCGTCAAACCGCACACCGGCAAGATGGGTGATGATAAGGGCAGGGATACTTAAACCTAGTACAAGTTGTATCGGCTCGATCGCTTTCCAATGAAATTGACGTCGCTGGTAAAGCGCCCAGATCCCGAGGCCGGCATGGGCGGCTGCCGCGGCATAAAACACCGTCGCGATTGGCAAACTTTTCCAGAAGGCGGTGTGATATCTGACGCCTGTGGCAAGGGCATCCAGCGAAATATTGCCAAGCGCATGGTTGGTGAAATGGCTTAGCAAGTAGGCGAACAGAACCAGCCCACAAGCCAGACGGATCTGTCGGACACCGACGCTGCGGATATATTTGTCAAGCGACGCGCGATTGAGCTCGGTCATGTGCATAATTCCGGCCTTCAGTGAAATACCTTCGCGATCGTTCCATAGTGTAGTTGTTTGGCCATGATGTTCCTTGGCTTGCCATCATCAAAGTGATTGGCCTGCACGTTCTAGTGCCTGCGCGACTTCGCCGGTGCGAAGTTATCGTCTTTGCGCTTTGAGTTTAGGTCCTATCGGCCTCGTCTACCGTGACAGCGGCACCAGCTCTCTATACTGCTGTCAAACTAATTAAAGCGATAAACGTTTTCCGCAACTTGTTCCTCCTTCTCCCAAGAGGTCGCTGCCTACAGCTAAGAGACCGTTTCAACGACGGGATTATTTCAATGATTGACGGGCGGCTCACAAAAAATGCCGGCGTGTTGGGTCCGCAGTGCCTTCAGGCTCGTCCGGCCAACCGTGATCTTGGGCAACCAGTTCTCGTTGAAATCGTCGAAGGTGTCGACGCAAATCGGCCGGCAAGCCGATACCACAGCGCGATGGCGACCAGCACGAATGACCCGAGCAGTAGGAATGTCCCCACGTAGCCTAATGCTTCCGCGATCCAGCCGTCGAGGGCGGGGCTGTTTGGTGGCATCCGGCACAGCTATAATATGAGTAGCTTCCCGCCGAGGTCGGCGGGATATTCAGCAGAGTCGAAAAAACATTTAGGCCGTGACAATGGTACAGCCAATTGCGGCGAACGCGCGTGCGCCGCGCGGTGCCAGCCACGCTTGACGACGGCTGACGCCATCTCCGTGATTGTCGTGATCGTGCGCCACAAGCGTTTCTTTTTTTTACGACCAGCAACTAAGCCAGACAAGGACTTGACCGAGGAAGTAGGCGGATTATTCCTGTGCGGGGTGCGCCTAAATGCTTTTCGAATCTGCTGAATAACCCGCCGACTTCGAGTGCTAGATTTGATCAGACTTCGAGCCTCATCGAACTAGCTTGCTGCATCGCAATCACACGGCAACGCGATACGGCGATTGGATCCGCACTTAGGCTCGTCATCAACCAGGCCGATGCAGTGTCAAGACGATGGACGCGGTCCACGTCACTGTGAACGCCGGGTGGCCGAAAGGGCCCAACTGAGAGGGAGCAGGTTCTGTCAACGTCGCAGAAGGATTCACGCGGTGAACTTTCTCCGGTCGCTCCGCCTCGAATCCGAGGAAGGCTCCCAGGTTGGCAAGTGCTTCCTCGGCTTCTTTCGATCCGTCGGTTGACCGAATATGCCATCACGTATTTTCGCTCTTTTGGGAATAAAAGTGCGAGCCAGTCGAGTCTCTTCACTAGCGGCGCGCAGCTTAATGAAACCGTGTTAAAAGAGCGGCTGGAAGGCTCAGATCGTTTGTCTGGCCAGCAGCAGGCGTCGGGCTCAAATTGTGCAGAACAAGGATGATCGCGCAGCGTTCGATGAAGTCGTTCTGCCGCACATGGCGGAGGCCTATCGTCTGGCGCAATGGCTCACCGGCAATTCATACGACGCCGAAGACGTTGTGCAGGATGCAGCGTTGCGCGCATTTCGCGGCATCAAGAGTTTCGGTGCCGTCAACGCTCGCGCGTGGTCCCTGACAATTGTGCGTAACACGGCCAACAGCTGGTTGATGAAGAGCAGACCAAAGGCCGTTGTTTACACAGACGACCTAAGTGTTACGGAGCAACAGGAACTTGAGCATGAAGGCCCGCAAGGAACGAGGGTTGAGACTCCCGAGGAGATCGCTCTTTTCAAGGCGAATGCCGAAGAGGTTCAGCGCGCCATGGCATAGCTGCCGGCGCAGTTTCGCGAAGTTATTGTTTTGAGGGAAATGAATCAATTGAACTATCGCGATATCGCAGAGATCACCAATGTTCCGATCGGCACAGTGATGTCCCGTCTGTCCCGGGGCAGGCAACTTCTGATCGCTCTTTTGGGGGACTGAAGGTAAAATTATGATTGCATCCATAAAAGATAACGACGAACTGCAGATGAACGCCTATTGCGACGGCGAGCTCGATCCGGCTTCCGCGATTGAGTTCGAGCGGCGCATGGCTGGCGATGAATCTTTGAAGGCGCGATATAACCGGGCGCTATCATTGCGCCGCGCCGTTCGTTCGCTTCCGCAATATGAGATGCCGCCAGGTTTACAGGCCCGTATAAAATCGACATTGGATGCGGATCGTCCGGGCCAGGCGCGACGTCCGGCTCAGGCGGGACGTCTGCGTCATCGAAGCTGGTCGTTTCAGGCGTTGGCTGCGGCAGCGGTGTTTGGCGCGGTGATCTCAAGTTCCGTCATGCTGACGATCGAGCGCTACGATCTGCGCCAAGATGTCGCCCGCCAGGTCGTCGCGGGTCATATCCGGAGTCTGTTGGCCCCGCAGCCTTTCGACGTTGCGTCTTCGGACCGCCATACGGTCAAGCCGTGGTTCACATCGCGCTTGCCGGAATCGCCTCAGGTGCCTGACCTCGCGGCGCAGGGCTTCGTACTCTTGGGGGGCCGCGTGGATGTCATTGGCCACGATCCGGTTGCAACTATAATCTACAAACATGCCAAGCACACGGTCAGCTTGACGACCCTGCCGCTTGGTCAATCTGTCTCGGATCAAGCGGTTGCGGGATACAACGTCCGAAGCTGGAGCGGGTCCCAGTTCACCTACATTGCAGTTTCGGACTTGCCCAGCGCTGACCTTGTGATATTTGAACGGGCATTTTCTGCGGGATCGCCGGTGCCGGAAATCAAATAGACGAGCGAGATCGTCTAGTCCTCCGCTGGGACGTCCTGAGCGGTAAATCCTGCTGGGCTGCTGGTAGACGTTTCGCCTATGATCATCAAGAGTCGCGAAAAATTAGGTAAAAACCCTGCGCGAGCGGATCTATGAAGAGATCGTGCGGCTGATCATCTCCGGCGAATTGCCTGGTGGCGGATGGGTCGACGAGAAGCAGGTGATCGTACAAGCTGCGAGTGAATCGAACGCCGTTCTGCGAGGCGATTGGGATACTTGCAAAGGGAGGGCTGGTCGAGATCAAGCCCTATCGCGGCTTTTATGTACGCAGCTTTTCCCGCAACGATCACAAACGTAAGCCGGGAGTTCATGGACCGCACTGCACACCGATGCGACGACATCACACAAGCATTCAAGGCAGGGGACGCTTCGCGCGCGGCCTTTCTCGTGCGTGCCCACATCAGCTACGCCCAGGAGGTGGTTCTTGCGCGCTTCCCCAATGAAATAGCGTCTCGTTGACAATACGTTTCTTGCCGACTCAGGCCCTATGCGACCGCAGCGGATCTCATTGCAAGTTGACCGAGTGATTCCCGGTTAGCTACCTGGAAATTCAATAAACTGGGGATTTTCGTGCCGGCGACCTTCGACAAACGCATCTAGCCGTTTGTGAGCTTCTTCTTCCCCGCAAACGGCACCAACAAAATATCTAGCAGCGCGAAACACGCCAGCAACAGCCAAGCTTCGTTGACGCTCGCGGCGAAAGCCGCCTTCTCAATCATCGGCCGCAGTTGCGTACCAATGCGACTCTCTCGTGAGAGCGCGGTCTGGGATCCTTGCACCATAAAGCAATCGAAGCGGGGAATAACATCACCCATATTAGAGTCTTGCTATCAAAGGACTTTGACAAGTCCAGAGCTCTGCGGAGCGTCTCGTCCTGGCCAAGGTCGGAAAAACCCTCATGTCGACCTACTTTCGCGGTACCCAATCTAAAAAACCTAAACGCGAATTTAATAGCCCTCCCTTGTCTCGTTCCTACGTTCAGGTCTTTGCGCTCCGGCGGCGTCGGACTTTGCCGCGCGTTCCAGCAGTTCACCTCATGAGGAGAGGGATCATGTACAACGATTCTCTGTTCAATGCTTTCGCGCGGTCCTTTGAGGCTAGAAACGAAAGCGATATGTCGATGGCCGAATATCTGGAATCGTGTCGGAACGATCCGATGCGATATGCCAATGCGGAGGAGCGCCTGCTAAACACCGCAGCCGAAAAGCTGGTATGTCACCCGGAATGATCCGGAATTGGTGCGCGGAACACGCGATCTGCAGGCGCATTGCAGGCGAACCCGGCTAATGCTTTAGGTGCACGCCTCCGCTGGGCTAAAGCAGTAAACAGGGGAAGCCGAAGCCATGACAAAAATGCCTGGATAAGCCAGGAGAAGGATACGCCGCAGGCCTATCAAACTGTTGTCTGCCCACCCTGCAAGCGGCTCCATTTCATCGATACGTCCACCGGCAAGACCTTAGGGCGATAGAAACGGCCGCCGGGCGTGAATCGCCAAACCCACGACGCACCTCGAAGACTCAGAAATGGCTGCTGGTGGCATTTTGGCCTATCTCCGCGCCCCGGAGACCGGAATAACGAATTCTTGACTCTCTAATGCCCTTTGCGCGACTAACCGCGACGTGCGGACGAACCGGGAAACCCTTCCTGGCGTTCGGTGGCAGCGCTCAATTTCGCAAATGCGGAGCTCTTCAGCCGTTCGAGATCGCGCTCGCCCGAGGCTGCCTGTGCTAACAGATGTTCGGCGATTTCGAGGGCCGACGCGGAGCGCTGATGACTGAACCGGCGGTCAGTGAGTACGTCGTCTAACGCTCGGCGCAAAACTTCAATCGTCGAAGGGTCATAATGTTTTAGTCCGCTTACATCGCTAGGCATCATCGCCTTTCTCCACGAACCAAATCTTGGAGCCCCGGAATAGTTTGCTCGGCTGCGCCCGGGAGTTGTTCACTAGGTTTTGGAGTCATATTTGCCGCGCGTTCGCCTCGAAGCATCGCCAGCTTATTGGGACTTCTGGATGCTGCGACGATGCACCGGACTCCCAACGCCGGTGCGGCGGTCATTTTTGCTCGACGCGAGTACGCGCGGAGTCCTCACCTCTCATCGTATTCTTCAGTAAACCAGGCCAGTGCCGGGCGGCTTTTCGAGCGCAGCGGCGAGCGAGCGATATTCCTCGCTGTCGGTGCCGGCCAGCGCAGCGATCCGGTTCAGATGATATCGCGCCTGATCGCGGTTGCCTTGCTCGACCTGCCACAGCCCATAATACTGCCACGTCTTGACGTGGATCGGGTCGGCCTTCAGTGCGCGCTCGTACCAGATCTGCGAGACCTTGTAGTCGCCGACCTTGCGATAGGAGTAGCCGATCAGATTGGCGACCGCGGCGCTGTCGTCGTGGCCGAGCGCCTTGAGCTGCTCGATCGCGGCGGCATAATCGTTGCGGTCGTAGATCGTGGCGTAGGCCGTGCGATAACCCATGGAGAATGCCGCATCCTCGATGCTGGGCTGGTTTTCACTGGTCTTCTTCTTGGCCTTGGACTTGGTTACGGGCGGCGGCGGCGGCGCGTCGGTGTCGGGCGCGGCATAGGCTCTGGTGGCAAAGGGGGCGGCAACCACCGCCATCGAGAACATTGTCAGCGTCAAAATCCTGATCAAGAATTTGCTCATCCATCTCTCCTGTTTTCCAAACATAGCACTAGGTCGACTTGAACATACCAAGTTAATTGAGACGCTGCCGCCCTCATCTGACGTCGTTGAGCTTTGCTCAACCGCAAACTTCGACTCGTCGAACTCGCCAGCCGTAGCGTGTATGCACGCGGCGGCGTACAACGTAGCAACCGCCTTCATCGTAGTAGTCGTCATTGTATGTGTAGGGATAGTATCCGTCATAGTAGCCGTCGGATTCGAGGCCGAATGCTACAAACGCACGTCGGTGAAATCCACCTCGGTGAAATCCTCCGCCGTGGAAGCTACCGCCCGCGAAACCTCCATGAAAGCCGCCACCGCGGAAGCCTCCTCCACCTAAACCAGCGCCGTGGAAACCAGCGCTGCTATGGAAGCCACCGCCGCCACCAAAGCCACCGCCATGGAAGCTGCCTCCGCCCATGCCGCCTCCGTGTCCACCGCCGCCACCTCCGTGACCACCACCACCGCCGCCACGAGCGAATGCCGCAGTTGGCTGAGCCAAGCCGACAGCTGCCAGTGCGAACAGGGCTATAGTCGTTTTCCGCATCATGCTCCCTCCCTTGGACGAAATCGCTCCCAAGGATAGGACACTATCGCAGCGGGATTTATTCGGCGGCCGAAGAACGCTCGCAGTAAACTGACCGTGAGTATTGGGAACCTCATTGTCCCAATGAACCCAGATGCGCGCCTTCGCATCCCCACCACATGGCCGCCACAAGCCAAAGAAAAACCTGCCGGGCGCGAACCGGCCGTCGTCACAGCCATTTTTCAATCCCGAAGCCCGCGGGTGATCGTGTCGCCGGAGGTTGTCGATCCATCGTCATAAAGCTTGGCATTCAGTGGTGAAACGCGCAACGAAAATCACCCTCGGGGCAATGCGGTCCTCAGGCGTTCGCGGCCTATTGGTACAAGTGCGGACATTCCGCGAAAATCAGCGCAGATCGACGGCCGGTTCAAATCCCGCGCGGCAAATTTGAATTGATCAACGTTTTGCCAACTGAGACGGACCGCTGTTACTTTCAATCTTCTTTCGAGCGTAACGCGCCCCTGAGTGCAAGAACTCGATGATGGCAATCGATATCCAGACCATCAAAGACGGCAAGATCGCCAAAACCTACCACATGGAAAACTGGCTCAGCGCGTTGGGGCAACTTCGCGCCAGGTAATGGCGCCAAGACATTTACTCTTTTGAAAGACCAAGGCAGGCGGTGATTGCAGGCATCCAGGCGGATCATCGACGATTTACGCTAGCGACCAACATCGAAGTTTACTTCTGCGACCCGCAGCATTGCCGGCGGCCAAAAAGGCAACATCAGGGCGTCACTCTTGGTGCACATTGGCCGGCCAGTCATCTTCAACCGTATTAGCTGACGGACGACGCGCATAGCCGGTCGCGCCAGATGTTTTTGTTGTCGGAACATGACCCGTGGCCGTCTTTTTCTCGTACGAAAGACGGCCATTTTCGAAATGCGGCATCGGCCGTGCGAACGCGGACGCGCTATCGAGTAGGCTAAATGCAAGGCCCAGCGTTATCAACTTGTGACTGATGTTCATGTATCGTCCTCCAGACCCGCTTAATCAGCCACTACGGCCGACGACCGGGTCATTTGTCCTGCTTCGCTTTGAGGTTTGTTCAAGGCCATGAGGAGGAGACCGAACCAACAACAGCTTTATTCCCAGGGAGCAAGACGCCTGAGAGGTGTGACGCGGTAGCTTTAGGTTCGAGCATATCTGTTGCCGCCCCCTTTCGTTCGGCGGTGCCTTACTGGTTCGACCATGGCCCCGTTTTCACACCCCGCTCATCGAACCGGACAGGCAGATTTGTCGGGTAGCTCGGCCATTGCTGGCTTTCGCCCCCACAGAACCCACCGTGCGGCGTTACGGCAGTGGGCTCTTCAGAAAGGACCTGAGGCGGGTCGATCATTGCCACCATGCCTGGTGGATCACCGGTTCAGGAAGAGAGAAGGCGATCAGGAGCTGGCGGTAGTTCGCCCAGTTTATGCAGCCTTTTTGGCTACGTTTGCCGAGCACCTTACGCCAGTCCTTGACGACGCATGCCTTGAACACGCGCAGTGATCGATAATTGAAGATCACTCCGAAGTACTGATAGTGACCGTTCAGCACTTGACGTAGCCACCGATGCTGTTCCCGTATTCAATGGATTCCGAAAAGCCGGTTTTACGCTATCGAAGTCAAGTGCCGTGAGCGGTCTGCTGTTGCCAAGAAAGATTTGGAATACTGGCTAGCCGATGTAGAAGAATGGGCGCTTCTCGGACAATCTTGCAATCAGCGGCCGCCTGGCTCAAGCGAGCCATCAAGATTTGAGGAAAGCCGCTCAGTGCCCTCTAAGTCTTCTTGGAAATGGTTCTTATGAAGTGGACCTCTAGGGCCTTTCTCGCTTTCGTCGGATCTCTTGCTTTTTTGGTGCTGTTCATCAAAGATTTGGAAATCAAAACGGGTATAGATAGACTCTCTAAGATGTACGTGTCGCCTCAGTCAGCGCTTGATGCCGATCCTAATTTGAAGTTGGTCTCCGAGCGCAGCCCCTACATGCGGACCGAACGCTGATACTCGCGCTGGCATGGCTCAGACGAGCCGCAAGGCTGACGGACCGGTTCGGCGTAGCTGGCGACGAAGTCTCGGATATGATCGGGAACGGGGACGCCGTCGATATCGCATCGGGTCTGAATTTCGAAGGCGATATATTCTGAGACGTCCTCCGACCAATGCTCAAGCGTGTTTAGCCACAACACAGATGGGGTCGTTGAATTGTCCCGACATGAGAGGACGATCGAATATGGTTCGCGACTTTCGGTGTTGGCACGAAACGGACTTCGGCTATCAACCTGACGATGTCTGCTCATCAGGGTAAAGCGGCCTTGCAAGAGCGCGGCCCCAAGTCCGCAGGTGACCGGAACGGACGTCAGATGTTGAGGCAGAATTTGGTGAGCGCGATCTAGTTTATTTACGTAACGCCGGATTAACAGCCCACGGGTTCCCACAAAGGCGGCAAACAGGCAGGTCGGGCCGTCCGTTCCATTGTCGGTCACCAAGCCGACATTTGGGCACGGGAACGCGTGAATAGCCGTCTCACGGATTTCAATCTTCTCACCTCAACTAAGCAACCGTGGCATTGCCCAACTTGTCTAATAATTCGAGGACGAGCTCCCATTCCGAGAACAAAGGCCGGCGGCACCCGCGTTGGATTCGAAGATCAGGACAATGGGCCGACTAGCTGAGCGAGAAGTCGCATCGCCTATGTGACGACACACCCTTTGTGATCGATGAATTGTAATCACGTGAATGTTAGATCGTCGATACTGATGCCTATCCCAGCAAGCGAAGTTCGCCGGAATAAATCGATCGCCTGTCTAGTCTCCTGATTGATGCGGAATAGCAACGCTATCTTGTCGGCCCTGTGGCTCGCCAACCTGCAGGGCTCGCCGGAAGCTAAACCCGCAACCTTGATGAGCCAAGCGCTATTGGCCTCTCATATCCAATGGAGAAATCGAATGACCAAGCTTAAACTTCTGTCGGCTGCACTGATCGCCGCAGCCGCACTTGCAACTCCCGCTATGGCTCGCGAGAGCAAAATAACCTCGCGGCACCTCGTATTGGACGCCTTTGCGAGTACCACGCCCGGCGCGCGTTATAGTGACGGGCGTCTCTGCCGTCGGGCTCCGGCCGTGGGTGCATTTGCCACAGCGCCCTGGGATAAAGGTCCCCCTTGCGAACCCGCGCCGCTTCATTGATCCGTTCGCGTCGTGGACCGGCGTGGCAGTTCGCTGCTGCGAGGCAACAAATCCGGATCGATATCGGTCCGGACTCAGCGCTAACGTGACGCGCTCGAAGAGGTCGGGCTGAAAACGAAATTCCATCAGCCCGACTTCTTTATGGCGCTTCCCGCCTTGCGTCCGAGACGATTAAGCTCAAGCTATCTTCGAACTCGCCTACTACGGGGCGCCATGACATAGGCTCGATTGGCCCGTTCCGTCGCGCAACGGACGCTTCGGTTCTGGTCGGCTCGAATCGCTGCAAGGAAGAATGATCGGTCAGATACTGCAGTGGCTGTATTTGAAATCTGAGCGTCCTACTGCGATCATGCGGCCGGACTTCGCACGAAGCGGACCTTACATTCACGCTCCACCGGCAGAGGAAGACCGGACGTGAAATGACGCAAGGTCAAAGTGACGCGATTGACCCATTATGTGGTCCGGCCGCGCGTCGCAAGAGGTTTTCGTCGAGCTGGCGGTAGGCGGTCTTGCATCAATGTATCCGGCCTTTGATTGGAGCGTTGTGCTCCGGGCCATCAAGGATATCAGCGCGCGTGCGATCTCACTATCGGACAGGCCTCGACCGGGCCATATGGGTCACCAGTGTTCGCATGCGCCGGGAAGACCGAACTACCATCTCGTCTCATTCTCTCGCAGACCTCGGCCGGTAAGGCTATCCGCTATATTTGTCAAGCGACGCGCGATTGAGCTCGGTCATGTGCATAATGGGCATCAGGACAGGCGGCCCGACGATCAGTTAGTAAATTGTTGGTCCTCATGCAGACTATGTTCTAATTCCTCAATCAACTTCGCAAGCCGCGCCGAAGTCGACGAATCGGACGTCCCTACCAAGAGTCGGCGGCACTGTTCCAGCTTCCTTTCGAGTTGTTTTCGGTCAGACTGTCGATCCATGACGGTACACTTTCCGTTTGTAAGACGAACCGCTCGACTACAGAGACCGCCTGCCATCTAGAGATATTCCCGAGACTAACGCTCGAGATTCACCTCGAGTCGACCGCGATTGGTTGCAATAGGCAAGGATTGCGCCATCGGCGGGAAGGTCGAACAATCGGTATGGATGCAGATGCGTTGAGGCGGCCATTCAGCAGCCCTTGCTTTGATTCCTCAAACAGAGGCGCCAAAGTCGGAGACTTGAACTCTTATCAACACCATCGCAATTGAAGCATTTGAGTGTGCGCAGTTCGAGATCCAATCGGGCTGAATTAATGCGGGCGCGCATCACCGGGGCACGACAATTTGCGCTAGGATCGCAGGCAACGAGGAAGGCCCGAAGGTTTCTTGAAATTGATATACGCATGCTCCGCGTGATCGATTCCGACGTCTCGAAGAACCGCGGATGAGAAGAGTTAGATGGTGCCGGAAGGGCCTCGTCTCGCTTTTGCGAAATCAAATCTAAAAAATATTTGCCCAATCGGGGAATTTTCGACCTTGAGCTTGAGTCTCGCTATCAAGGGGCATCATCGGAGCGGAGCTTGTCGGGGACGATCGCCTCGGGCGCGAAGCCCTGCTTTCTAACAGTTTGCGCATCTTCGGGTTTCCGTGACAATGCCCAAACCACGAACGCGGCCGTCGCTCCGACCGGGAACCCGACCTTTTTCGCGACTTCTGATGGCGCTCATCGCTAACGCACGCCGATTCTCGCGCGAGTCCGGTCGCCCGTCCAATGAGAACTCTCCACGCACCACCTGGGAACCGAGGATAGATATTTTAATTTCTTCCGCTCCGCGCGGGAATAATCCGCCCACTTCCTCGGTCAAGTCCTTGTCTGGCTTAGTTGCTGGTCGTAACAAAAAGAGGAACCGCATATGGCGCATGATCACGACAATCACGGAGATGGCGTCAGCCGTCGTCACGTTCTCGAATGCATGCTCTGGGCTGGCACCGGCGTTTTATGGACGGTTACCGGCGGCATTCCGAAATCTAGCCTGATGGGATCGGCGCAGGCCGCGGAGGGCGGCTTCACCTTCTTACAGATTTCCGACAGTCACGTCGGCTTCAACAAGGCCGCCAATCCGAACGCGCTTGGTACGTTGCAGGAGGCCATCGCCAAGGTCAAAGCGCTTCCCAACAAGCCAGCGTTCATGCTGCATACCGGCGACATCACCCATTTGTCGAAGCCAAAGGAATTCGACGATGCTGCACAGGTCATCGGCAGCGTGGGCCTCGACGTGCACTACGTGCCGGGCGAGCACGATAACCTCGACGAAGTGCCGCTCAAATCCTATCTCGAGCGTTACGGCAAGAACACCAAGGGCACAGGCTGGTATTCCTTCAACCAAAACGGTGTCCATTTCATCGGTCTCAACAATGTGATGAACCTCAAGGCTGGCGGCATGGGCATGCTGGGGCCTGAGCAGCTGGCTTGGCTCGCCGATGATGTGAAGGGCCTTTCCGCCTCCACGCCGATCGTCGTCTTCGCTCACATCCCATTGTGGACGATATCCAAGGATTGGGGCTGGGGCACCGACGATTCGGAGCAAGCGCTATCGATGCTGAAGCGTTTTGGTTCGGTGACGGTGCTCAATGGTCATATTCATCAGTTGATGCAGAAAGTCGAAGGCAACGTCAACTTCCACACAGC
>WNFA01003465.1_pt1 | contig 15391 bp, 13 predicted proteins | sample 5400481 | NCBI WGS metagenome assembly WNFA01 (sample SAMN13153340, study PRJNA577476) | soil metagenome | isolation source: 120 cm saprolite under Douglas fir tree site 2 hole 1 replicate 2 | place: USA:California | collected 2015-04-18
GCGAGATCGCCGGCGTGCTCAATCTGCGCGGCCGCATCGTCACCGTGGTGGACATGCGCGCCCGTCTCGGCCTGCCGAAGAACGACGACGGCAAGCCGCCGATGGCGGTGGGCGTCGATCTGCGCGGCGAATCCTATGGCCTGCTGATCGATCAGATCGGCGAGGTGCTCAAGCTCGCCGACGACGGCCGCGAGGAAAATCCCGTCAACCTCGATCCCCGCATGACCAAGCTCGCCGGCGGCGTGCATCGCCTCGACGGCCAGCTGATGGTCGTCCTCGATGTCGATCGCGTCCTCGAAATCGTGCCTAAGCCTTCGCTCGCCGCATAGCGCTAATTGTAGATCGCAACATCCCAGCCAGGGAAAGATAGCCAAATGAGAACATGTCTGGTGGTCGATGACTCAAGCGTCATCCGAAAAATAGCAAGGCGTATTCTGGAAGAGATGGATTTCCAGATCATCGAAGCCGAGGACGGCGAGCAGGCGCTGGAGGTCTGCAAGCGCGGATTGCCCGAGGCGATCCTGCTCGACTGGAACATGCCGGTGATGGACGGTTATGAATTCCTTGGCAATCTGCGCCGCCTGCCCGGCGGTGACCAGCCCAAGGTGGTGTTCTGCACCACTGAAAACGGAATCGACCATATCGCGCGCGCGCTCAATGCCGGCGCCAACGAATACATCATGAAGCCGTTCGACAAGGACATCGTCGCGGCGAAATTCCAGGAAGTCGGTCTGTTCACGGCGCCGGCCGGTTTCACCGTTTCGTAGTGTTTGTATCAGTCGCGTCAGGTCGAGATCATGAGTGTTGAGCCAATTACCGGGGAAAGCCAACGGGACGACCATGTTTGGTGGGGTGGTCGTCCGCTTCGCCGAATGTCTGGTCAGTTATCAGAGCAGACAGCCCCGCGGATTGGCACTCGCATCGCGGTGCCGCCGTTTGGCGACATCCATCGGAAATCCTTCCGTTACATCCCTAGAGGCCGCCCGTGACCCCACCCGATTACGAATACCTGCGCAAGCTTCTCAAGGACCGTTCCGGTCTCGATCTGTCCGCCGACAAGCAATATCTGATTGAAAGCCGGTTGCTGCCGCTTTCGCGGAAAGCCGGCATGTCCGGCATCAGCGAACTCGTGCAAAAAATGAAAGGCGGGTCTGCTTCAATCACGACCCAGGTGGTCGAGGCCATGACCACCAACGAAACGTTTTTCTTTCGTGACAAGGTTCCGTTCGATCACTTTCGCGATTCGATCATGCCCGAAATTCTGCAGGCGCGCGCAAGCCGCAAGAGCATTCGGATCTGGTGTGCCGCCGGCTCGACCGGCCAGGAGCCGTATTCACTGGCGATGTGCCTGAAGGAAATGGGCGCCGCGCTCGCCGGGTGGCGGGTCGAAATCATCGCGACCGACCTATCACAGGAGGTCCTCGAGAAGTCCCGGGCGGGAATCTACAGTCAATTCGAGGTCCAGCGCGGCCTCCCGATCCAAATGCTCGTCAAATACTTCAAGCAGACCGGAGAATTCTGGCAGATCAACCCCGATATCCGCGCCATGGTTCAGCATCGGCAACTGAATTTGTTGCAGGATTTTTCCCAACTCGGGGTCTTCGATGTGATTTTCTGCCGCAACGTTCTGATCTACTTCGATCAGGACACCAAGATCAACATTTTCAACCGCCTCGCCAAGGCGACCGAATCGGACGGGTTCCTCGTGCTGGGAGCAGCCGAAACGGTGGTCGGGCTGACCGACGTCTTCAAACCCTATCCGGAACGCCGCGGTCTCTATCGGCCGAGCGGTGCGCGGGCGATACCTTCCAGGATGTCGGACATTGGCACCGGAGCGCCGAAGGTCGCTGCAATGGTGGGTCGCTGACAAATGGCGGATGAGAACAAAGCACCGGAACGCGTGGCGTTCAGCCGCGGATATGGCGTCTGTATCATGGGCATCGACGGAACGTGGCGCCGCGACTGTCTGCTCAACGCGATATCGGACACTGACGCCATACTTACCGTCGATGGATCCATTCAAGGCCTCAATCTCAAGGAATTCTTCCTGCTGTTGTCGTCGACCGGTCTGGCCTATCGGCGTTGCGAGCTCGTCCGCGTCAACGGCACCGAGATTGACGTTCAATTTCTCAAGGGAAAGAACAAGAAAAAGAAGCCGGGCGTCAAGGCAAAGCAAGACGCTGTCGTCGGCGGCTGACGCAGCCCGCCGGGCTGCATCAGCCCGGGCGCCCATGAATGAGCATTGAAGCATGTTGCTGGGCGATGGTTGGTTTCGGGGATCGACCCCCGTAGTTGTACTTGCTGGAAAATTAAGGTTTCGCGAATCCTGCCGAATTAGTTTCGAATCAGTGGCGGTCACGATCATTTCTTGGGACAGGGGAATTTTGAGATGTTTTCACGAAGCAATTCGGTCGCGCAGGCGGCGCTGGCGCAGGTCGCAGCAATCAGCAGGTCGCAAGCGGTGATTGAATTTCCTGAAAACGCTCGGTTATTCGCTTGGCGAGATCCAGGGCAAGCATCACAGCATGTTTGTCGAGCCGGCGATGCGCGAAAGCGCCGCCTATCGTGAATTCTGGGCGAAGCTCAACCGGGGAGAATACCAGGCCGCCGAGTACAAGCGCATCGGCAAGGGCGGCAAGGAGGTCTGGATTCAGGCCTCCTACAATCCCATGCTCGACCGCAATGGCAAGGTCTATCGAGTCATCAAGTTTGCAACCGACATAACCGCGGAGAAACTCGGCAACATGGACGATGCCGGAGTGATTACAGCCATTGGCCGGGCGCAAGCGGTGATTGCGTTCAATCTGGATGGCACCATCATCACGGCAAACGAAAATTTCCTGAAAACGCTCGGTTATTCACTTGGCGAGATCCAGGGCAAGCATCACAGCATGTTTGTCGAGCCGGCGATGCGCGATGGCGCCGCATATCGTGAATTCTGGGCAAGCCTCAACCGTGGTGAATACCAGGCAGCGGAATACAAGCGCATCGGCAAGGGCGGCAAGGAGGTCTGGATTCTGGCGTCCTATAACCCGATCCTTGATGAAAAGGGCAAACCCTTCAAGGTCGTGAAGTTCGCAACCGACGTCACCGAGCAGAAGCTGCGGACCGCCGATCTGGCGGGCCAGATTGCCGCGATCGGTAAATCGCAAGCCGTGATCGAATTCAACATGGATGGCTCCATCCTCACGGCGAACGAAAACTTCCTGAACGCGCTGGGCTATTCGCTTCGTGAGATCCAGGGCAAGCATCACAGCATGTTTGTCGATGCCGCCGATCGCGACAGCGCGGCCTATCGCGAATTCTGGGCAAATCTGAACGCCGGTCGGTACCAGGCGGGAGAATTCAAACGTATCGGCAAGGGCGGTCGGGAAGTCTGGATTCAGGCATCCTACAACCCGATCCTCGATCTGAACGGCAAGCCGTTCAAAGTCGTCAAATACGCGGCAGACACCACAGCTCAGGTGATTGCCCGCAAGAGGGCCGAAAGCGTGCGCGGCATGATGGAGACGGTCGCGGCAGGCGCTGAGGAGTTGAACGCCTCGGTGCGCGAAATCTCCGAGACGATGACTAAGTCCAGGCAAACGGCGTCGGAGGCGGTTGTCAGGGTTGATGCGGCGGATCAACAGGCACAACGTTTGAGCGCAGCGAGCGAAGCGATGGGCGGCATCGTTGAGTTGATCGGAAATATTACTGGCCAGATCAACCTGCTGGCGCTTAACGCCACCATTGAATCCGCACGCGCGGGCGAAGCCGGCAGAGGGTTTGCAGTTGTTGCCTCCGAGGTGAAGAATCTCGCCAACCAGGCCAAGCAGGCCACTGACAAGATCGGGCAGGAAATTGGAAACCTTAACGGCATTTCCGCCGACGTGGTCGGAGCGCTCACCGCGATCAAGCAGTCGATTCAGGAGGTCAGCGAGTATGTGACATCGACTGCCGCAGCGGTCGAGGAGCAGAGCACGGTAACGAGCGAGATGTCATCGAGCATGCAGCGCGCCGCCGCAGAAGCTGCCGGCGCCGGACGATAAGCAGTCGCGAGACCGGGGCGGGGTGGCACCTGCAGGCCCGGAAACGTCAAGGCGCGAACCGAACTCGCCTGATGCTCGGGCTTATCCAATCAAATCCGGCCGTCGGCATCAGTGACGTCGTCCGCGACGTGGCGGCGGTTTGAAATCGGCAAATCCGATCGTGCCGGCGATGACCGTCAAGACTGCGGGGCCGATCAGGCCTGGACGGGTGAAGACGGGGGCAGGTACGTCCGGGCACCGTTATCCGGCGCTGTTCAAGCGTAGCCAACCAAACGGGCTGACCGGAGATCGTATTCGGCGGCCTTGTCGGTTCCATTTTTGGATCTTTTGGAATCAAGCAGAAGGTGAAGGGTTACCTCAAGACTCGCGTTGCAAGCGTTCAACGCGGCTCTCGCATTCACGACGTTGGCGGCGATTTCCTGATGACCAAGAGGCGATTCGATGGCTGACTCGACCAGCCTTGTGCTTGCCTGGACGCGCTCGATCAAGGATACAATGTCCAACACGATGGAACCAAAGCCGTCGTACCGATCGTCGGATCGGGCTGAAACGCTGCCGCCTTCCGCGTTCTGCATGGGTGCTCTCCTGGACTGTGTTTTAAAGTCTCCGCTGCTACTTGTGCGTTAAGTCTTGGTCCCGTACAAATACGAGTAGGCCCGATTCTATATGAGGTGTGGTACGACGGTTCGGCGCGTGCGAATATTTTCACTGTCTGTTTCTAACTCTCTATGGACGATGGCACATGTCCGAGAATGCACGTTCCCGCGGCGAGATTTTTGTCGTCGACGACGATCCCGCCATTCGCGAAATCCTGTCGCTGGTCTTGTCGGCAGGTGGCTATCAGGTGATCTGCTTCGCAGACGGTGCGGCGCTGTTGGCGGTTGCGCGAACCCGATGCCCTGCTTGCATCCTGCTTGATGTGCATATTCCGGGTAAATCCGGCCTCGATATCCTGAAGGAGCTTCACGGCGAGGATTATCCTGCGCCGATCTTCATGATCTCCGGGCAGGGCGATATCGCCATGGCGGTCAGCGCGATCAAGAACGGTGCGCTCGACTTCATCGAAAAACCTTTCCGGGGCAGCGAAATCGTTCACCGGCTCGATGAGGCGATCGAGGCATATGCACGTCGGCAAGCGGAGGATTCCGCGTCGAATGTCGCATCGATGCATTTTCCCGGACGCGAACCTTTGACGCGCCGCGAACGCGAGGTATTGGAGCAGTTCGCGTCCGGCGCTTCCAACAAGGAAGCCGGGCGCGAGCTTGGAATCAGTCCGCGCACGATCGAGGATCATCGCGCCAACATCATGAAAAAGCTTGGTGCAAGGAACGCAGCGGATCTCATCCGAATTGTGATGACCGTTTCGCGCAATTCCTGATCCGCGTTGGCGCGTATTGCGCCGGGCGCTGCCCCCCGGACTTGATTTCTAGTCTAGTCGGCGAGCGCCGTTCGGATCATCCCAGCCAAATCCGATTTGCGATATGGCTTGGCGAGCAGCAAGACCCCGGTGTCGAGCCGGCCGTGATGGATGATCGCATTCTCGGTGTAGCCCGAGGTAAACAGCACTTTTAGCCCGGGCTTGCTCTTTTGCACCTCGTTGGCCAGCTGGCGGCCATTCATCGCGCCCGGCATGATGACGTCGGTGAAGAGCAGGTCGAACTGATGGCCTGCCTCGATGACAGCCAGCGCTTCCGCGCCATTCGCCGCTTCCAGCGTGACGTAACCCAGCGAGCGCAATTGCGTCAGCACAGAGTCTCGCACCAGCTTGTCGTCTTCAACGACAAGAATGGTCTCGTGTCCGCCTGGAATGGCTGGCGCGGTAGCGGCCTCGGGAGCCAGCGAGGCGCCCGTACCCGGCGGCAGGTAGATCTTGATCGTCGTGCCGTGGCCCTCTTCGCTGTAGATCTTGATGTGCCCTGCGGATTGCTTCACGAAACCGTAGACCATGCTCAAGCCGAGGCCGGTACCTTTGCCGGGCGCCTTCGACGTGAAGAACGGGTCGAACACCTTGTCGAGGATCCCTGCGGGAATGCCGGTTCCGGTGTCGCTGACGGCGATCAGCGCATAGCGGCCGGGTCGAACCTCACTGTGCAGGCTCGCGTAATTTTCGTCGAGAACGGCCGACCTGGTCTCGAGGATAAGCTTGCCGCCGTCGGGCATCGCGTCGCGGGCGTTGATGGCGAGGTTGAGCAGCGCTGTCGCAAGCTGATTGGCATCGACCGTGGCCAGACATGATTCGTCTTCAAATAAGGATTCGATCTCGATCTGCTCGCCGAGGGTCGGTCGCAGCAATTTCACCGTTTCGATGATGAGGGTGTTGAGGTCGGTTTCCCGCGGCTGCAGCGGCTGCTTGCGGGCGAACGCAAGAAGATGCCCGGTGAGATCCGCGCCTCGCGAGGCGGCTTCATCGATCATCTTCGCGATGGCCGCGAGTTCCGGCTCCTTTGCGACGGCGTCGGCCAGAATTTCGATGGTTCCCGTGATCACCGTCAGGATATTGTTGAAGTCATGCGCAATTCCGCCGGTGAGCTGGCCGACGGCTTCCATCTTTTCGGTCTGCCGGATACGCTCCTCGGCCGCGATCTTGTCGGTGAGATCACGGATGAAGCCGTTGAACATAACGCCGTCACGGCGTCGCAACGCGGTGATGCTCAATTCGACCTTGATTTCGGTTCCGTCGCGTCGCCGAGCTTCGATTTGGAGACGGCGTCCGAGAATGGGTCCTTCCCCGGTGAGCAAGAAGTGCTTTAGACCTGCCTCGTGAGCGGCGCGGTGAATCTCCGGAATAACCAGCTCGCTGAGGGTTTTGCCAAGCGCTTCACTGCGCGACCACCCGAATATCTTTTCCGCCTGGGAATTCCAGTCCGCGATGGTCCCGGTTTCGTCGATCTGGACGAAGCCATCGAGCGCCGTATCGACGATCCCGCGCGCCAGTTGTTCGCTTTCGCGCAATGTTTCCTGCGCCAGCCGGCTCTCGGTCATGTCGCGGCCAATGAAGAAGTGGCGCCTGACCGGCTCCGACCATGTGCCCATCCATGAGAGGGTCACGATCCGTCCGTCTTTATGGACGTAGCGGCAGTCGAAATTCCGCGTGTGCAATCCGCGCCGCGCCGCCCGCATTTCTTCGCGGGTGCTGTCGAGGTCGTCACGGCAGATGAATTCGATCGCGCTGTGACCGATCATTTCCTCCGGCAAGTATCCCAGGATGGTTTCTGCGCTTGGGCTCACCTGAACCAGAACTCCCTTGGGGTCCGACACCAGGATCAGGTCCTGCGAGGTCTCAAAGATGCGGCGCCGCTCCTCGATCTGCTGGCCGAGCGCCTGCTGGGTTCTTTTGCTTTCAGTGATGTCGCGGGCGGTCTTGGATGCGCCGATGATGGCGCCCGACGCGCTCTTGATCGGAGAGATGCTGAGCGAAACCTCGACCGGGCTGCCATCCTTGCGTATGCGCACCGTCTCATGGAGGTCGATCGATTCACCCCGGCCGATCCGGTCCAGGATCTCGTGCATCTCGGGCAGGCGATCGCGGGGAACGATGAGATGGATGCCTTTGCCGACCGCTTCCGCCGCGGTAAATCCGAACAGGCGCTCCGCGGCCGGGTTCCAGCCGGTGATGGTACCGTCGAGGGATTTCGTGACGATGGCGTCATGGGACGATTCCACGGCGGCGCTGAACAGACGCTCGCGCGCCGCGTAGTGATCTCGCGCGGTTTCGGTGCGGTGATGTTCCCGGATCTCACGTTCGAGCGCGGCGGTCTTGGCATTCACCTCGCCCATCACCCGCGCGAATGCGCGCGCGAGCACCCCGGTCTCGCCGCCGGCTTCGACGGGAATGGCGGTGCTCTCATTCCCTGCGGCAGCTTCGACCGCGGCCCTCAGTTGAATGATCGGGCGCGTCAGCGATCTCGCCACCAGCACCGCCAGCGCGGCCGCACTTAGCACAGCCAGTAGCCCGACCAGCACCGAGGTTTTCTGGATGGCCGCCGCTGGCGCCATGATGACCGCGTTGGGAACGGTTTCGATGACTCCAACCCATTCGTGACCGGCCAGCACCGCGGGCGCGAGCGCAGAGCCACCGGGTTGTCCGGTTCGATCGGGCACGATATGCGCAACACCTTGTGTTGCGCCGAGCGTCGGCGCCAGCTCGGGAAAGTCACTCTGCCAGTCCGTTGGCTTGCCAAGTTGCGAGCCGAATTCACGCGTGGCGTCGGGGTGAGCGAGATAATCGCCGCTCTTGTTGACGACATATATTTGTCCGCCCGCGCGTACCGATAACCGGACCCGGTCGAACGCCGGTCGCATGTCGACGTTGATGATGACGATTCCAAACGGTTTGCCATCGGGTGCCAGCAGGCGGGTGCCAACGCGCAAGGTAGGCACGTGCGGGGTTTCGATCACCCCATTCTCCTGATTGAGATCAAGTGACGAAACGTATATTTCGTTCGCCGGCAGGCTGATGGTGTCCCTGAAATAAGGCCGGTCGCCCTTTCGTTGCAGCTCGCCATCGGGAACGAGCCGAACTGCACCGTTCGGCCCGGAACGATCGACGCGAACCAGCTCACGTCCGCCATTTTCGATGCCGATGATCCGAAATTGCGCGTAGGCCGGCTTGGCTTCGAGTTCGGCCAACAGGCGCTCCGCGATCCGGTCATGCCATGTTTTTTCGGAGAGGCCGTCGACCGGATCGATTCCGCCATTGAGATGCGCGCGAATCAACCCATTCGATGCAGCCGCCGACCGAAAAGCGGCGACGTCAGCCCGCGCACCGCGCGCGTGGGACTGCAGATCGGCAGCAACCAGCCGCGAATGCGTCTCGATGCGATCGAGAACACGCGGCAGCAGCGCCTGTTCCAGACTATGATAGCTCAGCCATCCGACCGCGGTTACCGCGATGGCGACCAATGCAATCATCGCAACGGCCAATCTGGTGGTAAGCGTCATCGCCTTCAGATCGTAAGGAATTCGCCAGCGCGCGAGATCGCCGAGATGTGAGCCCTGCGTGGGAAACATCGGCTTATGCGGCATTGCCGGCTGTCCTGCCAGGCGATTTTGAATTCTCTCTTGCGCTTTCAAGGCAGCTCGTAACGGCGGCCAACAGAGCGGCCGGCTTGAAAGGTTTTTGCAGGCTGCGGACCGCGCCGAGCTTGCCCGCCATGCTCAGAAAATCCGGACCGGAACCCGGTTCCATAACGGGATTGCCGGAGATCACGATGATCGGGGTCAGCGGGCGCTGTTGATGAACCAGCCGCATGATTTCCAGCCCGTCCATTCCCGGCATGAAGATATCGAGAAACAGCAGATCGAAATCGCCGGCTTCGAATACCGCCAGTCCTTTGCGGCCGTCGCCGGCGACGACAACATTGTGGCCAGCCCGTTCCAGCAGCAGCCGGATCGTCATCTGCACCGCATTGTCGTCGTCCACGATCAGGATTTTCGCCACAGCCCATTTCTCCGATCGAATCCGGACTCACGTCAAGGGCAGGTTGCATCGTTTCGCTGAATTTGCATTTTCGCGCAAGCACTTCCCGGCGTGGGCGTTCAGCTGATTTTGTCAATACGATGTCTGAGAAACTTTCCATATGCACTATTGCGGGCAGACACGCATCAGAACGTCATGCGGATAAATTCGATGCGCCGAAATTTGCAAGGCATCGCGATCCGACACGTATGTCACTCCGTAGTTTTACGGTCCCGACCTTACATCACCGATCAAATCGTTGATGGAGAATTGCCACACTCCGAAACCCGCCCCGGTTCAAAGTCACGCAGAAGCGGTTCAACGAGCTCAAAATCGGCCGGACTTGGATTTACCGACAGCCGATTGGGCGAGCATACCAACACGTTCGTCGCACGCTCCCGCCATCGAAGGTGGGAGCACAATTGTCTCTCTGGTATCGGCGCCAACTACACGGCCGGTAATGGATAAAGCATGACACTTTTCCGAAAGCAGGCAAGCAAGTTCAATTCCGTAATGTGCACAGTGGCGTGCAGACAAACAGAAGCTCGTCTCCCAGTTTGATTCGGGGTGATTCGCTGTCGAGGGACAGCCACGGCAACGAAGCAGAAGCAGTCTTCGCTGACGTATTTGGGGACCTTCGGTATGGCAAGCACTCCTGGTGCTTCCGCCGATCATCGGCTTGGGGCTCGTTGGTCTGTCCGGTACGGCATATTTGGGTCAAATTGGCACGCTGCCCGCTCCAATCGGCGAACCACGCGCTGAATTTCTTCCAACAGATCGGTAGCAAGCATGTGGGCTTTCTTTGAGCGAATTCTGGACTCGTCGATGTTCTCTCCCCACGGGATCTGTTTGTTGTGGGAGCCCGAACTGATCTGGCTGCACGTCGTGTCCGACGCGCTGATCGCGACGGCGTATTTCTCAATCCCGTTCGCACTTGCGATTTTCGTGTCAAAGCGCCGCGACCTCAAGTTCGGGTGGGTCTATTGGTCGTTCGGTATCTTCATCATGGCTTGTGGCCTGACGCATATCCTGGCGATCTATACGCTTTGGGTGCCGATCTACGGCATCGAAGGCCTAGTCAAGGCAGCTACCGCGGTAGCGTCCGTCTTCACGGCCGGAATGCTTTGGCCATTGCTGCCGAAGCTTCTTGCCATCCCTTCGCCATTCGAGCTTAGTCGCGCCCGAGCTGCGCTTGAGGAAGAGGAAATAAAAGGTCGGGGTACGGAACAGTTGCTCGCACAATTCCGGGAGACACAGCGCGCCCTGCGCGAAAGCATGGCTCGCTTGACGGCTGTGGTCGAAACGGCGGTAGACGGTTTTATCTTGATCGACGCCCGCGGTCGCATTCTGCTGTTTAATCCCGCCTGCGAAAGGCTGTTCGGGTATCGCGCCGACGAGGTCTTTCACGAAAACGTCAAGCTGCTGATGCCGCAAACCTATAGTTTGCACCACGATAACTACGTCAAAAACTTCCTGCGAACCGGCGAACGCAAGATCATCGGAGTCGGTCGGGAGGTCGTCGGCCTCCGCAAGGATGGATCGACCTTCCCGATGGATCTCTCGGTCGGCGAAGCCAGGCAGGACGGCGAGTCCATCTTCGTCGGGATCATTCACGATCTGACCGGGCGCAAGCAAACCGAACAGCAGCTTCAGCAAGCGCAGAAGATGGAGATCGTGGGGCAACTCTCGGGCGGCATCGCCCATGACTTCAACAATCTTCTCACGGTAATCGTTGGCAACGCCGAACATCTCAGCGAACAACTTCAGTCCCGGCAGGATTTGCGCCATGTCGCGGACGACATATGTCTGGCCGGTGAACGGGGCGCGGAACTGACGCAAAGATTGCTGGCCTTCAGCCGCCGACAGTTACTTCAACCGGTTGCGATGGATTGTCGTGACCTTCTCAGTTCGATGCAAAAGCTGCTGACGCGGACTTTGCCCGAGAACATCGAAATCAAGACTGTTTTCAGTTCTGACGCGGTTCTGGCCTTCGTTGATGGGGTACAGCTTGAGTCTGCGCTGTTGAACCTTGCCCTCAATGCACAAGACGCAATGCCCGTTGGTGGTCACTTGACATTGAGTACCGGCGTCTCGTCGCTCGACGAGTACTATCACGATCTTCATCCGGAGATCGAGCCCGGCGAGTACGCGATGATCGCGGTGACGGATGACGGCGAAGGCATGACGGCGGAAGTCGCCGCGCGCGCGTTCGAGCCGTTCTATACGACAAAGGAAGTCGGCAAGGGCAGCGGACTGGGTTTGAGCATGGTATTCGGTTTTGCCAAACAGTCGAATGGACACGTCTCGATATACAGCGCACCCGGGCTTGGAACGACCGTGCGGATCTACCTGCCGCTGGTTGCCACCAACCCATCACGAGCGTCTGAAGTCTCGGCGGACGAGGAATCCCTGCCGAGAGGTCATGAAACGATATTGATCGCGGAAGACGATCCGTTTGTGCGCGCTTCCGTGATCCTCCGAGTAGAAAGCCTCGGCTACGCAGTCATCGCTGCCGAAAATGGCAACGATGCTCTATTGAAACTCAGGGCCAATCCCGACATCGATATGCTTTTCACGGATATTGTCATGCCAGGCGGCATGAGCGGTTGGGAGCTCGCCGAGCTGGCACGCCAGATTCGGCCAGGGTTGCCCGTGGTCTTCAACTCCGGCTATGCGCGGGAGGCCTTGATTGAGCAGGGGCGTGCCTCCGCGCAATCGATTCTTCTCAACAAGCCATACCGCAAGGCAGAACTCGCTCATCGGCTAAGAGAAGCATTGACGGCAGCTTTGGTGAGTTCTTGAAGGCTGACGGCTTGTCAACGAGCTGTTTGCTACGGCGGGCGCCGTCGAGATCGGTTCACGTCAATCATCGGGCATGAGGAATTGTTCAGCTCGTCGCTGAGCGACGAGCATAGCGCATTCGTCACTCGCTCAGATATTCGGGAAAACGGGCACGAATCTCGGCAAGATATCCAAGCGTCCCCGACAGATGTTTTCGAAGGTGGCGTTGCGCGTCATCCGGCTGGTTCGCGCCGATCGCTTTCACGATCAGCCGGTGATGACGCACGATGTCTTGCGCCTTGCCTGGCGAGGGCAGATGCAACCGGCGCAGGCGGTCGATATGACCGCTGCGGCTGCGCACCAGATCCCAGAGTTCCTGGTTGCCGGTCGCGGCATAAAGCTCTCGGTGGAAGTCGTTGTCAGCTGCCATGAATTGCTCGAAATCCCCCGCCTTGGCGAATTTCCGCTGCCGCGCGATGGTGCTGTTCAACTCGTCAACCAGTCGCTCGGGCCTTTCGAGCGACAGGCGCTTGACGATTTCCAGCTCCAGCGCCTGACGCAGAAAATGTGCCTGTTGCGCCAGGCCGATATCGATCCGGCTGACGACGGTGGCGTATTGCGGAAAGACTTCGACCAGTCCCTCTTCCTCAAGCCGCATCAGTGCATCGCGGATCGGCGTCGAGCTGACACCGAACTGCTCGGCCAGCGCGTTGCGCGACAGGGGCGTGCCGGGCGGCAGCGCCAGCGAGGTAATCAGCTTGCGCAGCCGCTCGAACACCTGCGGCGCCGCCTGCCGGTCACGGTCGAGGCGGCCGGCCGATCGGCTCGGCAAACGGCGTAAAATGGCCGGCGAGGAGTTCATTTGAATGGCTAGCCTTGATGGCAGGTCGAAGATGACAGGTCGAATTTCCCTGGGGCGCCCGTCTTGACGTCAGATGTACTAATGTATTAGTGCCCTTCCGGAGGTCGGTCAACAAGATCGGTGGCACGGTGGAGGATCTCTTATGAACAGCAAAATCCGAGGCACCTGCGCCGGCGCGTTGCTCGGCCTGATGGCCTCGGCGCCGCAGGCGTTCGCGCAAGCGAAGACCGAGATCTCGCTGTCGCGACAGCCCGGCATCTACTACATGCCGACCCACATCATCGAGAAGCAGAAGCTGATCGAAAAGCACGCAGGCCAGCTCGGGCTACCCAACATCACCACCAAATGGATCACCTTCTCTGGTGGCGGCGCGCAGACCGACGCGCTGCTGGCCGGCGGCGTCGATATCCTCAACACCGGCACCGGCAATCTGTTGCTGCTGTGGGATCGCACCCGCGGCGGCGTCAAGGGCATCGTCGCCTGCTCGGCGCAGCCGATGGCGCTGATCAGCCGCGATGCCAACATCAAGTCGCTCAGGGATATCGGACCCAACGACAAGATCGCGGTGCCGACCGTGAAGATCTCGACACAGGCGATCGTGTTGCAGATCGCGGCTGCGGAAATGTTCGGCGCCGACCAGTGGTCGAAACTGGATGCCAACACCGTGCAGCTCGGCCATCCCGATGCCTATGCGGCGCTGTCGAATTCCCAGCATGAGGTCCGCAACCACTTCTCTATACCGCCCTACACCTCTCTTGAGCTGAAGAACGTGCCGGGCGCCCATGTGGTTCTGTCCTCGCCGGAGGTGATGGGCGGGCCGCTGAGCCAGGCGCAGTTCTTCACCACGGTCAAATTCGCCGATGCCAATCCCAAAATCATTCAGGCTGTGCGCGACGCCACCAAGGAGGCGCAGGATCTGATCCGCAACGACACCAGAACCGCGGTGGAAATCTACAAGGAAGTCACCGGCGACAAGACCGCGGTCGACGACCTGCTGGCGTGGCTCAAGGAGCCTGGCATGATGGAATGGAATCTGGAGCCGCAGGGCACCATGAAGTTCGCCAACCATCTGTTCAAGACCGGCACCTTGAAGACCCAGCCCAAGGCCTGGACGGACTATTATCTGCCGATCGCGCACGATCTGAAGGGCAATTGAAAGGATGTCCGCGCTTCTCGACGTCAGCGGCGTGACGCTGCGCTACAAATCCTCAAGCGTGGTGGTCACCGCGACCGAGAGGGTGAGCTTCAGCGTCGATCGCTCCGATCGCTTCGTGCTGCTCGGTCCCTCCGGCTGCGGCAAGTCCACGCTCTTGAAGGCCGTCGGCGGCTACATGAAACCCGGCGAAGGCAAGATGCGGATCAACGGGCGCGCGATCACCGAGCCTGGCGCCGACCGCATGATGATCTTTCAGGAGTTCGACCAGTTGCTGCCGTGGAAGACGGTGCTGGAAAACGTGATGTTTCCGCTGCTGATGACACGGCGGCTGCCGCGCCAAGAGGCCGAGCATCGCGCCCGCGCCTATCTCGAGAAGGTCAGCCTTACCCGCGTGGTCGACAGCTGCACACGCTGTCCGGCGGCATGAAGCAGCGCGTCGCCATCGCCCGCGGCATGGCGATGGAGCCGGACATCCTCTTGATGGACGAACCGTTTGCCGCGCTGGATGCATTGACCCGCCGCACCTGCCAGGACGAGCTGCTGCAGCTTTGGGAGGAAACCAAATTCACGGTGCTGTTCGTCACCCATTCGATTGCGGAAGCCATCAAGATCGGCAACCGCATCCTGCTGCTGTCGCCGCATCCCGGCCGGGTCAAGGCCGAGATTGCCGACGTCGACCAGGTCTCATCGGAGGACGGCAGCGCCGGCAGGCTGGAAAAGCAGATCCACGATCTGCTGTTCGCCGACACCGCAACGGCACATTAAGGGAACGCGCGATGGGCGAGGCGAAGATTCTGCTCCGTGGCGACGCCGCCGTCATGGCCGGCGATCCGGCAGAGGTCGAGCGCAAGCTGAGCATGCTTGAGTTGTTGTGGAATGACGGCTTTGTCCGCAAGGCTGCGATCATCATTTTTCTCGCTGTCGTGTGGGAGGCCTACGGCAGCTTCCTCGATAACCCGCTGCTGTTTCCGACCTTCCACGACACCATCATCACCATGTTCGACAGGGTCAAAGACGGCACCATTCCGCTGCGGGCATGGGCCTCGCTGAAGGTGCTGTTCATGGGCTACGGCGCCGGCATCCTGCTCGCCGCCATCTTCACCATC
>WNFA01020545.1_pt1 | contig 15377 bp, 12 predicted proteins | sample 5400481 | NCBI WGS metagenome assembly WNFA01 (sample SAMN13153340, study PRJNA577476) | soil metagenome | isolation source: 120 cm saprolite under Douglas fir tree site 2 hole 1 replicate 2 | place: USA:California | collected 2015-04-18
AATGCGGATTTATTCATCGTGCCCGTTGCCGGCGGCGAACCAAAGCGGATTACCACGCAAGCGGGATTCGATGGAAATCCGGTGTATTCGCCGGATGGAAAATTCATCGCGTATCACGCCCAGCTTGTTGGCGGCTATGAAGCGGACCGCTGGCGCGTGCTACTCTACGACCGCGCGGCGGGAAGAATCGAAAATCTTACCGAAACCTTTGATCGCAGCGCGGACGAACTGGGATGGTCGCCAGACAGCAAGACGATTTATTTCACGGCGGAAACCGAAACGCAAAAGCCGGTATACGCGATGGCGGCGCGCTTTGGCGCGGAACCGAAGAAAATTATTGTTGACACGTACAACACGGCGATTTCATTCAGTGCGAATGGCAAGACGCTGGTCTTCGTGCGGACGAGCCTGACGATCCCTGCCGAAATATTCGCAGCGGCGACCGACGGCTCGAACGTCCGGCAACTGACACATCAAAATGATTGGATGCTTTCGTCCCTGGAAATGAACGCGCCGGAAACATTTTGGTTTGATGGCGCGGAAGGCGCGAAAGTGCAAGCCATGCTGATCCGGCCTCCAAAATTTGACGCGACCAAAAAATATCCCTTACTGGTGTTGCTGCACGGCGGGCCGCAGACGATGTGGTCAAATTCCTGGGGCTACCGGTGGAACGCACAAGTGTTCTCCGCTGCCGGTTATGTGACGCTGATGATCAATCGGCGAGGGTCCACCGGCTACGGGCAGAAATTCACAGATGAAATTACCAATGACTGGGGCGGCAAAGCCTACGTCGACGTGATGAATGGCGTGGACTACACGCTGAAAAAATACCCTTTTGTCGATGAGACGCGCATGGCGGCGGCCGGCGGTTCCTACGGGGGTTACATGGCGGACTGGATCGCGACGCACACGGGGCGTTTCAAGGCCATCGTGAGCCACGCGAGCGTGTATGACAAAGTCGCGATGTACGCGACCGAAGAACTGTGGTTCGAGGAACACGACATGCAAGGCACGCCGTGGTCAAATCCAGAAAGTTACAAGAAGTGGGCGCCGGTGACGTATGCAGGCGAACTGGCAAAATACAAGACTCCGACGCTGGTGATCGCCGGCGAACGCGATTATCGCGTGCCGTACACGCAATCACTGGAATTCTTCAGTGCGCTGCAGCGGCAGGGTGTGCCGTCGAAGCTGGTGGTCTTCCCCGACGAGGGACACTGGGTGCTGAAGCCGCAGAACAGCCAGTTCTGGTACAAGACGTTTCTGGATTGGCTGGCGGCCTACGTTAAGTGATTGTCAATCGAACGTGACACTTGCGCCGTTTTCCTGCCAACAATCCAAACTTTTTACTTCACTGTTGCCGTGAATACTTCTTCCATTACAAGATTCGTTTTGCAACCAGACGATGACTCAAGCTGGCGGCGGCTATCCGTCCAAATCGGATGAGAGACGCCTCCGCGAGAAGCCAGACCTTCGTAATCGCCCTGCTGATTGAAATAGTCGATCGCCGAACACGGGAAAATTCCGTTGCAATCATGTTCGTTGGAGCTGGCGGAGCTCACACGAACGTTGGGAGAGCGGAATGTCACGCCACCATCAATCGATTGAGTGAAGAAAGTGTCGGTCATGAAGCGGAAGCCCGTCGTATCGTTGCGGGTGTCGTAGAAGGAAAGATTGACGTCGCCGGTAAGCGAATCAACGGCAAGCCAGTGATTGAAGCGGTCCACGAGTTGCGGGAATTGATCGGTCGCAGGACGGGGAGTTGCCCAGGTGAGCCCGCGATCGCCGGAAGAGGAAATCAAAATATCAGTTACGCCGGCGGGAGTGAGATCCATCCAGGAGCAATAAAGACGCCCACGATGAGGCCCCGTTGACCGGTCGGCATCGCAAGCCGGGTAAACGAGCGCACGGCGAAACAACTCCGCGGGTATGCCGACATCGAAGGCGGCAGTTTTCGCCGAGACCGTTCGCTGCACATCCCAGGTTACGCCGCCGTCGAAAGAGCGATTGAAGGCGATCAGATTATTTTTGTAATCGTTCCAGGCCACATAAAGTTCGCCATTGGGGCCGACAAACGGCACGGCTCCGATGCCCTGGCTCGGGCCGGAAGGATTGTCAATGCGCGCAACCGAAAAAGTCGCTCCGGCGTCGGAGGAGCGCGCGAGCCGGATGCCGCCGTCGGTGGCATTGCCTCCACTGGAGGCATCCCATGCCACATAAATACGGTCACGGAAGGGACTGGCAGGATTGACATCGGCGGTGATCATTGGCTTGTCATTGAAATGGTTCGAGCCGCTCTGAAACCCAAACAGCGTGAGCTGTGGATAACTCTTGCCGCCGTCAATGGAGCGCGCCACCGCCATTTGCGAACCATCGACGCCATTGCCTGCGCCGAAATAGACCACGATGTAGCTATAAAAAAGATTTCCACGCGAGTCGAAGACGAGTGAGGGATCCGAACCGAAGCGCGTGTCGTTGGTTCCTTGGAGCGGCGGAGGAAGAGGAGCGTCCACGGCACCCCAGGTAGAACCGCCGTCGAAGGAAAAATAACCACGCATGGGATCGCGGAAGATTTCGTTGGAGCCTGCCGCGAGGAACTTGGAAGAGGCGGGGTTGATTGTAATGTAGGTTTCGCTCTGGGGACCACATTCATTGGAAACGTCCACATTGCTGCCCACGGTGAGAGAGGCGCCCGGACCCCCGCCCGGCGAAGCCGTGTTTTGCGAGAGATACTGATATTTTGCCCACCACGTCGGATTGTGGCTGGAGTTGTTCTGCGCGAAGGTTTGGAAAGACAACAAAAGACAAATTGCAGTCAGCAGGGCAAACCTGAGAATCCGAATCATGGAAGGTCTCCTTTATCGGGCGACGCAAGGCCAGCGGGGAGTCCATTTCTTACTTCCCCGGAGCAGAGAAGTCAAGCAGGGAAGGCGGTTCGTACGCGGGACAGCGGTGATCCGTTATGGACCTCCCGGATGCGGGCACTATCCTTGCTATAAAAAAATAACCTTGCATCCCGGACGCTAAAAGCATAAATTTCCGTCTCACGCCTTCAGCATCTGTTCGCCAGCCAATGTCACCATGGAGGAGCCAATCATGATGGGGAAAAACGGAAAGGACAAAATTTACCGGCGCGATTTCATCAATGGAATGCTGATCGCCGCGGGCACGGCAGCGGTTGGCGGCTCGATGCCAGTGCGGGCATTTGGGGCAGGAACAACTTTTCCCTGCGATGGGCCGATCGGCAGCGATCCGAATGTACTGCGTGGCGGCAACCTGCCCTCGGTCTTTAACATTGCTCACTGGTTGAGAGACAACCGGCTCACCTTCAAGACCAACAGCGTGCTGATCTCTTCCTCGCCGTGCGACAGCTTTCAAGGCAGCGTGCCGATTCTAGTGGACAACGGAAACTACGAAGTGATCGTCGTTGGCGCGGGAATGAGCGGATGTTCGGCGGCCTTCTACCTCACGCGGCAGAGGCCGGGGACGAAGATCCTGATTCTTGACGGGCAACGAATGCCGGGAGGCAACGCCAACCGCGACGACGCAGCGCCGATTCCAGACATCGCTTCCACAGCCACAGCGTATGCCGTGCAGCCCTACGCGCCGTTCCTCGATGATATCTACAACACGACAGGAATCCTCTGGCCGAACTATGTGGTGCCCTCGCCGTTCTACAGCTATTACTTTGACGGGATGACGCCTTTCGTGAATCCGGGGACGAACAGCTGGAACATCGACACGTATGGCAAGGGACTCGACAGCGTGCCGTATCCGATAAATATCGTAAATGACTTGAAGGCCGCTCGTGCGGACCTGATGAACTGGTATCACAAGCCGGGTGCACCCACGGATCCTGCGGACAATAGCGATCCGAAATACGATTACCTTTCGCCGATGACGTTCGATTCTTACCTCACGCAGACGAAGGGGTTTCATCCGGCGGTTTCGGATTTTTATACACGGTACGCGGTGGATGCCCTCGACGGAACGACGAGTCAAACCAGTGCGTACACCTCCATCAGTTTTTTGGGGGCGGAGTATTTTCCGGAGTTTGCCTACCCGGGCGGAAACTCGGGAATGCTGAGGCATATCGTCAAGTGGCTGATCCCGGGAGCGATCAACGGAACGAGCGACGCCGACCTGCTGGCGAATCCGTTCAACTTGGCGGCGATGGATGACCCCAACAACAACATCCGCATCCGCCAAGGAGCGATGGTCGTTCGCGGAGACACAACGAACACAAATGCGAGCGTCACTTATTTCAGCAACGGACAATTCTTCCGGGCCACTGCAAAAGCGGTGATTTTCGCGGGACAGTCACACACGGCGCGAACCGCTTGCGCGCAGCTACTAAGTTCCTCGCAGGCCGCTGCATTTGATCAAGTGACGCTAAGCCCCGTCTTGACGGCGAATGTGACGATCCGCAGCGCGGCTCCAGTGGCTGACCTGGGCTACGACGCCTACTACTGGGGAAGCCAGTATTGGGCGGATTTTGTGATTGCGGACTGGGTGACCTCGAACCGATCAAATCCGAACCGGCAGACTGTGCTCACGTTTTATGGAGGCAACACGGCTTCCGTCGAAAACCAGCCGAATGAACGAATCAAATTGTTGACGACACCTTTTTCCAGTTACGAAGATTCTTTGCGTGCTGATTTGAACCGCGTGCTGGCAGGGCACAATTTTGATTTCGACCGCGACGTCACGGCGGTGTATCTGTATCGCTGGGGACACAGCATGGTTTATCCCAAGCCCGGATGGCCGTTCAGCGCGCCGATCAACAAGAACGGGCAGGTGATTCGCGTGCCGTCAGCGCGGTTTTTCGCGCGGCAGCAGGTCGGAAGGATTTCGTTTGGCGCGCAGGATGTGGAATCCAGCCCTGCAAACGAAAGCGCGATCGGTGCGGGCGTGCGAACGAGCGGGGAAGTGCTGCCGCTGCTCTAACCCGAAGAAAAAAGCTGATGCAGGGCGCGGCGCGCGAAGCGGAAGAGATAGTAGAGCAGGAAAGCGCAAAGCGCGACGAGCGCAGTAACGATGATGGTGGTGGCAAAGGGATGAACTGTTGCCATCCATGTAAGCCACACGGCTAAGAGATCTTCTCCAAAACTCAAAATCCAATTGCTGAATGGTTCGGGGCTGGCGTTGACGGCGGCGCGCGCGCTGGCTTTTGTGCCATGAGATGTGAGAGCGACTCCGCCGGCGAGCAACGCGGCGCCCCAACGCCATTCCGGCGGAGCTGCCCCGGCGGCGGCGAAAGCAAGCAGAGCGGCAGCGGGTGGACGGATAAAAGTGTGGATGGCGTCCCAGAACGTGTCGATGTAAGGGATTTTGTCCGCAAGGAATTCCAGCAGGTAGAACGCGATGGAAATTCCAAGCACCCAGGGATGAGAAGGAACCTGCAAGCTCGGCGGCAGGTGGAGAACTCCGAAGCGCTGGAGCAGGCCGAGCGTCGCCACAGTGGCGTAGAGATTAAGGCCGGAAGAAAATCCGGTCATCCATGTTTGGGCTGGGCCATTTTTTCTATCCTTGGGGTTTTCTCGTGCAGGGTCTGGCGATTGTGCACTTCATCAGGCGGCGGCCGGAGAACTATTGGTTTTACGTCATCTTTTTTCTCGGACCGCCTGGCGCCGCCATATACATCCTCGCAGAAGTGCTGCCGGATCTGGGATTGCTTCGCGGCTTCTTTCAGGGATTTGGGCGGCGGTCGCGCGTTAAAATTGTCGAGACACAAATCATAGATAATCCCTCTCCGGCGAATTACGAGGAGTTGGGCGAACTCTACAAGGACCTGGGGCAATTTGGGAAAGCACGCGAAGCATTCAATCACGCGATCACCGGCCGGGACGATTCGATTTATACATTTTATTCGCGGGCGAAATCGTCGCTGGGGCTGAACGACCTGGCGGCGGCGATTCCCGACCTGGAGCGGGTGATCGCCGGCGACCGGAAATTCGACTATTACCGGGCGATGGGATTGCTAGCTGACGCGTACGCGAAAACGGGGCAACTGCAACGCGCGGATCAGCTTTTCGCGGAGGTCACGCAGATATCAACGACTCCGGAAACGCTGTACAACTATGCGAGTTTTCTGAAGACGGCGAACCGGCGCGAAGAGTCGCGCGAGTGGGCGCAGAAGTTGCTGGCCAAGAAGCGGACATTGCCGCGCTATATGCAGCGGCGCGAGCGGCCGTGGTTCCGCAAGGGAAAAGCGCTGCTGAAAGAGCTAGCTAACGCGAAAAATTCAGCGGAATCGCTGAAGTGACGTCCGAGTCTTGATCCCCCTGCCCCCATCATTTTGTATGAATGTCAAAAGAAAGGAATTACAAAAATTGCATTTCGTAAGTCGTTGGTTCTAAAGAGTGCGATTTTGGCTGTTTTTGAAAGCTTAGGGCCTGGAATAGCAGTTGGCCGGAAGAAAAGCGGGAGCAAGCTCCCCCACTCCCAAACACAGTTATCTACGAGAATAATTATAGCAAAAATTAAAGAATTGTCAAGGGCGATTTTTTTGAGTGGTTGAGCGACTTCTCGAAGGGATCTGGAAGGCCGCGAACTGGGGCGGCCCTCCGATCGGAATTATGGGATTTTCTGCGTTTGCTAGAAGTGGACGACGAAACCGGCGGAGACGCGCGTGCAATTGGTGTGCCCGCCGGGGGTGTTAAGGCCAACATAGTCGACTTGTGGGCGGAGGGCCAGGTGCGGAAGCAGCCCGATGTCCACGCCGCCACCAAGGCTATAGGCAAACTGGTTGAAAGTGGGGCCGCCCGATCCAGTCGTGACGCGCGAGCCGCCCAGAAGGATCTGCCCAAATGGATTGATCTTAGAAGGGTTGCGCAGAGTGAGGCGGGGGCCAAAGAGATAGGTGTAGGTGTTCAAGGAAACCCCGCCAGGAGAAGCATGGTAACCGCCGAAATCGCCGACGATGCCGAGCCAACTCCAGCTTTTGAGATTATAGGCGAGGGAGCCGCTGACGCCGTTCTGATTGATCCCACCGGAGCCTCCCAGCCGGAAATAGGAGTAGCTGACAGAGGCGTCAAAGGACTGGGCTTGCGAGGGAATGGCGAAAACGGATAGTGCCAGGAACATGAAGATGAGTTTTTTCATGCGATTGGGGGCTCGTTCCTATTTTGGAACGGTTTCGAGGGGTAATGTCAGGGAAAACGGTCTTGGGACGTTCCATGAGAGCAATAGGGCGAATGGGGAGACTGTGAAGAGCAAGAGGAGAAGGAAAGATTGGAGGCGCGAGGCGGAATCGAACCGCCGATAATGGTTTTGCAGACCATTGCCTTACCACTTGGCTACCGCGCCGCCGGGGGAAAAAGTTATCAGTCCTTAGTTGTTAGTTCTTACTCGGAGTGACTTACAAATCCCTTTCGTTCGTTCAGTTGTAGGAACTCGACGACGCCTTCCTCCCGTTCTGGACCGAATGAGATCTGGAAGGGAGACGCCCGGAGAGAGTGAGGCTCCCCCCGTCCAGTTCTCTGCTCTGCACTACAAACTCGAGCCGTTTCGGCCCCGTCCGCGGGTCTGAAGACCCGCAACTACAAGGGCTTAGCGGGCGGCCGCGGCCAGTTCGGGGCTGGCGGCGCGGGTTTCGTTGACGATGGGGGCGCCGATGAGGTTGCCCCACTCGGTCCAGGAACCGTCATAGTTGCGGACCTGGTTGAAGCCGAGGAGGTACTTGAGAACGAACCAGGTGTGCGAACTGCGCTCGCCGATGCGGCAGTAGGCGATAACTTCGTCTTGGCCGGCGATGCCTTTTGACTCGTAGAGTTTTTTCAAGTCGTCGTAGGACTTAAAGGTGCCGTCTTCGTTGGAGGCTTGTGCCCAGGGAATGTTCGCGGCTTGGGGAATGTGGCCGGCACGCTGGGCAGTTTCGGTCATGCCGGGAGGGGCGATGATTTTGCCAGTGAATTCGTCGACGGAGCGAACGTCAACGAGCTGGCCTGGCTTGCGGCCTTCGACGATGGCGAAGACTTCTTCCTTACGAGCGCGGAGGGATTCGTCAACGCCCGAGACATGATAAGACGTGGGGGCAACGTTAGCAGGATCCTTGGTGAGCGGTCGCTTTTCCTCGAACCACTTTTTGCGGCCACCGTTGATGAGGCGAACGTCCTTATGGCCGTAGAGCTTCAATTGCCAGAGGGCGTAAGCGGCGAACCAGTTGTTGTTGTCGCCGTATAGAAGGATGGTAGTGTCGTTGGAAATGCCGGAGGCGCTGAGAAGCCGTTCGAGAGTGGGCTTGTCGATCAGGTCGCGGCGGATGCCGTCCTGGAGCTGGGTTTGCCAGTTCCAGGCGACCGCGCCGGGGATGTGGCCCTGGTCGTAGGCGGTGGTGTCCACGTCGACTTCGACGAAGCGGAGATTGGGGGAATTGAGATTTTGAGCGGCCCAATCGGTTGAAACCAGAACTTCGGGGTGTTTGTACTCGGACATTGCTTTCTCCTTCTGCGTTTTACATTTGCTTAGAAATTCGTTTGCTCTAAAAACAAAAAACCCACCTACCAGTTCATTTCTGGCGGTGGGTGCGAAAACGGTTGAGGCTGATTTAATACTTTAGAGGGTCAGCCTCCCCATGCCAGAAGACACACTAGTACAACACATACAACGGAGGCAGAGCTGCGCGTTCTTCTGGTCGAAAACCAACATTCCGTAAGTATACAGGACAGGCTGGCGGCTGGGCAATAGTACCCTATGAGAACGTGCTTATGAGCACGGCGATACACGGATCGCGGGTGGCTGGAAGAAAAGCGGCGGCAAGCCGCCGCACTTCACATGGGCTCACCGCTGGGTGAGGGCGGGTTCGGGGTCGCCGGTAGAGGACGGAGCGGGCTTGGAGTGGAAGATTGGGAGGCGCGGGAGGGCGGCGACGAGTTTCTGGGTGTAGGGATGCCGGGGGGCGCCGAAGATTTGGGAAGGGGGGCCGCATTCGACGATTTCGCCGGAGTTCAGAATGGCGATGCGATGGCAGAGAGTCGCGACCGAGAGCAAATCGTGCGAGATATAGAGAATACCCATGCCAAGTTCGCGGTTGAGGCGGGCGAAGAGGCTGAGGATTTCGGACTGAGTGATGGTGTCGAGGGCGCTGGTGGCTTCATCGGCGATGAGAAGCCCAGGGCGATGGAGGATGGCCATGGCGATGATGACGCGCTGGGCTTGACCGACACTAAGCTGCGAGGAGCGGCGGCGGAGAAATTCGATGTCGTTGGGGAGGCTCACGCTGGTGAGTGCGGCGCTGACGGCGGCAGCGCATTCTTCGTGCGTGCCGGTGGCGTGAGCGCGCCAGGCTTCGCCGAGCTGCGAGCCGATACGCAAAGCGGGATTGAGGGAAGTTAGCGGACTTTGCAGGACGATGCTGATTTCGCGGCCGCGGAGGGAACGCATCTGCGATTCGGATTTTGCGGAGAGATCTTCCCCCTTGAAAAGTAGATTGCCCCGCGCAGTCCCGCCTTTCAAATGAAGCAAACGGAGGATGGCGAGCGAGAGAGTGCTCTTGCCGGAGCCGCTTTGCCCGACGAGGCCCAGAATTTCGCCCGGCTGGATTTCGAGCGAGACGTCGCGGAGGACACCAGGATTGTTGCAATAGTCGACGGAGAGACGAAGCGATAAGAGTGGAGGAACCTCGGTCACTTCTGCGCTCCCAGGGAAGGATCGGGGCCGAGGCGGAGAACATCGGCATTCCAGAAGGCGTGAGGATCAAGGACCGATGGCGCGGAGCCGATGACCGCGGGAGAAATGGCGGACATGGCGTCTCGATTGATGAGATAGATGAAGGGCTGCTGTTCGGCCACAATTTGCTGGACTCTGTCCCAGTCAGCCTTGCGTTTTTTGTCCGAGGTGGCGGCGGCCTGCGTTTGCATCAGGCGGTCGATCTCTGCTTCCCAAGCCGTGGCAGGTTTGGATTGCTTGGGATTCCATTGGTGATTTTCCGCGGAGCTGAGCCAAACGTTCATCTGGCTGTTGGGATCAAGATCCGTGTTGGTGAATCCGAGCAGGCAAGCTTCGTAGTCAAAGGTGCGGGTAATGCGCTCGATCAACGAAGGAAAATCGAGCGTGGCTATGTTCATCTTGATTCCGATCTGCGAAAGATCCTGCTGAATCATGGTGACCATTTGCTCGCGGGGTTTGTTGCCCGTGCTGGTGATGACGGCCGTAAGCGGGCTGTGCATGGCCGGCGTAGACGATGCGGGCGAGGTCGGCGCGATTGATGGCCAGGGAGATAGCTTTGCGAAATTCGGTGGTGCGGAACCAGCTTTTTTTGTACTCGGGGAAAGCGGCAGTGGGAACCAGGTTGAACCACATAAACTCGGAATCAAGGCTGGGACCGGCGTCATGAGCGGCAGCGGGAGATTCTTTTTGAAGACGGTCGAAAAGATCGGCATCGAGAGCATTGATGAGATGGATTTCGCCGCGACGGAAGCGAAGAATTTCGATGTCGTGATTGCGCTGAATGTCGAGGCGAATGGAATCGAGGTAAGGCAGCGGCTTGCCTTCCTTATCTTTCTTCCAGTAATTCGAATTGCGCCGGAGAAGGACGTAGGAGCCGGGGCTGTAGTCGGCCACATAGAAGGGGCCGAGGACGGCCATTTCCTTCTTGGGAGAGTGCGCGGAGAGAATGGCAACCTGGTCGAAGAGGCGCGCGAGCCCCGCGACAGAAGCAGGAAAAGTGACGACGATAGTGTCGGCGGAAGGCGTTTGCACAATAACTTGACCTTCGCCGGAACGGAAAGAGTCACCGGTGGGCGAGTGAAGCTGGGGATCCATGAGGGCTTTTACGGTGTAGGCTACGTCTTCGGAGGTGAAGAGTGTGCCATCCGAAAAATGCAGGCCAGATCGGAGATGAAATTTGATAGTGCGACCGTCTGGAGTGACTTTCCAAGATGTGGCGAGCGCAGGCTCGAGAGCTTGCGTCTGGCGGTTCAAGCGGATCAAAACGCCGCCAGTAAGGTAGCGAATGGTTTCGGATTGGCCGTCTTCGACGAGAAGAGGATTGAACGTTTTCGGTTCGCCGTGGAGACAGAAATGGAGTTCGCCGCCGGACTGGACGGGAGCTTGTCCGCGGACGGAAGCAGGCCAGCACAAGACAATTGAAAAACTGAGAAGAAACCAAACGCGGCGCATTACTGTGTGACCTCCTGCGTTGGAAGAACCAGTTGAAAGCACATGACCACAATCACGAGGAGGACAAGCGGCACCAGCCTCCATGGATTTGCCGAAAGCATGGAGAAATCCTCGAAGCCGCGCATCAAATTTCCCCAGGAAGGCATCGGCTCCATGACTCCGAGACCCAAAATGCTTAAATTTGCCTCCGTCAAAATGAAGAGCGGGATGGAAATGAAAAACTGCGCGTAGAAGAGCGGGCGCAGGTTTGGCGCCACGTGGCGCAGCAAGAGGCGCGCAGGTTTGCAGCCGCAGGAGCGCGCCAGCAGCAGGAAATCGGAGTCCCGAACGCCGCGCGCGGAAGCGCAGATGACGCGCACCGAAGCCTGCCAGCCCAGCAGCCCCATCATCAAAAAAGCAATGACCACGGACACGAGCGGCGGAACATCCAGAGGCAAAAGCGCCCGGACGACAAGAAGCAGAAACAGCCAGGGTAAAGCGAGAGAGAGATCGGTTGCAGCGAGGACCATGCGTTCGAACCAGCCGCCCCAAAGACCGGCAACGCTCCCCAAGAAAGCAGCGATCAACGTGGAAAGAAGAGCGGCGGCTGGGGCGAGGAGCAGGGAAACGCGCGTGCCGTAAAGCAATCGAGACAGGGAGTCGCGCCCCAGCGCGTCCGTGCCAAGAGGATGCTCCGCCGATGGACCGGCATTGGGAATGTCCCGGAACTGCCGGGCATAGTGAGCGGGCAGGAGAAAAGCGGCGAACACCATCAATACGAAAATTGCGACCAAGATGGAGGCGGCCATTTTCTGCAGGGGCTTCATTGCGCGCTCCGCGCGAAGGTGCGGCCGGCAAGGTCGGCGAGCGAATTGGCCGCCATCATTACTAGAGAAACCACCAGAGTCACGTTGACGATGAGAGGCAGATCACGACTCAGTGCCGCATGCCAGGCGAGCTGGCCCATACCCGGAGAATCACAAAGCGCTTCGATCGGAATGGCGGCGCCAAAGGAAATGGCGAACGATACACCAAGAAGCGCAAGGAGCGGCGGAGCTGCCAGGGGCAAGACATGGCGGAAGAATATGGCGAGACTTCCTAACCCTCTCGCGCGGGCGGCAAGTACATGAGGCTGGTCGTAAGACTTCACCAGTAGATTTCGGATGTAACTATAGAGCCGTGGAAAAACGACCACGGCAATCGCGAAAAACACAGGCGTTCGCAAATGAACGGCCAGCATGGCAACGACGGCGGAAGGCAGGGACAACAACAAACTGTTGAAGGCGGTCGTCGACGCTTCGAAAAGCCAGCCACGGGAGGCAATTCCTAATGATGCGAGAAGCGCCGCTGCCAGCCACGCCACACCGAGTCCTCGAATGACAGAGCTTGCCGTCACCGGCAATCTCTGGCGAAGCAAGCTGCTAACAGGCCGCTTCAGCGAATCCGATTCACCGAGGTCGCCGTGAGCAAGCGCCGAAAGATAGTGGAAGTAGAACGAGGGAAGGCCCTGATGGAGAGCTTGCTTCTGGCGCAAGGCTTCGACGCTGCTCGCGTTCCATCTGGGGTCGAGTTCGCGTTCGTCAACGCCGAATCCCGGAGCAAAGCGCACGAGAGTCGCGCTAACGAGAGCACCGGCGAGGCCGAGACAGACAAGGAGCAGCAGGCGCCGAAGCCCGAGACGGAGCAAATTCGCGGATGTATTGGTCGCGGTCACTCTTATCCACGCAGAAAGGGTTTGCCAGCTTGTCCGCTCGATTAGGAGACAGGCTGGACCTTCGAATAATGTTTTTCCTTGACCTCGTACATGCTGCGGTCCGATTCGGAAAGAAGCTGCTCAACCGAAAGGCCGTCAAGGGGATAAAAAGCGCTACCTACGCTGACGGACACAATCGGCTCACCACAGACGGCGCGGCTCGCTTCCAGCACAGCTCGCGTCAATCGTTTCTCTATCTCTCCGACAATGTCCTTGGTCATGTCCGGGAGCACAAAGACGAATTCATCTCCGCCGAGGCGGCCGACCTGGTCATATTCGCGGCAGGAGGTCTTGAACCTGGTAGCCACTTCCTGAAGCAACTTGTTGCCGGTCAAGTGGCCGAACTTGTCGTTGACCTTCTTGAAACCATTGAGGTCGCACAAAAGCACGGCCAGTGGTTTTCTTGAGCGCCGGATGCGCGCGAGCTCTTTTTCAAGATGATCACAAATCGATCTGGCGTTGGGCAAGCCGGTAAGATAATCGGTGCTGGCGGTGCTTTGCGCCTGTTCGTACTGGAGAGCATTTTCAACCGAAAGCCCAAGCTTGGAGCTTGCCGCCAAGAGCAAGCGCAGATGATCTTTGGAGAAGCAGTTCTTTTCGCGATGATAAAGAGTAAGCACACCGGCAACCCCCTCGCGGCCGCGTAACGGGATGCAGAGGGCTGAGTTCAGCGTGCTAATGGGCGAGGATGGGCCGAGGTAAAGAGTTTCGGCAGCAGGATTGCCGTTGGTTATCGGCTTCTCGTTGCGCGCTACCCAACCGGAAAGACCTTGACCCAAGGGAATACGCAGTGAGCTAAATAGGTCGTAATCCACGCCATGAACGTATTCCGGAATCAGAATGCCGTCCTGGCAAACGAAGAAAACGATGGAGTCGTGGGGAATTATTTCCTTCAAGCGGACAGCGACAACGGAGAGCGTCTCCCTTAGGCTTAGGGAATTCCCTAGGGTTTGAGCAAGCTCAAAAAGCAGCTGCGCTTCCTGGCGCGCCGAGATAATGGAGGTCAGAAAGGAAGTCGCCCGGACTTCGGCGTCATTGGGCAACTCGGCGAAACCGGAGGAAGGCGCGGCCGAGTGTTCCATCTTAGGAGAGATGTCCAAGCGCTTTCGTTCGGTTTCCATGGAGTTGACTATCGCTTCTAATTCAACATAGCGGCGCTCCATAACCTCGACAACGCGCGGGTCAAAGCTGGTCCCTTTTTGCTCGCTGAGGGTCTTCATGGCCTCGTCTGTAGTCAACGCACGCCGATAGGGCCGTTCCGAAGCCAAAGCGTCGAAGTTGTCAACGGCCGAAAGGATTCTCGCCCCGATGGGTATGGCCTCGCGCTTCAAGCCGTCGGGATATCCGCTGCCGTCCCACTTTTCGTGGTGGGAGCGCACAATGGGAACAACAGGGTAGGGGAATTCAACGCGAGCAAGAATGTCCGAACCAACAATCGGATGGATTTTCATTTTCTCGAATTCTTCGGGAGTGAGACGGCCTGGTTTGGAGAGAATGTTTTCGGGGACCGCGAGCTTGCCAATGTCGTGCAGCATGGAAGCGGCGCGAATGGCGTTCAACTGGGATTCATCGAGTCCAAGGTCCTTGGCAATCTCGACCGCATAAACCTGCACGCGGCGCAGATGATCGTGCGTGGTGTGATCCTTTGCTTCAATCGCAAGAGAAAGCGCCTCGATGGTGCGCAAATGAAGCGCGGCAATTTCCTCGGCGTGTTTCTTTTGGGCGGCGAGACGGCTCAAGTAGGTCTGATAGGAGCGGTAGATCCAATAAACGATGGGGAAGGCTAAAAGGCCAAATTGCCAACCGGCCACCCGATTGATGGCGCTCACTCCGCAAGCGATCAGGGCACCGAGCAAATAATACGGGAAGGCCCACAAATAGCATTCCTTCCAGACGTGGACGGGGTTGCGTCCTTCGGTCATGGCGATGATGCCGGCGACGGAAACCGTATTAAAGGCGAAGTAGGTCGTCGCGGCAGCAGCCATCAAGAGCGGCCATCGGAATCCGACTCCCGCGGCTACTTTGCTGTGAAAGACCAGTTCCGCGGCGCTAATGGAGAGGGCGAGGTTTGCCAGATTAAAGAGCCATTGAATGGGGCGAGGACGCGGTTTGGCGTGCCACATGGTTTGGACCAGTCCCCCGAGACAGCCCATCAGCAGCGTCTCGGAATAGGAGAGGTCCAGGATGCCAACGAGAATAAATAGAAAATTTGCCGACATGGTGGCCTTGATGCCGGGCAAGTGCACTTTGAGGAGGGAGGCAAACAATGCGACCGTCAGAAAACAGGCATATCGGAAATAATCGTCCGAGTGCCAATGCAGGAAAGCATAAGGCAATAAGGGAAGCCCGCCGATAAGCTGAGTGACGATGAAAGTGAGAGCGGGAAATCCGAGTGACTGAACGTCACGCCAGGTGTCGCTCCAGTAGTTCTTCGCAGCAGTTGCTACCACACTCTTACCTGCTCTCTGCCAATCGTCTCCCGCAGTGTTTTACCTGACAAAGGAGCGCCCAAGTATCATGTAGAGAC
>WNFA01003515.1_pt1 | contig 15375 bp, 14 predicted proteins | sample 5400481 | NCBI WGS metagenome assembly WNFA01 (sample SAMN13153340, study PRJNA577476) | soil metagenome | isolation source: 120 cm saprolite under Douglas fir tree site 2 hole 1 replicate 2 | place: USA:California | collected 2015-04-18
TCCCTGACTCTGTTTGAGGAAGGCATGCAGCTCTCCGCCGCCTGCCGCAAGGAACTGGAAGAGGCGGAGGGCAAAGTGGAAATCCTGCTGAAGCAGAACGGCAAGCTCCAGGCGGAAGCTTTCGAACCACCCCGCAAGTAGCCGTCATCATCCTGAGCGAAGCAGCTGCTTCGGTTCGCGAAGCAGCCGCGCAGTCGAAGGGCCCCTATAGCCGCACAATGGCCAGCCGATCAGGAAAGTCTTTTCGCACCTAGCCATCGTAGGAACTCCAAAATTCTCCCAGGGACCGAACCGCGGCGCTATAGGGTCCTTCGACTCCATCTTTCCGTTCGCAAGCGAACGGAAATATTTCGCTCAGGATGACGAGGTTTGGTGACCGGATGACTCCACAACCTCCCTTGTTATACTCAGCCGCATGCTCAAGCAGACTTTGGAGCAAGGCCAGGCGCTGACCGACGCGGCGCTGGAGCGCCTGCTCCCTCCGGCTACCCAGCATCCGGTTTCGATCCACCAGGCGATGCGTCACAGCGTATTCGCCGGCGGCAAACGTCTCCGCCCCATACTTTGTATGGAGGCCGGACGCATGATGGCTGGTTCCCTTCCCGGCGGGATTGATGAACTCGGCGCGGCGCTCGAAATGCTGCATACCTACTCTTTGATCCACGACGATTTGCCGGCGCTGGATAATGACGATCTGCGTCGCGGCCGGCCTACCTGTCACAAAGTTTTCGGTGAGGCCATCGCCATCCTTGCGGGCGATGCGCTGCAGACTCAGGCATACGAAGTGCTCTCGCGCTTGCGGTGTCCCGCCGAATCTCGCGTACGCATCATCGAAGAAATCGCGCACGGCACGGGCACGGTGGAGGGTATGATCGGCGGCCAGGTTGTGGACCTCGAAGCGGAACATACCAAGCCCGACCTGGCCATGCTGGAATACATTCATCGCTCCAAGACCGCGGCTCTGATCAGCGCCAGCGTTGTCAGCGGTGGACTTTACGCCGGAGCGGATGACAAGGCGGTCGGAAAGCTGCGATCCTTTGGGCGATCCATCGGCTTGGCGTTTCAGATTGTGGACGACGTTCTCGACGTGACCCAGACCTCCGAGCAGCTGGGCAAGACGGCTGGGAAAGATACGGCGGCGGAGAAGGCAACGTATCCGGCGTTGTTCGGAGTCGATGAGTCGCTGAAGAAGGCGGGCGTGCTGGTAGAGTCAGCCTTCAGCTCGCTTGAGGGGTTTGGAACGCGGGCGGAGACACTCAAGGATCTGGCCAGGTTTTTGGTGGAACGGAAAAAATAACGGTTCGTGTGGTAAAAACTAGTGACGGCGATGGGGTTCGCCACAACCGCCTGCCTTCCAGGCTGATAACTCCTACCAACTTGTCAGGAGAACTCCATGCTGGATGTCCTCGTCATATCTCTGGGCGCGATCGTCGGCGCCAATGCCCGTTACTTCATCAGCCGTTACGCGGCGCGAGTGCTCGGGCCGGTGTTTCCCTACGGAACGCTGTTCATCAATGTTGTCGGAAGCCTGATCGTAGGCTTCTTCGTGGTCTGGACTTCGGAGCGAGTGCTGGCCGATCCGCGCTGGCGCTTGCTGGTCGTGGTCGGCTTCTGCGGTTCGCTCACAACCTTCTCCAGCTACGCATACGAGACCATGGCTTACTTCGAGCAAGGACAATGGCTGCTGATGCTCACAAACTTCGTGAGTAACAACCTACTGTGCCTGGGCGGAGGGTTAGCGGGGATGGCTCTGGCGAGAGTGCTGTAGAATGCCAAACGGGATGGCAGTCCAAGTCACCATCTACCTCAACGAAGCCGACCAGTGGCATCACCGTCCCCTGCACATGGAGATTCTCAATTACCTGCACGAGGAGAATGTGTATGCCGCCACCGCGCTGCATGCGGTAGCCGGATTTCTCGGCCGTCAGCAGGTCAAGACCAGTCATCTTGTGGACGCTGGCGGCAAGCTGCCCGTCATCATCATCTTCGTTGATACCGACGAACATGTGAGCCGTGTATTGCCCACCTTGAAAGAAATGGGGGCGCATCGCCTGATCGTGCGCGAGAACGTAGTTCTGGAGCAAGGCAATCTCGACTGATATGTCCGCCGCTCCGCTCGACATTCTCGCCCTTGCCGCTCACCGTGATGACGTGGAGCAAACTTGCGGCGGGACCCTGCTCAAAATGGCGCAGCGCGGGTACCGCACCGGAATCCTCGATCTCACCCGGGGCGAGATGGTGGCGAGACGCGCTCGACATTCCGGACGGACGGGTAGAGAACACTTGGGACAATCGCCTGAAGGTCGCGCGAGTGATTCGCGAGCAACGTCCACGAGTCGTCATACTTCCCTACTGGAAGGGTCGGCACCCAGACCACTACACGGCGTCCATTCTCGGATATGAAGCATGCTTCCTGGCAGGACTGGCCAAGCTGGATGTTCGCGCCAGTGTGGCGCGGGCGCCCTCGCCCGCGGATTTTGGTTTGGACCCTGAAGACGATGCGTCAGTCCCGCTGAGGGCGGGACGCCCTCAGAACAGCCGGCGGGCCAGCCCCGAGCGGAGTCGAAGGGACGCCGGCGCTACGGAGTCTGGCCCTCACCGTCCGTTCAAAATTATTTACGCAACCCTCTATTACGATGTTCGGCCGACATTTGTGGTCGACATTTCCGAACAGTTTGAACAGCGGTTTCAGGCGCTGATGGCTTACAAATCCCAGTTCAGTGATCAGGAGGCAGGCAAGGGCATCTTTCCTGCCCGGGACGAGATTCGCTCGCGCGTTGAAGCCATGGCGCGCTTCTATGGCATGTTAGGTGGGGTTACTTACGCGGAGCCATTTTTGCAGAAGGAAGTTGGCCTGGTGGACGATGTGACTGCGATTCCGGTGAAGTCGATCTAGCTATTCTTCTGTCTCCCCTCGAAAAAGAGTTGAACGACAAAACCCGGTTTTCAGTTGATAGTTCGCAGTTCTCAGTTGCTTTACTTTTTTATCGCGACAGCAACCCCGTCCCGGATGGGCAGGATCGTCGTAAAGAAGTCTGGTGAGCTGTACAGCAGGCGGTTGATTTCCAGAATCGCTTTGGTCGAAGCCTCGGACGGATTTTTGTGCGCGACCTTTCCGCTCCAGAGAACATTATCGGTAACAAAGAGGCCGCCCTTGCGTAGGCGCGGCGACACCAGCTTGAACACTCGCGGGTAGTCTTCCTTATCGACATCGTTGAAGATGATGTCGAACTGCTGCTTCTCTTCGGAGAGCAACTCGAGAGCGTCGCCGGTCTTGAGCGTGATTCGTCCACTGACTCCGGCCCGGTCGAAGTAGCCGCGGGCTTCGTCAGCTTTCTTGCGGTCGCCATCGGTATAGATCACACGGCCGCCGTCGCCCACGGCGCGTGCCCACCAGATGGTGGAATAACCGATCGCCGAGCCCAGTTCGAAAACAGTCTTCGCCCCGATCATCAGTGCCAGCTGGTACAGGATGCGACCCACGGCGGGACCGACAATCGGTATGTTGCGCTGGGCAGCCTCGGCCTCGATCCCGGCCAAGACTTCGTCGCGGGGAGGAAGCAAAGAGTAGATGTAATCTTCGACGGCCGGGACGGTGATTCCGCCCATGCGCCAGGCTGCGTTGATGTCTTTCTGCTTTGGCAAGTCTGCTCCTTCGCGGATGACTATGAAATCGTCACTCCCGGCTTCATCTCTAAGATCTCCACGCCCGGCACCAGCTTCTGCAAATCGCCCGGCCTTCCTGTGAGTATCGGGAAGGTTCCGAAGTGCATGGGAACAACCGTCTTCGCCTTAAGCAGGTTGCAGGCATAGGCGGCCTCGCGCGGCGACATGGTGTAGTGGTCGCCAATCGGAAGCATGGCAATGTCGGGCGCGTACAGGTCATGAATGATTGCCATATCGCCAAATACGTTGGTATCGCCCGCGTGATAGATCTTCACGCTGTTGGAAAACTCAATCACGTAACCACAGGCTTCGCCGCCATAAACCAGTTGGTCGCCATCGGTGATACCGCAGGAGTGATCGGCGTGCACCATCGTGACCTTGATGTCAGCGACCTGCTGCGTGCCTCCCTTGTTCATGCTCGAAACCTGCTTCACGCCCTTCTTTCCCAGCCAGTGGGCGAGTTCGGGAATCGCAACCACCATCGGGTTGTGTTTCTTCGCGATTTCAACCGCATCGCCGATATGGTCAAAATGCCCGTGGGTGCAAAGCATGACATCAACCTGCTTCACGTCTTTGTCTTCTTGCGGGCACATGGGATTGCCCATCACCCAGGGGTCGACCAGAACCGTCTTGCCCCCCGGAGTTTCGATGCGAAAGGTCGCATGACCAAGCCACGTAAGTTTGATTCCAGCGAGGTTCATAGTTGTGGGGTCCTATAACGCAGCACTTGGCCAGTACCGGCAGGCCACAGGTTTTGGCTAAATGCCAAGTGCCAAATGCCAACCCCTGTAGTTTAATATGGATCGCCATGGCTGAGCTGAAGGTCCTGATTACACGCGATCAGATCGCCCAACGTGTGGCTGAGATGGGCGCCGACATCAACCGGGATTACGCCGGTCAATCCGTGATTCTTCTGGGCGTGCTGAAGGGCGCGGCCATCTTCCTGAGCGACCTGTCGCGCCAGCTCAAGATCGACGCTACCTTCGATTTTATTGGAGTTTCCAGTTACGGCAACCGGCCCAGCCCGGCACAGGAACTGAAATCCGGATGGGATTCCACCGGCGAGGTGCGAATGACCAAGGACATGGACCAGTCCATGATTGGCAAGAACGTGATCCTGGTGGAAGACATTCTGGATACTGGACTGACACTGACGTATCTGAAAAAGCTGCTCATGGCGCGGCGGCCGCAATCGTTCCGCATCGCGGCGCTGCTGGACAAACCCTCGCGCAGGAAGCAGCCGATCCAGGCGGACTACGTGGGCTTCAGCATTCCGGATGAGTTCGTGGTGGGCTATGGCCTCGACTACGCGGAGAAGTATCGAAATCTTCCGGACATTTGCGTGGTGCCGAGAGAGTAACTCAGCCACCAGCCCCTCGCTGCTGCCGGCTCTGGCACTCAATAAGCTGGTCTACGAAGTACGACTGATTCCTACTCCCACCGGACCGGCTGTTATCATGAAGGTCCGTGGAAATCGCTGACACTCAATCCGACCTGCAGTTGAAAGTCGAGCCCCTACTGCTTGAGGTGGCGGACGTCGTCAACACTACCCTCGACCTGGACACTACGCTGCGGCGGGTGGCCGAACTGGTGCGCAAAGTCATCGACTACGAAATCTTCGCCATTCTCCTGCTCAACGAGAAGACGCAGGACCTTCGCATGCGTTTCCAGGTCGGATACACGCGTGAAGTCGCCGAGCGGATCAAGATCAAAGTCGGCGAAGGCGTAACCGGGCTGGCGGCACAGCGGCGCGAAGCCATCTTGGTGGATGACGTCTCCAAGCATCCGGAGTACATTCCCGCTGTGGCCGACGTGCGCTCGGAGCTGGCCGTTCCGCTGATCGTGAAGAACCGGGTCATCGGAGTGTTGAATCTCGAGGCGCAGGAAGCCGGCCACTTCACTGAGGAACACAAGCGGCTGTTGACCCTGATCGGCTCGCGCATGGCGGTGGGAATCGAGAACGCCCGCCTCTATACACGTACCACCCGCCAGGCCCGCACACTGGTCCTGCTGAATGAGATCGCGCGCGAACTCACCTCCATCCTGAATGTGGACGAACTGCTCAAGCGCATTGCGGAACTGTTGAGCCGCCTCATCGACTATCAGATGTTCAGCATCCTCCTGCTGGACGCCGCGGGAGAAAAATTGCAGCACCGGTTTTCCCTGCGCTTTCAGGAAAACATTCAGCTCAAACACGACATTTCCCTGGGAAAAGGGGTAGTAGGCTACGCCGTGCAGCATCGCGAAGCCGTGCTGGTGCCTGACGTCAGCAAGGATCCGCGATACATCTTGCTGAATCCGGAAACGCGGTCGGAGCTGGCTGTGCCCCTGATCTATAAAGATAAAGTGATCGGCGTGCTGGATCTGGAACACACGCGGCGTGGATTTTTCACCGAAGACCACAAACGCACGGTGATTACTTTGGCTGCGCAGGTAGCGATCGCCATCGAAAACGCGCGACTTTATGAAGAGATCGCCCGCCAGGAGAAGCGCCTGGAACGCGATCTATCGCTGGCGCGCGAATTGCAATTCCGTCTGCTCCCGCACGCTCTGCCCAAGGTGGGGAATCTCGACGTCGCGGCCAAGTTCAAGCCGGCACGCGCCATCGGGGGCGACTTGTACGATTTCGTCGACTACTCGCAATCGCGCCTGGGAATGGTGATTGGAGACGTCAGCGGCAAAGGCGCGCCGGCTGCGATCTATGCGGCGCTGGTCAGCGGCATTCTGCGGTCCCACGCTCCCATCGAGCCGGGGCCTGCCGAGATGCTGCGGGCGGTCAATTTTTCCCTGGGAGAACGGCGCATCGAAGGCCAGTTCGTTTCGCTGATCTATGCGGTGTGGGACGATAAACATCGTTCTCTCCAAGTCGCCAATTCCGGGCTGCCCCGCCCCCTCTACGTCCACGATGGCAAGATTGAAGTCATTGAAGCCACCGGCCTGCCCCTGGGCCTGTTCGACGACGCTGAGTACGACGAGTTCACCTTCAAAGCCAAGCCGGGGGACATGTTCGTGTTCTTCAGTGACGGCATTCTCGATGCTCGCAACAGGGCCGGCGACATGTTCGGACGCGGCCGCGTGGAACAGGTGATCGCGGGATGCGCTGAGATTTCGGCCGATTGCGTGGTCACGTCCCTGTTCAAGGCTGTGACCGAACATGCTGCCGGCGAGGAAGCCTTCGATGATGAAACCGTGGTGGCCATCAAGGTGAAAGGCGAACCCAAGCGCAAGTGAAACCGACCGTAGACCGGAGCCCAGGCCGCCCGCCGGCCTTTTCCTATCGCGAAATCCGCAAGGGCCTTCTGCGCCGACGGTCTGTGGGGTCCACGCTCGAGTGCGACGATATTTCCCTGGAACGCCTGGCGGAACGGTTTGGCACGCCGCTCTACGTTTATTCCGCATCGACCATCCGCGAGCGCATGCGCACTTTCCAGCACGCCTTCCGCAAAGTCCCACACACCGTCTGCTACTCGGTCAAGGCGAACTCCAGTTTGGGGATTCTTCGCATGCTGGCGGGAATCGGATGTGGCTTCGATGTGGTCTCAGGCGGAGAGCTCGAGCGGGTTTTGCGCGTGGATCGGCGGGCCGGGAAAAAGGTCGTGTTCTCCGGGGTCGGTAAAACCGCAGAGGAAATGCAGGCGGCACTCCAGGCCGGAGTCCTGCTGTTCAATGTGGAAAGCGAAGCTGAATTGTGGAGGCTGGCGGAGTGCGCGGCGCGGACGCGCGAGCGAGCACGAATCGCACTACGCGTAAATCCCGACGTGCCGGCCAACACCCATCCTTATATCTCCACCGGCCTTCATCAACATAAATTCGGGATTCCGATCGGCGAGGCGCGAAAGCTCTATGCCCGGGCTTCGGGGACAAAATATCTCCGGGTTGAAGGGGTAAGCGTTCACATCGGCTCCCAGATCACCGACGTGCAACCCTTCGCACTAGCCATGGAGCGAGTGGCGGACCTGGTCCGCGTGCTGCACGGAGACGGTCATCGTATCCAATACGTGGACGCCGGCGGCGGGCTCGGCATCGCGTACGAGGATCAAGAGGAAGTCGGGTTCGGCGAGCAGGTTGCCGACTACGCTGCGGCGCTGTTGCGCCCGCTGCGCGGCTTAAAGGTTCATCTGCTGCTCGAACCGGGCCGCGCCATTGTTGGGCCAGCGGGCGCGCTGCTCACCCGGGTGCTATATCGGAAGACCAACGGTCCAAAGAAGTTTCTGGTAGTGGATGCGGCTATGAATGATCTGGTTCGGCCGTCACTTTATGCCGCATACCACGAAATCATTCCGGTTCGGCTGGATGCCAAATCTGCTCCACCCGAAACTGTGGACATCGTCGGACCGATCTGTGAGACCGGGGATTTTTTCGCCCGCGGCCGCGAACTGCCTGTAACCGACGAAGGCGATTTGCTTGCCATCCTGGATGCTGGCGCCTACGGCATGGTGCTCACTTCCAACTACAACACCCGGCTACGACCTGCGGAAGTGCTGGTGGATGGCAGGTCGGCCAAGCTCATCCGGCGCAGGGAAACGATGGACGATTTGCTCCGGACCGAAAGCCAACTGCGCTGATTCCACGCTTCATTTCAGTTTCTATGTCAAAGCTATTTTCAGGATGACACTACTTGCTCTGTCCCTGAATCAGCTTTTGCAGATCTTGCAGCTCGGCGGTGCGTTGTGGGTCGGGATGTCTGGCGAGAACCTGTTGCATGGAATCAAGCTTCTCGGTGGCTGACTGCTTCTGATTTCCTTCCTCATACAAACGGACGAGTATGGCTAAAGCGTCCCAGTAGGCCGGACCGGAGTCATTCTGCAGCAGCGTCGCCCGCTGGTCCATCAGCGCGAGCAACGCAGAGGCCTTCTCCGGCCGCCCTGCACGGCGTTCGCAGCGAACCTGGATGCTCCAGAATCTCCAGTATTTTGTTTGCAGTTCACGCTGGCTCTGGCGCTTGTAGTCGACGCTGTACCAATCGAAGGGACGGATCCGTTGCAGCCGCCATTCGTCATCCCGAATGCCTTCCTGCGCCATGGCGACGATACGGTCCGGATCGGCATTCTCAGCCAGCAGGCGCTCCGCCTGATCGACCAGAGGACTCAGGTCGGGCAGCGCCGCCGGACGGAGCTGCAACTCAGATCCGCGACAAAGCGCGAGAAAATGCGCGATCTCCGCTTGCTCTCTTTCCTGGTCATGAAAGGCGGCGGAAAAATAAATTTCAGCCAGGGACCCGTGAGCTGGCGCAAACTCCGGGTGGTCAGCCACGATCTCCATCATTTGCGTGATCGCGGAACCGGTATTGCGGCCAATCAGACTGCGTGCGTACAGATAGCTGTACATCACCTCGTCCGGGTGCTGCATGGAAAGCACTTGATATTCCTCGGTCAGCTTTCTCAAGTGGCCTTCGATGCCGTATCGCTGGACCGCATCCTGATAGCGTTCATGCACCACCAGATCATTCGGGTGACGCTGGCGAAGCGCGAGAAACGGAGCAACGTTCTTATCGAAGTCCCGACCACTGGACGCCACGCTAGCCTTTTCAAGCTCGGCGCGGACCGCAGGAGCGGGCTCACAGGCTGCAGCGGGAGCACCTTGCGCCGGAAGCGAGGCGAGAAAAAGTACCACCGCCCAGGAGGCAGCGATCGGCATATTGCGAGAAACGGAGAGGATCGCGGAGAGCTTCATAGAGGCTCTCCGCGATCCGGGGTTGAACGAGCGGACACGTTATAGCGAACGCAGGAAATTCAGCACGTCCTGCATCTGCGATCGGCTGAGCGAGTTGAATCTGCGGATCACATCGTTGGCTTCCGAGCCACAGCTTTGACTGGCCGAGGACCGGAAGGAGCGGGTGTTTGAGTTTGCACAGTCGGCGTGGGCCTGGATCGCCTGCAGCAAGTCCGGGGTTCGTCCATCGTGCAGGAAGAACAGGCGCTGTCCAATGCCCCAAAGCGGAGCCGTGCGGAACTGGTCCGGACCCGCCGCGCCCTGATTGATGCCGTCCGAGAGACGCGCTCCCATGTGGTGGAGGGCGAAGTCGGAATAAGGGTGATACGTGACATTGGACATGGCTGCCGACTTCGACAATCCCGTGGTCAGGGTGGCGGTGTGGCAGAGAGCGCAGCCCACGCTGTTGAACAGGCTGGCACCGTTCGCCGCCGACGTTGACATCGTAGCCGGTATAGGCGGCCCCAGGAGCCGCATGAAAGCGGCGAAGTTCACCAGGTCGGACGACAGCTGCGCCTCCGTACCCATAGGATTGCCGGTGTCAGTGACCATCTTGGTGGCATCTTCGGGCGAGCCGTTGTAAACGCACCCCATAGCTGCGGAGCGTTCATTGGCAAAGGCTTCGTTGGATACTCCCTGCTCCACGTTATAGGCTTCCCCGGCAAAGACCATCAGCGATTTGTTCTGCGCCTTCCAGCCAAAGCGGGTGATAGTGCCGTCGTTGCCACTCATGTTGAAACTGCCATTGATGCCAAGCTGCGACTTCATCCCCCGATTCGCAGCCAGGTTCGCCTGCAGAGTCGAGTCCGGCGTGGCCTCGACCAGACCGAGCCCGAAGGTTGGAGTCGGAATGCGGAAAATCACGTTGTGATTGGCAAGTTGCTGGGCGAAGGGCGGCTGGGCGAGAGTACACCCGTCCGCGTCACTTCGACCCGTGATCGTGTATAGGCCATGCACTCCGCCATCCGGCGAGCCATCTGGATTGCGAACAAAGCGCGCCTCCCGCACCGGGCCGTTGGCGGTGATGAACGAAGGCACAGTATTGGTAGCACCGTCCAGGGTGGCGAGCGCCACCTGCGGGTTCGGAACCGGATTCTGCGGACTGCTCATTCCCGGGCTACTGCCGCCCACCGCCGGCTGCGCGTGACACTGTGCGCAGCCATTGCCGTTGAAGGTCGGCCCCAGGCCGCTGCCCTCTTCGCCGGGAATCGACCCCGACACGGAATCCACTTCCATGAAGTCAACAATCGCTGCGTTGAAGAAAGCTTTTTCGCTGTCGCTCAACTTGGGCAAAAAGTCACCCGCTCCTGCAGCACCCGTTCGGGGCCCAGGATCACGCTGCGCCTCAACAGTTCTGGTGTTCAAAATCACAGTCAAAGCGAGCCCCACAACCGCTAGAACCTTTCTGTGTTCCACCCTGCACCTCCAATGCGCGTGTTGGACACACTCCGGCGTTAGCCAGGTTTTGTATTGCTGGGAGAGGCGCGACTTGCGACCGGTTCGACTCCACCGAACAGGATTCGATGGCGCTGCGTTCAGCCGAATGGTCTAGAAGTGGCTAGGGACACGGCTTTCCACGAACCGTGTCGATTGTTAGAAAAACTTAATGGAAGGTACGCCCGAATCGGTACAGAGTCAAGATGGCCGTTAGTACATCCTGACCTGTGCAAAAAGCCTAGCCAGCAAGGGATTTGGACCGAAGCGGAGGCCGCTGAACTGCGAGAAAAATGGCGGATGCCTTGACCCGTCAGCAACATCCCCGCTATCCGGCAGAGGTAAAAGGGCGGACCAGCAAGGCATTCACGCCCAGCTCGAAACTGAAAACTCAAGCCAGGCCACGAAAAACAAATTCAATGCACTTGTTTGTCGCTGGCATCCCAGACGATCTTTCCGCCCACGATCGTTGTCCTGACTTTGACATCGCGGATTCTTGCGGGATCAATCGAGAAGATGTCGTCAGTGAGAAGAACCATGTCTGCCAGCTTGCCCGCCGTGATCGAGCCTTTCTCGTTCTCCTGGAATTCGGCGTAGGCGGAACCCAGAGTGTAGGCCTCGATGGTTTCCGGCAGCGTGAGTTTCTGCTCGGGAAACCAGCCATTGGGATTTTTCCCATCCAGAGTCGCGCGCGTAACCGCGGCGTAGACCGTCAGCATGGGGTCGAGCGGAGCAACGTTCCAATCCGTACCCAATGCAAGCCGGATGCCATGATCCAGGAAGGTGCGAAAGGCATACGTCCGGCTGGAGCGGTCGTGGCCGATGCGTTCCTCAGCCCAGCGCCCATCGTCAATGGCGTGGTAGGGCTGGACGGAGGCGATGACGTGCAACTGCGCAAAGCGCTCGAAATCCTTGGCCGCCATGTGTTGAGCATGCTCGATGCGGAAGCGGCGATCGCTCTCGCCGTGGGCTTTCACGATTTCGCTGTAGATATCGAGAATGGTCGAAATGCCCTGGTCGCCGATGGCGTGGGTGCAAATCTGCAGGCCCGCGGCGTCGGCCCTCATCATGCGATCCTGCATCAGTGAAACCGGATGCATTTCGTCAGAGAGCAACCCGCGATTATTGGGCTGATTGGAAAAAGGCTCGAAGAAATATGCCGTGGACGAGCCCAGCGAACCATCGGCGTAAGCCTTCAGAGCGCCGATGCGGAGATACGGGCCACCGAACGCATGCCGGACGCCAATCTTCACCTGATCGTCGACACTGGGGATGAGAGGGGCGGCATAGATGCGAGCGGTCAGCTCCCCGCGCTGCAGCAACTCCGCGTAAACGGCGATGTCCGCATATTCCGGATTCATGTGCTGCACGCTGGTGACGCCGAGCGAGGCCGCGTGCGCCAGGGCGCGCTTCACCGCCTGCACACGCTGGTCGTGAGAGAGCGGCGGGGCGATCTTGTAGACATAGTCCATGGCAGCGTCTTTCAGCGCCCCAGTGGGATTACCCTGTGAGTCGCGAACAATGACACCGCCGGGCGGATCAGGAGTGGCGGCAGTAATGCCCGCCAGGCGCAGGGCGGTCGAGTTTGCGAGGGCCATGTGGCCGTCGTAGCGCATCACAAATACGGGGGTGTCCGGAGTTAGTGGGTCGATCAGTTCCTTGGCGGGCATTCGGGCGGGATTCCATTTGGTCTCGTCCCAGTCTCCACCTTCAACCCATTCGCCCTTCGGCGTTCGCCGCGCACGCTCACCAATGCGGCGGGCAAACTCCGTCGCGCTGGTGGCGTCGTTGAGTTCAACCTGGTCGAGCGCGAGTCCTCCGTCGACAAAATGCACATGGGCGTCGTTGAAGCCCGGCAGCATAAGTTTGCCACCGGCATCAATCACCCGGGTGCGAGGGCCATGCCAGGCTTCGATGTCATCGTTCGAGCCGACGGCCACGATCCGGTCGCCGAGCACCGCCACAGCCTGGGCCGTGGGATGGCTCTTGTCCACCGTCCAGACCTTGGCATTCCGAACGATAAGATCGGCGGAAGGCTGGGATTGAGCAAAATAAGAAGGTGGCAGAGCGAACAAGACAAGAGCGAGCAATCGTGTGAATCGGCGAGTAGTTTTCATTTTCGTAAGGCAAGACAGGCGTGAGCGTCGCCAGCAACGAGTACGTAGCATACAGGACTTCCTGTAGTTCCCCGAAGCCTGGTTCTCCGGTTCCCTTAACACTTTCGTGCCAAGCACCCACACTCCGGGGCCATTGTCTTGGACAGTCCGCGCAGCTACGCTCAGACATTCGAAAATAATTTTCTCTGGCCGGCTTTGATGCAGCGTTGGCGCGCTCAGATCGCGCCGCGGTTTTTATCAGGTTCCGAGGCTGGCAGACTCAACAACGTGAATACTGCAATGGGCACTAGCAATAGTACAGCACATCCCCGGGTCCGCGTTCTGATTGCCGACGATCACGAAGTGATGCGGCTGGGAATTCGAAACCTTCTCGAGGTCCAGCCGGGGTGGAGTGTTTGTGCGGAGGCGAGTAACGGCAAGGAGGCGGTGGACAAGACGGTTCAGTTTCATCCCGACGTGATCATCATGGATATCAGCATGCCGGTGATGAACGGCATCGACGCCGCCAACCAGATCACGCGAATACAGCCTCAAATTCCCGTAATCCTGTTCTCCCTGCACCTGTCTGACGATCTTTACCCTCATTTTCAGACGGATGGAATTCGCGGCGCGGTGGCCAAGGGACACGCCGCTCGAGACCTGGTTCAAGCTGTGGAGACGGTGTTGGGAGGGGGAACCTTTTTTCCCGATCGGAAAACCGCTTTCAGCTGACAGTCAGAGAATCAGACCAGGAATTCCCTACAGGAGTGGCAGGCGCCGGTCGGTTATGGGGAGGTATCCGGCGCCTGCCGTTCGCTCCTTCGCGTTGGGGTACTTCCATTCTTACGTCTTAATCGTCCGGCAGACTATCGGGAAAATCCTGTAGAAGTCGCAGAAATGTCGCCCAGAAAAAGGAACTGCGGTCTCGGGGAGATTGGTGTGCTAATTCCACCACCAAGGACACGCAGTTTCACGAAGGTAAATCTTAAGGTTCCTTCTTGTAACTTCGTGTCCTTGGTGGTTGACGAATTTAATCCTCTACGCGCTATGAGACTACGTGGAATAGTCTGCGTTGATGCGCACGTACTCGGCCGTCAAATCGGTGGTCAGAAACCTGGTGAAGCTGCAACCGCGCCGTAGACGCACTTGAAGATCGCACACTGGCTGGGCCAGATGCAGATGCGCCCGCTTTTCGTCGAAGGCGCACCCAACCCCATTCCGGCACACCATCTGATTGCCGATCAGGATGCTCACGCGCGCGGGGTCAAGAGCGATCCCCGACCTTCCGACCGCAGCCAGAATGCGCCCCCAATTGGGATCGGCGCCCGCCCATGCGGTCTTTACCAGAAGAGAATGGGCGACGGTTCGCGCCACCTGGCGCGCTTCGTCGCGGTTCTTTGCCTGCTCGATCGAGAGGCGAACCACGTGTCGCACTCCCTCGCCGTCAGAGACGATCTGCTCGGCCAGCGATTGGCAGACTTGCTGAAGTGCGGTAGAGAATTTCTTACGGATGGCTGCGCTGTTCAAGCGCACTCCGCTGCGGCCACTGGCCAGCAGCAACACGGTATCGTTGGTGGAAGTGTCTCCATCGATGGAGATGCAGTTAAAAGTCTGTTCGCAGACTTGCCGCAATAGACGCTTCAACTCAGCCGGGCTGGCGGCCGCGTCGGTGAAAAGGTACACCAGCATGGTCGCGAGTTGAGGATGAATCATGCCGGCACCCTTGGCGATCCCCCGCAACTTCACAGGCGTTTTCCCTGAACGAAAGGTCGCGCCCGCCAATTTCGGCCGCGTGTCGGTGGTCATGATGGCACGGGCGAAGCAGGCAATTCCCTTCTCCGTCGCCTCCCTCCCTGCCGTTAGTTCCGGTAAGTGGGCGATGATTTTATTCACCGGCAGGGGAACTCCGATGATTCCAGTGGAAGACGGAAAAACCTCGATCGGGTTTACTCCCAGCAGTCGCCCCAACTCCCGGCACACGCGAGCGCAAGCCTTGATGCCAGATCGCCCGGTAGCGCAGTTCGCGTTGCCCGAGTTGACGATCACCGCCCGCACCCGGCCGCGGCTGGCTGACAAGGAAGCTCGTCCCACCTCCAGAGGGGCAGCCACGACCCGGTTCTTTGTGAACATGGCAGCGGCAACAATTGTTTTTGAGGCTGATGTAGCGACGGGCCTCCCGCCCGTCCATGATGTCGCGTGCCGGACGGGCGGGACGCCCGTCGCTACATCGGTCAAACGAACTCGAGGCTTCATACCTCGAGTTTCACCAGCCAACTGGTGGACTGAGGAAGCATTGCGAACTTGGGCAGTTCACCGCGCACCATGGCAACTTCGTCGCAACAGTGGAACCGGGGACAGACGACGCAGTCTTTGTGCATCTTGTCGGGCAAATCCTCGCGCTGCGCCATGGCAAATCCCATGCGGGCGAAAAACTCGGGAATGCGGGTGAACAGACAGATGGAGCTGA
>WNFA01004402.1_pt1 | contig 15357 bp, 10 predicted proteins | sample 5400481 | NCBI WGS metagenome assembly WNFA01 (sample SAMN13153340, study PRJNA577476) | soil metagenome | isolation source: 120 cm saprolite under Douglas fir tree site 2 hole 1 replicate 2 | place: USA:California | collected 2015-04-18
CGCGCCGCCGATTCCGGCAGCCGCGTTCTCATCTACGCCGATGGTTACTATCGCAACGGCAAGTGGGTGGACCACAAAGCCAGCGCCGACATCGCCGTCGAAACCGCAAAAAAAGAAGGCCAGCACATCGACAAAGTCCTCATCTGGAAGCGCCACGCCGGCAAGTATTCTTCCGAATCACCCATGATCATGGAGCGCGATTTCTTCATCGACGATATCCTCAAAGACTACCGCAACCAAACGGTTGACCCTGTTTCTCAAGATTCCGAAGCTCCGCTCTTCCTCATGTACACCAGCGGCACCACCGGCAAGCCCAAGGGCTGCCAGCATCGCACCGGCGGCTATCTCGCTTACGTCACCGGCACCGCAAAGTATTACCAGGACATTCATCCCGAAGATGTCTACTGGTGTATGGCCGACATCGGCTGGATCACCGGCCACTCCTACATTGTCTATGGCCCGCTCGCTCTCGCCGCCTCCAGCGTCCTTTACGAAGGTGTGCCGCAATTCCCCGACGCCGGCCGGCCCTGGCGCATCGCTCAACGTCTTGACGTCAACATTTTCCACACCTCCCCAACTGCCATTCGAATGCTCCGCAAAGCCGGCGGCGACGAGCCCGCGAAATACAACTACCACTTCAAGCACATGACCACTGTCGGCGAACCCATCGAACCCGAGGTCTGGCGCTGGTATTACGACGTCGTCGGCAAACGTGAAGCTGTTATCGTCGATACTTGGTGGCAAACGGAAACCGGCGGCTTCTTGTGCAGTACGAAGCCCGCTCTCGATCCCATGAAGCCCGGAAGCGCGGGCCCTGCCGTACTTGGAATTTATCCTGTAATTTGGGACGAGAACGGAGAGGAAGTGCCGCCCGGCTCCGGTAAAGCAGGAAACATCTGCATTCGCAATCCCTGGCCCGGCATCATGCAAACCATCTGGGGCAGCCCGGAGCGCTTCGTCACTCAGTACTACAAGAAGTACAACAAGCATCCTAACAGCAAAGATTGGCGCGACTGGCCCTACTACGCTGCGGATGGCGCCGTGCTTCCTGCCGACGGTTATTACCGTATCCTCGGACGCGTCGATGATGTCATCAACGTCGCCGGCCATCGCCTTGGCACTAAGGAAGTCGAGTCCGCCTGCCTGACGATTCCGGAAATCGCTGAAGCCGCGGTCGTCCCCGTCGTGGACGAAATCAAAGGACGCGTTCCCGAAGTCTACATTTCTCTAAAGCCCGGCGTTCTGCCCAATAAGGCCGTTCAGGACAAAGTGGTCTCCACGATCGAAACCATCATCGGCAAAATCGCCCGCCCCAAGCGCATTCACATCGTTCCCGACATGCCTAAGACGCGCTCTGGAAAAATCATGCGCCGCGTCCTCGCCGCCATCTCCAATCAAATGGACACTGGCGACATCAGCACGCTTGCGAATCCGGATATAGTTGCGCAAATCCGCGAGCTCGTGCAAGGCCGCGCCGCAAAGCCCCTCAAGGAAGGCCCCGAAGATATCAAATTGTTTGGTGCCGAACCCTAGAAGGCGCCGGCCCCTCCAAACTTGTAGCCCCGGGCAGGGAGGAGTAGCTCCTTACCCCACTGTGGTTGCCTGAGACAGTTCAGTCAGCAGCGACGCGTCTGCCTTCAGAGCTGATAATCCCTTCAACGCTGAGACCAAGCCCTTTTGCTACGCCGGTCCCGTAGGCGGGATCAGCCTTGTAGAGGTGTTGGATTTGCAGTTCCTGAATGCGTCGGGGAACTGTCTTCATGCTCGCCACGATGTTGCCGATTAGGCGCTCACGCGCATCAGGCTTCATCAAGCGGAAGAGGTTGCCGGGCTGCGTGTAATAGTCGCCGTCGAGACGGTGATTGTGGCGGTCCACCGAACCGGCAATGTCTCGGGGACGCTCGCGGAAAGCGGGATCCTGAGTGGGGCCGTTGAGACTGTTCGGTTCGTAGTTTACGGCGGAACCGGAGTTTCCATCGAAACGCATCGCCCCGTCGCGGTTGTAAGTATGGAATGGGCATTGCGGCTTGTTGACTGGCAGCGAATCGTAGTTCACGCCCAGGCGGTAGCGGTGCGCGTCCGGGTAAGAAATCAGACGTGCCTGAAGCATCTTATCGGGCGAGTAGCCCAAGCCCGGCACGATATTCTTCGGTTCGAAAGCCGCCTGTTCGACTTCCGCAAAATAGTTCACCGGGTTCCGGTCAAGAACGAGCTCACCGGCGTCTACCAGCGGATAATCTCCATGCGGCCACACTTTTGTGAGATCGAACGGATTGATGCGATACGCCTCCGCCTCTTTTTCCGGCATGATTTGCACGCAAACGCGCCACTTCGGGAAGTGGCCGCTCTTGATGGCCTCGAACAGATCACGTTGCGCGTAATCAGGATCTTTACCGCGCATCTCGTCGGCCTCTTCGCGCGTGAAGTTCTTGATGCCCTGCTTTGTCTTGAAGTGCCACTTCACGAAAAAAAGTTCGCTCTGCGCGTTGATCATGCTGAACGTGTGGCTGCTGTATCCATTCATGTGCCGGTAGCCGTCCGGAGTGCCGCGGTCGGAGAAAAGAATCGTCACCTGGTGCAGCGATTCTGGACAAAGCGACCAGAAATCCCACATCATCGTCGGCGACTTCAAATTCGTTTCCGGGTCGCGTTTCTGTGTGTGGATAAAGTCTCCGAATTTCAGCGGATCGCGGATGAAGAAGACCGGAGTGTTGTTGCCCACCATGTCCCAATTGCCTTCCTCCGTGTAGAACTTCAGGGCAAACCCTCGCGGGTCGCGTTCCGTGTCCGCGGAACCCTTCTCCCCGCCAACCGTCGAGAATCGCAGAAACGTCGGCGTTCTCTTCCCCACGGCCGAAAACAGTCTTGCGGTCGTATGTTTCGCCATGCTGGGATTCGTGCAAACAAAATATCCGTGGGCGCCGGACCCCTTTGCGTGGACCACCCGCTCGGGAATGCGCTCGCGGTTGAAATGCGCCATCTTTTCAAACAGCAGGAAGTCTTCAAAAACAATTGGGCCCCGCGGTCCCACCGTCAGCGAATTCTGGTTGTCGCCTACTGGGCGCCCCGCATCCGTCGTCATTCTCTTGCGTTCTTCTGACATAGCTCCCTCCACTTCCAGAGTAGTCCGCCTGCTCCTATACATCCAATATATAGTTGGCATAGAATGGATAGGCATAGCCTATGGAACTTCACCAGCTTCGTTACTTCTGTGCAATCGCCGGGACCGGGAGTTTCAGCCGTGCGGCGCTGCAATCACACGTCTCGCAGCCCTCACTTTCGCAGCAGATTCGCAAGCTGGAAGACGAATTGGGCGCTAGGCTTTTCGATCGTCTTGGCCGCACCGTTCGCCTGACGGAACTTGGGAGGGCGTTTCTGCCCCGTGCTCAAGCGGTTCTGCGTGACCTCGAAGCGGCACGTAGCGATGTCGTCGAGCGCAAGACCTCGATTAGCGGGCCGATTTGCCTCGGCGTGATCCCCACGATTGCCCCTTATTTTCTGCCACCCGTCCTCGCCTCCTTTTCCCGGAAATACCCGCAGGCGCGCGCCACCATCGTGGAAGAGATCACACCCCTGCTTCTCGAAAGACTCCGGGCGGGCACCGTGGACGTGGCCATTGTTGCGCTGCCGTTGCAGGTCCGGGGTCACGAATTCGAATCCTTTCCCTTGGCGGAGGAAAAGCTGTATGCCGTGCTCCCCAAACAACATGCGCTCGCAAGGCGCCGCGCGGTTTCACTTGGCGACTTGCGAAGCGATCCTTTTCTCCTTTTGCGCGACGGCCATTGCTTCCGCGAAACCGCGGTGGCGGCGTGTAGCCGCGCTCGGCTAACGCCGAATATTATTTTTGAGGGCGGCCAGTTCAGCAGCATTCTGAGCATGGTGAGTGCCGGGCTCGGTATTTCGATCGTTCCGGCCATGGCTATCGAGAAGCGGCGTGGATGTTCCTTCGTTCGGCTCGAGGATGAGCGCGCTACGCGCACGATTGGCGCGGTCACGCTGAAAGGAAGCTCCCTGCCCCGGTCGAGCGAAGCATTTCTAGCTCACCTCGGCGCGAGATTCTCAAAGAATGGCGAATCTAGGTTGAAGTGATGAATCGTTTCGAACAGTGCCTCTCGGCTACTGCATCTGTCCGCAACGCTTCTGCGTCTCCCCTAGCACATCCGCATCCAGCAGCGCCGCGCCGTTAAGTCCCTCAAGGAAGGCCCCGAAGACATCAAATTGTTCGGCGCCGAACCCTGATCCGGCTCTGCCGGCACCCGTTGCCGTTCATCTAGGCGGTTTCTGAAGAAGAGGAAAATGTTGGGACGGTGTCTGATCATTTGAATCCTGAGCCAGCCGCAGCCGGCTGAGACGGCATTCGGTTTTCGGTTTCTGTCCTCGTTCTCAATTTGGAGTCAAGCGTCGGCCTTGAATGCCGGGGCCATTCGGATACGGTTCCCGTGGCCCCGGCCATGCATTTCAAAAGAGACTTCTTTGCAACGCGCATACCCACTACCTTTACTGCGAACCGTCCTCTTGCACCCGCTGGATCACCGCTTGCGTCACCGCCTGAGCCAGCGCGAGGCCTACTGTTATGTCGCTGCGGAGGTGTATTCCCGACCACAGGCGTGATTCTGCTGCTTCAGCTGCCTGCGCTTGGAAAAACGCCGCATCCTGCGGAAACAGATAAGCGAGCGCACCCGCGTTTCCTCCTGAAACGCATGCGTGGGCCGAGGGGTAGCTGGGATGATTCGGCGTCGTGAACAGGGTCTTCGTCGTGGCATCCAATTGGAACGGCCGGATGGCCCAATAGGTGTATTTGCCGTCCCAGCAGGCCACCATCGAATCGTATCCGGTAATGCTCTCAATCGCGTAAGCGCGAGCAGCGCGTGGGGGATTATTCTCCATCCTGTACTCGAAGATTTTCTTATCCAGGAGATCGGACCAAAACCCTACTGCTCTCCCCTGCCAGAAGAAACCTCCGCTCTCGGGAACAAAGGCGGCGCCGGCAGCCGGCAGTAGACGAGGAAAGCTCTTGACCTCGGCGAGTTCCGCCGCTTCCTGAGCGGAATCACATGCTGGCGGCGGACCTGGCCGGAAGTCGCTCCCACTGGAAAGCACCCAGGTCTTCCACGTTCCTGCAAGAGGTTCCGCCGGATTTGTGCCCTTCCAATTGCACGGGCCGCTGGGGATGGTTCCATTGAAAATCGCGCTGGATCCGTCGGCCTGCGCACGCGCAATCACCAAAGCTGCGACCGCGTGGCCCAAATCGAGGCCCGCTTGCACATCGCTCGGATATTGAACGCCCGCCAGCAGCCGTGACCTGCCCGCTGCGTCAGCTTGCGCGAGGATCGCTTGTGCGTCGGTTGGAAACAGATACGCCAGAACGGCAGATGCCGCACCGGCCGCAACTGCATGTTCACTAGGATAGGAGGGGCTGTCCGGATCGGGGATTACGGTGGTAAGGTCTTTATCGATCTGGCTGGGTCGGGGCCGGTTATAGGTGTACTTCGAGTCCCAGGCCGCAACCATTGCGTCATAGATGGCTACGTGGACGAGCGCCAGAGCGCGTTCGCTGCGAACCGTGCCCACGCCGAACTTTTTGAGCTCGTTGTTCGTCATTTGATTCCACTGATAGGAAGGCGCCCCGGCGTCCCAGAACTTGATCAAGTCGAGCGCAGCAGCGTCACGCTGCGCAACGAGTTGCTCCAAGGCTTCAATTTCTTCCTTAGAATCCTCGTGCTTTGGTGGCGCCGACAGGCGGAGTTGGTTCCCCGACGTCAGCACCCATGTCTTCCACTGACCGGCGTTTGGCTCGATTTGGGCCGAGGCGCTAAGGGCGAGCACCGTAAGCCCAAGACCGATTGCGAAAACCAAAATGTAGCCGAACTTCCTTGCTTCCTTCTTATTCATTTGAGTCTTTACCTCCCTAGATCATTTCTCGCCATTTCCGCGAGTGCCCGACCTTCCCTCAAGTGAGGCAGTACATCAATGGAATGCAGCTACCCAGTGGCTGTCACCTGGATAACGAGCTAACTTCCTCAGATGGCGCAACTTAGGCTGCTCTGGTCGGATTTTCTCAGCTCTTGCACAGCACCATCAACGTGTTAGACTGCTTACAATTTGGTGGCCGTTGAACATTCCCAGCGATTCTCGATCTGTTCTCTGCTTCGGACCCTTCCACGTTGACCTTGCGTCGGGCGAGTTGCATAAGCACGGCGTCAGACTCAGATTGCAAGAACAGCCCTTTCAAATTCTCGTTATGCTGCTGGAAAACCCCGGCGAAGTCGTGACCAGGGACGAGCTTCGCAACAAGCTTTGGTCTGCGGATACTTTTGTGGACTTTGACGTGGGTCTCAATAACGCTGTCTTGAGACTCCGCAATGCCCTGGGGGACTCCGCCGATTCACCGCGATTTATTGAGACGTTGCCACGACGCGGTTATCGCTTCATCGCATCAGTGGACGGCCCAGTTCCGGCCACACTCCATGAGTCCATCCGGCCGGTGACGGCTGGCCATCAACGTGAGACCGTTCCGTCGGCCGCAGACCCCACGACTCAACTCGTTACGCCGTCTCTGAAACCGCCCCGCGCAAGGAAGCTTTGGACCGCTGGCTTAGCGTTGGCAGTCCTGTTGGCATTGCTTACTGGCTTGAACGTCGGCGGGTTGCGCCAGCGAGTTCTTGGAAGGCCCGCTGCTCCGGCCATCCGTTCCTTGGCGGTGCTGCCGCTGGAGAACCTTTCCGGTGACCAAGCGCAGGAATACTTCGCGGATGGAATGACGGACGAGTTGATCACCGACCTGGCCTCTATCGCGCGTCTGCGTGTCATTTCCCGAACTTCGACCGCGCACTATAAGGGTACCCGGAAGACGATACCTGAAATAGCGCGGGAGCTGAACGTAGACGCCGTGGTAGAAGGCTCGGTAGGGCGTTCCGCGAACAAGGTGCGGATCCGAGCCCAATTAGTCAGGGCTGTGCCAGAGGAGCACCTTTGGGCTGAGAGCTACGAGCGCGACTTTCCAGACGTGCTGGCCTTGCAGCGCGATGTGGCCAAAGCCATTGCCAACGAGATCAAAATTAAACTGACGCCAGAAGAAAAAGCGCGGCTCGCGAATGCCCGCCAAGTCGACGCCGAAGCATACCAATTGTATCTCCGAGGCCGCTTCTCTTTCGAAAACTGGACGCGCGATGCCGTGAGGCTGGCCCGTGAGAATTTTCAAAAGGCGATTGAGAAGGATCCGAGCTACGCCGTTGCCTATGCCGGCCTGGCCGACACATACGTTTTTGGAGTGACAGGCTTGGAGCCAAAAGTGTCCATTCCGCTCGCCCGTGCCGCCGCCAGGAGGGCCCTCGAATTGGACGACAGCTTGGGCGATGCTCACGCAGCGTTGGCCCAGGTAAAGTTTCTGGGAGATTGGGACTGGGCCGGAGCGGAAAAAGAATTCCGGCGAGCCATCGACCTGAACCCAGGTGACACGCTCGTGCACCACATGTACTCGCACTTCCTGCTAGCCATGGGCCGGAACGAAGAATCATTGAGGGAGAGCGAACTCTATCTCCAGTTGGACCCTCTCTCGGCACCAGCCAACCATCACCTCGCGTGGCACTACTCGGCCACTGGTCAATACGATCGGGCCATCGAACAGGATCTCAAAGCTGTGCAGATTGATCCGAACTATATCGACTCCATTCATGGCTTAGGCGAGGCGTATCGCCACAAGGGAATGCCGCAGGAAGCCTTGGTCCAGTATCAGAAGCAGATGACGCTCTCCGGAGCCAGCCCGGACTGGATCAAATCGCTGCGCCGGGCCTATCAGGCGGAAGGGTGGAAGGGCTACTGGCAGAAGTCATTGGATCGTGACCTGAAGCAGGCCAATCGAGAATATGTCTCTTTCCTTGATATAGCCGATGATTATGCATTGTTGGGTGACAAAGCACAGGCCTTTCGCTATCTGGAGAAAGCCTACGCCGGCCACGAGGATTTCTTGACCTGGGTCAAGACCGAGCGTGACTTTGATATTCTCCACTCCGACCCGCGCTACGCTGACTTGTTGCGACGCATGGGCCTGCCGCAGTAGCGCCCCCGCCGCTCGCAACCAGCAACGAGCCAAAGAGCGCATCCGCAGCGCCATCAAGATTTGGGAAGGCTACCAGCATTTCCACCACACGGCCTACATCATCGCTTCGGCTTATGCCCTGATGGATCAAGCGGAACCAGCCGTTAAGTTTTTGCAAATGGCCGCAGACGGCGGTTTCCCCTGTTATCCCCTCTTTGATAAAGATCCTGACCTCGACAACTTGCGGCAGAATCCGCGCTTCTTGCAGTTTATGGCCGGTCAAAAACGGCAGTGGCAGCAGTACATGAGTACACTCTGATCGGATCAAGGCTCGAGGCGGTCTATTGTGCCGACCCGCAACGCTTCAGCGTCTCCCCCAGCACATCCGCATCCAGCAGGGCCGACCGCCAGTGCGTCGCCGAGCACACTTGCAACGCCGTGAGTCCGCCCGCGCCTCGCAAGTCGGCGCCCTCAAGATCCGCCCCCTCAAGATTCGCCCCGCCGAGCGCCGCTCCCGTCAGGTACGCCCCGCGCAGGTCCGCCCTCTTCAAATCCGTGTCCAGCAAGATCGTCCCTTTCAGCTGCGCGCCCGTCAAATTCGCTTCGTACAGCTTGGCCGAAGACAGATCGGTCTCGTGTAAATTCGCCATCGCCAGCACCGCATGTGCCATCTTCGTGTCCCGAAGGTCCGCGCGCGAGAGGTCCGTCCGGAGCAGCCTCGCATTCTGCAAATTCACCGCGTAGAGCGACGCCCCCGCGAGTTTGGCATTCGAGATTTCCGCGTTTTCCAGGTTGCCATAGGAAAAATCCGCGTCGCGAAGATCCGCCGCCGTAAAATTCGTGCCCGCCGCTTCCGCAGAAACCAAAATCGCCCGGTTGGCCCGTATATGATCAAACGTGCCGTAGCGCAGCCGCGCTTCCCGAAGATTTGCGCCGCGCAGGTCAGCCTCGGAAAACCATGCGCCTTCCAGATTCGCACGCCACATTCGCGCGTTGATCAGGATGGCGTGGTAGGCGCGCGCAAAACGCAGATTGATCTGGTTGAGCCTCGCTCCGTAAACGGAGCCAAGCGCATCGTCGGCCACATTCCCGCGCGATGGCACCGAGGACAGCAACGCATCCGTTAAATCTGCATAGGGCCGGTAGCCGACAACTTGCATGGCCTGCGTCGCCCATCGGCGAACGCTGGCGCTGGAAACTTCCGGTTCAATAGTGGGATCCGCGGGCAATCCGCGGATTACGCCGAAAGACATGAACACCAGGATGCAGCAAGTTCCGATCGTCGCCCGCAAAGTTAGCAGCGCCATGCGAATCGCGTTCTTTGACTTGGCCCGCCGAATCTCACCGGGACGCACTGCGCGCGAAACGATCGGCGGAAGGCAGGTTGCCGCTGCCACCGACACGATGACCAGTGCAACGTGCAGCAGCGTCCCTCGGACGTCTTGCCGCACCAGGTAGCGCAGCCAGAAGAAAAACAGCGTCGCAGGAACCACCCAGTAGGCCAGCAAATTCGCGAGCACGGCTTCCAGTATCGATAGCGGCGAGCGGCTGTCTCGCACCCACTTCATCTGGTGCCTCACTAGACCCATCAGGTACCACGGCCCGTCTTTTTCCACGGTCTGTCCGTCGGGAAAAACCGCCGGCAGCGCCGCAATGCCTCCCCACAAACGCAGCAGCAGAAAATGAAATCGCAGGTAGAGGACCATCAGGAGGATCGGTCCGCCCAGATAAAAACCGCTCATCGGCAGGATCGTCCCGTACCGCGGAAGGGGCACCGCCGAAGAGTCCAGAATCAGGCGCAAATCATTTGTAAACGCGATCAGGACGCAACAGATCGCGCTGATCGAAAACATCAGAAAATAAAACCAGCGCGCGACTCTTGTTGTCTGCGCGATGGATTTAGAACTGTTGATCGCAGAAATCGATTCGGGCAGCAGCGCATCGAATAGATTTGTTCCGCCGAGACGGCCGACCCACAGCCCTTCCGCGCCGTATACCATTGCGCCCATCAGATTCGCGCCACGAAGTTCCGTGCCCAGCAGGTTCGTGTCCCGCAAATCCGCTTGCACCAGCGACGCCCCCCGCAGATTTGCCAGCGAAAGATCCGCGCCGCGGAAGTTGGTTTTGTGAAGGTGTGCTCCCTGAAGATTTACACCCGTGAGATCTGCCTTCCCAAGGTTGGCCCCGCACAGATCTGCTTTGACGCCGGACTCTCCTCCGGATTCTACCCAGATCTTGTGTTGATCGAGCACTTCCGCAAGGTCGAGCAGCGAAAGGCGGTTCGAATACTCCTCCGCAGAAACATCCTTCGGCAAAATCTGACTGTCTGCAGCCATTTCCGGACTTTCCCCCATTCGAATCCTTGCCGCTCGAGACGCTCCCCGTGCGAGGCTCGCCGTTCGAAACGACTTTTGGATATTGTCGCTGCCGCTACCACCCTCAGCAGCCTAGGGTGACCGCTTTTCTTCGCCGGTCGATTTGAGTTGTTGTACTGCTGGGCGGAATCCATCTTCCCCTATAATCCCCGCATAAATCGCCTGTCCAGAAGGACAGGACGCGCAGAGGTAACGGTGCCTTCGCCCGTGTCGCAGCGCGCTCAAGTTTGCGCCGCAGATCTGCGCCGGCTCTTTCGGTGTCCGCGCTGGATTTGAGAATAGCCGAGTACAGGCACGGGAAAATTTCAGAAATGATTTGTAAAAGAAATTTGCAAATGGAATTTCAGAAAAAATTCCGAGAGGAAGGATTTCCAAGAACGCCGGGAAATTTTAAGAGCCGGGGCGCTTCGCTGAGGGGCCAAGGCACCCCGGCTTATCCTGCCCGCCTCCGCAGTGAGCGAGCGAGGAACTCGTAAGAAAGAAATCCGTTCGCGGGACAAGCAAAGCACTCGTGGAAAAAGAAACCGTTCACTGTTCGAGCAAGACCCGCGAGTGCGGGTCGTGCCAGAAAACTTCGATCAAAAAAACTCAAAGTAAGAAGCCTGCCTGTTTCTCTTCACCGCCGGGGAAACGCGCGTCTATCTTTCTTCATCCCCGCGAAGGAACTCGTAGCGCTCGATGGCCGCAACAACACCGATAGAGCCTGCGTCGCGCGGCTCGGTGCGCTGGACGCGGCCAAGGCAGCGCACGCGAACCGGGCCCGCCAGGGTGATTTCGTTCGGCAGGGTCAGGAGAATTTCGACCGGGGAGCCTTCCTTTACGTCTTTGGAAAGGAAGAAGTAGACGCCACGGGAACTGACATCGCGGGATTCGGTGCTGGTTTCGCCAACCGCGGCCCCCGTGGTCCAACGGACGGTGAGCGGCAGCCGCATGGAAAAACGCTGGGTTGTGCGGCGTTCGGAGCCGGTCAAAGCGTACCTCCAGAATCGAAGGATAGAGTGTAGCCGGGTGGGGGGGTAGGGACAATAGGACTGCAGGTTCAAAAAGGTCCGTGGGAAAGAAAGTACGGAGGTACTACAACCGGATACTGGAGATTTGGTTTCAGGACTGCGGCGGAGTCGACCGGACTCCCCAAAGAGCAGTTTGAGGTTGGAGACTGGAAGAGTCGGGACGGCGTGAGAAGAGGGGTTCTTTGCGACAGAATCGCAGTGTGACCTCATCCCGCTGCTCCTCGGGACTGCGATCCCAATTTGGGGTGCGAGGAGAGATGCCTTTGGCTTGGAGGATGAAAAGAACGTTCGGAGCACACGTAGCCAGACCGAAATGGGATTCCTTGGCTTGAAAGATGGGATCCCCTCCCCGCCATTCCTTGGCTTGAAAGATGGGATCCCCTCCCCGCCATGGTTTTTGTAAGGATGTGATTCTATGAGGGTTAATGGGTGGGGGTGTGTAAAAGATTTGATTCTAAAGGAGTTAGCGCCTGGTTGGTTCACTTTGATCCTCGATGAAGAAGAGGAGGGGGGGTGTACCCCCCCGTGTGTTTTTTCGTAAGAGCGGATTCCAAAGGACTTACGGGCGCAACTGTCCGTAAGAGCGGGATCTAAAGGAGTTAGAAGAAAAACTGGTGGGAAGCCTCGCAAGTTGGAACGTTTGCACGTTGGAAGGATAACAAGAAATCGATCGGGGAGGGCAGAGAGAATCGGAGAAGGAGAGGAGAGGCGAAGGATCAGCGTCGAGGTCATGGGGAATGGTAGCGCATGGGTAACCGAATGTCAACATAAATGATTAGCTCATTCGAATGAGCTGTGGAAATCGATCCGAATGCAAAGTCGATGAAGCGAAATGCAAACTGAAGAACGACCCACCCTTTGCAAAAACAAGATCGCAAAGGGTAGGCCACCCCGAACCGTCTCAGGGCATCAAGGGTGCTCCACCCGCCATGTGCATCTGTTGATCGGCGAACCAAAGAAGGCAACGCCCTCAACCGTGCTACAGATGCTCAAGCAACGCGTCTCCCGCAAAATGCGAAAGAAAGTGCGGCCTGCTTCGAAGACGCAACTCTCATTCGCGTTTCCAAAATCCGTTGGTGAGTTGCCGCAGTTTTGGCAGTCCCGGTTCTACGATTTCAACGTGTATAGCCATAAGAAGAAGAAAGAAAAACTGGACTATATGCACGCCAATCCCGTGAATCGCAGGCTGGTGAAACACTCAAAGGACTGGCCGTGGAGCAGTTGGGCGTTTTACTTCCGAGGGGAACCTGTGTTGGTGCCGATCGATGCTGTGGACCTGTGACGGAGCGCAAAGCCAAGAAAAAACCCCGCCCTCCAAACCCGAGGACGGGGCACCCAAAACCGTCTAGCGATTCACGTCCGGGCCACCCGTCCCGACAACGTCATCTGATCAGTCCGATCAAACACCAAAAAACGGAACCGAAAAGACCCACGTTCGCCCGTGCGGGACGAACATGGGGCACGCCGTTCAAAATCTAATTCATCACCGCAGGGAAACCGCGGCCACCCGCCCAGCGGCCTTGAGTGCTGTATTCCCGAAGGAGGAAGTCGTAGAGACCACCCGCCCAAATTCATCTCAAGGCGTTACGGCTGGGCCACCCGACCCTAGTTGTCTCCCGTTTGCCGGCCCAATTTCCGTTCTATCCGCTTGACGAGGATCAGTAGTGCAAACACCTCAATGAGCATAACCGGAAGCCAAAGCAGGACGCTAAATTTGTCGACATCATACAAGACGTAACTAAAGAAGACCCAGACAACAGCGGTATGCACTACAAAACAGACGGAAAGGGAAACCCAAAAGGCCCAGTGACGTAACCTTTGGCGAAATGCATAGGTCACAAAACCGAAAGTAAGGAACGTTGCCATAATGGCCGTGCCCCACTTCTGAGGAGTACCTCTGCTATGCAAGCTACGAGCAAGTATAAAGGCAAAGACGCCAATTAGAAGGAGAATGGCATATTCCCCAAGAGAAGCTCGTCTCTTGACACTGTTTCCTTTCAATTTGCCATGCATGCGTCATACGCCTCAGTAGCGTCTGCGGCCGCGAAGCCAACATGCGTGACCAAAGCGGCCCTACTCAAGAACTTTGCGCCCCTCGCGATTGCGTTGCCAGAAACCTTCCACCCCTCTTGACGAAGGGCAGCTCGGATGGTTCCGATGAGCGGCCGATTCTCTGCAACGCGATCTAAACCGACTTCTGCAGTGACTGCCACGACGCTTGGACCGACCGGACCATCAGTTTGGGGGGCGCCCAAAATTGGAGTAAGCAGGGCGTCTATTTCCTTCTTCATGACTATTCCTCCTGCAAACGCCTTTGCGGCTTCCTCCAAGCATTGTTCTTGTCTGCTGTGTGCCCAATTCGTTTGTGGGCCTATGGCAGTGATAAGACCTGGCGGGGCAGACAGCGTTGCGCCGCCGCCAGCACCGCCGCCGCAGGAGCCTGGAAGGGCGCACGGATCGGGAGGACCAGGACAGGTGACTTGAATTCCGCTCCCAATCATGGTCGATATGCAACCGTCGCCAGCACCGCCCTCCGTAACCCATGTCCCACCCTGGTCCAGGCAGCCGCCCAGGCCCTCACCGCCGTCCTCGGGCCTGTCGTCCTTCGATCCGTCGTCCCATTGGCAGAAGTCCAGCCCAAAGGGGTCAATTAAGGCCAGGGGGTTGTTCATCACGTAGGCATAGTGGTTCCAGGATTGGGGGAAGGCGGGGTCGACGGCGGCGAGGCCGGCGGGGTCGGGGGAGGCCCAGCGGCCCTGAGTGCTGTATTGGCGGGCGGGAAAATCGAAGGAGTCGCTGTCCGTGTCCTGGTTGATGCCGGTGAACGAGAGGTCCGTCGCGCCGGCTTGGGCGTAGGGCTCGCCGAAGGGAGCGTAGGCGACGTCGGAATACATGGTGCGGCTGGGCGTCGAGCCAAAGCGGGCGCTGCCGAGCCAGTCCGGGTGGCGGTAGTAGCTGAGGCCAGAGCTGGTGTACACGGCGGTGGCTCTGCCGGGCAGAGGGATGAAGGCTTTCTGTAACGTCTGGCCGCTCATGAGGGCTAGTTTTTCTTCAAAATCAACAAGTTCCCATATGGGAACCGCGCGGCGCTCCCGAGCGCCCGAAATTCTCTAAGTCGCTGATTTCCTTCTGGTTCCTATACAGCAACCAAAGTTGCTGTGCAGCACCCTTTTAGGGGTGACGTGTCAGTCCAGCTCCCGGTGCCGAAGGCACCGCTTCTCAATGCCGGAAATAGCACAAAAGTTGGACCCACATCCCAAGGAGCGAGCTCAGGAGCAATAGACCCCCGAAGATGCGAAGCTTGTACGCATGGCGCTGGACATCGGGTTCGGCTGAAAGCTTACGAGGCGAAACCCTATCCAATACCTCCAGCGGCCTAGCCAAAAAGCCCACCCCAAGAGCAAAGAAGAACGAGAGGGCAACAACGGCCCCCCAACTCACACCAGGATAGGAAGAGTGGAGATGGCCGCGAAATTCCTCAGGAGACCGCAAATAGACAGACAGAGGGGGACCGAGGATCAAAAGCAACGCGAACAATATGAACGCCACTCCCAGAGCTCGCCACCGTGGTGCCTTCGGGTCCCAAGAAGAGCTAGGCCTTGTCCAAAGGTTTACCCGCGCCATGCGGTCGAGCAAAGCGAAATAGGTGCCAGGCGATATGAGCAGGCAGAGGCCGAGCGCCAAGAACGCTAACGCTATAAGAACATAGCCGATGACGAACAAAATCTGCTCCTTCAGAACAAAAGATTGTCTATCGCCCAGTTGAGTAGTTTCTTTCCGACGCCACTCTGACACTTGGAAACCGAGGCACCTGCTACGATACCCGGCGGGTGGCGCAGCCTTTCTCATTTGAGTTTTTTCTTGACGGCATGATGCGATGAGAGAATACCATTGTTGGAATTCATCGCAGAGTATAGATGCGAGGGTGGCCTAC
>WNFA01002536.1_pt1 | contig 15356 bp, 11 predicted proteins | sample 5400481 | NCBI WGS metagenome assembly WNFA01 (sample SAMN13153340, study PRJNA577476) | soil metagenome | isolation source: 120 cm saprolite under Douglas fir tree site 2 hole 1 replicate 2 | place: USA:California | collected 2015-04-18
ATCATTGTTACCTCGAACTATCACACGCGGCGCGCGCGATACATTTTCCGGCACGTTTTTCCCGCGGCTATCGAGATCCGCGTCGCGTCGGCCCGCGATTCTGAATACGACCCGGACCACTGGTGGGAGACGCGCAAAGGAATCAAGCACTTCTTGAGCGAGTCCGGCGGAATGGCGGTGGCCATCTGGGAGGCACGCCTCTGACAGCGGCGCCCGGGGTCTCCCTCCGCCTTCACTCGCCGGGGCACAAATTCCAAGTTCGTGCGTCTAACCTCAAGGAGACTTGCCCTGTCCAACGCTTTTATTCTTATGGGAAATCCTTTACAATGCCTTAACGGGAACCGAAGTCAGTGCTCCAGGAAGTGCGCGGCACGAGCTTTGTCCTCCCGCGAACGGCCAGTTCTCTTCGCGGCGAACCCGCAAGGCCCCCGAAAGCCCACGCGGAGTTACCGGGAAACTTTTCGACCCTCTGCGCCGTATACACAAGTGACGGGTCTCGTGCGGGGTTGCGTCTGGCAATCGCCAGGGATCATGAAAAGGTCGAGGAATTGAAACAATGAAGACGTGGAAAAAGGTCGGGATTGGCGTGGCTGCCGCAGCCGTTCTGGGCGGGATCGTCCTCTACAGCGTCAAGCAGGCCAACAAGGGCGTGGTGACGGTGCAGACCAGCAAGGCACAGCCGCAGGATCTGACTTCTCAGGTGACCGCCTCGGGCGAGATTAAGCCCCGGGACTACTCCAACGTCCTTGGTGAAGGCATCGGCAAGATCACGGAAATCATGGTCAAGGAAGGTGACCAGGTAAAGAAGGGTGACGTCCTGCTGCGCCTGGAAAACATCCAGCCGACCGCGGACGTGGAGGGGCAGCAGGCATCGCTCTCGTCGAGCGAGGCAACCCTGCGAAGCGCCGGGTCTGTCTTGCAGTCGGCGCAAGCAGAGGTGGCGCAGGCCAAGGCCGACCTCGAGAAGACGAAACTTGATTGGGAGCGCGCCCAGGGCCTCTATAAGGGTGGGCTGATCTCCAAGCAGGAATACGACACGCGCAAGGCGACCTTAGAGAGTGACACCGCCAAGGCCGAGCAGAAGACAGCCGTACTGGAGCAAAGGCGCGCTGAAATGGACTATGGCCGCTGGTTGCTTGCGCAGGGAGGGGCGATGCTGAAGCGGGCGAAAGACGTTCTGCGCAAGACCACCTACACGGCTCCCATTAACGGCGTGGTCAGTTTCATCGCCGTGCGCGTGGGCGAAAACGTCGTCCCCGGCATTCAGAACGCCGCCGGCAGCTTCCTGATGACCATCTCCGATATGTCCGTGGTCACCGCCGAAGTAAAAGTGGACGAGACCGACATCGTCAACGTGCGCAACGGACAGTACGCCGACGTGACCATAGATGCCATGCCCGGCCAGACTTTCAAGGGCCATGTCACCGAGGTCGGCACGCAAGCCGTGCTGCGCAGCTCGGGCCTGGCCACCACGCAAACGACTACGGGCACGCAGGAAGCCAAAGACTTCAAAGTGGTCGTCACGCTCGACAATCCGCCGGCCGGTTTGCGGCCCGGTCTTTCCACCACAGCCAAGATCCGCACGGCCGAGCGCAAAAACGTGCTGGCCATCCCGATTCAGGCGCTGGCCGTGCGCACGCGTAAAGACCTGGAAGAAGCTGCGAAGCAGCCGGGCAAATCGAACGGCAGCGTGACCCTGGCCGCCGCGCCTCCTCCCCCGCCGGGCACAGACCCCAAGAAACAGGAAATCCAGGGCGTCTTCGTGGTTCGCGAACGCAAAGCCGTGTTCGTGCCCGTGGAAACGGGAATCAGCGGCGTCACGGACATCGAAGTGACCAAGGGGCTCCAGAAGGACGACGAAATCATTACCGGCAGCTACAAAGCCCTGCGCACCCTGCGCCCGAACACCACGGTGAAAGTGGATAATTCCGTCCCCAAGAAGGCCGAAGACGAAAAGAGCTAGGCCGCGTTGAAGTCGGATTCAAGGAGCTTGTGAATGCCCGTCGAAACACCCGCGTCGGACTCGTTCCGCCAAGACCTGGTCGCGGACGGCATCAATATAAAGACCGAAGGCCTCGTCAAGACCTACGAGATGGGGGCGGAATTGGTGCAGGCGCTGCGCGGTGTGGATATGGAGATTCGCAAGGCGGAATACGTCGCCATCATGGGACCATCCGGCTCCGGCAAATCCACGTTGATGAACTTGATCGGCTGCCTGGACACGCCAACGTCGGGAAAGTATTGGCTGGCGGGCCGCCTGGTGAGCGACCTGGACGACGATGAACTGGCCTCCATCCGCAACAAGGAAATCGGGTTCGTCTTCCAGACCTTCAATCTGCTGCCGCGCGCCACGGCCTTGCACAACGTCGAATTGCCGCTCATCTACAACGGCACGCCCGCCGAAGAGCGCATCGCGCGCGCCAAGAAAGCCCTGGAAATGGTGGACCTCGTCGACCGCATGATGCACAAGCCCAACGAGCTTTCCGGCGGACAGCGTCAGCGCGTGGCCATCGCCCGCGCGCTGGTGAATAACCCCTCCATTGTGCTGGCCGACGAGCCCACCGGCAACCTGGACTCCCAGACCGGCGAGGAAATCATGGGCGTGTTTGCGCGGCTGCACGGCCAGGGCAACACGATTATCCTGGTCACCCACGAACACGACATCGCCCAGCATGCCCACCGCATCGTCCACATCCGCGACGGAAAAATCTTCTCCGACGAAGCCATCAAGAAATAAGGAATTTCGGCGCGCGCGAAGTTAGAAATCGGCCAGGGCGAATTCCACGCGCCTGCGCATGGGATCAATGCGCTCGGCGCGCACGCGCATGCGGTCGCCCAGCCGCCAAACGCGCCCCGCTGCGGTGGGCGCGGATTTCGTCGTCCTGCGGCTTCCGCGGTGTCCGCCGGGAGCGCCAAGCGCGACGATGGCGTGGTCGCGGTCGCGATAGACGCAGCGCCCGCCGGCGGCTTCTTCCAGCGCGGTGAGCGGCACGAGTCCCTCGACGAAAATTTCCAGCAGCTCGACAAAAAATCCGAACTTCTGCACGGAAATAATCAGCGCATCGTATTCTTCGCCGAGATGGCTTTCCATGAATTGCGCCGTCTTCCAATCCATCAATTCCCGCTCTGCGGCATCGGCGCGCCGCTCGGCTTCGGAAGATTCCGCCGCAACCTCCTCGAGTTCCACGCGGCGGTAAGGTCCCAGCGCCGCGCCCTCCCGATTTGGCGCATGCGCGTCGCGCGCCGCCGGACGCGCGTCCGGATTTTCGAGAGCCCATTTCAGCACACGGTGAACCATCAAGTCGGGATAGCGGCGAATGGGCGAGGTGAAGTGCGTGTACTGGTCGAAGGCCAGCGCAAAGTGCCCGAGCGAATCGGCGGTGTAGCGCGCTTGCTTGAGCGAGCGCAGCATCAAGTACGAAACGATGCGCTCTTCCGGTTTGCCGGCGAGCTGGCGCGTAAGCCGCTGATAGTGTTCGGGGCGCACGTCAAGATCGAGCGCTCCCGGCAGGGAAACACGCATCGGCCGCTCGCGCCCATGGCCGAGCGAGTCCGGCCGCCCGGGCCGCGCCGGCGACGGCACGCGCCCGTGACGCACCGGCATCTTCTGCTCGGTGAGGTTGGGGATGCCGAGGGTGTATCCAAAAGCGTGCGCCAGCTCTTCAAACTCGAGCACCTTTTTTGCGTCGGGCTTTTCGTGAACGCGGTGCAGCGAGGCGATGCCGCGCCGGTCGAGATAGGAAGCCACCGCCTGATTCGCGGCCAGCATGAACTCCTCGATAAGGCGATGCGCGATGTTGCGCTCGCTGCGTCCGATGCTGACCATGCGCTGCTGGGCGTCGAACTCAATGATCGGTTCGGGGAGGTCGAAGTCAATGGAGCCGCGTTCGACGCGCCGCGCGTTGAGCAGCAGCGCCAGCTCGCGCATGTTCCGGAAGTGCGGTGCGAGCGAGGCATAGCGCGCCGACATCTCCGGATCGCCTTCCACGACTTTGAAGACATTGGTGTAGGTCATTCGCGCGGCGGAGCGGATCACGCCCGGCGTGCAACGCGCCGAAGTCATCCGGCCGGCGGCGTCGAACTCCATGAGCGCGCTCATCACCAAGCGGTCTTCTTCGGGCTTGAGCGAGCAGATTTCGTTGGAAAGCGCCTCGGGCAACATGGGGACGGCGCGGTCGGGGAAATAGACGGAAGTGCCGCGGAGGCGGGCTTCGCGGTCGAGTTCGCTGCCCCGGGCAACGTAATGGGCGACGTCGGCGATGTGCACTTGCAGGTGCCAGCCGCCGTTGGCGCGCTTCTCGACGTAAACGGCATCGTCGAAGTCACGCGCCGTCTCGCCATCAATGGTGACAATCGGCAGACGGCGGAAGTCTTCCCGTCCTCGAAGCGCCTCTTGGCGGACGGGCTGCGCAGCGCGGTTCGCTTCTTCCTCCACTTCCCCGGAGAACACGTGCGGGAGATGGTGCTTGCGGATGATGATTTCGACGTCCACGCCGAGTTCGCCCGGGCGGCCGAGGATTTCCATCACGCGTCCGGAGGGAGCCACGCCGCCGCTGGGAAAGCGCATCAACTCGACATTGACGACGGCGCCATCGAGTTCGGGGAGTCGCCCGGGCCTGTGCCGCCGTCCTGCGTGCACCGATCCGGGATCTTCCGGGACGCCAAGCTTGGCGCGCAGCGCGGGCGTCAGCTCGTGCCCCGGCGGGATGATGATTTCGTGGAGCAGGCGCACGTCGTAGGGCAAAACGGTATTGCCGTGCGCGCCGTAACGGAATAAACCAACGACCGTGGGATGCGTGCGGTCGAGGATGCGGACGATGCGGCCTTCGGCGCGGGCTGCCGTTGTGCCCGCAGCGGAACGGCTGCGCCGCTCGATCCGCGCGACGACGCGGTCGCCGTGCATCGCATCGCCCGTTGCATCGCGGCCGATGAACAAATCGCCGTCCATCTCCGGAATGGGTTTTTGCGGAACGACGAATCCGTAGCCATCCCGGTGAGCGACGAAGCGGCCGGTAATCAACTGAGGATCGCCGCGGGGAGAAGAAGGTGCGCCCGGTGTGCGGGCAGGTTGTGGCAGGCGCTGGGTATGCTGCGCGGCACGCGAAGGTTTTCGGCCAGCCAGTTGATAGCGCCCGCCGGGAAGCTCTTCTATCTCGCCCTTGCGCTTCAGCTTGGCCAGCACCTTCTTCAGGGCGCGGCGCGCGGCATGGCGCAATTCGAGTGCCTCGGCTATAGAACGCACACTCGCCGGCGACTTCGCCCCGGCGAGGTGCGCCATAACGTCAGGTATAGCTATTTCATCTCTGCGGGTCATATCAGGAGCGGCCGAAGAAGGTTTCGGCCAAATCGGCCTTATCCATTTCTAGGTATGCGGTGGGCGGGCCGCATCGTCAAAATGACAGCGTACTGCGTCTTGCAACGAAGATTTCAATTCTTCGAGGGTCTCTGACTGGGTGAAGATGGGATAGCCAACCGCGCGCGCTTCATATCCCCCTTCGGGAGATTCCTCAACGGTAAAAATAATCTCGCTCCGTGGCACGAACACTCTCTCCTTAGTCGCGATTATACCGGTTTTACCGAGGCTGCGCAGCCAAAAGGGAGAGAAGTCGGCCTCTCGGACATCTTGCAAATCGCGCGAAACTTTCTTGTTGGCTTCGGGTTTAAGGAACCAGGCCAACACAAAACCGGCCGGCCCTCCTCCGTCGGGCTAGCCGGGGTCCCCAACCAGGGACACACAGAGGAGGCGGCTCGACCTGGACCGCCTCCTCTTTTTTTTCGGCAGATTTCAGGGATGAAATGAAATCGCGTGCTGATTAGCTGTTGTCGGAATGCCGGGCGCTAAGCAGCCAGGCGGGCATGACGAACGCCCGCTGGCTGCCCGAGCTTTTACGAGCACATCCGCTTCGATACGTGTATGCACCTATTCCATCTTTTGCACTGGCACCTTCATCCGGCGCAGGACAAAGAAGGCCAGCGCAGCGGCGATCAAGTCGAAGGCAATGGCGACCGCGAAGACACCCGCCCATCCGGCCTTCGGCAGCGTGAACTTGGCGGCGAAGGGAGTCCAAACCTTCGGGAACACGGTGAGCATGATTCCGTAGATCACCAGCGCCCCGGCGACCGCGAGCACAATGCCCTTAGCCGTCCGGCCGAGCTGTAGGCGGAACACGGAGGGCGCCAGGAACAACGCAAACAAGACTAAGGCGCCACCCAGCACCAGCAGGATGTCGGCACGGAAGTCGAAAGCCCTGCCCGCGGCCAGCGCGGACCCGATTGGCACGAACACGGAGGCTGTGCCCTTGGCGGTGTAGAGGAAGCCGTAATTGGCGGTGGCGTGCTTGCGCCCGAAGAAGTCGCCGCAAGTCGCCGGGAAGAGTGAAAAGATTTCGCCCCAACCAAAAAAGGTAAAGGCGCTGAAGATGACGAACATCAAGGGGTTGTGCGCCGTCTTGATGAGGATAAAGATGGCCACCGCCTCCAGCCCGAAGGCCATGGTCATCGTCTTCTCACGGCCGATGTGATCGGAGACCCATCCCCAGAAGGGGCGGCACACACCGTTCACCAAACGATCTGCGGAGAGCGCGAACACCAGGGCGGGCATCGTAAGCCACAAGAGGTGGACGGGAATCTTGTCCACCTTGAAATCAACCGCCATGGGATTGAGTTGGGCGACAGCCATCAGGCCGCCTGTGGCGACCATCGTCATCATCACGTACATCAGCCAGAAGTGAGGCGTAGAAGCCATCTGGCCGGACGAGAAGTCCACGGCGCTTTGGCGCTTCTTTACTTCCTCGCCGCGCGCTGCCTCGGTCCAGGTCCCCGGTAGCCAGCCGGCGGGCGGGGACTTGAGAAACAATGCCGCGATGACGACGGCAACACCCTGGATGACGCCCCAGTAGATGAAGGCGTGCTGGTATCCGGCCGCGCTGATCATGTTGGCGATGGGCGCCACGGTGAAGGCCGAGCCGGCGCCGAATCCTGCCGCCGTCAGTCCTGCGGCGAGCCCGCGATGGTCGGGAAACCATTTCAAAGCGCTGCCGACCGCGGTACCGTACACGATTCCGGCGCCAATCCCGGAAAGGGCGTACGAAAGATACAGACCGGAAAGCGTTTCCGCTTTTCCGCTTGCGAACCAGCCAACACCCGCCAGAATGCCAGCGATCATCACCAGTAGTCTGGGCCCGAACTTATCCACCAACCAGCCCTCGAAGGGAACAAGCCAGGTCTCGAGGAGCACGAAGACCGTGAATGTGATTTGAATGGCGGCTGTCTCTACCTTGAAGTGTTTCACGAGCGGGGGCACGAAAAGAGTCCAGCCATACTGATAGTTCGCCACCGCCACCATGCTGAAGATGCTGAAAAAGAGGATTACCCAACGATTGTCGAGAAGAGCCTGGATGCCTACCTTTCGCTCCGCCGGAACTGCGGCCACGGTTACACCTCCTCAAGAATTCGTCAGAGGATAGGACAACCCGGGGAAATCTACGCTCTTCCAAGTCCTCGTGTCAATCTCACCCCTGTGAAAGTCACGAAGATTTGAGGAGCGGGCCGTGGTGCCAGTTTCTTTACACTTTCTGTTAGGTGGGTGTTTTCTCGACTTCCACCTCTTTCATGAAGGGGATTACACCCGGAATCAGCCACTTCTCCCACATCTCGTCAACCTTACTCTGGAAGTAGTCTATATCTTCATCCTTGAAATGGGCGAATCGCCCCTGCTTGAGCAGGTAATCGCGCACGGGTAGCCGACGGTACCGGCCTTCGGCGATTTCCTTTGTCTTGCCATAGAGTCTTACCACTCCTTCTTCCACCTCGTAGAGCGGCCAGACTCCCGTGGTGACCGCCAGCTCACCCATTTCGTGGGAAAGGAAGGGGTCATAATCCCAGCCCTTCGGGCAAGGATCAAGGGAATGAATGAACGTGGGACCGCCAATGGAAAGGGCCTTGCGCACGCAGTTCATCGCCGGCAGAGGATAGGACATGCACACCGTCGCGATGAATTTGCACGTCGGGTGGCCCGCCGCCAGCATGCCGGCCATATTCTTCTTCCAGCGATGGTGCATGATGCGCTTCATTTTGCCGGGCGGGCTGAACGTGGTGTGCGCGCCCCAAGGCGTGCTGCCGGAAAGCTGGATGTCGGTGTTGGCGTAAGACTCGTTGTCATACATCAGGATGAGGAGGTTGTAGTCGGGATGGGTAAGAGCTGCTGAAATAGCCGACAGACCCATGTCCGCTCCGCCGCCGTCGCCGCAGAACGCGATCACATTAATTGGTTCGTCCTTGATCTTGCCCTTGCGCATCAGCGCTTTCAGGCCCGCCGCGGTGCCCATGGCTGCCGACCCGCTGCTTCCCAGTTGCGTGTGCATCCAGGGTACGACCCAAGACGTGCTGTAGTAAGTCGTATTCGCCACATACATGCACCCGGTGCTACCCAGGATGATCGTCCGGGGACCCGCCGCCTTGGCCATCATTTTCATGACCAGGGACGACTCGCAGCCCTGACACGTGCGGTGGCCCGAAGTGAAGAACTCCTCGAGCGGGATCTTCTTTAGCCCTTTGATGGGGTCCAACATCTGTGTGGGCTGAACGTCTACAAAGGTGGCCATTTATCTACCCTCCTCGTTCGCAGTTGAAACTTTCCACGGAACGGACCGCTATTCGCGCAGCCCGATCCACTGGGTCAATGGTTGCGGTTTTCCCGCCGCCGCCTGATACACCATGTCGCTCATCTTCCTCACGCCGGGCACGGTAACTTCGCGCCCTCCCAAGCCGCAGATGAAGTCGAGCATCGGCGGCCGTTTCGCGGTGGGATACATCGCTGCGCGCACCTCAGTGGCAAGAACACCGCTCAGATACGGCGAGCCGAGGGAGAAATCGCGGTCGATGATCCCCACTGCGGAAAACCGCCCCAGGCATTTGGCCAGCAGCTCGGCCGCAAACGGCCGGAACCAGCGCACGCGCACAAACCCGACTTTCTTCCCTTCCTTACGCATCGCCCGGATGGCCACTTTCACCGGCGTCGAGAGCGTCCCCATACCCACCAAGACGATCTCCGCGTCCTCGGTCTCGAATTCCTCGAAGAACGGATTTCCATAATGGCGGCCGAAGACCTTCTCGAACTGAGCATAGACTTCGGGGATGACGGTGTAGGCGCGCTCCATGGCCCCCGCGGTCTGCCGGCGAATCTCCATCAGCCAGTCTTCGTTTACCTGGGGTGCTACGGTGATGGGGTTGTCGGGATGAAGCAGCAGATCGCCGCGATTGTAGCGGGGCAGGAACGCATCCACCTTCTCTTTCGCCGGGATCTTGACCAGCGCCTGGGAGTGCGTCAGGAAGGCGCCGTCGCAACTAACCGCACACGGCAGAAAGACACGGCGGTCTTCAGCAACCCGATAGGCGATCAGCGCCGTATCCAACGCCTCCTGGGGGCTGTCCACCCACACGAGCTGCCAGCCCAGGTCGCGCACCGCCAGCGCGTCATTGTGCTCCACGCCGAAGGCTCCGGGGTCGTCCAGCGCCCGGTTGCCCACCATGGCCACCATGGGAATGCGCAAGCTCGGGGTCACGGTCAGCGCCTCGAAGGCGTACATCCAACCCACCCCGCTGCTGCCGCAGAACACGCGCGCTCCCACCGCCGAGGCGTGTTTCACGATCTCGAACTGCGAGTGTTCGCTCTCCGCCACGATGTACTCGCAATCGTGCTCGCCGTTGGCCACCTGCTTGGCGACGTACTGCATCACCGTGTCGTAGGGACGAATCGGATAAGCCGTGATCACGTCCACGTCGGCCAGCTTGCAAGCCACCGCGATGGCTTCACTTCCGGTGATCAGGGCCGTCTTCTCAAGCTCTTGCTCGATTGTTGCCGCCGCCAGCGTCATAAGCAATCTCCTCTTTCCGAATTCTATCCTTCGCGAGCGATCTCCAGCATTTCGGGGACCTGCTCTTCATATTGCCCGCGGTAACGGAAGCCGTGCGATCGTTCCGGGCGGTGCTCGATTTTCTCCAGCAGCCACTTCTTGTAGCCTTCCTTATCCTTGTTGCGCATCTCCCACTGGCTCGCGTTATCGTGGAACTCCACTTCATTGACCATGGTGACGCAATCCTTCACCGGACACACCGCCTCGCAAACGCCACATCCACAGCACGCCTGCATATTCGCGTCGTACAGGCCGTCCGGCGTGACGTCGAAGCAGGAATCCGGGCATTGCAGCCAGCACAGCGTGCACTTGATGCAAGTATCGAAGTCCACCACCGGCCGCATGGTGCGTGTGCTGAACTTCTTGAACGTGGGGTTGCGCTCCGGCTGGAAGCCGCCCACCTGCTGGGTCGCCGAATTCTCCATCTGGTGGCCCCGGGGAATGGCGGGGATGGTGACGCCTTCCCGCATCTCCGACCACTTGGGCAACTCAAATTTATAGGGCTCTTCGGGATTCCCCTGGTTCGGCCGCACGGTAACCGTGGTGATGCGCTCGTAGGAGCGCGCTGCCGAAGTGGCCTTCAGCTCATCCTTCCACTCGGATCGGATGGCTTCCTGAACCGCCTTCAGGCTGAACAGCTCCGGCAGGACCTTGGCAATGGCGCCCAGGATGCGCACGTCGCTGTGGTCTTCCTTGTAAACCCATAGGCCCGAGAAGCTGGGGATACCCTTCACAATGGCCAGCTTGTAGGGGTACTCCTTGCGGTGGCACATTTCGATGAGGCTTTCCGGCGATTCTTTGGATGTCACAATCAACGTGCCGCCCGGTTTTAACAGCCGATTGACAGGCTGCAGCCCGTACCATGCCCAGGACTCCACCCCCTTGCAGAGCGTGTCGTCCACGGCGATGGTGATATCAACCTCCTTGGGCTCGTACTTTGCCATTCCCTCTTCGAGCGTAATGTCGTCGGTGGCGACGATCGCGAAGCTCTTGGCGGGAATCCCGTTGCGCTCGGGGCTGTCCCCGTATCGTCCGAAGGAGATCCCCGGCTTCCCTTCGTGGTGCGCCGCCAGAACGATGGCACGGCTGATGTTTTTGGCGAGGGTTTTCTGGAAGATACCCCGATAGATGATTTCCACTGCAAAAAGTCGGCCCATTCGGAACTCCTTCCCGCTACATTTTCGTCAATACAATCCGTTCCACCTCTTGAATATGGCGGCGCATGGCCTGCTCGGCGGCCAAGGCATTTCGACCGCAGATCGCCGTGAGGATGCGGCGGTGGCCCGCAAACGATTTTTGCGTGCGCCCTTCGACTTGCAGGGAGCGCTCGCGGCTCTCCCGCAGAAGATCCATGAACAGGTCCAGAACTTTCAACACGACGCTGTTCTTCGCGGCGCGGGCAATGGCGTAATGGAATTCGGAGTCCTCTTCAATGGCCAACTCGCCACGATCAATTTTCTCTTTCTGCCGCCGCAGGATGTCTTCGAGGCGGGAAAGGTCTTCGGCGGCGGCGTGCTTGGCCGCGCGAGCAGCAAGCGGCGGCTCAATCATCTGCCGCAAATCCAGCAGTTCGCTCACGAGCTCGCGCTTCCGCGAAAGCACGGCCGACAGAGGACCGACCAGCGAAGCAGCGGTGAGATCACGAACAGTCGTTCCTTCTCCCTGGCGGGCCTGAACAAGGCCCATCATTTCGAGCGCGCGGAGGGCATCGCGCAGAGAACTCCGGCTCACTTGAAACGTCTCAGCCAGTTCGCGCTCCGGAGGAAGCCTGTCGCCCGCATTGAGCAAGCCGTCACGGATCATGGCGTGGATCTGCTGGACCACTTTTTCGTACACCTTGGTCTTCTTGACTGCTTCGAATTCGGCCGCTGCCATTGCCATCAAGCCGCCCCTTAGGTGCAAGTGGTCCGATAACTGGGCCAATTGGACAAACCTTTATACCATAGTTGCCCGGCTGTCAAGAAAAATCTTGACACCCATTTGCCGAGTGTGTTAAACGCGCAGCGTTTAGTCCACAATTTTCTTCGGAGGACAAACCATGCGCCGGCCAACGACGTTCCTTGTTCTCAGCTTCTTAGGCTCGCTCGCCTACGCGCAGAGCGATGCCACGGGCGGCGGCTGTCGGCTTCGTAATTCGTCAAATCTTTCCGGGAGGGGAAAAACATGAGCTCACTAAGGAGATGTTCTGTTCTTCTGGTACTGTTTTTCGTTGCGCCAGTGCTGCTCGCCCAGGTCCAAGGCGACAAACCTGCGGACGATGGCGCAAAAGCGGCTCCCCCGAGCGCAACCAAGCAAGAGGTTGAGCAGTTGCGCCAGGAAGTGGCGGAGCTGAAGGCCGCCATCCAGCGGCTGCTCCTGGTCAACCAGCAAGGAACTACCGCCCCTCGCCTCGTGCAGATCAGCGCTGTGCAGCCCGAAGATCAAACTGCTACAGCACAGGCCGCTCCACCGGCCAAGCAGGCTCCTCCCAAGAAGGAGGGCGAGGGTCTTCTGGCCGGATTCAACGGGGAGCACTTCTTCCTGAAGAGTTCAGACGGGAGTTTTAATATTCAGCCGTACGGATATGTGCAGACCGATTACCGCGCCTACAACGGCGACGGCCATCCCCCGGACACGTTTACCCTCCGGCGTGGCCGCTTCGGTTTTCAGGCAGCCTTGGGCAAGCACTACGATGCCTACCTTCTCGCCGACTTTGCCGACACCAACAGCACCCTGCTGCGCGACTTCTACATCAACGTCAACTACAATCCTGCCATCCAGGTTACCTTCGGCCAGTTCAAAGAACCGTTCGGCGCAGAAGAGCTGACCGGCATCACGAATATCGATACTGTGGAACGGTCACTGACTTCGCTTTTGTACCCTTCACCAACCTCATTTCGCAGCCCCGGCGCTATGGTTCATGGGGACATCCGGGGTGGTGTTGTCCAGTATTGGGTGGGGGCATTCAACGGTAAGGGGGCACTCGGAGCCAATACGACGAACGAGCCGGAGGTCGTAGGGAGAGTTAAGCTCTATCCTTGGAAGAAGAGTTCGAATGAGTCTTTGAAAGGGTTTACGATCGCCGGATCGATCGCCCACGGCCGCTCTAAAGCGCTATCCAATGAATTGAGTTTCAACGCCGTGCTTCCCGATGGCGCTTTCACCTTCTTCCCCCGCTTTGCCATCAATGGCCCGGTCGAGCGCTATGAGGGCGATGTCACCTGGGTAAAGGGCTCATGGGCCATCCGCGGCGAATATGTGCAATTAGACCAATTCCGCCGAGGACTCAGCTCCTTCGCAGGAGGCGTGGGGCAAACCGAACTCCCCGGCATCATTGCCAAGGCCTTTTATGGAGGAGCGACCTACCTGTTAACCGGCGAAAAGCGGCCGGAAAACGGGGCGGTTAAGCCCAATCGCCCATTCTTTACCCCCGAAGGAGGGCATGGAATCGGAGCCTGGGAACTTAAACTCCGGTACGCCAAGATCCAGGCGAAAACGCCGGACACGCTGTTCTCGACCGGCGTCTTGCCCGGGGCGAATGCTCACACCGACCAGTTCACCACTGGAGTCAACTGGTATCCCTCGTATTTTGTGCGCTACTCGCTCGACCTTAATGTTGACCGTGCGAAGAATCCGACGACCGCCAACGTTCTGCCGCAGAACTTTTTTGTGGTCCTTCAGCGGCTGCAATTCCGATTCTAGGAAAGGCCTTCGGCTGGCTTTGATGGGGCGTGATCGTAGTTTTCGGGTTTGAGGGGCCGCAGCCGGGAATAGCGGCCGGTCCGGTACACAAGAATCGTAGGAGGTTACGCAATGAAAGCGAAAATGCTGCTTGTTCTCGTGGTGCTATTGGCGTGCGCACTGTTCCCGAGCGCGTGTGGGAATATTCAAGGTTGTCAGCTCTGCGGTACCACGCAGAATGACTCGGTCACGATCATTGACGTCATGGCGGTGCCGGGGGCCGCAGGGCCCGGCGGAAAGCCGTTCACCGTGTTCGACCTCGGCCTGGTGGACACTGCCAACCATAGGTATTACGTGACGGACCGCTCGCAGAACGCCGTCCTTGTCTATGACACGCTGACCGATACTCCCACGGTCATCGGGCCGGATGTGCCGTCGGTAGGGCAAATTGGCCAGGGTGCGTTTATCGGAGCCATTTGCTGCGAACCGAATCGCAGCACCAACTTTAACGAGTTGACTGGCCCCAACGCGGCCATCGTAACCCCGGGCGCCCAAGGCTTGGGCAGCTCCAAGTTTGGGCTTGCCTGGGTTTCGGATGGCGACAGCACTGTGAAGGTCTTTGATGCGGCCACGGGCGCGCAGGTGAGCACAGCCGTCACGGGCGTCCATTTCGTCGATATCAATGCTTGTATACGTTCAGGTTCGCCCACGGACTGTGGAGACTTTCGGGCCGACGAGGCAAGCTTCGATCCCAAGGACAATATACTCCTGGTGTCCAATGGTGACCCCAGTCCTCCGTTTATCACATTGATTGACACAACGAATCCGACGTGCGCGAATAATTCCTGTGTCCTGGCCCAGATATTCTTTGATGGCGGGTCGGGCACTGCTTGCCCCGCCGGTACCGGCATCGCCGGCGCCAAGCTGACCAATCCCACGTTTCCCAGCGTCCCCTGCGCACATGCCCCTGGCGGCCAGGGTGGGATAGGCGGATCGGCGTTTAATCCCGCTACCGGCAGATTCTTGGTTGCGAACACGCAGAACACCTCCAATCCAGCCGATGGAGAGATCACGGAAATCAATCCAAAGACCGGCCTGGTAACGCATGATTTCCAACTGGCAGGTCTCGGGTGCCAGGCCTCCTTCATCGTTATCGGCCCGCCCCCGAACGTTCTGGTAGCTTGCGAGAACTTCGCCGGCACGATCAATTTCCAGCCGAGCGAGATCATTATTGATGGGGGCACCGGCAAAGTCATCAAGGTCATCACGCAGGTGGGAGGCGTTGACCAGGCAGCGTTCAATTCGACAGACAACCGCTACTACGTGGCAGCTAGAGATATGCCCGGAGGGCCGGTTCTTGGAGTCATTGATGCCTTGACGAACACCTGGCTTCAGAACGTGCCCACGGGAGCCAATGCGCACAGCGTGGCCGCCGATCCTATGACGAATCACATCTTCGTGCCTCTTCAGCCGGCTGCGACTTGTCGGGCCCGGCGTGGGTAAGCCAGGGAATGAGCGTGGCGGCCATTTTCATTCCTGAAAGCTATGCGCAACGCCGCTGATGAGCAGTGGCGTCTGCGATCGCAGCGGAATCTGCCTCAGTTTGGTCACTCCTGCCAGTCTGTTTCTATAACTGGAGGAAGGAATTTGACGGGCTGAAGCTGCGCCAGGCAAAGCGCCTCTCCATCACGAGCAACTCATTGGGGATCTATGGTGCCCGAGAGAGGACTCGAACCTCCACTCCCTTGCGAGAACCAGCTCCTGAAGCTGGCGCGTCTGCCA
>WNFA01004518.1_pt1 | contig 15356 bp, 18 predicted proteins | sample 5400481 | NCBI WGS metagenome assembly WNFA01 (sample SAMN13153340, study PRJNA577476) | soil metagenome | isolation source: 120 cm saprolite under Douglas fir tree site 2 hole 1 replicate 2 | place: USA:California | collected 2015-04-18
ATTATAGTTGTTTAAATCCTATGTGGGTTACAGGATTCTCTGATGGAGATTCTTCTTTTTCTGTTGCAGTTCTTCGAAATGATCTATATAAAACAGGTTATAGCTTTATACCTGCTTTTACTATAGAATTAAAAAATAAAGATTTGGATTTGTTATATAAAATACAAGATTTTTTTAAAGGTGCAGGGAAAGTACATTTAATTAAAAATAAAGGTCATGCGGCTTACCATGTAAGATCGATTCATGAACTAGAGAGTATAATTATACCTCATTTTATTAAGTATCCTCTGTTAACTAGAAAAAGAATAAGTTTTTTATTATTTAAAAGTATAGTAAGCTTAATAGGTAAGAAAAGTCATCTTACTTTAGATGGTGCGCAATCTATTATAAATATAAGAGCTTCTATGAATAATGGAGCGACTGAAAAATTTATAAAGAAATTTCCTAATACTATCCCAGTAGACTTCCCGAAGGTGAGTCCTTTATGTATTACGGACATAAATAACGATTGATTTGTAGGATTTACAGATGCAGAAGGCTGTTTTTTTATAAATATTCGTCTTAATAGAAAAAAGACACGCTATACAGCATCACCCTTGTTTAGTTTAGTTCAACATTCTAAAGATATTTTATTATTTAACTTATTAAAAGAATTTTTAGGCAATGAAGGGTATATTATAAAAGAAAGTACTAGAAATGTGGTTCGATATAGAGCAGAAAAAGTATCTTTTATAGTGGAAGTATTAATACCGTTGTTTAAAAATCATTCTTTACAAACTCAAAAACTTAAAGATTATTTAAGTTTTTGTTCAGCTTGTTATTTAATAAGAGATAAAGCTCATTTAACTAAAGAAGGATTAATAAAAATTAAAAATATTAAAAGTAATATGAATACTAAACGAAAATAAAATATTATACATGTTTATGTATAATAAAAAGGGATTAGCTCAATGGTAGAGCAACCGTTTTACACACGGTAGGTTAAAAGTTCAAATCTTTTATTCCTTATTAATTTATAGATTATCTGCTTTTAAATAAAGACGAAGCAAAAGGTTATCTATTTTATTCATAAAGATATTATCAATAACAATAATTTATTGAGGGTATCTTTATTTCTTAGTTGCTAATACAAATATATACCATAAGTATAGAAATAATAAATAAATATTCTTTAATAATTACAGACTCTCTTGAATAAAAAAAAATGACAAACTTGACAAGAAGTAATTTTCAAGCTCATCCCTTTCATTTAGTGTCTCCTTCACCTTGACCTATTTTTACTTGTATAGCTTTATTAACATTAACTACTAGTGGAGTATCAACAATGCACAATTTCAGTAATGCGGAACATTTTTTACAATTAGCCTTTATAGCTGTTATACTTTCAATGAGTTTTTGATGACGTGATGTTGTTTCAGAAGGAACATATTTAGGTAATCATACTCTTGCTGTTCAAAGGGGTATTAATATGGGTATCGCTTTATTTATAGTATCAGAGGCATTATTTTTCTTAGCTATATTCTGAGCATTTTTCCATAGTGCATTATCTCCTACTGTAGAATTAGGGGCTCAGTGACCACCAATGGGAATCGAAGCAATTAATCCCTTCGAACTTCCTTTACTTAATACAGTTATACTATTATCTTCAGGGATAACTGTTACATATGCTCATCACTCTTTAATACAAGGTAATAGAAGTGGAGCACTTTATGGTTTAGTAGCCACTGTTATATTAGCTATAGTGTTTACTCTTTTCCAAGGTGTAGAATATACTGTATCTTCATTTACAATAAGTGACGGTGCTTTCGGATCATGTTTTTATTTCGCGACAGGGTTCCACGGGCTGCACGTGCTAATTGGAACTGCTTTCTTGGCCGTAGGTTTATGACGTGTACTTGCATATCAAGTAACTTCAGACCACCACGTGGGCCTAGAGGGTGCTATACTATACTGACATTTCGTGGACGTCGTGTGATTGTTCCTGTTTATCTCAATATACTACTGAGGTTCTTAATGATTAAGTATGATTGTATACAATTTTAATAAAAAAAAAGTATGACAAATATAAGATTATATTCAAGTAAAGTGATATATTTTGGAAAGGAAGCAAGTAACAAAAATAACTCAAGAATCCCCGTCATAGTTGTAGATTTACAAACTAATAAGTCTGTAAAGTATACATCTATAAATGCAGCAGCAAGAGATCTTGCTGCTCATCCTAAAACAATTTGAAGGAAAGTTCAGAATAAACAACCTTATCTTGAACGTTATCTTATAGTAGAAAAATATAGTAAATATAATAAAATATATCTTAAAGTAATTGAATATTTTAATATTCAATTATTGTTTAATAATTATACAATAGTTATTTATGTATTACTGTTATTTATATTATTTGGATATACATTCTATAAATGTATACCTTATGTGGTAATATTATACACAGATGTATATAATAATTACTTTAATGACATAGATAAGGTAAAGGTTCTATTGGAACAAAAATCTACATTAAAAATTGATATTTTTAATAGTATAAAAACACCAATTAGTCATAAAATTAATGGTTTAGCTGAATTTAATGAAGAGTGAAAATCTATATATATTCTTAAGAACAAGAGTTCTTTTATTAATTTTCCTTGCACATCTAAACCAGGTATATACGAATCTATAATTAATGAAATTAATCTAGATTTCCAAACTAAAACTAATACTTTTTCTACGTTAAATTCTTCTCATTCTTCTCCTCTGATTGAAAGAGTTAATATTAATAATATATTTTCTCTTTATGCTCCGCAAGAGCACGCTATAGCATCTACAAGACCTACAATCAGTATAGTTGATACAGCTACTTCTGCTTCTTCTCATAATTCTTTAGTTATACAAACACAAAGTTTATATAATAATAGAAATTTTTCTATAATTGATAATGCTTTAATTGGAGCTAGATCTCCAGGTAGAGAAATATTAAATTATAATTCCAACGTATTATATTGTTTAATAAATGGATTATCTCCTAGTACATATTAAAGACATGATATGTTATATATTGTGGTCTAATAAATGTCCTAAAAATAAAGGAATGTTATAAAATTACTAAGTGTTTATTGTAAGTTGTCCTATAATATTATATTATGGCAAGTTTATTTATTGAAGTGTTTTATTTCAATAGATATAAAAGTAGACAAGTAGAAACATAGGTAATAAATCTTTAATTATTATTTAGGAAATTTAATTGCATTAATTGCATCTATTAATAAAATATATATTATAAATATATATATAAGAGACCTTAGTTTAATGGTAAAATACGAGACTTTTAATCTTTGTTATGCGGGTTCGAGTCTCGCAGGTCTTAAAACATTAAATTAAAATTTAATAAAATAATTTACATTAGTAATGTCTTATGTCTTATATGAATATAAGATAAACGGTTATCGATCAATGGTAGCCCATTAATATATATTAGTAATGGTATGGTATTATTACTATATTATTATGGTACGGCTAATGGAATTTGAACTCAAATCGTTTGGAAGACGAAAACTTAGAGAAATTTGTCTCTTTTTCAAATAAAAAAGGTATAAAAAAAAAATGAATAATATAAATAATTCACAACTAGGTTATTATTTAGCGGGTTTAATTGAAGGTGATGGGAATATTTGAACACCTAAAACATTAAAATCGGCTAATGGTCGTGTATATAATCCGCAAATAACAATTTCTTTCCATATAAAAGATAAATATTTATTTGAATATTTAAAAGAATATTTTAATACTGGAGCTTTGTATAAACAAAAAGGAAAGGAGTGTGGCATATTTAGAGTAATTGAAACAGCTAAATTAATAGAAATTGTTAATTTAATAAATGGTAAATTTCGTACACCTAAGATAAAGTATTTACACAGGGCTATTGAGCAGATTAATTTGAAACACGGGGCTAATATTGAAAAGTTGCCCTTAGATAACAGTAAAATTAGTTCTAATGCATGGTTAGCAGGATTCACTGATGCAGATGGAAATTTTCACATTAGTTTGGAAGGTGTTTATGGATTAAATGGGTCTAAAGCTAGAGGCAGGGCAATATGTGCTTTTTCAATAGTACAAAGAGTAATAGATAAACCAACTGGTTTGTCTTGTGTCCCTTTTATGACAGAAATAGCTGATTTATTACAATGTAAAATTAATTATAAGTTTGGTAATAGAATGGTTTTTATAGCTGGAGCAAATAATAAGCATTATTTGACTAAGTCCTATTTTTCTAAATATCCTTTAATGACAAGTAAACATCTTGATTACTTATGTTTTCTGCAAGGATTAGAGTTTTTAGGTAAACGTTTAACGGATAAAGAAATTATTGAAATTCAATCTATAAAAAATTCTATGAATAATAAAAGAATTTTTTATACTTGAGATCATTTAAAGAATTTTTATAAATAAGTTATTTATAAAAAAAAATTCTATTATTTATTTTAAATGTTTATTAGTAATGGTATTATGTAATCTTTAGGCTTTTTTTTTATAAAAATAGCTAATTTAAGGCATATTTACCCTATTTAATTTATATGTATATATATAGGTAATTTTACCTAAGAATACGTAACTATTGCCTGAAGAATTTAGAGAAAAAGTCTCTTTTTAATTAATAATAAGAATAAGTATAAAACAAATGGAAGACACAAAAATAAACGCAAACAATACTGCTAGTATAACGAGGATGTACTAATGAAAACACTATAAAGGATGTTATTGTAGATAACAACAATAGCAATAATCTAGAGGATAACTATGAATTTCCTTTAGATATAAATGACACTATTCTGGTCTTAACTGTAAATAATAGTGTTTATAAAGACAAAGAAAGTGTAGGTAATATAATAAGTAAGATGATGGTTATCAAAGAATTAAAGTACGTTAACTTAGATGACATGAGTGCAATGCTGGGGCATATGAGAATAAAAGAGTTAAAGATTTTTAGTATTCATGATACTAACTATGTTCCGGAGAATAAACCTCTGAATGTTTCGACTAACAAGGGCTGTTTTGTTAGGTATATGGATGTAAAATTAGATATTTTCATTAAACTTATAAATCAGGAAAATAATAATTTTTTTGATTATAATCAGCATAGTTTGTATATTATAAGAGGTGGTAATTACTTAGATATCAAAAATATATTTACCACTATTAATAATAAACCCTATAATCTGGGCCGTGGAGGTTCACAAAAACAACACATCTTAAGTCCACTAGACTTTAGATTAAGTAGTTATATGTTGGCTATGAGTGCTTTTAATTATAAGTTAATAAGTACTTTGAATACATTTAATTATATACCAAAAGATAGATATTTAAGCTGAACAGATAGATTAAGCCTGCTTCACCAGAAAAACTCCAGATATGGTTCATCAATAGGTTATAAACAATTTAAACCAATAAAAATAAGCAAAATGCCCGTACACTTAGGTAATAAAAGCTTAGAGCAATCTTGTGATTGTATAGATATATATAAATAACAAATATATTTATATTAAGTATAGAATACTTAATATTATAATATATAAAACAGCTATAGTTTAATGGGAAAACTCCCGTCTACCACACGGTGTTTATCGGTTCAAGTCCGGTTAACTGTATAATATCTTCTTCGAAGAAGAGGGTTAGTATTCTAATTGGTAAGAAACTATCTTGTCATGATAGTCTATGTCGGTTCAATCCCGGTCTGACCCGCACTAGAGAAATTTGTCTCTTTTTTATTAATTTTATAAAAATAATTTACAATGGGTTTTTTAAATGATATTAAATATGTTGATTTGCCTGTAACTGATTTAGGTTTTATTAATATGGAGATGGAGGATTTTGAGGGTTTTATTAAGGATATTGCTGATAAGGGTTGTACTTATCGTTTTATAGTTACTCATAAAGGTAATACATTAACAAAAGATGGTGTACCTTTTGATTCTATACTGTTTACTATACATGATAATGAACTTTCTTTCAAAGAAAGGGATGAATTATTACCAAAAGGTAGTGCAGAGGATGATGCGAATATTAAAGATTTAAGTTCTTTTATTGGTACAGAAGGTAATAGATTCTCTGAAGATGGAGCACGAGATATATTAAAATCAGCTAGAGTTATGTTAGCAGATAGTTTTATGTTTTTAAAATTACAAAGTTCTCTTGAAAAAATGATACGAGAGTCTGACTATTTAAAAAATATATATTTAGACAAAGGTATAACTCCTCAGGATATTTTAAAAGACAGGTCTTTATGATTTGAATTGGAAGATTTATCTTTAGGTTATTTTAAAAGTAGTGTATAAAAAAAGTTTCTTAGTGAATCTTTAAAGTTTGTTTAGGCTTTGTTATTGTACATATATGAAAACTTTTAAGAGAAATTTGTCTCTTTTTATTTGTTTATTCTTTATATTATGTTTAATTTTTTTATTTATCGTATAAAATATGTGGTGTCTTTATTTTTTTTCAATGTTTTGTATTCATTAAGCGGGAAAAGAGGTTATTATAAAGGAATTTATTCTATTAATTTAGATACTAATACTAAGTATAATTTAATACCTTTTATGTCATATCAAATAACTTTTTATGATTTTCTAAGTATTTTACTTCATTCTTTAGAATTCAATCCTACAGCAGTTAAATACTTATATATATTTAATTATAAAGGAGAATTGATTAGTGCTTTTATTTTTAAACCTGATTTAATTATAAAAAGAAGAACTAAGAACGGAATATGTGATTTATCACAAGATTATGAACTAGGTGAAAGATTTTCTTCTATCCTTAATTCTTGTGATCGTTATGTCTTAGATACTAATTCTTGATTACATGGGTTTAAGTTTTATTTGCATGTTAGTGATATAAATATTTTAGATAACATTTCAAATAAGGATTAGTCCTAAATATAGTAAGATTTATTACCTTATGCATTTCTAAATTATATAATTTAATGGTTATTTTTACTAGAGAAATATGTCTCTTCCTTTCTTTTTTTTTATTTTTATATGAAAGCTCTTTTTTCTTTATTACATCTTTATTCACTTATGTTCGGTATTAATGCTAAAGTTATTGGTAACGTTATATACAGAATTTTTCTGGCAGGTTATTATGATTATAGCTTACTTATTAATATAATAAGTAATTATTTCTAGTAACTGTTTTCTAACTTTAGTTTAAGAGGGCTTGGCCTCTTTTTATATTAAAAAAAAACAAACAAGAAAAATATGATAAATTTAATTGGTCTTAGTGATATTAAATATGTTGATTTGCCTCTTCCTGTTGGTGGATCTCTTGGTTTATCATGTAAGGTATCAATAGACAAGTTATTAGATGATATTATATTAGAATTAGGGTCTACTTATTATTTTTCTGTTTTTTATTTGGGAAATCCTTTAATTAAGAGAGATATTCCATTTAATCCTATAAAATATAATGTTTTAGATATTAAATGGGGTTTTACAGATATAAAGAATTGAGAGTATTATAGTCAACTTGCAGTTACGGATAATACTCTTGAGTCTCTATTAAATATTTATAAGGATAAATCCCTAGCATTTAATAAATATATATTGTCATCTGCTATTCATTATATGATCTTTACTTCTGATTTAATTAAAGATGTTGTAGATAATGATTATAAAAAACATGTAGGATCTATTGATTGTTTAAATCCTAAAAGTGTCGGTGTTACTCGTAATTACGTTTTAGGTTTAACTTTAGTTTATTATAAATGTGTTTAAGAAAAAAATATATGAATAACTAAACCTTAATTTAGTATTGTGTTAAAATATTGTTATATTTTTATGGTAAGCTATAATAAGCTTTAGAGATCCGTATCTCTTTTTATTGAACAAGAAAATATAAAAACTATGAAAAAATGATTTGAAGAATTGCTTGATTCTATTGGTTTGTTATTAAATGAGTTGTTGGATTTTTTAATTGACGGGTATTGTCTTAGTAGTCGGTATACTATTGATTTAGATGATAATACTGAATTTAATTTAATACCTTTTGTGCTTTATGATTTAACTTTGGATGATTTGAAAGATATAGTGCTTGATTGTAATGTATTTAATTATAATGATAAATATATATCGATATTTAATTTTAGAGGTGAACATATTTGTGAGTTGGATTTTTACTTAGATGATATTAATTCCCTTGAGGGTGATGATTTAGATGAATTTTTGGCTGAAAAATTAGAAAATATGATTACTTGTTGTATTAATGATACTATGTTTTCTCGACTTCCATATCTTATATTTTATATGCATATTAATGATGGAAATATTTATGGTGATTAAGGGACATATATATAACAATGGTATTAATAAAATTATACAAAGTATAAGTAATTATTTTTAGTAACTGTTTTCTAACTTTAGTTTAAGAGAAATTGTCTCTTTTTATAATAATATAATAATCATATATGAAAAATAATTACATTTTTATGCGTTTACAATTGCTAGTTTTATCACCTATTTTTCCTTCATTATTAGCTTTTATTCTTTTAACAATATATAAAATTTGTTTTGATCCCGTTATGCTATGTGATGATGGTGATTTTTATACTTTATATGAATTAAAAACAAGTTTGACAAAAGAAACTGCTAACTATCATATAGCTACGATTAAAATTGAAGAGTATAATGATCTTCATAAACAATTAAAAGAAATCTCGACACCAAGATTTATAAATTTTAAACAAGAAGAATTATACACTAGTCAACTATCAAGTTGACGAATTAAAATGATTAATTCATTAAATAATCTTCGCCAAATAGAATATTCTATTAAAAGTATAGATCCTAATTTTAAATCATCTATTAGTCATAACTCATATTCAAACTTTGGCAAAAAATAGTTTTTAATAGTAATGAATAAAAATTTAAGAGAATTTACGTCTCTTTTTATTATAAAGCATAATAAAATTAATGAAGACTTTAACTTATAATAATGTTAATTCTAATTTTTCCTTTGAAAATGTTTGTTTAGAATTTAATAAATTTTGAATAAAGGAAAATTTATTAAATAATAAGAAAATTTGGTTAACTATTACTGTTTTTAATAAACAAAATAAATCCTTTACACTAATTAACAATTTGCCTTTTAATGTATTAGATTATACAGACATTGTAATTGTCTTAAAACAAGTTTTTGGTACAAAAAGTTTATCTAATAGAAAAGACAAAATTAATAATATTGTTTTTAAGTATTATTTAGAAAAAAAATTTGATTGGAAAGAATACAGTATAAATATTCTAATATTCATATTATACTCCATATTTTTAGTACTTAGTACCTTTATAATATTTTATATAACAAGTGTATTATTTAATGTATTGCTTTGTACCGAAACTATAAGTAACAATAACTTAGATGTTATTTGTCAGAGTACAAAGCCATCAGATATTATTAAGGAAAATATTTCTGTTAAATATAATAATAAATGCGTATTCAGTATATTCATCGATTTCTTTGATAAATCAGGTTCTTCTTATAAATATTACCCTAAAAATTTTATTGGCAATGTAAATATAACTTATGGGGATGATAATGTTTCTTCACTGAATTATATTATTTCAAAGCAGTTTTATGTATTAAATAAGACTGTTCAAGAATTTACGATGTATTTTAATAGTAATGAATTACTAAAATATGACTTAAATTCAATAGCTACAGAATATTCTTATTATAAAGAATATTGTCTTAATAAAAAAACACAGTAATCATCTTTTTTTATTACTTTAAAGGAATATTAGCCTTTTTTTCATTAAACAACAAAATTCAATAATGAAAGACACTTCTATATTTATCTTATTAATTTCTTTATTAATATTAATACCTATGGGTTTATATTATGATTTTCTTTTTAATAACCAGTCTTTATATGCAGTAGAAATACCCATTGAAGCTGTAAAACCTGATAAATGTATATTCGGTTTGTTTACTGAATTATTTAGAGTAAATAATTCTTCTTATGTGTATTACCCTAGTCATTTTAGTCCTATTAATATAAGAAGTGTTCAAAATATTGAATCTTTATCTTTCTTAGAATATATAAGACAAGAACAAGACATAATACTTAAAGATTTTATTAAAGTTGCCTTTGATAACTTAGGAACTTTAACTAAATTATCCAACTAGTAATAAATACTAAGCTGAATTTTAGAGAATATGTCTCTTTTATTTATTAATAAATAAAAATACTTAATGCTAGTACTAAATAAATTCGTTACTTATAATATTTTATATACCCTTGTTTTAACATTTTCAATATTATTATATAAGGATTATTATTATGATGATGAAAATAATTACTATAATGAAGAGGAAAATGAATATAAAGAGATAGGGGAATATGGAGATATTTATGATGGCCAATGAGGGGATGAAATTTATGATTATGATAATGACGAGGACTACGATGACGATGATTATTAATATCACGACGATTATTATGGTGATTTAATTTAATCAATGCTTTTAGAGGAAATGTCTCTTTTTATACATATAATGATATTGAAAATGAATACAAAAAAAATTATAGTGAATAAAAAATGATTTAGTGGGTTACAGGGTTCTATTTATTCAGGGCGTTTTATATTTTGTGTTTATTGGTATATTTTAATTGCTTTAATAATTTTTCCTATTGTATTATGAATATTATTAGGGTTAGAATGATTATTCTTAAGTTAAATTTTTATATGGTAATATTTAGAGAATTTAGTATAGGGCTACTAAGTAGTCCTTGACCACCCTCCCACGAAGTGGTGGTAGTCTCTTTTTTAATAAGAGTATCTAGCCTCTTTTTTTAATGTTTTTTTAATTTATAATGAAAAATAATTTTTTAAATAAGTCTAATTTTAATAAATTTTTAAGCATATTTCTTGTGGGTTTTGTTTCCAGAATTTTGGTGGGTTATTTTTATAGTGTTAATCTTTATTTAGATTTTTTAAGTCCTGTGTCTATTTTGTATTATATTTCTATGTCTGCTTTTATAGTTTTAGTGCATGAATTTGTAAATAATTTTAATATTATTCCTTCTTTTTCATTTATAAATGAAATATATAATATTTTTATCGATATGGTTGGTTTTATTATTAGAATGCTTATTTCTATGAATAAAATATTATTTTCTTATAAGCTTGAGGATATTAAAATATCTTCTATTATAAAAGGAGGTAAGTACTTCTTTAATAGAAATAAAGCTACTATCGAAGTAAATCAAACTCTTGCTTCGCAGGAAAATGACAATGGAACTAAAATTCTTGCTAGTAAATCTCTTGCTTCTTGCGAAGCAGAGGAAAATTCTTATATATCATCAAAAAATGATGACGATGGATCAAAGAAAAGACTTCCTCAAGGAAATTGAATGGATGCTAGGACAAGAAGGAATGCAGAGGTTTTAATGAGAAGAGAGCAGGCTGCTAGAATAGCTAGGGAAAGATTGCAATCTGGATTAATAACGCAACAGGGTAATACAAATACATATTCATCTAGGTATGAAAGTACGCAATTACCTCCTATTACTAACATCGCACCTAGAATTAATCATAATCTTCCAGTTCTAATGCCCTATGTTAATAATCTTCTTCTTCTCTTGCTTCGCATGCTCCGCATGCTCCGCATGCTCCGCAAGATAATTCTCAAGGTAATAATTCTCTTGCTTCGCGTGCTCCGCAAGAGAGTAATCAAGGCAATAGTAATTATACTGAGAATAATCAAGATAGAACTAATAATAGCACTAGTAAGTAATTAAAGCAATCCTTAAAAATATAAGAGAATTTAGTCTCTTTTTTATAAATAATAATAATAAAAACATGAAAAATAATAAATTTAATGAATTTATTCATAAACTATATACACCTGTTGATAAATTTTGGGAGCTAGTTAATATTTTGATTAATCGTATACCTGAGTACAAGATTGATTTAAATAGTACTGATCTCATTTTATTACCTTTCTATATAGATGAAATGAGTTGTAATGACTTTAGGGATATTCTAATTGATTATACTTATACGGAAAAACATGTATATATATTTGATTATAAAGCTGAATTAATTTATTATACTGTTTTTATAACTAATAAAGAACTAGAGTTACAAAGTAATAATAAAAAACTTTTGTTACAAGAACGGGATAGCATTATTAGTAAGTTTAGGGATAACATGCTTAACAGTATTCGTCGTAGTCCCCTTTCAAATTATTCTAGATTTTATATGCATATTTCTGCTAAAGATATTCGTAAAGATATAAAAAACAAGAGTATTTAATATATATTAAGGTTATTACCTTAAATGGTAATAAATAGTGTAGAAATACACTACAAAGATTTTAGTTTAATAGGTAAAACATATGACTTATTATTGTTAGTGTATAAATACACTATAAGATATTTGTTTAGGTGTAATCATGGCAGTAAACATGCCATTGATAGGGTAATGTGTTTATTTAGACCAACAAATTTTGTTGGTCTATGGCAGAGAATAATTTTAATTATTATACTATATTTATATAAGTATAAAAGGGAAATTTGGCATAGATAAGGCATCTTTATTTTTAATGCGGAAAATAATTTTTTATTTTTGTTTATGTATATTAGTAATGGTATTGTGTAATTAAGAGGCTATTTAGCTAATTTAAGACATAATACCTTATTTGTTGGTCTAAATCTATCTTATTATAAAAAAAACGATTATTTTTTTTTACCATATTTTAAAATTAATTATTAAAGAGGCGATATCCTCTGATTTTTTTTACTAAATGTTACTTTAGTGGCTTAAAGTAATATTTAATAAGTTTAGACAAGTCTAATAAATTAAAAGGAAAGGTTGCCATTGGTAAGGCGAGATATTTGCTCAATATTGTTGTTAATAACAACTAGGTGTTCGATTCACCTCTTTTCTGTTTTATAATATATAATTATAGGAGAAATAGCTATTGGCAGGGCAGGGTATCTACTAAATATTGTTGTGAATAACAACTAGGGGTTCGACTCCCCTTTTCTCCGTAGTATTAATTATAATAATTAAAAAAGAGCATAGTTTAATGGTAAAGCATAAAGCTTCAAACTTTACGTTCTCAGTTCAAATCTGAGTGCTCTTGATACAAATTTATTATTTATAAATAAAGGTTCCTTAGCTTAATTGGTAAAGCATATTCTTGATAAGGATACGTCCAAAGTTCAATTCTTTGAGGAATCATTTGTAATAAACTGAAGAGAGTTGACCGAGCGGTTGATGGTGGTTATCTTGAAAATAACTTAATTTAATAAATTACAAGGGTTCAAATCCCTTACTCTCTGGGTTATAGTGTAAATATAAGCTATAATAAAACAGGTTAGAGTCTGGTGGTTGGACGCATTGTTTGGGTCAATGAACTTCTCAGTTCGAATCTGAGTAACCTGATAAGTATAATAAGAAAAAAAAAGGTTTAGGAATTGTTATGTTCGAATTATAATAACCCGAAAAAATAAAATTTTTTGTATTTGCTTATGTATATTAGTAATGTAACAGATATCAATGTAATGTTTCTATTTTTTTTATAGTATAGAAAAGTATATAAAGAAACTATTAGGGAGACCTGGGCTATATATTAAAGAGAGATTGTAAATTATTTAATTTGTGTATTAGAAAAAAATAATATACACATGTTCTCTTAGAGAAATTCAATAATAAACGAAGTGAATTGAAATATCTTAGTAACTTTAGGAAAAGAAATCAAACGAGATTCTATGATTAATGTGAATGAAAGTAGAAAAGCCTATATTAATATTAATTAATAAGTAAAACGGATTAAATCTGTTTGAATATAAAGGGGAACCTTCCTCTAAGGCTAAATATAATATATAAGCGATAGCGTATAGTACTGTGAAGGAAAGGTTTGAAATAGTAGTTTTATAAGCAGCTCGAGTATATTTTAAATAATAAGTAAGAGCGTACCTTTTGCATAATGGGTCAGCGAGTTAATGTTAGATGCGAGCAGCAATGCCTAGATAAACCAATTATGAAATAATGATTTAGTATCTAAAATTAGACCCGAAGCCTAGTGATCTTACCATAGTCAGGGTTATAAAAGCCCGAACGGGTTATCGTTGTAAAGATATCCGAAGAACTGTGGTAAGTTAGTGAAAGACAATACTGACTAGGATAGCTGGTTTTCTGCGAAACCTATATAAGTAGGTAATTCAAGTTACATCATAGCAGGTACAGAACTGTGATCTCAGGCAACTTTTAAAATATTATTATAATTTAAATTATAATAATATATAATTTTGCATATATCGGGCAGCCGTGAAGGTTTTTATCGGTGAGTATTCGCACTCGGAAGGGCAATGATGAATATTGAATAATCGGACATAGTACGATAAGGTTGTATGTCTAAAGGGAAACAGCCCAGAACAAGAGTTAAGGTTCCAAAATTATTGTTAAGTGAAATTAAGGTAGTTTCTATGTAATACGACTAGGAAATAGGCTTAGAAGCGGTCATTTTTTGAAGATCTCGTAACAGAGCACTGGTTTGATAAATTAATTTTTATATTGATAGTTGCACCGAAAATTTAACGGATCTAAACAATATACCGACACCTTGTCCATATTTATTTATAATCGATATTATAGTATAAAATGGGGTAGCAGAACGTTGGGTAATGTATAATTTATTCTTTTTAAGAATATAAATTAAATATCCCAAGTGATAATGCTGACATGAGTAACGAAAAAGGAGCTATTTCATATCTTAGCGGGTATGGAATATCCTCGCCTAAAGCTTATGGATTTTATAAAGTAACGGCCTCTAAGTTTACCAACCTAAAGGATTAAACGATGAGTAAATCTTAGTTATATAGTAACAACCTTCTTTTTACTCTGTAAAAAAGTGAAGAGGGTTCTGGAAAAACAATAACTACTTATATCATTTTAATAAACTAAAAAGATGAGAAGTGATTATAAGGATCAATAACCGTACCTAAAAACTACCACAAGTAAGCTAGTAGAGAATACGAAGGCGTTTGAGTGAACAATCATTAAGGAACTCGGCAAATTAACTACCGTAACTTCGGGATAAGGAGGGCCATTTTTATTAGTTTAACGTACCAAATGTATGGTATGATTATATTAAACTAATATAAAGAGGAAGCATGGAATAATGTTGTACGACTGTTTAATAAAAACACAGCACTCTGCAAAGATAAAATATCAAAGTATTGAGTGTGATGTCTGCCCAATGTCGGCTGGATAACGAATTTACCTTGGTTTTTACCTGAGGTTTTGAAGGATACCCCGATAAATGGCGGCCTTACCTATGAGGGTCCTAAGGTAGCGAAATACCTTGGC
>WNFA01002549.1_pt1 | contig 15355 bp, 16 predicted proteins | sample 5400481 | NCBI WGS metagenome assembly WNFA01 (sample SAMN13153340, study PRJNA577476) | soil metagenome | isolation source: 120 cm saprolite under Douglas fir tree site 2 hole 1 replicate 2 | place: USA:California | collected 2015-04-18
GCGGTCGGTCCCAGGTACCGGCCGGATCCGTAGTCTCCCTCAGCCGTATCCCAGCCAAGAGCCCGGTGACCGAACGACCGGGAGGTGAAGAGCTCGACGGTCGGCTTGCTGATGATCTGGACGCCGTTATACTCGCCGCCATTCAGCATCATTTGCGCGAAAACCGAGAGGTCAGCCGCAGTACTGAAGAGACCAGCGTGTCCCGCCACACCGCCCAAGGCGTAGGCGTTTTCGTCGTGGACCTCACCTCTCAACGGATAACCGCGCGGCGGAGTAACCTCAGTGGGAGCGATGCGATAGCGCAGCGAGTCGGCGGGACGATACATCGTCTCGTTCATCCCGAGGGGCTCGAAGACGCGTCTTGTCAGGTACTTGTCGAGCGGCTCGCCAGCGACGACTTCGACCAGGAGTCCCAGAACATCGGCGCCCAGATCGGAGTAGATGTACTGGGCGCCGGGACGGCCCTCGAGAGGGGTGCTCAGAACCAGGGCGCGTGCTTCGAGAGGCGTCTGGGCGATCCGCCAGATATCTCTGCCCGCCGGGAGCCCGGAAGTGTGCGTGAGAAGCTGACGGATGGTGACCTTGTCCTTGTCGCCGCCGCCGAATGTCGGGATGTAGTTAACGACCGGGTCATCGAGCCCGATTTTCTTTTCGTCGTAGAGAATCATGATCGCCGTAGTAGTACCGACGACCTTGCTGAGGGACGCCACGTCGTAGATTGTGCGCTCGGCATCGACTGGCGTGCTGTTCTCGCTCCAGGAGAGCCTGCCGAATCCCTTCTCGAACACCGCCGCGCCCTTTCTGCCGACGATGACAGAGGCACCAGGGTAGCCGCCAGCCTTGATTCCGCGCTCAACGACGCGCTCGATCTGGTTGAGACGACTGCTGGACATGCCGACCTCGGTCGGTGACTTGACGGGCAGGCCATCGCCCGCTCGTGTCATCGTCAGGGCGGTGAGAATGACTCTAAGCAACGCTAACTCCTTTAACTACTGTAATTTATACTGTCCGCGAAGACCGAAAGTTCCGACCCGGGTTGGACCTGCTGCTCCGCGGAATGGCGAGGCGTACCGTTGCAAACGATTGCGCAGAGGGAAAGTCACCGGATTTTCGGGAAACTATAGGTAGATGTGGAGTGACTAATCAAGAGTCCGAGATGCCATTCGATCAGCTCGACCTCAAGCGCGCAATAGATGGCGACGAGAGGGCGATGCAGCGGCTTTGGTCGCAGCATTCGCCGCACATCGACGCGGTCGTTCGCAGGCTTTGTGACGATGCTGAGCTGGCCGCCGACATCTCGCAGGAGGTCTGGATGCAGATATTCAGGGCACTTCCCAGCTACCGGGGCGACTCACAGTTCGGAACATGGGCCCACCGGATCGCGGTGAACCGCACGCTGAATGCACTACGCAAAATCAGGCGCATCGCGAAGCTGGAGGTGGACATCGAGGACGATTCCGCGATGACCGAAACGGATACCGACAGGACATTCGTGGCGGAGTCTATCGAACAAGCTATGAACAAGCTGTCGCCAGGGGCCAGAGCGGTGTTCGTGCTTCACGACATCGAAGGGTACACGCACGGCGAGATCGGAGAGGAGCTCGGAATCACGTCGGGCGGATCGAAATCGCAATTGTTCAAGGCGCGCGCCAAGCTGCGGAAGCTGCTCGCGCACCTAGTGGATGAATCACCAATCGTCGCGGTAAAGGGGAAGGCACATGTCGCACCTGTCTGAAGAGCAACTAGACCGGATCATCGCCGAGGAACGCGCGCGCGAGCAGGCGCCGCTCAACGAGTGGCGGACGATCGCCGCGCGGGCGCGAGAGGAAGGTTTGATTCGCGAATCACAGTCGTCGCGATGGTGGGCGTCGAGCCAACCGTGGCTACGGTCAGCCGCGGCGGTGCTGCTCCTCGTCGGCGGAATCGCGATTGGCCGGGCGACAATAGCGTTGCCGAGCGCGGTTCAGGCGACGGCGGGCAAGGTGACTCCGACACCCAATGCGAGCTTCGCGTCCGTGGATGATGCGTCAGCCGCGCTCAATCGCGCAGTCGACGAGTATCAGCGCGCGTCAGAGTTTCTCGCCGTCAACAATGCGTCGACCGGAAGCAGGGACAGCCTGGCGATGTACTCGAAGCGAGCAGCGGCGCTCGACAAGATCGAGGACGCAACTGTGAGCGCGCTGCAGACGGCGCCGCACGATCCGGTGATCAACCAATACTACCTGGCGACGATGGGTGCGCGCGTGGCCACGCAGCAGCAGCTCGTCGCGCGTCCGGTGGGATTGAGGGGGTTCTAAGGTGACTGTCAGCTGGAAGATGCCTACGTCGGGAAATGCGTCGCGGTTCACGCTGGGGCTCATTGGGTTTCTCGTCCTGCCTCTCGGAGTCCAGGCGCAGCGAACGCCGCCTGCGATCGTGCAGCCTCCGACGGGCTGGTTCGGAGTGAGGATCTCCGACCAGGCCATGATCGACGAGCGTGGCAACGCGTTCTTTGACTCATATCCCGTAGTCACCGGTGTTGATTCCAGCTCGCCCGCCGCGAAGGCAGGAGTCCGACCCGGCGACGTGCTGCTGTCGTTCAACTCGCACGACATGCGGGGTGGCTCCGTCGAGCTAAGCAAGTGGCTCAAGGTGGGCGCGCCCTTCGTGCTGAGAATCCGGCGCAACGATGCGACGCGCGTCGTGAGGGGCACGCTCGGCAGGCGACCGGAAAACTGGGAGCAGAACATGGTCGTCGAGCTCACGGTACCGCAGATCCTCCAGGAACGAAGCGGAGCGATTGCCCGTCCGCAGATGCAACGGACGGGAATGATCCGTACTCGAATGCCGGTGCCGGAACCACTTCCTGCGCTTTTACCTCCGGCGTTGGGATATGGAGGTGGGATCTATCCCTTCGCGGGCGCCGAGTTCACGGCACTGAACGAAGATCTCTGTGACGCGCTCGGCGTGAAACCCGAAGGTGTGTTCGTGACGAACGTGATCGAAGGCTCGGCGGCGAGGGCGGCCGGACTACGCGGCGGAGACGTCGTCGTCAAGGCGGACAGTATCAAGATCGAGAGTCCGATCGATCTTGTGCGCGCGATCAGGAATGCGGATGAAACCGATCGCTCGGTCGACCTGCAGATCATCAGGAAACACAAGGCGCAGCACTTAACACTTCGCTGGTAGCAGTTCGGCGTATGGCAGGTCGCGGGGCGCTGGCTACAGCGCCGGGAGCTTCCTTGCTTCGGGGAGCAGCGATGCATGAATTGCGATGGCGGCAACGGCCCCACTCGCCGCGGCGACGATCGCCAGCTGCGGACCCGGCGCAATGTCGCCCGCCGCGTAGACGTTCTTCACAGACGTGTGATTTCGGTCGTCGATAACGAGGCGGCCCATGTCATCCCGCTTGCATCCGAGCTGAGCGCCGAGATCGTCGGCGGGGTACTGGCCGATCGCGAAGTAAAGGCGCTCGCAGTCGAGAGACATAGCTCCTTCCAGTTCGATTCCCGAGATTTCGCGGTCCTTCGAGACAACAGACTGGATCGGTGCTTCCAGAACGGGGATGTTCAGCGCCTTGAGCTTGTCGAGCAGAATCTGGCTCACGTCCGGCTTCTCGCCGTTCGTGCAGATGACGATCTGCCGGGTCCACGTCGCGAGCGCGAGTGCCATCCCCACAGCCTTCCGCCCGGTGCCGACGACGACGGTCTTCTTATCACGCGTCTCGTAACCGTCACAGTCGGGGCACACGTGAACTGTCTCGCCGTAGCAGCGCTCGAGACCGGGAATGTCGGGCCAGAAATCCTTGATGCCGATGGCGAGCAGAACTCTATAGGCTTCGATCGTCGTTCCGTCACGAAGGCAGACAGCGAACAGCTCACCCGTTTCATTGATTGCAGTATCGACGACACCGCTCACGAACTCGACGCCGTATTTGACGCACTCCGCGTGACCTAGCTCGCGCAGCTCGGGCGAGCGGATACCCTGGTGACCGAGATAGCCATTGATGCCGCGCGTCTCCCAGTTGCGCGGATCGCCGGAGTCGACGACGACGACCTTGTGGAGATAGCGGGCGAGCCAGAGCGCGGCGCAGAGTCCCGCGGGACCGCCGCCGATTACTGCAACATCGTAGCGTTGTGCAGGCATGCCGGCCGCGGGTGCAAGTTCGATTCCCGCCACTCGGGATTAGATTTCACATGATGAAGATCGCCGTTCTCGACCCCGCCAGCGGTATCGCCGGAGACATGTTCCTCGGCGCCCTCGTCGACGTGGGGTTGGACAAAGCATGGCTCGAGCGGCTGCCATCAACGCTGGGATTGTCAGGCGTCGATGTGCGCATCACTGATGTACAACGCTCGCACGTTCACTGCGTCAAAGTGGACTTCGACATTCCGCCGCAGCCCCATGGGAGAGCTGTCTCGGAAATTCATCGCCTGATCGATATCGTGAAGATTCCGGATAAGGTCGCGCGCTCGGCCCATGCGGCGTTCGAGGCGATTGCGGCCATTGAAAGCGAGATCCACCGCGTCGCACCGGACGAGCTGCACCTTCACGAAGTCGGAGCGGTCGACGCGATTCTCGACATCATCGGGTCGATCTGGGGTGTCGAGATGCTCGGGATTGAACGCATCTATAACACGAAGGTCTCGCTGGGGGACGGCACGGTGAAAACTGCGCACGGAGTTCTCCCGGTGCCTGCACCAGCGACGATCCGTTTGCTCGAGGGATTCAACGTCCGCCACGGACCGCCGGGATCGGGAGAGCTCACGACGCCAACGGGCGCCGCGCTGCTCCGCGTTCTGTCGAAGGGCGCGCCTCCTCAGGAATACAGTCCCCGGCAAAGCGGCTACGGAGCCGGCACGCGCGATATCCAGGGCCAGCTCAACGCGCTCCGCATCATCGTAGGCGAAGCCACGGTCGATCACCATGATCATCACGATCACCACCATCGCGAGCACGTTCACACGGAACATCTCCACGTGCTGAGCGCGGACATCGATGACATGTCGCCGGAGGAGCTCGCGGGCGCCGCCGATGTGCTGCGCGCCGAAGGTGCTCTCGACGTGGTGCTACTGCACACGACCATGAAAAAAGGAAGGCTTGGAACTCGCGTCGAGGCGCTCGTACAGACGTCGGATCTCGCCCGGCTCGAGGAGAAGATCTTCACTCAATTCACGACGCTCGGAGTGAAGACGTTCGACGTAGTGCGAAACGCGCTCGAGCGTGAGTCGCGTCTCGTTCGATTCGATGGGCGTGACATCCGGGTCAAGGTTGCCACGCTTCCCGACGGCACCCGAAGAGCGAAGCCGGAGTTCGACGACCTGCGGCGCGTCGCTGAAGAGACGTCACGGCCACTGGCCGAGATTCGATCGGAAGTAATGCGCGCGCTCAATGAAGCCGATCTCGCATCATCCACGGCGCGAGGAAAATAACTTGGACCTCGAGGTGAAGCTCATCGCCGCGGTTCGCGCGGCCGCTGGAGACCGCGTCGCCTATGTCTGCTACTCGGGCGGCGTCGACTCGACCCTTGTGCTCGCCGCGTCGGTGCGAGCGGGAATCGATACGGTTGCACTGCTTGGCGTGAGCCCCTCACTCGCTGCTGCAGAACGCGCCGATGCTCATCGGATCGCCAACGAGATCGGGGCGAGCGTCGAGGAAGTCGAGACCAATGAGATGGAGCTCGCTGGATATCGCGCCAACGCCGGCGATCGCTGCTATTACTGCAAAAGCGCGCTGTACGACACAGTTCAGGCGCTCGCCGCGACGCGAAACTCGGAAGAGGTGATCTTCGTCGGTACGCACGTCGATGACCTGGGCGAGCACCGGCCCGGTCTCCAGGCGGCGATGGAGCGGGGCGTCGTTGCGCCGCTCGTCGACGCGGGATTCAACAAGTCGGAAGTACGCGCTCTTGCGCGGCGATGGAATCTGTCGAACGCCGAGAAGCCGGCCGCGCCGTGTCTGGCGAGCAGAGTGCCGGTCGGAATCGAAGTGACCCCGGAACGACTCGCGCAGATCGAAGCAGTCGAAGAATTCCTGCGCCTGCACGACATCTGGCCCGCCCGTGCGCGCTGGCACGAAGGAGTAGTCCGCCTGGAGATTCCGGCGGAGATGTTCGAGCGTGTCGTGACGGACCCGCTTCGCCAGGAGCTGCGACGCGCATGCAGGAAGGCCGGCTTCAAGTTCGTCGCACTCGACCTGGGCGGACTCCAGAGCGGAAGTGTATCGCTCCCCCTGGTGGCGTCGTGACGCACGTCCGGTGGGACGTCGATCGCGAATCGCGCACCGGAGTTCCAGAAGTGGTTTATGGTCCCGGAAAGACGCCCGCGCATCTTCGTCAGATCTTCGAGAACACGTCGGAGCTTCGCATGGCGTCGAGGCTGAGCGAAGAGCAGATGGAGGTCCTAAGTGATCTGGCGACCATCTACCGGGAAGCACGCATGGCTGTCCGTAATCCTCGCGCGAGGAGGGACATGCCGCTGGTGCCGGTTATTACGGCTGGAACCGCCGACATTCCCGTTGCTCTGGAGGCGGCGACTACACTCGACGCCATGGGCGTTCCGACAGCGACGCACTTCGATGTCGGCGTCGCGGGGATACATCGCCTTCAATCCATTTTGCCGGAGCTTGCTGCGGCTCGCGTGTGCATTGTCGTCGCGGGAATGGATGGAGCGCTACCCGCAGTCATCGCTGGTTTGCTCCGCGCGCCAGTGATCGGAGTGCCGACTTCTGTTGGAACTGGCGTTGCTCAGGGGGGAATGGTCGCGCTCAACACCATGCTGGCGAGTTGCAGCCCCGGAGTGGCGGTAGTGAACATCGACAACGGATTCGGCGCGGCGTGTCTGGCGCTCAAGATCCTTGGTTCCAACCAGCCCGACTAAGCTCGAACAGCAAATCTTCGCGCACGCGCAAGCGACTGGAATAGACAGTGCTGCATGATTGGCAACCTCTGCCGGAGTGTACTTCATGGCCATCGCATACGGCGACCCGCTACTGCTCAATCTTGGTCTATTGCTGATTCGGCTGGTATTCGGCCTGGTGATGGTCGCTCACGGAGCACAAAAGCTCTTCGGATGGTTCGGCGGCTATGGATTGACAGGAACCGGGGGGTTTTTCGAAACGCTCGGTTTTCGCCCCGGGCGCCGGTTCGCGTTTATCGCCGCGCTCGGTGAGTTCGTCGGCGGCTTGTTGTTCACACTCGGGTTTCTCGGACCCATCGGACCGGCGCTCATTCTCGCGGACATGCTCGTCGCATCGATAAGTGTCCACTGGCGCAACGGACTGTTCGCGACGACCAACGGAGTCGAGGTGCCGCTCCTTTACGCGACCGCCGCAGTGGGAGTAGCGCTTATCGGGTTTGGGAACTACTCGCTCGATGCCGCTCTGGGACTCACCCAAATCTGCACAAGCTCAAAGTGCTACACATGGACGCCGGGACTCATTGGACTGGCGCTGGCGGTCGGAGTGATCGGAGGCATCGCCAATCTTCTGCTGAGAAAGAAGCCGACAACACCGGACGTCTGACTTTCTCGGTCACGCCGATGTCATGCGGTCAATCGCACTGCTCGGCATGAAGGTCGCATTTGTAGTCAGCCGTGAGATCGAAATCGGCGGGATCAAACGCGAGTGATAAAGGAGTGATGGTGGCGCGATGACCGAAGCGGGCCAATCGAGCTCCGCAGCCCCCGCGGTGCTCGGTCACCGTCAGATATTGATCGCGTTCAGCGGCCTAGTCCTGGCGATGCTGCTCGCCGCGCTCGACTCCACGATCGTCTCGACCGCGCTGCCGACCATCGTGAGCGAGATGGGCGGGCTCGAGCACCTTGCCTGGGTGGTGACCGGCTATCTGCTGGCGCAAACCATCGTCACTCCTGTGTACGGAAAGCTGGGCGATCTGTACGGGCGGAAGATCGTGCTGCAATCGGCTATCGTGCTCTTCCTCATCGGCTCGGTCCTCTGCGGGCTGAGCCAGAACATGACGCAGCTGATTCTCTTTCGCGCGATCCAGGGATTAGGCGGGGGCGGGCTCGTCGTCACAACCCAGGCGGTCGTGGGCGACATCGTCCCGCCTCGCGACCGCGGACGGTATCAGGGAATCTTTGGTGCCGTCTTCGGCCTCTCCAGCATCGCCGGTCCTCTGCTCGGCGGCTATTTCACAACGCACCTGTCGTGGCGTTGGATTTTCTATATCAATCTTCCGGTCGGCATCGCCGCGCTGGTGGTGCTGGCCGTGACGCTGCCCTCGGCCTCACCACGGGTGGCTCGCGCGATTGATTACGCAGGCGCCGGGCTACTCGCCGTGGTGCTGAGCAGCATTACGCTTCTGTCCGATCTGGGCGGAACGACGTATCCGTGGTCATCGCCGATGTCGATCGGACTGATTGCTGTTTCGGTGCTGTCACTCGTGCTTTTCGTGGTCATCGAGCGCAAAGCGGCCGAGCCCGTGCTGCCCTTGCACCTTTTCCGGCAGCGGACGTTTGTAGTGACCTCCGTAGTGGGACTGATCGTCGGATTCGCACTGTTCGGATCAGTTACCTACTTCCCACTCTATCTGCAGGTCGTCAAGGGCGTGAGTCCGACCGGATCGGGAATGCAGATGGTGCCGATGATGGGCGGCATGCTGGTGACATCGATAATGTCGGGCCAGCTTATCAGCCGGACGGGCCGCTACAAGATATTTCCGCTCCTCGGCACCGCCGTCATGACGGTGGGACTCTTTCTGCTGTCGCGCCTCACGCCTGAAAGCACGAACGCCACTGCGTCGCTGCTGATGCTCATCCTTGGTGTCGGGCTCGGAATGGTGATGCAGGTTCTCGTGATCGCGGTGCAAAACGACGTCGACTACCACGATCTCGGAGTTGCAACTTCCGGTGCGACGCTGTTCCGGTTGATCGGCGGGTCCCTCGGCACCGCGATCCTCGGAGCAATATTCGCGGGGCGACTGACTGCCAATCTCCTTCGCCTGCTGCCTCCGGGTACTGCCGCGACTGGAGGGGTGCGCAACATGAGCGTCCAAGCACTGTTGCAGCTCCCATCTTCCACTCGCGCCCTGTACGCAGACGCGTTCACGGCGTCGCTCGACAGGGTGTTCCTCGTCGCCACCGTTGTGTGCGGGATTGGGTTTGTCCTCGCCTGGTTCCTGCCTGAGCGCCCGCTTCGCGCAACCGTCGCGGCGTCGGCACGCGATGCGGGAAACGAAGCTGGCGAGGCATTTGCCCGCCCATCGGACGAGGACGCCGTCGCCGCACATCTGTACGCTGCTCTCTCGTCGCTCGCCGATCGTGATGTGCAACGCGCGCACATCGCGATGATCGTCGCGCGCGCTGGGGAGACGCTCAGTCCGGTCGCGGCTTGGCTCCTCGTACAGGTCGAGCGCGAGCCCAAGGTTTCACCATTCGAGCTCGCGCGCAGCCGCGGAATTCCGCCCGAGCGTGCGCAGGCTGCTCTCGAAGAGCTGCGAAGGCGCGGACTAGTCACCATACCGCGCGTGGATTCGACAACGCATTCCGAGCTCACCCCCTCCGGATGCAAGGTGCTCGAGCGCCTTGTTTCGGCGCGACGTCTCCACTTGGCGGAGCTGGCCGAAGAATGGGATCCAACCCATGAGAACGACGTCGCGGCCTATCTGCGGAACGCTGTGCGGGATCTCGTGCCTGATGTCAGACCCTTGGGCTGAACTCAATAGCGCCCGCTGCTATGTGAAGCGCCGCTTCTTGTGGGCTACGCCGCAGCGTTTACGTCATCGGCGAAAAGCCTGACAGCGATTCCGGAAGCTCATGTCGGGAGACGCAAGCCGGTTCCCGCTAATGGGCGAATCGATCGACGACATCGTGAATCCCATGGCTCTCCAAGGGATCGAGGTATACACCCACGCAATCGATGTCCCGCCCGAGTTTCAGGGGCCGTTTGCCAATTGCGGCGTCATCGCATTGTGGACCAGAACGTAGAGCATTGAAAAAGCGCCGACCCTTTTCAGGGCGTCGGCGCTTTTCCGTTCGATCCGTGGCTGCCTTTGCTCCTCGAGCGCTATCTCTTGGCCAGATCTCGCACCGTCCCCGCGAGAGCCTGCACGCGCGCGGGATCCGATGCCGTGCCGGCGTCCCGATCCAGCCGGGTTGCCAGCTGCGTCAGCGCCGTTCGCTCACTCGCGCCTTTTAGCTTCTCGGCGCGAGCGAGATCGCGCGCAATGGCGGAAGATCGATCGGATGAAATTCCCTTGTCCCTGACGAGTTGATCGAGGTACGCGCGCGCTACCACGTAGCTCGCCGGCCACACCAGCTTCGGCTGATTCTGCGGATTGAACACATCGAAGCGCACCAGCTTCGCCGCGTCGATCTCGTTCTGTGACAGCTGGTCACTTGCCTTGAGATCGAGCACATCGAGGCCGCGATCAATTTCCGAGGCGTAGATGTGGCCGTTGTACCAGTACGTTCCCCAGTCGCCACCAAGCAGCAGCTTGGTCGAATCCATCGGTCCTCGGTCGAAGAACGCGATCTCCTTCGGGTGCGCCGGATCCGTGAAATCGAACACGGAGACGCCACCCTGGTACCAGGCCTGGGTCATGATGTCACGCCCCGGAATCGGAATGAGCGAGCCGTTGTGAGCCACGCAATTTTCCTGATCGGTCTGTGCAACCGGCAGCTTGTAATGGCCGGCCGGAGTCATCTTGTCGCCGGCCCGGTAGAAGATCGCGTCCGCGCCCCAGGTGATTTTGTCGGTTGGGCGGCACCGCGGCGCCATACCGCCGCCCCATTCGTCGCTGAACAGCACCTTCGTCCCGTCATTGTTGAACGTCGCTGAATGCCAGTATGCGAAATTCGGATCGATTACGGCGGCGATTCGTTTCGGATGCACCGGGTCATGTATGTCGAGCAGGATGCCGTTTCCCGAGCAAGCGCCAGCCGCGAGTCCGATAGCCGAGTAGACCGTGATGTCGTGGCACATGTTCGTCTGCGTGGTGGTCTGCGTTCCAGGCCCGTGCGCTCCGCCGAGCCACAATCCAGCGATGGCGCCCGCAGAGTCCGCGAAAATCCGCGGGGAGTTGACTACTCGCGCGTTCTGAGGAGCGGCGACCGGTACCTTGATGATATCGATCCGGAACAGCGATGTAGTTGTATCTGACAGCGATGCGCCGCGGGCGCACCCGGCCAGCTCGGAACCCGATCGAACCACGCTGGTACCGGAGACGTAGATGTAGACGTTGTCCGGATCATTCGGATCGATCACCAGCGTGTGCGTGTGCGATCCACGGCAGGTCTGTACGGCGGCCACCTGCTTCGGATGATCGAGGTCGCTGATGTCGAAGATGCGGACGCCGCGAAAACGCTCGGCGCTGACCGTGTCGGTCACACCCTGGGTGCCGCAGTCCAGTCGTCCACGAGTTTCTTCTACCGAGAAGAACAACAGATTCTTGTAAATGGAGGGATCGCCCTGACCGCCGGGGCACACGAATGATGTGCGGAGAGTCGGGCTTTTCGGATTGGAAATGTCCCAGACCTGGAAGCCGTTGAATCCGCCCTGGAACGCCAGGTTCCCTTTGAACGCGAGGTCGCCGTTGAGGAAAGCGAAATCGCCAAGATTCTGGGCGTTCCCGAAGTTCTGCGGCCGCGCGCCGTGACCAACCAACTCTAGATTGCGGGCAACTTCGGCGGCATCCTGGTAGCCGGCGCGGAGTCCGATGCGCGGGTCATCGTGGCTGATGGCGACGCTATCGCCCTGCGCTCCGGCGGTCGCCGCGAGAAGCGACCCGGCAAGTACGAGTAGATGCCGAAGACGAAGGATGCTCCGTCGAGCAGACGAAGTCGGGAACGTATATCTCGGTGTCATTTACGTTTTTTCCGGGTGTGGGTATGGTGGTTCAGACTGGATTTGCTCAACGGTGCGTCTTTGCGCCAGTGGGACCTAGCGTATCGAGAAGAGCGTTCATGCGCGCAATCTCGGCGCGCTGATCGGAATCCACCTCGGAGGCGAAGCGAAAAACCTCCGCCTCCTGTGCGGAGCCGGTGGTGCCGAGGAGGCTGGCGACCATCGCCAGCGCTCCCTCGTGATGGCGGATCATATCCTTTAGAAAGAGCCTGTCGAACTCGTCGCCATTCGCTTTTGCCAGCTCCGTGAGCTGTTCGGCGGTGAGCATCCCCGGCATGAGCGTGTCTGACATCGCCATGCCTGACATGTTCATGGAGTGATCTGCAGCGGCCTGGTGATCGTGTGATACGTCGCTGCTCGGAACCTGCTGATGACGGTCCTTCAGCCATTGCCGCATCATCGCGATTTCGTCTTTCTGTGAAACCTCGATTCTCTGGCCGAGGGATCGAATGTCCTGGCGGGACGTGCGGGCTGGTATGAGCGCCGTCATCGCCAGCGCCTGCGCGTGGTGCCCGATCATCCCCTGCATGAAACGCACATCCGCTGCCGTATAGCGTGGCGCGTTCTGCGCTGATGCTGTCGCGGCCGCGATGAGCGCGAGAGCAAAAGCGATTGGAATATCTCTGAACGATTTATTCATGAGCTCTGTTGATTGGAACGTATTCCGCCGTTGGTTTGTTGCAAGCTCACGATGGTGTTGTAATCCGGGCGTCAGCTAGCGGGCGTTTTGCTCCGTATTCGTTCGAGCGCCCATGCCGCGTGCTCGGCCACGAGCGGCTCTGGATCATCGAGTGCCGCGACGAGAATGGCCACGTCGTCGGCCGTTCCGATATTACCGAGAACTGTTGCTGCGTTGCGTGCAAGTCCGCGCCGCTTCGCGCGCTTCATCGGGGACTCCTTGAAATCTCTGCGGAAGGAGTCGTCATCCATCGATAGAATTCTCCTTGCAACCGCTCGCGTGTCGCCGTCCAGAACATCGCGCGGGCGGAACGCCTCTTCGCGAACGTCCTGGGAAAATCGGACGTTCCATGGACAAACATCCTGGCAGATGTCGCAGCCGTAGATGAGTCCACCGATCTTTTCGCGCTGTTCTGGCGGAATTGCGCCCTTTGCCTCGATGGTGAGATAAGAGATGCACCTGGTGGCGTTGAGCACGCCCGGCCCCGCGAAGGCATCGGTCGGGCAGGCGTCCAGACACCGAGTGCAGCTGCCACATCGATCCGCGTCGAATGGCGCGTCTGACACGAGATCGAGATCGACGAGGAGCACGCCGATGAAAAAGAACGACCCTATACGCGGATTGATGAGATTCGTGTTCTTCCCGAACCATCCGAGCCCCGCGCGACGCGCGAGATCGCGCTCGAGAATGGGGCCCGTGTCGACATAAGCCTTTCCACCGATCGGTCGGTAAAGCTCCGACTCGAGCCAGCGATGCAAATCCTCGAGCCTGGCCGTCATGATTTCGTGGTAGTCGTCCCCTCGGGCGTAACGGGCAACGGGTCCGCTCGGCTCGCGTCCGCCGTAGCTCAAACCGACCACAATAGCGCTGGTGGCGCCGGCAACGGGCAGCCTCGAGTCGCGGCGCTTCGCCGCCCCTCGCGGGAGATAGTCCATCTCGCCCGCGTAGCCTTTCTCGATCCACGAGTCAAATGCGTCCGCCGTTTCCATGGGACCGGGCGAGGTGATACCGACAAGGTCGAAGCCGAGTCCGTACGCCTGCGCCTTCAGCAAATGTTCGAGGGACAAAGCCTCAGTGATTTGGGCAATCACTCGTTTACACTCGCCCAGCGGGCATAACGCTCGACGTCAGTGACGGAAGGGACGGCGCCGTAGTCACCATAAGCGGTGTACATACGCCACCGAAGATACGTGGGATCGGGCAATGGAAGAAACGGAAACTGCCGGTACCAGTTGTTGGACCTGAATCGCCAGGTGATCCGGATCAGATCGAGCGCAAGTCGCGGACGGCGTGTTGCCCGCAACGCCAATCGGAACGCGAGTCGTAGCCATGGCATGACACTCCTAATATATAGAAGGGGTCATGTCTCACTCGGATACGCACGTGCTGGGACTCATCTCCGATACGCACGGACTGATTCGTCCGGGCGTTCACGACGTGCTGACCGGAGTAGAACTGATTCTTCACGCTGGTGATGTGGGTGGCTCCGCGATTCTCGACGAGCTGCGCCTGATAGCGCCGGTGAGGGCGGTATTCGGCAACACCGATCCGCCGAGCGAGCCAGGGCTCGAGAGCGAGATCGCCATCGAGGTCGGCGGATTGCGCGTTCACGTCAGCCACGGACACGAGGTCTGCAGTCCCACGCCGGCGAAGCTGGCCGCGCGTTACGATGCAGATGTTGTCATTTACGGTCACACGCACCGGCCGCTCGTGACCCGGCACGATGGAAGACTTTTCGTCAATCCGGGAGCCGCGGGCCCGAGACGATTCAACATTTCACCGAACGTCGGAAGATTGATCATCGCGAACGGAAAGGCGGAGGTGGAGATCGTTGACCTCGCTTGAGCTGATGGCGGAAGAAGTGCAGGTGTGGGTGGCGTCGCTCGACGTGACCGATGAGCGTTACAACACCCTGGCTCGAGTGCTGCCTTCGGAGGAGAAGGATCGGGCCGCGAGCCTCACTCCGATAGCGGCGCGACGGTTCGTCGTCGCGCGCGGTATTCTGCGAACCCTGCTCTCGGGCTTTACTGGCACATCAGCGGAAAAGCTGCGCTTTCGGTACGGCAATTCCGGGAAGCCCTTTCTCGTCGATCGCGACCACATCCAGTTCAACATTACGCACTCGGCGGAACTCGGCCTCTTTGCGTTTGCGCCGGATCGATCCGTAGGTGTAGACGTGGAGAACGAACGTCCGGTGAGACGGTTGCTCGACGTCGCTCAACGTTTTATGTCGGATGACGAGCTCCGGTCACTCGTCAACACCGCTCCCGAGGAACGAGATGCGGCGTTTCTGAGATCGTGGGTCGTGCGCGAGGCGCGTCTCAAGGCGGAAGGGAAAGGGGTCTGGTCGGGATCGGAACACACCAACCCGGGTCCGAACCTCACGCACAAACTATTCACCCCGCGCCCCGGCTACATCGCCGCAGTGGCGGCCGAGAATTCCGACTGGAGGCTCTACACTTGCGCAATGAAGGACTAGCCCGAGCGACAGGCATTCACCTGAGATAACCTGTAGCCCGAGCGACAGGCATTCACCTGAGATAACCTGTCCCCGGCAGGCCAGTGTCATACCGTTACCGAGTCCAGCTTTACGCTCGCCGGTACAGGGCGCTTATTTCGAGGTCTGGCCCCGTGCGGTGCCACGGCGCCGCTGCGGCTCCGACCCGGATTCGATTCGACGAGGAGGGAGGATGCGAAAGCTTTCTGGTTTATTTGGCGTGTTAATGCTGGCGATTGGTCTCGTTTCATGCGGTGGCGGTGGCGATGCGACCGGAACCGGCGGTGGTGGTGGAGGCGGTGGCGGGGGCGGGGGCAATTGTCCCGGAAACACTTTCT
>WNFA01004531.1_pt1 | contig 15350 bp, 13 predicted proteins | sample 5400481 | NCBI WGS metagenome assembly WNFA01 (sample SAMN13153340, study PRJNA577476) | soil metagenome | isolation source: 120 cm saprolite under Douglas fir tree site 2 hole 1 replicate 2 | place: USA:California | collected 2015-04-18
GCGCGCGCAAATCAGGCGTTGGTTGGGTTTGGCTGCGACAGGCGGAAGCGCCGTTCCGGCAATCCCTTCGGACTTACGGTCCATCGGGATATCGCTGGTTAAAACCATAACAGGATGAGGGGCTTGGTAAAAGGATCCTCTGCTCTATTCGGACGGCAGGATCGCAATCGACACCGAATCCTCCTTGGTTCCGCTGATCTGCAGCACGAACGGGCTGGCGCCGATCTCGTACTTCATGGTCTTGCGGATGCCATCGCAATCGGTGGCGCCGCTGAAGGCCTTCGGTTTGAGGAAATGTCCGTCCTGCACCACGTCGACCCAGCCGCCTGCGGACAGGCTGATGGTGTAGATGCCGGCCTTCGGCGCGGCTTTGATGCTGGCAAACCCCGCAAAAGTGCCTTCCTTGGGCGCGCGTTCGGGCGGCGAGGGCAGCTTGGCCTCGGCGGGCGCCCGTAAACCGAGCGTCACCGCCGTTGACGGCAGGGCGGCAAGTTCACCGCCCGAAGCAAGTTTGACGCGATCCGGCGCGGTCAGCGCCGCGCGCTCGCGGTCGATTCCCCATTTGAATTTGTCGCAGCCGCTCGGCTCTTCCGCCGCCCAGGCGGGAGCGGTCCCGAGCCATACCAACGCAATCAGCAAAGGCAGGCGCATGATCAATCCACCGCGATCATGACGTCGGACGCTTTTATCACCACGGTAACGGCGCCGTTGGCCTTGATGCCGAGTTCATCGACCGCCTCGTTGGTGATCGAGGAGGTGACGATCTGGCCGTTGCCGATATCGACGCGGACATGTGACGTGGTCGCGCCCTTCTTCACTTCGACGACGGTGCCTTTGATCTGGTTGCGTGCACTGATGCGCATGGCGGTCCTCACGATATTAGGCCGTGCGTGGCAACGCCACGCATCTGCTGGCAAATGTTGAAAATATATTGTCGGGCCGACGCCCTGTGGAGGGTCGCGCGCTTACGGCATCGCGACGCGGGACGTTAGCGTACTTTTTGGCCGAATGAAATCGCCTTGCATCGCGTCAGGCGGCCCGGCACCCGATGGTGCAGGGCAGGTGTCAATCCTTCAGTTCGCCATGCAGATCGGCTTTGGTGCCATCCGTGTTTTCAAAGGCAACATTCACCTTGTCGCCATCAAATGTCAGCGTCCAAACCTGCGTTTCGCTGTGTCCCAGAATTCGGCGTTCAATCGCAAAACTGTGCTCGCTGAGCCAGCGCCCTTTGGCGGCATTGATCCCGTAATACGCCGGAGGGCTCTTGCGGAAAATCCCGTCCAGTCCCATCAGCCCTGAGAATCGTTCGGTGGGACGGTCCGGTTTCCCGGTGTCAGTGGTGATTTCCCAAGAGGAATCCATATCGAAGAAATTCAGCGTGAAAGACTTCACGTGCAATGGGTTTTCTTCGATCTGATAGGTTTTTCCGGATATGGCCTTGGCCAATTCAGGGATGCCGCCCACAGCGGTGGGCTTTTCCGTAGCGGCCTGGCGAAGCGACGCGGCCAGCAAAGATCTCGCGACAGGATCGGGAGGCAAGGGCTGGTCAGACTTGACCGAGTTGGAGATGTCGTCGACCAGCCGGGAAACCGAATAATATTCCTCATCCCGCAAAATTCCGGTCATGACGGCGACGACATCCAGTTTCGGAAGCACCACAATCATTTGCGAATGCCGGCCGCGTGCCATGTAGGCTCCCTTTTCGGGCAGCGACCACCACAGGTTTGCATAGTGAAAGCCAAAGGTGGCCGAAACCTTTCCTTCTTTCACCTTGTCGACCCAGGATGACGGGATAATCTGCCTTCCATCCCAGATCCCGTTGTGAAGGTAGAGGTAGCCGATGCGCGCCATGTCGTGAGGCGCCAGGGAAAGCCCGGCTTCGCCATCGGTGACGCCCTGGGCGTCGACGCGACCCCACTTCGCACTGGTGATGCCGAGCGGTTGGAACAGTTCCTTCTTGGCGAAATCGAAGGCGCTCTGTCCGGTCTTTTTGGTGATCAGCGCGGACAGGACATAAGGATTGCCGCTGTTGTAGTAGAACTGACTTCCGGGCGCACTCGACATCGGCTGGCTCAGCACGAACTCGGTACGGTCCGGGCTTTGATACATCCGCATGATGGTCTCATCCGGCGTATACGCCTTTTCCTTCCAGTCTATCCCCGATGTCATGTCGAGCAGGCTCTGAACCGTCATGGCCTTTTTGTTGTCATCGACGTTGGAAATCTTCTTGTCGGGAAACAAATCCACGACAGGATGGTCGACGCTGTCGAGCAAACCACGTTGCAGTTCGATGGCGGTCAATGTGCTGACGACGCTCTTGGTAACGGACCTCAGATCGTGGCTGATGCCGGCGACATAGGGCGCGTAATAGGCTTCAGCTACGATCCTTCCGTGCCGGACGATCGTCAGGCTGTCCTGTTTATAGGTGCCCACGGTTTCGATCAGTCGGGCAAGGCTGGCCGAATCCATGCCTTGCTCTTCGGGGGTGGAAACCTGCCACGATTTGGTGGGCCAGGGGATTTCCGAAGAATCCTGACCTTCCGTCGCGCCGGCGGACCCATCGCATCCGGCAAAACCGACCAGCCCCGTGAGCAGTGCGGCCATCGTCGCTATTCTGAGATGCATGTCGGCATTCTCCGGTGGGCGTTCTTGGACGTTGAACCTGAAAGGCGGGAATGGCCCAGGTTGCCGAAAATATGAACCATTTTGCGCAGGGCGTCACCCGGACCAAACCGGCCAGATCAATATTTTCTTCGCAATCTGCGGCGCCTCGGATCGTGCAAAACGCGCGATCAGGTTCAGTCGCAGCGAACCGTGGTGCGCTATTGCTTGGCGTCCGGTGCTGCCAATACCTCGCGGCAGGCGGCTGGCATTTGCGCGAGCGTCATCGGCGGCTTCGGCTTCGGCGGCTCTGCGGGCGGCTTCGGATGAAGCACCGAATCCTTGAACCAGTAGGCGAGATCGCCCGTGCTGCAGCCTTCGCCGTCAGATGGCTCGGGCTGGCTTTCGCAATCGCTCGAGCCGGCGGGGCATTTGATGCGGATATGGAAATGATAGTCGTGGCCATACATCGGCCGCACCTTGGAGAGCCAGCTGCGGTCGCCCTTGGCTTCCCGGCACAGCGCTTTCTTGATCGCGGCGTTGACGAAGATGCGTTGCACGCTCGGCTCCCGCGCCGCGTCCCGGATCACGGAGAGATGGTTCGGCGTCCAGGCGTGCGGATCGATGTCGAGGCGATCGGAACGCACCATCATGACTGCGGACATTTCCTCGCGTTCGTTGCGCGACAATTGCCGGTCCGGCATCGGTGTCAGCCAGACATCGGCATCCAGGCCCACCTGATGGCTGGCGTGCCCGGTGAACATCGGACCGCCGCGCGGCTGCGACATGTCGCCGACCAGTATCCCCGGCCAGCCCGCATCCTTGTGCGCTTTAGCTGACAGCCGCTCCAGCAGTGCGACCATGTCGGGATGCGCCCAATTGCGATTGCGCGACAACCGCATCACCTGCCAGGTCTCGCCATTGATCGGCAGCGCTTTCGCGCCGGCGATGCAGCCCTTGGCGTAGAAGCCGACCACGCGCGTCGGCTTCGCCGCGGGCAGCACCTTGCGGCCGAACAGCTCCTTCGCGCCGAGTTTTGGATCGTTGGGATTGGCCAGCGGCGGCAGCGGCGTGGGATCGACGCTGCCCTTGTCCTGCGCCAGCGCGATGGTGGCACTGGCGAGCGCGACGGAGATCAGGAGGAGGAGGGGAATCAGGCGGAGGTTCATTGGATCACTCTGTAACGCAAGTCTAGCACGGAATCAGCAAGCGGCGATAAGGCGAGCCAATCGCAATCGCTTGATGTCGCGCGCCCTTTTTCTCGCGAACGGTCGATCCGTCGCGCGTTGCACGCAACCGCGACGACATGCGCGCATCCAGGTCGTTGCGCGACTGGATTCCGCACCGATGGCTGCGGTACGCTGCACCCTCGGCGTGCGGCGGCGCTGATTGCATGGGTCGAGCGCAACGGGCGATGCCATCAGCGGGTCGAGATTTCGAATGAGCATGGCACCACGGGCCGCAGCCTTAACGCTTCGCTAACCTTGTCGATCATTGATGCGATCTCGTGCGCCGATGAGAACCTCGCGCATTGATTGTGCAGTCGGGACGTTCGAAGACCATTTTGCCTTCGCATACGCGCATGTGACCGATCACACGCCGTTACACCGCCGTTGTGTACGCCGATGTCCGCGGCTTCGCCTCTTAAGCAGGCAATCGGAACTGAAATCACCTTGGTGAGGCCCGGCGGCCGGCTTCATCGGCCGGCAAAGAGATACCTTTTTTTCAGATAGTTATCGGAGAACAGGCCGAGCGCAGGAAGCGAACAGGACGCAGCAATGCCGAAAATCCGGCCCAAGACCGCAAAGAAAATCAAGCATGCGGCGACCACGAGTATGTCCGGTCGGCCGGCGAAGCCCAGACCAAAACTTTCGGACAGCAGGCGCCGCGCGCCGGTGGAAATCGGCGAAATCGTGCGCAAGCGCGCAGAGGCCGAGGCCGCGATTGCCGACGCGCGAAAATCCCACGAGCGCTTGCGCGAGGCGATCGATATCCTGCCGCAGGGCATCGTGTTTCTCGACGCCGACGGACGCTATATTCTCTGGAACAAGAAGTATGCGGAGATCTACAACCGCAGCTCGGACCTGTTCAAGCCGGGCGCGCGCCTGGAGGATACCATCCGCATCGGCGTGGAGCGCGGCGATTATCCTGAAGCGATCGGTCGCGAAGAGGAGTGGATCGCCGAGCGGCTCGCTAAGCTTTATCACCCCGGCGAACGCCACGAGCAAATCCTGGCCGACGGTCGCTGCATCCTGATCGAAGAGCGGCTGACCGAGGATGGCGGCATCATCGGTCTGCGCGTCGACATCACCGAACTGAAGCAGCGCGAGGCCTCGTTTCGGTTGCTGTTCGACAGCAATCCGGTTCCCATGATCGTCTGCGCGGTGGACGAGGAACGCATCCTTGGCGTCAACGCCGCCGCGATCAAGCATTACGGCTATAGCCGCGCTGAATTCGTGAAACTGACCATCCGCAAGCTCCAGGCCTTCGAATCCGAACCGCCGTGGGCCGGCGATCGCTCAAGCGACGAACAGGCGGCCCGTACCTGGAAGCATGTGCGGGCCGACGGAACGCTGATCGATCTGGCGATCTATTCGCGCCGTCTGCTCTATGGCGACCGGCCCGCGGTATTGCTGGCGCTGATGGATATTACCGAGCGCAAACGCGCCGAGGCGCGGCTCGCCTTCATGGCGCAGCACGACGGCTTGACCGGGCTGCCGAACCGCAATTTGCTGCGCCAGCGCATGGACGAGATCCTGCAACACACCCGGCGCAGCGCGGACAAGGTCGCGGTGCTGGTGCTCGGTCTCGATCATTTCAAGGCGGTCAACGATACGCTCGGCCACGGCGCCGGCGACAAGCTGTTGCGCGCCGTCGCCAAGCGCCTGCGATCGACGTTGCGCGAGGAAGATGCGCTTGCCCGTCTCAACTCCGATGAATTCGCGATCGTCCAGAGCGGGTTGGCGCGACCGGAAGATGCGGTGTTGCTGTGCAAGCGGTTACTCGAAGCGATCGGCGATCCCTTTCTGCTTGACGGTCATTCCGTCGTGGTTGGCGCCAGCATCGGCATCGCGATGGCGCCGAGCGATGGCGACGAGTCCGAGAAGCTGCTGAAGAACGCCGACATGGCGCTGTCCCGCGCCAAGAACGATTCCCGCGGCACCTTCAGCTTTTTCGAAGCCGGAATGGACGCTCGCGCCCAGAGCCGCCGCAAGATCGAGATCGATCTGCGCGACGCGATCCAGAATGACGTGCTGCGGCCGGATTATCAACCGCTGATCGACCTTTCGACCGGACGCATCACCGGCTTCGAGGCGCTGATGCGCTGGCCGCACTCCGAACGCGGCATGATATCGCCGGCCGAATTCATTCCGGTGGCCGAAGAGACCGGCCTGATCAATGCGCTCGGCGGCCTGATGCTGCGCCGCGCCTGCATGGACGCGGCACTTTGGCCCGACGACGTCCGCGTCGCGGTCAACCTGTCGCCGCTGCAGTTCCGTGCCGGCAATCTGTTGTCGGTGGTGATGGACGCGCTGAAGCACTCCGGCCTGCCGGCAAGGCGGCTGGAGCTCGAAATCACCGAAACCTTGCTGTTGGAAAAGAGCGGCCAGGTACTGGCCACGCTGCACGCGCTGCGCGCGCTCGGCGTGCGCATCTCGATGGACGATTTCGGCACCGGCTATTCCAGCTTGAGCTATCTTCGAAGCTTTCCGTTCGACAAGATCAAGATCGACCAGTCGTTCGTGCGCGACCTCGGCGCCAATCGCGACGCGCAGGCGATCGTGCGTTCGATCATCAGCCTCGGCATCGGTCTCGGCGTGACCATTACCGCCGAAGGCGTCGAGACCGAAGCCGAGTTGAGCTGCCTGCGCGCCGAGGGGTGCCACGAGGGCCAGGGCTTTCTGTTCAGCCGCGCGCGGCCCAACGCCGAGATCGTCGGGTTGCTGAAGGCGCAGCGCGGCGCGGATTTCATGGTGCCGGTGGACGCCCCCGAAAAAGCCGTGCTCGTGGCCTGAAGAGCTGGAGCGTAGCCCGGATGAAGCGAAGCGCAATCCGGGGATTAATTGGCGCCGACCCCGGATTGCGCTTCGCTTCATCCGGGCTACGAGCCCCGCGCCGCCTTGCGCTTGTTCAGATGATAGGTCAGTGCCAGCGCCACGCAGTGACGCAGTGCCGGTTCAGGAATGTCATCCGCCGCATTCAGAAGAATGCTGCGGTTGCCGCCATAGCTCAGCTCTGTCGGGTACAGTTCGCGGAAGGTCGCGACCAGATCGGTCTGGCAATGGAAATAGACCGCGTATTGGTTGGCTGCGGATTTCACCTGGTCGATTCGAATCGTGCTGCCGCTTTTCGTCTCTGCGGTGAGATAGCTCGGCTGTCCCCATTTCAGGGTTTCCTGCAGCGCGCCGACGCCTTTGGTGGTCTTTGCGGTGTCGAAAATCAGCCGGCGCAACGCCAGTAATTTTGCCTTGATCGGCTTTGGATAGGCGCTGAAGACCGCGTCGACCGCGGGACTTGAAGCCCTGACAGAAGACCTGGCGCGGGTTGCCGTTGCAGCACTCCGTTTTCCAACGCTCGTTGTCGGGCGCTTCATCGCGGTCCGTCCGTACATTGCCGATGCAGTCTGGCGGACAGATTAGAGCAGCTGCCCGAGGACCGAAAGCCAGATTTTCCGGAGTGCTATTTCGTTTGCCCGGTTTTGCGCGACTTTGCCGTCGCATTTCGCTTGCGCGTAGTGGCGGCTTTTAGTTGTTGAATCGTCCAGTTGATTGGCCCGGACCAGCTTCCCGAGAGCTTTCGCCGAGCCGTGAATTTCAGCGCCGGTGAAACCGCGCACGCCTAGGCGGCGTTGCGCAGGCCGGCGAGGAAGGTATCGACGCTCGTAAACAGCGCGGTGGCGTGCTGGCTGAGCTCGCCGGACGCGACCAGGACGTTGTCGGCCAGGGCGCGCGACTGGCCGGCCGCCTGGCTTGCGCCCGCGACATTGAGCGAAACTTCGCCAGTGCCCGTGGCGACCCGTTGCACGCTTCGCGCAATCTCGCGTGTCGCCGAGCCCTGCTCTTCGACAGCCGAAGCGATGGTGGTGGCGACCCCGCTGATCTCCCGGATGGTGTCGCTGATGCCGCCGATCGCCAAAGCACAATCGGCGGTGGCGGATTGTATGGCGGTCACCTGCCCGGCGATCTCCTCGGTTGCCTTCGCGGTCTGACTGGCGAGTTCCTTGACCTCGGATGCGACGACGGCAAAGCCCCTGCCGGCATCTCCGGCCCGCGCCGCCTCGATGGTCGCGTTGAGCGCCAGCAGATTGGTCTGGCTGGCGATCGCGCCGATCAGGCGCAGCACATCGCCGATCTTTTCGGCGGCGGCGGCGAGGCTCTTGACCATTTCGGTGGTCTTTGCGGCCTTGGCCACGGCCTCGTCGGCAACGCCGCTGGAAAATGTAACCTGTCGGCCGATCTCGGTCACGGAAGAGGCAAGTTCCTCGGTGGCGGTGGCGACCGTGCCGACACTGGCCGAGGCCTGCTCGGCAGCGGCGGCCGCCGCGGCGGCCCGTTCCGAAGTTCCGTTGACGCTCGTGGTGATCTCGCCGGCCACGCGCTGCATGTCCTTTGTCGCTTGCGCGACGGCGCCGACCACGCTCTTGACGTCGGATTCGAAGCGGTCGGCCATTTCGCGTTGCAGCACCTTCTTCTCCAGTTCGGCCTGATATTTGGCAGCTTCCTGCGCCTCGCGCAGCGTCCGTGCCTCGATCATGTTGCGGCGGAACACGTCGAGGGCCACGGCCATGGTGCCGAGCTCGTCTTTTCGGTCGCTGCCGAGTATAGTTACGTCGGTATCGCCACTCGAGAGGCGGTTCATCACGGCGGTGATCGCCGCCAGCGGGCGCGACAGGCCGCGGCCGAGCAGGAACGCCAGCAGCGCGGCGCCGGCAAGGATCACGAACGTGCCGAGAATGAAATTGCGCTGAGAGCTCGCTGCCGCGGCCTCGTATTCGGTGGTGTCCTTGACCAGTTCGATCACCGCGACCGGCTGTCCGGCATAGTTCTTGATCTGACCGAGATAGAGCGCCGCCGGATGGCCGTTGAGCGTGGCGTCGCGACGCAGGACGTTGCCATCAAATACGCTTTTAAGTTCGTCCTGGGTGGCGACCGAGCCGTCACCTAGCGTCGATGCGATACTGGTAAACGCCTTGCCGTCGAAGCGATACACCGCCAGATCGACGCCGAAGCGCAGCTTGGCGTTGTCGACGAATGGCTTGCCAAAGGAAACGCCGATGTCGACGACGCCGATGCTCTTGCCGTCGCGCATGATCGGCGTCATGGCGAAAACGCCGAGCGAATCCCGGCCGGGTTCGACGCCAACAATCGGCTTGCCGGTCTGGTTCGACTCCACCACGGTCTTGCGTCGCGCGGAGATGTCATCGCCGAAGATCTTGGGCTCGTGAATACGGAAGAAATTGGTGGCGGGCGGCGTCTGGAAGCTGATCAACGGCATGCCCTGCGGCTTGATCGCCGCCAGGGGCGCTTGCAGCAGCGTCATGAGCGGGTCGCGCTCGCCTTTGGCGACGGCCTCCGCCACCGGCGGCAGATTGGCGATGACGGCGCTGACCGCCAGTGCGGCGCGCCCTTCATAGTCGAGGGCGGCCATGACGCTGTCATATTGCAGCTTGAGCTGCTGGTCGAGCGCGAGCCTTGTCAACGAGCGCTGTTGAACAACCGAAAAAGTTCCCAGGATCCCGCAGACCACCGCGACGGTCACTGAAATCGTCAGAATCAGCCGCGCAGAGATAGACCGAAGTTTGAACATGGGAACACCGAAGCTCCGTCAGAAAGGAGAGTTCGGAACGTCCCAGATAATGTTTAACAATTTGAGGTTAACCCGTTGGTCCGCAGTACTACCATGCTCGCGGCCCCTGGAGCGCGATCAGCAACAGTGGGAAGTGGTTTTGGCCGGTCGCGCTCCATTTATTCGATTGCTCGTGATCCGATCGCCAAGCCGCTCATGCCCTCGGGTCATCTATTGGGCGTTGTTTGCCGATGTGCCGGGATCGGCGGTGAGGATCATCTTGCCGACGTCTTCGTAATGCGTGTCGCGGGCCTGGATCTGCTGCGCGATGGCGTGCATATCGCGGAAGCGGCGCTCGAATCTGTTGGCGCTGAACACCGCCGTGGCGCCGGCCATGTGATAGGCGGCATCGACCACCGAGGCTGCCTGATGGATGGTCCAGGTCGACGCCAGGCGAAGCGCTGCGCGATGCTCCTCCGTGAAGTTTCCGTTGCGCGTCAGATCGCGCCACACCTCTGCGGCCGTCGCATAGAGATAGGCGCGCGCCGCGCGCAAACTGGCCTCGTTGCGCCCGATCGCGCCCTGAACGGCGTTGTTCTCGTGCATCTTCTTGAGACCGGCCGGCGTCTTGCTGCGCGCCAAATCGACGGCGGCGTCGAGCGTGGCGCGCGCGACCCCGACCGAGACCGCGGCAAAGCCGAGGCCGAATACCATGTTGGTGGTGAGCCGGTAGAGCGGGCCCTTTTCACGCAATGCTGTGGGATCGTCACGCAATGCCGTGAATTTCTCTGGAATGAACAGGTTGTCGACCGAATAGCTGTCGGTGCCCGTGCCGTTGAGGCCGATCACGTCCCAGACGTCGTACATCGTGGCGCTCGCCAGCGGAAACAGGATGGTGCGCACTTCCGGCGCGCCATTGGGCTTCAAACGCCGCGTGCCATCGGCTTCGATGATCTGGACATGGGCGCCGAGCCAGCTCGCCTGACGCGAGCCGCTGGCGAAGTCCCAGCGCGCATTGGCGCGGTAGCCGCCGGGAACGGCCTGCGCCTCGTGGGCGATCGCACCCCAGGCCAGAATGCCGGGCGGCGCATTGAAAATCTGGTTCGCGGCGTCGGGATCGAGATAGGCCGCGGTCATGGCGCAGACGCTGCATTGGCCGAGGCACCACGCCGTTGAAGCGTCGGCCTTCGCCACTTCCTCCAGCATCTGCATGAAGATTTCGGGCGGCGCCTCGGTGCCACCAAGGCTTTGCGGCAGCAGCACGCGATAAAGCCCGTTCTCGATCAGGGCCGACACCACCGGCTCGGTGAGACGCCGCGTCCGCTCGATCTCATCGGCCTCGCGCGTGATCAGTGGCGCAAGCGCCCGCGCGCGCTCGATAAGGCCGAAACCGGGAAGCTTGTTCATTCGTTTCCTCGCCCTTTTTGGGGTTCTGATTGGCGATGCCGCGATGATGGTTCATCCGCCGCCGCCGATCAAGATGGGGGAGTGATACGAGCCATGCAGATGCCGGCCATATTTTCGTCACGGGGCCAGTCCGAGCACGACGAGCAGCGTGCGATCGAGGTGTTCGGACGTTTCCGCGTCGATGCGACCAATAACCCGCCGAATGCGGTCGCGGCGGAGCGCGACTAGTTTGTCTGTCATGATCTGCGACCGAAGGCGAAGACCGTTCTCGGGTGCAACTTCGATCAGCGGTCGGAGCGAAAGTCCGTCCTGTAGATCCGAAGAGACCGGACAAACGAAGATTGTCGAAAGGCCGGCGTTGAACTTGTCGCCTTGAACGACGATGCCAGGTCGCGGCCTCCCGGGATCGCTCGGGACGACCATCAGCACGACATCGCCTCGCGTTATTTCCACGATTCCCAATCGTAGACCGACTCGATCCAATCATCGATCGCGTCATTTTCCGGATGCTGCGCCATTAGCTTTATCTCACGGCGAATCTCCGCGAGCACCTTCGGATCGCGCAAATCCGGCACCCAATGCTGTACCGGCCGCAGCCCCTGCGCGCGCAGGCGCTCGCGGCGCGAAGCCATGCGCTGCTTTGGTGTTCGAGGTTTTGCCTTTTTTGGGGTCGTGGCCATGGGAGAATCGTAACATGTTACGGGCGCTTATCAAGGGCGGATTTCCCAATAGAAACAAATAGATAATTCGCGCTCGTCCAGTAAATGTCTTGTGATGGACGAAAATACATAGGCATATTTGATCATGTAGATAATTTGTCTATTTAATAATAGGCCATCTGACGGCATTCTCCAAATAATGGAGATTCCTGCCTATGGCCAAAATTGATCCCTCAGTACTAAAGCGGTTACGTGAAGCGAAGGGGTGGACCCAAGAAGCGCTATCGGAGAATACGAAGTTCGGGCGCGATCCGAAAATCGACAAACGTACGATTTCGCGACTTGAGCGAGGCAAGCAGGCCAATACCCATGGTCGCACCATCCGCCAGCTAGCACGGGCGCTCGCTGTTGAACCCCCTGTGTTGATGGGTGAAGTCCCAATTCCAGAGACTAGACTTCAAGATCAGTCAGCGTCGCAATCCAACATTCAAATCAGCTCACACGCGAGCAACGCTCTCTACCTAATCTATGAGCGTTACCACGTTCGCCCCTGGCAAGTTATAGAGTTCGCGCCGTTTCTGCTGTGCTGGGTTGCTGAGGCGAGCCTTCGTCAACGTCGTAGTCGTCTTGAAGAGTTGGAGCGCTCTTATCAGGTCACTCGAGATCGAGAGCGGCAAATTGAGCACACGAGGAAATCAGACTTCGACGACCTAGAAGAAAAAATTCGGGCGGAACGCGAGTCGATCGAAAGTCGAGACTTGTTTGGCTACCAGTTAGATGAGGCTGGCTTTGTGCAGTACCGTCACGAGTGGACGGAAAATCCGTTTGCGAGATTTTTGAGTGGTCTCGCTGATGACTTCGAGGGAGTGATCGATTTCGAAGGATTTTCAACAATTGACTACCCAGAATATACGGTGTGTCCGGATGAGGCTGAGCGACTTGTTGGCGGCGATCAGTCGCTAGCCAAGAGAATCCTTGATGGCACAGTTGCACTCAACGAAATGCCTGAAGAGATTCGAGATTCCTACAATAGCGCCGTTCGAGCTCAATGGGTTAGCGGTAAAGTCGCGGAATTCCTCGAAAGAATGGAGCGCCAAAGACGTCCTGTCAGGAAGGAGGCCTCAACATGAACGCGTTCACGGCCGAACTCAGCTCGTATCGCGCATATTCTAGTGCCGCTACAGTTTTCGAGAGAGCGATTAGTTTATTGGACCTCCCCGTGTCACCGTTTACTAAGCAAATAGGGCTCTTATGACGGAAGAACTATTTAAATTCTGGCTTTTGGTTTGGGGCGCCGGACTTTCTACAGTCTTGGGGCTAATCAAATTATGGGAGACGCTCTGGCGCGACCGCATCAAACTCTCGACTACCTACAGCTTTACGGGCCAAAAAGGAGTCGACGACGAAATTACCATCGTAAATCTTTCCGACCGGACGGTGCAAGTCGCACACTGGTCGTTAGCGTGGCAAGGCGCGTTTTCAGCCGCAGTTACCGATTTGACACCGGACAACGGTGGATATCGTTTTACGATCGATCCAAAATCAGAACATACAATTGCGTTTTCCGATGAGAATAAATTCAACTGGGGATCGAAAGCCGCGAACGGACGAAAGATGTACCTCACACTCCTTTTATTCGGGCGAAGGCGACCGATGAAGCTTCTTGTGAAGGCTGATTAGTTGGCCACCAAATCAGTTCAACTATCCACCTTCAGCGCCGCAATAAACGCCTCCTGCGGAATATCGACCTTGCCGAACTGCCGCATCTTCTTCTTGCCTTCCTTCTGCTTCTCGAGAAGTTTGCGCTTGCGCGTGAGGCTGGATAGCGCCGGCTTCGACGGGCTTGGCAAGGGCCCCACCGATCGCACGCGCCGCGATGATGGCGTCGTGCCGCTGATTTGCCCGACGTGTCAAATGGTTTCGTAGGATGCGTCAGGCATCGCGCCGGCAGTCATCGGCTACTTTGCATGGGGTTGTTTTCGATATTTCTGTTGTCCGGTCACGGAAGCCTCAGACCGGACCTAATCCATCATGCTTTAGCGGTTGAGCATTCGCCTCAGCTATCCACCTTCAGCGCCGCAATAAACGCTTCCTGCGGGATGTCGACCTTGCCGAACTGCCGCATCTTCTTCTTGCCTTCCTTCTGCTTTTCCAGAAGCTTGCGCTTGCGGGTGATGTCGCCGCCGTAGCATTTCGCGGTGACGTCCTTGCGCAGCGCGCGCACCGTCTCGCGCGCGATCACCTTGCCGCCGATCGCGGCCTGGATCGGAATCTGGAACATGTGCGGCGGGATCAGTTCCTTCATCTTCTCGACCATGGCGCGGCCGCGGCCTTCGGCGCGCTGACGGTGCACCAGCATCGACAGCGCATCGACCGGCTCGTTGTTGACCAGGATCTGCATCTTGACGAGATCGGCCGGCTTATAGTCGGTGAGATGATAGTCGAACGAGGCATAACCCTTGGAAACCGACTTCAGCCGGTCGTAGAAATCGAACACCACTTCGTTGAGCGGTAGCTCGTATTTCACCATGGCGCGATTGCCGACGTAAGTGAGCTCTTTCTGCGAACCGCGCCGGTCCTGGCACAGTTTCAGGACGCTGCCGAGATATTCATCCGGCGTCAGGATCGTGGCCTCGATCCACGGCTCCTGGATTTCGGCGATCTTCACCACGTCGGGCATATCGATCGGATTGTGAATCTCGATTTCCTGTCCGTCGGTAAGATGCATCTTGTAGATCACCGACGGCGCGGTCGCGATCAGGTTGAGATCGAATTCGCGATGCAGCCGCTCCTGAATGATCTCCAGATGCAACAGCCCGAGGAAGCCACAGCGGAAACCGAAGCCCAGGGCGGCCGAGGTTTCCATCTCGAACGAGAAGCTGGCGTCGTTGAGCCGCAGCTTGCCCATCGCCGCACGCAGCGTTTCGAAATCGTCGGCATCGACCGGAAACAGGCCGCAGAACACCACCGGGATCGCCGGCTTGAAACCGGGCAGCATGTCGGTGACCGGCTTGCGATCATCGGTGATGGTGTCGCCGACGCGGGTGTCGGCCACTTCCTTGATCGCGGCGGTGATGAAGCCGATCTCGCCGGGGCCGAGTTCATCGATCTGCGTCATCTTCGGCGTGAAGAAGCCGACGCGCTCGACATCAAAGGCGGCGTTGGTGCCCATCATCCGGATGCGCTGGCCCTTTTTCATCACGCCGTCGACGACACGAATGAGCACCACGACGCCGAGATAGACATCGTACCACGAGTCGACCAAGAGCGCCTTCAGCGACGCGTCACGGTCGCCTTTCGGCGCCGGCAGCCGGTGCACGATGGCTTCCAGCACGTCGTCGATGCCGAGGCCGGTCTTGGCCGAGATCATCACCGCGTCTGAGGCGTCGATGCCGATCACGTCCTCGATCTGACGTTTGACCTGATCCGGTTCCGCCGCCGGCAGGTCGATCTTGTTGAGCACCGGTACGATCTCGTGGCCGGCATCGAGCGCATGGTAGACGTTGGCGAGCGTCTGCGCCTCGACGCCCTGGCTGGCGTCGACCACCAGCAGCGAACCTTCGCAGGCTGCCAGCGAGCGGGAAACCTCGTAGGCAAAATCGACATGGCCGGGCGTGTCGATCAGATTGAGGATGTAGGTCTTGCCGTCCTTGGCCGGATAGGTCAGCCGCACGGTCTGCGCCTTGATGGTGATGCCGCGCTCGCGCTCGATATCCATCGAATCGAGCACCTGTTCCTTCATCTCGCGCGCCTGCAAGCCGCCGGTGGTCTGGATCAGACGGTCGGCCAGCGTCGATTTGCCATGGTCGATATGCGCAACAATGGCGAAGTTGCGGATGTTGGAAATAGGGATGGATGTCATGGGCGCGGGATAGCATTCGCACCCCGGGGCGGCAA
>WNFA01002429.1_pt1 | contig 15346 bp, 8 predicted proteins | sample 5400481 | NCBI WGS metagenome assembly WNFA01 (sample SAMN13153340, study PRJNA577476) | soil metagenome | isolation source: 120 cm saprolite under Douglas fir tree site 2 hole 1 replicate 2 | place: USA:California | collected 2015-04-18
CTGATACAGTAGCATTAGAACGGCTCGACGCCAGTACGACCCGGTCCACCATAAAGAAAGGCGACCAGGTTGTGATGACCGTGACGTCGGTGATCTCTAAAGCCGGAAAAACGCGGACGTCGACATTCAAGGGCAAGGACGCCCAGGGGCAGGATGTAAATAACATCGTCGTTTACGACAAACAGTAAAGCGATTTCTTCAACTCTTTTCGGTGATGCGGACGTGGGAGGTGTTCGCAGGGCCCTTGGCGAGCCTGCGCTGAGTTTTACCACGCACGGTGAGCTATTGCCTGAAAATTCGTCCCGCTGGTTGCGGAACCCCGGCAATATCTACGCCCGGGGAAACCCATTTACATTATTCTGCGACGCTTGAACGGAGTCATGGGCGTGGCTTCGGCTCTGGTTCCGCCTTCGGAGCCGTCGCGGTGTGCTGTTTCGGCGCCTCGCACACATATTTCTTGATTGTTACTTGCGCGACCAAAAAAATAGGCTTTTGTTCGCGCTTCTCTGGGTGGTCTTTTATGTATTGAAGAACTAGGTCAAGCGTAGTTCTCACTGTCGCGCTATCGGGAATACAAATCCTCTGACCAGTGTCTGCCCAATTGAGCGCGAGCGTCCCGACCACCCCGGCAACGTACGCCAAGCAAACATCAGGCGGATGATCGTTATCGTATTGGCAGACCGCCAAGAAGTCATCGCCCCGGTTTATAATGTCCGAAGTTTTCTGGGCCTTCGCTACGCTTGAAATCGTCAAAGCCAAAACTGCCATGATTAGAGTTTTTATATAGGGTGCCTTCATGGCTGTGACTCCGAAAATGCATTGACCAGCGCGCGTTCAAATTCCACCATCGAACGGGGTGCCGATTTCTCGACCCCCCTGACATACGAAACCCTACCGGGACGCTTATTGACGGGCAATAAGATGAAGATTTCGAGCATCAGGCACGTCCGTTCCCGCTGGAAAGACTTCGCAAGAAGAATGCAGAGTCCTTCCGTAGTCAGCAATGGAACGAAAGTAGGAGAGGGTAAAACTGAAGTCCTAGCGGGTTCACGAGAAGCCTTGTGTTTACCTATCGACTTGGGAGGCGCATTCCGATTCCGCCTGACGCGCTTGTGTAGACCGAACCGATCGATTCCCAGATGCATACCGTAACCCTCATTGAACTTGGTGCAGATTTCGTGGACGCGGGTGAGAGTGAAGGGTCGCCCGGGTAATAGAATTACGGGTTCCGCTCACGCCTGAATTGAGTCCCGTTTGGTCTGTCCGACGAGGAGTGAAAATTGGTCCAAACGTTGATTTGCCGGCCTTGCCAGCTTCCCGAAACCCGCACGGCTTTGGACATTCTGAATGTGGAGCGTGGTGGGCTGTGATGCCCTTCAGCCTCGTCATCCTAGCCGGATGCGACCGCGCCGAGCGGCGCCTAGTCGGTTCTGGGCCGACCAAGAGAAGAGCGGCGCCTTCCGCACCGGGAGTTGGACTGACACGTCACCCCCAAACGGGTGTCGCATAGCAACCAAGGTTGCTATACGGGAACTTGCTGAAAATCGAGCGGCTTACAGCAAGCCACTTCGCACAGAGCGCGGCACAGCAACTTTTGGTTCCCGTATGGGAACTTGTTGATTTTATGGGGTGAATTCCGTGCCCGCACTTCGAACCAAATCCATCAGCACCAAAGTCACTGACGAGGAATATGCGCAGTTTGAAGCCCTAGCGGGCGAGCAAACCATCAGCGAGTGGACGCGTGATGTTCTGCTCAAGGCGACCAAGCCGAATGCAGACGAGCAAACCGTCCTGGCCGAAGTTTTGGCCCTCCGAACCATCCTACTAAATATCCACTTCGCCGTATCCCAAGCGCAAACACTGACCGCAGAAGAAATGCAGCAGCTCATCGAGCGAGCGGACCAGCGTTTCCGATCGTGGTCTGATAACATCTTTGTTCGAGAGTCAAACATGAATCTTGCCACGCACTCGAAGCAGGCACTGTCGAGGGTTGCCGCGTTCACCGCTTTAGCCGTCCTCGTTTGTCAAATGGCCACGGGACAGCAATCGCCGACGACGAATTGGACGGCAGAGCAGGACCATCAAAACATGATGGATCAGCTGGGGATCAAAGCGCTCCGTGCTGGGCCGAGCGGGAATGAAGAGGAGTCGAATCACGTCAACTACGATGAGACGAAGGCCAATCCATATGGTGATTTGCCCGATGCTCTCACGTTGAAGAGCGGGCAAAAGGTCAGATCAGCGGAACAGTGGTGGAATCGGCGACGCCCAGAGATTGTCGAAGACTTCGAGCGAGAGGTCGTCGGTCGCATCCCGCCCAATGCGCCTAAAGTGACCTGGGCCGTGAAGAGTACAACCGATTCGAAGGCCGGTGTTTTCCCTATTGTTGAGAAGCAGTTGGTCGGACACGTGGACAACTCCGCATACCCGTCGATTAACGTAGATGTCGAGATGACGCTGGTCACGCCCCGGGATGCGAAAGGTCCCGTACCCGTGATGATCATGTTCAGCAGTGCGGCCATCCGCCAGTTCATCTCAAGCCATCCGGAACTTAAGAAGATGATGGGGAGTGATCCGCCCTCGACGGAACAACTTATTGGCGGCGGGTGGGGTTACGCGCTTCTCGACACCAGTAGCATACAAGCGGACAACGGCTCAGGTCTGACGAAGGGGATCATTGGGCTTACAAATAAGGGTCAGGCTCGAAAGCCGGAGGACTGGGGCGCATTGCGGGCGTGGGGCTGGGGTGCCTCGCGCGGTCTTGACTATCTGCAGACGGACAAGAGCGTTGATGCGAAGCGCGTTGGCATCGAAGGTGTCTCTCGTTATGGAAAGGCCGCGCTCGTGACCATGGCGTTCGATACTCGCTTTGCTGCCGTGCTGGTGGGCTCCTCAGGGGAAGGTGGCGTCAAACCGCACAGACGCAATTTCGGAGAAGAGGTGGAGAATCTCACGGGGTCCGGCGGGTATCACTGGATGGCAGGTAATTTTTTGAAGTATGGCGCGGGCCAGGCTTCGTTCGGAAGCAAGAATGCCAGCAACTTGCCAGTGGACTCGAACGAACTGATTGCGCTGTGCGCACCGCGACCGACGTTCATCAGCTATGGGGTTCCCGAAATGGGGGACGCAAAGTGGCTGGACCATCAGGGCAGCTTCATGGCGACGGTGGCCGCAGGTGCTGTCTTCCGGCTATTGGGTGCGAAGGATCTGGGAGTGAATGACGACTATCACAACGCGAAGATGCCGGCAGCGAATACGGGGTTTCTCGATGGCCAACTCGCATGGCGGCAGCATGACGCGGGCCACACGGATGCCCCGAACTGGAAATACTTCATTCCCTGGGCGGACAAGTTCTTCAACCATCACCCGACACCGTGGGAACTTCCGGCCGATCAGCCGGTTTTTCGGACGGACGCAAACTCTCTAGTTGCTCATGCCCAGTTGCTCGCGAAGGCGAAGCAAGCCGGGATCGACGTCTACTTCGAAGGTGACTCGATCACAAGAAGGTGGGGTGCCGTTGACTACCCAGATCTGCTCGCCAACTGGAAACAGAATTTCTTCGGCTGGAACGCGGCTGACTTTGGATGGGGCGGTGATCGAACGCAGAACATCCTCTGGCGTTTAGAGAACGGCGAGTTGGACGGAGTCAATCCCAAAGTCGTCATTCTGCTCGCCGGCACAAACAACCTTGGCGATGTAACGACCCCAGGTGGAGCCCACGCGAAAGCAGACGACTTTACGCGAGGCTTTCAGGCGATTTTGCATGTGATTCAAAAGAAGGCGCCTGGGGCGACAATCGTAGTAATGGGGATCTTCCCGAGGAACGACAATATGGCGTTCATTCCCCTCATCGACGGGATCAACCGCGGTCTGTCGGAGTTCGCTGATGGCCAAAAGATCCGATATCTGAATATCAACGACAAACTGGCCGACGGCGATGGAAGGCTGCTCGACGGGATGATGAACTCAAAAGACAAACTCCATCCAACCGTGAAGGCGTATCAAGTCTGGGCGGATGCACTGAAACCGATCCTTACGGAGTTGTTGGGGCCCCCCGCTGCTGTGGATCACGCCCCGCCGCCTACGGGCGATCCCGCTGCGGGACACTGAAGTGATGGAACATACGGGCGCCACTGGCCTCCAAGCTGCACTTAGAATGTTGTGCCGAAGGATTTTGCTGTTGGGCAGCGGAGTAATGAGGAGAGGCGTCGGAAAAACTTCACGCGAGTAGTGATGCGCAGTCCCGTCCGCATTGGGACAGTCTGGGTGAAATACTTGAGCGAGATCACAGTCATTCACTTTGCGCTCACACACAATGGCGCGTTCATTCTCAATCTTCGAAGAGCGGGCATGAGTAGAGCCGGCGCGCCCCTTGGAAGATAGATCAGCGAAAGGAGATTCGGATCAGGTGCTACGCCCCATCATTTCGATCCTTTTGTTCTTGGGGGCTCTGCTAGGGGTGACACATCTCGCGGCGCACGAGATACCTCGCGTCGACCGCTCTCAGGGCTCAGCGCAATTGATTGTTGGTGGCCGACCGTTCATTATCTTCGGCGGTGAACTGGGCAACTCTGCGACAGGGACAGCAGCGCAGGCCGATGAAATCTTGCCGCGCGTTGCGCACTTCCACATCAACACCGTGCTGATGCCGGTTGCCTGGGAGCAGATTGAGCCCCTCGAGGGAAAGTTCGACTTTGCGATTCTGGATCATTGGATCGAGCAAGCGCGAGTTCAGCATTTGCGCCTTGTCTTGTTGTGGTTCGGCAGCTGGAAGAATGCCTTCTCAAGCTATGCGCCGAACTGGGTGAAGAGGGAACCCAAGCGCTTTGGTCGCGCGATTGCGCCGGATGGGAGTCCGTTGGAGATTCTTTCCACCTTGTCCAAGGAGAATCTCGACGCCGATGCCCGCGCTTTTCAGGCCCTGATGCGGCACATAAGAGAATTTGATATGCGGCAGCAGACCGTTCTGATGGTTCAGGTGGAGAACGAGGTTGGCATCCTGGGCAGCGGGCGAGACCATTCCGCCGAAGCAGATCGCCTCTTCAATGGGCCGGTTCCAGAAGATCTCATGCGGTATTTGCATGCGCACCGGGATTGGCTTCCGCCTGAACTGAGTCGCGTTTGGAACGGGAATGGACGTACTTGGCGCGATGTTTTTGACGAGCAAGCGCCGGAAGTCTTCATGGCCTTAAATTATGGGCGCTACATCGGGCAGGTGGCATCGGCCGGAAAGAGCGAATATCCACTGCCCATGTATGTGAATGCGCAGCTGCCTGCGCCGTTTGAGCGCGCGGGAGAGTATCCGAGCGGCGGTCCACATCCTTACTGTTTAGAGGTCTACAGGGCTGCCGCGCCCGCGCTCGACTTCTTTACTCCCGATATTTACTGGCCAAATTTCGAATATTGGGTCCAGCGCTATAACGAGCACGGCAATCCGGTGTTTGTCCCAGAAGCACGATTGGAGGCAGGCCCCTTCAACGCGTTTTATGCTTACGGAGAGGCGCGCGCGTTTGGATTCTCGGCTTTTGCCGTTGATAGCATTTCGGATGTGGAAACAGGACCGGATCAGGGGAAGAATGCGCTAGCCCAGAGCTACTCGGTCTTGCAGCAATTGGAGGACATCCTGCCGCGAGCCCAGCGCGAAGGTAAAACCCGCGGCCTTGTGCTTCACGCCAGCAGCCCGCGCCCCACACAGACTGTTTCTCTGGGAGGGTATCTCTTCACTGCAACGTTGGCCCGATCCTGGCCGGCACGGAACCTTTTGCAAGACGATGGTGCCATGATTGCGGTCCAGACGGGCTCGGACGAGTTTCTTATCGGCGGCGCAGCTCTTAGCATCACGGTGTCGAAGGACGTCGACAGGGGAGACGGAATAGCTGGGATTGCGAGCGTCGAGGAAGGTTCACGTGTGCGCGGAGAATGGGTAACGGAGCTCCGTCTCAACGGTGACCAAAGCAATCAAGGACGAAGTGTCTCTTTGCCCGCACATGGGTTCAAGCTCCTGCGCGTGAAGCTCTACACAATCCCAAGACCGTGATGCGAAGTCTCCACTGTATTGGGTAATGAAACTGTGCCAGCCTAGCGATTCACTCCAAATGGACTGAACAATTGAAACGTGCCCGTCACGGCAGGGGAAGCTCCAGTGAACCTGCTAAGTATCAAAAATTTCGCTTGACATCAGCAAAAAAGCCGCGCATATAGTTCGCGATACGAATTTAATGTCCATCGTTAGCCTTCCCGTTTTCGAAAGTGTTGTGTTTTAAGGATGAAGAGAGCAGGCAAAGCCATGTGGTCGTTTGAAAATATAGTTCGAGACTAAAACTAAATGAAACGCATTGACTTTACGAATACGCAGGTTGCCTCAAGCCAAACCGCTAGGGACATTAACAGGGGTGTTGTTCTCAACCTCATCCGCCGACGCCAGCCAATCTCCCGCGCGGATTTGGCCAGGGTTTCGGGGCTTCAAAGGAGCACTGTTTCTCTTATTACGGAACAGTTGATTCGTGAACGGTGGGTAGTCCACGGACCGATTGGGCGGTTGCCACGGGGCCGAAGACCGAGGTTCCTGAGGCTGAATGACCGGAAAGCGATCCTGGTTGCAGACCTTCGGCCAGATCAAACCAGGCTTGGCGTTGCGGACGTCAATGGCAATTTTCTTTCGCAGGAGATGATGCCCACTACGAGCGACCCTCGTGCCACTGCGAAAGGCTTGGCCAAGCGAATGCTTCATTTGATGAACGTTCATTCCGACCTGGTGTTCGAGGGAGTTGGAATCAGTCTGCCTGGCCGCGTCAGTGAGAAGACGCAGCACGTGATATTCGCTCCGAATCTGAGGTGGCCAGATTTCGATTTAAAAAGCGCAATCCGAAAGGACGTTGGTCTGCGAGTGGAACTCGAAAACGCGGCGAACGCCTGTGTGCTTGCGGAGGTGTGGTTCGGCCACACCGAGAGGATACGCGACTTCGTGGTGGTAACCGTCTCGGAAGGTCTCGGCACTGGAGTTTTTGTGAATGGACAGCTTGCCCGCGGACGTGACGGAATGGCCGGAGAATTCGGGCACGTGCCGCTGGATCCCAATGGGCCGGCATGCTCTTGCGGCGGCCGGGGGTGCTGGGAGGTCTATGGGTCGAATCGCGCGGCATTGCGCTACTACCACGAATTGAGTGCAACGAAGGATGAATTGAGTTTTCAAGATCTGCTGGCGTTGGCGGAATCAGAAGATGGGTTTGCGCTAAAGGCGTTGGAGAGAATGTTTGAAGCCATCGGGAAAGGGATGCGCATGATCGTCACAGGCTTGGCGCCGCACGAAATTGTGGTTGTCGGGGAGGTGACCCGTCAATGGCGCCGCTTCGGTTCGGTGATAGAGAGGGAAGTGGGGATGGGCTTTCTCGCAGGGAGGCCGCCTCGCGTCCGACCAGCCGAAGGGGACATGGCGCGCCTGCGCGGGACTGTGGCGCTCGTGCTTCAAAAACATTTCGGGCCTTCCGCGGGTGCACACGAGGAAGAAGACGAACGTTCCTCGCGCGGTAAGGCCATTGCGTAAGGAGGAGTTTTCCCAAGCAAAGTGGCGGGGTGCCACGGCGCTTGGATCGACTAAGTCATTTGTGTGGAGGGTGTGTTATGTCCAGAGGAATTGCGGCGTGCAGTCGGGATATTTTCTTCAAGAAATGCAGACTCTTGAAATTTGCTGGTGCAATGCTGCTGCCGGGATTGTGTATTCTCTCCAGTGCCGCGAACGCGCAGGTGCTTTACGGAGTTTTGACCGGAAACGTTACCGACCCTTCGAGCGCGGCTGTGCCGGACGCGCAGGTGGAAGCGCTCAACATGGCGACTGGAGTGTCACGCCAGACGACTGCCGACTCGGCTGGCATTTATCGATTCGCCGAGTTGCAACCGGGCATCTACAAAGTGACAGTATCCGTGGCGAACTTTGGCGCCTCCGTGACAGAGAATGTGAGAGTAGAGGCGAACAACACCCGCCGCGTTGACGTGCAGCTTCAATTAAAGGCCCAGACCGAAAGCGTGACGGTTAGCGCCGCGCCGTCCGTACTGCAGACGGATCGTGCCGACGTCCACACCGACATCAGCGGGAGGGAGATCGAGGACTTGCCGGTCCTGGCCTCCAATGGGCGGAATTTCCAGAATGCTTACCGCATCATCCCGGGCGTTGGCTTGCTCGGAGAAAATAACTCGGCAGCAGGGAACCCGCAGCGCGCGCAGACCGCGAACGTCAACGGGCTTTCGATCAACAACAATAACACTCGTATTGATGGGGCTTCGGACACCTACACCTGGCTCCCGGCTAACGTCGCTTATATCCCGTCCGCGGACGCCATCGAGGCCGTGAACGTAGTAACGAACAACTTTGATGCGGAGCAGGGCATGGCCGGCGGCCTGGCAGCGAACGTGATCATCAAGTCAGGCACGAATCAATTTCACGGCACCGCTTACGAGTACCACACGGACAATCATCTTCGCACCCGCAATTACTTCAGGCCGGCTGTCGTGCAACCGGTGAATCCAAAGAATATATTCAACCAGTACGGCGGAACTCTCGGTGGTCCCATTAAGAAGGACAAACTGTTTTTCTTTGGAGCTTATGAAGGCACCAAAATCCGCACAGCCGGCGGAGCCTCGAAGAGCGTTGCGCCTACGTCGATACGGAACGGCGACTTCTCGGCGCTCTTGCCAGCGGTTGGCTCGATCATTCCAGGTTCGGTTACTACTGCAAATCCCGCGGGGGTCGCATTTGTTGATTGCAATGCCACGCCAGCCGGTGGGTGCATTTACGACCCGAACACCGGCAACGCTGACGGCACCGGCCGCACAGCCTTTCCGGGGAATATGATCCCCTCCAATCGGCTTGATTCCGCAGCAACGACAATGGTTGGGCTAATTCCTAAGCCGAACGTTGGCGACCCCAATAGCCCAACCAATATTTCCAACAACTTCATCCCGCTTGGAGCTCCTCAGTACAACCTGAGTCGAATCGATGCCAAGGTGAACTATGTACCAAACAAGAAGTCCATGGTGTTCGCCAGGTACAGCATTTCGCCTTCGTTCATCTTCGACCCGCCTGCCCTGGGAAGTGCAGGCGGCGACGCCACTGGCGGTGGACAGAACGGCAACGCGTTTAGCAGGGTGCAAAGCGTAGCGATGGGAGGAAGCTACCAGATTAGTTCGAACATGTTGTGGGATGTGAACGCCGGTTATACCCGGTTGCGTCTCAACGCTGAAAACGTGGACATTGGCACGAACTTTGGGCTGGACACCTTACACATTCCCGGTACGAACGGCACCGACCCCATCTACGGCGGAATTCCGGCGTTCCAGATCTCCAGTTGGGCCAATCTAGGAAATGCTAACACCGGCAATCCCTTTGTCTTCCGCGACAATCAGTACGTGGCGAACACAAACCTTAGCTGGATTAAGGGGCGACATGATCTGCGCTTCGGATTGGAGTACTACCGCAGCGGGATTAACCATTTCCAGCCGCAAGGCGGAACTTTTGGCACGCCACGCGGCACCTTTGGATTTGACGGAAGCGTGACAGCGCTGAATGGCGCGCCAAAGTACGCGGCGGCCAATGCCTACAACAGTTTTGCCCAATTTTTGCTCGGCCTTCCTCAAAGGGATGGCAAGGTCACACAGAACATCAATCCAAACGCGTTGCGGTTCACGACGTGGGCTTTGTATGCCCGGGACCGTTGGCAAGTCACTCCGAAGCTGACGTTCACTTATGGCCTGCGATGGGAATACTATCCTTTTGCAACCAGTGACCATACCGGCGCGAAGTTCTTTGATCCTAACTCGGGCAACGTATTAATCGGCGGAGTAGGTTCCGTGCCGGAAAACGACGGCGTTGACGTAGGCCATGGAACGTTCGGACCTCGCTTTGGAATTGCTTACCGTCTACAAGGCAAGACGGTGATCCGCGCAGGGTACGGCATCAGCGTGGATCCCAACAACTTCCGGGCTTTGCGGGATACTTTCCCCAACATCACAAACATGGATTACCAGGCAGGCGCACTCTTTAATAACAGCAAGTTTGCCCCCTCAACTAGCCTCACGGGCACCAACGCCAGTCTCGCTCCATACCCGGGCCTTACCACGGGCATAGTCCTGATACCTTTCACGGGCTTCGGCAATGGGATCGTACGTCTTCCCAACAATGTTGGCACGACGACGGTGGCAAATCCCTACCGCCGTGGGTATGCGGAGTCGTATAACCTGACGGTCGAGCATGACTTCGCGGGATGGGTGGCTGACGTTGGCTACGTTGGAACTCGCGGCATACGCATTCCACTCGGGCTCAATATCAATGCTGGCCCTGTGGGCGGTGGAAATGCGGGCCGCCTGCTCAACGCAAACCCTGCCGTCTGCCCCTCCGCGAACTGCTGGGGCGATATCAACGCCGTGACTCCTTTCAAGATTACCTACTACGATTCCCTGCAAACCAAATTGAATCGTCGGCTGAGCGGTGGCGCTTCGGTCGGAGTCGCTTACACGTTCTCCAAGGCCATCGACTACGGCGAAAACGAGGGAGCAGTTTTCCATCCTTTTCCAGCTGATTGGGAAAGTGACAAGGCACTTGCCGGTTTTGACCGCACGCACAATTTGCAAGCCTATGGAGTCTACGAACTGCCCTTTGGCCGCACCAAGCGCTGGGCCCAGCACGGCGTCGCAAACATTCTCGCGGGTGGCTGGCAGTTGAATTGGATCATGAGCCGCTACTCTGGCGTTCCGCTAACCATCACTACGAACGTCAATTCTTCCAACGCCCTTGGGAGTACGAACACTCCGGACCTCGTCGGCCCGATCACGATCTTTGGGAATGTCCAGCACCAGGACGCAACCGGCCAGTTCGTGAACTGTGCCCTTACGGATCCAACTTGCCAGTATTTCTCGGCGAGTTCGTTCGCTCAGGTCGACACGAAGGCACCTAATTTCGTGGCGCGCTACGGCACTGCCGGACGCAACATCCTTCGCGGGCCTGGCTTCTTTGATTTGGATACTGGCCTTCTGCGAAACTTCCGGATCACCGAGCGCGTTGGTTTCCAATTCAGAGTGAACGCCTTCGCCGTGACCAACACGCCGAATTTCGGCAACCCGAACACGAATATCTCCAATCCTAACTTCGGGATCATCACATCTACGGCCAGCGGACCCCAGTTCTCGAGCGAAGCAGGCAACCTCACCGGCCAGCGCACCTTCTGGTTTGCTGGGAAGTTGGTCTTCTGAAGGTACGGATTACGAGGAGATTCCTGCACGCGCGAGCGGCCTGGCAAAGGTTAAAACCCCTACCCGCCAACCCGGTAGGCATCGCGCTCACCCCGCGATGCCAGCTGGCGCTATTCTAATGAGTGACATATGACACTCAGTTTCTTTCGCATGTATCTTTTGCCGGGCCCCGGTCACCGCCGGCCGTCGCTTGTGTGCGATCTTCGTAGGACATGGCTGCTAATCGTTCTGTGTCTGCTCCGCTCTCCTCTCCTTCAAGCTCAATTGATCGGCGAAGATCGTTATATGGACTCAGCTTATCACCCCGGTGATTTCAGTATCGTTACGCGAAACGTCTCCGCAACTTTGTTTGTTGACTCAGCTGACTTCCCAGGTGTTGTTCGTGCGGCCAACGATTTGCAAGCGGACATCGAACGCGTTACGAACCACACTGCAGCAGTCGCGCACGACGAAAACAACCTTGGACCAAACGTGATCGTCGTTGGCACGGTTGGAAAAAGCAAAATCATCGATCAACTGATCCGCGATCACAAGATCGATGTGACAGCCATTGCCGGCAAATGGGAATCGTTCCTCATCCTGGTCCTCCCGAAGCCGTTGCCAGGCGTGGCCAGCGCGCTGATTATCGCAGGAAGCGATAAACGAGGAACAATTTATGGCATCTATGATCTTTCCGACCAGATTGGGGTTTCGCCGTGGTACTGGTGGGCCGACGTTCCCGTCCAGCATCGCGATGAACTCTTTGTAAAGCCTGGCATCCATGTACAGCGACCTCCTGCCGTTAAGTACCGCGGAATTTTCCTGAACGATGAGGCGCCATCCCTCACCGGATGGGTAAAGGAAAAATACGGGAACTACAATCATGAGTTCTATACCAAGGTTTTTGAACTCCTGCTGCGATTGAAGGCCAACTATCTCTGGCCCGCGATGTGGAACAACGCCTTCAACGAGGACGACCCGCTGAATGCCCAGCTCGCGGATGAATATGGCATTGTGATGGGCACATCTCATCACGAACCGATGCTGCGGGCACAACAGGAGTGGAAGCGGCATGGGAAAGGTCCATGGGATTATTCGAAAAATGCCGAAGTCCTGACGGAATTTTGGAGCCAAGGGATCGAGCGCAACAAGAAATACGAGAGCATCATCACGCTCGGCATGCGCGGAGACGGAGACCTCCCCATGTCCGAGAGCGCTAACATCGCCTTGCTGGAAAAGATTGTCGCGGATCAACGCAAAATCATCGCGGACCGCGTAAACCCCGATTTATCCAAAGTGCCGCAGGACTGGGCGCTCTACAAGGAAGTGCAGGAATACTACGAGAAGGGCATGCGTGTTCCCGACGACGTGACTCTGCTATGGTGCGATGACAACTGGGGAAATCTCCGCAGGCTGCCAACCCCGGAGGAGCGAAAACGCAGCGGCGGCGCTGGAATCTACTATCACTTCGATTATGTCGGAGATCCGCGTTCCTATAAGTGGCTGAATACTATTCCGATTGCCAAGATTTGGGAGCAGATGAATCTCGCGTATCACTATGGCGCCGATCGCATCTGGATCGTCAACGTAGGTGACCTGAAACCGATGGAATTGCCCATCGATTTTTTTCTGAACATGGCGTGGAAGCCGGAAAAATGGCCCAAGGAAAAAATCTCTGAATTCACCAGGCTCTGGGCGGAGCGTCAATTTGGACCACAATTCGCGCCGGAAATTGCCGAGCTACTTTCCAAGTACACGAAATACAACGGTAGGCGCAAACCCGAGTTGCTGGAGCCCAGTACGTTCAGTTTGGTGGACTACCGGGAGGCGGACACCGTGTTCGCTGATTTCCAGACCGCGGTGGCGAAAGCGGAAGAGATTTACGCCAAGCTGCCGGAGAATCAGCGCGATGCTTTCTTCGAGCTTGTTCTCTACCCCACAAAAGCGTCCGCGATCGTCACGGAGCTGTACATCACCGCCGGCAGAAACCATCTTTACGCCAGCCAAGGCCGCGCCAGCGCGAACGAATTGGCCACGGCGGCGCAAGCCTTGTTTCAGGCCGACGCGGATCTCTCCGCCTATTACAACCACACGCTGGCCCACGGCAAGTGGGACCATATGATGGATCAAACGCACATCGGCTACACCTTTTGGAATCAACCGCCAGTGAACGTTATTCCCAAGGTCACCGAAATTGAGATTCCTGCCCCGGCGCAACTGGGCGTGGCCATTGAAGGTTCAACGCTTGCTTGGCCCGGCTCTCCGGGCGAGCCAACTCTCCCTCAGTTTGACGTCTTCAACCAACAACGCCAGTACTTCGATATCTTCAATCGCGGGCGTGCGCCCTTTAGTTACTCTGCTTCGACAAGCACTCCTTGGATTCAACTGAGCAAGTATCAGGATTTGGTTGAAGACGAACGCCGTGTGTGGGTAAGCGTGGACTGGAGCAAAGCTCCTCTGGGCTCCTCGAACGGCACAGTAAAAATTGCGGGCGCTGGCAGCGACATCATCGTGATGGTCGATGCTTTTCATCCAAAGGAGCCGGAACGAGATTCACTCGATGGATTTGTGGAAAGCGATGGCTACGTTTCGTTGGAAGCGGTGCACTACAGCAAGAAAGTCGACGGACCGTCCGCGCGCTGGGAAAGGATTGACGACCTCGGACGGACTCTGTCGTCCATGTCCGTGTTTCCTGTGACGGCGGAAAGCGTGACGCCGAGTCGGGATTCTCCGCGCCTCGAATACAAATTGTATCTTTTCGACCCGCGTAGTGTGGAAGTGGAGGCTATCCTCGCCCCCACGTTGAATTTCGTGCCAGGTCGCGGCCTGCGATACGCCATTTCATTCGATGACGAAGCGCCTCAGGTCATTGATGCCCTCGCGCAGAACTCGGTGGAAGCCTGGGGAACCTCCGTGAAGGACAGCGTCCGCAAGGTGCGGTCCACACACTTACTGGCAAAATCGGGCTATCACACGCTGAAGGTGTGGATGGTGGATCCGGGCGTGGTGCTGCAAAAGCTTGTCGTGAATCTGGGCGGTGTGAAACCCAGTTATCTCGGTCCGCCCGAGAGCTATCGTCGTGTCGGGTCTGAACCCGTTCAGCACTAGGAACTTCGTGGCTTGGGCTCCAATTGAACTTACTGAGCGCGCTCGACTCTTTGGCAATGGCCCCTTGTGAAGTTGCGCTCGGCCTTTTTACCTCTAGTCCGTACCCGACACACTGATTTGATGTGATAATCAATCCACTGTCCCTACGTGGTAGGTCGTCCCATCTGGAGTTTGGGCGTCTCTGCCCTTTCGCATCTTCAAGTTGTAAGGCGACGGAAGGCAGCATTTCGTAAGGGAAGAGGAAAACCTCGAAGTCGCCAGAGCGCGCGTCGGAGACTTCGCAGGGTTATGGCCCGGCGAGTACATCATTCAAAATCCGGAAACAGGAGAGCGCGTGGTTATTTCTTCAGGCCCGCCAAACTAAGAATTGAGTGAATAAACCTGGGTCCGATTAGGGTCCGATAAGTCGCGGCAAGGAGTTCCTTAGAATACCAATGACGGGCTGCCAGCGCCGTTAAGTATCACTGAGTTCTGGCGAACTGCCACTCTGTCACGGCAGAGGCCCCGGGTTCAAATCGTGTCGGGTCAGTGGGGAAAATACAGTTCGATCCATCGCTTGAGAGTCCTGTCGTGCCACGGCCTCTTGAACTGACTGCGAAATTTGATGCCGCCCTTGGCTCAGATGACGCCAGCGTTATCCTGGTTCCTGCTCTACACGACTGTCACCTGCCTTCGAATTGGTAAACAGCTGCAGCTCCAGTTTGGAAATATTGTCTCAGGCGCGTTCACGCTTGTGCTGGCGAAACACACCAAGCACCTACGCCTCGTGGACATCCTCTCGGTCGCCGTGGACCGCATGCAGCGTAACTTCGAGCCGATGAAGAAAGAGCTCGAGGCCTGGAAAGCGACACGAATTCCGCACGAAGCTGTGAAACTGGCTATGTAACGGGCCTTCGTCGAAGGCGAGTTAGATGTTCCCAAGCACCTGGCGCGCCGAGTCCAGGATCTGTATTTCAATCCGCGGATTGAGGAGTTCTCCCCGCGAACGACTTTGAGTCTCTTCAGATGGGCCAAATCC